>ERZ1066125.248-NODE-248-length-20668-cov-30.992917_pt1 | contig 20668 bp, 20 predicted proteins | sample MGYA00382772_ERZ1066125 | MGnify/ENA primary metagenome ERZ1066125 (study PRJEB33369, sample SAMEA5778355) | biofilm metagenome | biome: Industrial cooling water; feature: Water cooling tower basin; material: Biofilm | place: United Arab Emirates | collected... | reverse complement strand
ACTTTTACCATGACAAGGAGCTTTCCTTTTCAGATCGTTGAAAAATTCGGGCTAACGAAGATCACGCGACCAGCAGACAAGTGCGTAAATGAAATGGTCGCACAGTCACACTATGTCTGCGAACTCGCGTTCCAGGTGTTTGAAGTATTTGTAGCCAGCCCACACCAGCAAGCACGAAACGGCAGCCGCCAGCAACAAGTAACTCAGTTGCGGCGATTGGCGCTGCAAAATCGCTCGGCGGTATCCGTCAATGATCGAGGCCATGGGGTTCAGTGAAAAGTACCAGGCACGCCAACGCTCCGGCACCACCGAAGCCGGATACAGAATCGGCGTGACGAACATCCAGATTTGAATCACCAACGGCAATGTGTGGCGCACGTCGCGGTACAACACTGTGAACGCCGACAGCAGCAAACTGATGCCAACAGTGAACAACACTTGAATCAAGACAATCGGCGCAACGTAAAGCAGATTCCAGCTTGGCGGCACGCGGTACGCTGTCAGCAACAAGACAAACGCCGCCGACGCGATCAAAAAATCCAGCAGCGCCGCCATCACCGCAGCCAGCGGAACGACTTCACGCGGAAAGTAAATCTTGGTGATGATGTGCGAATTGGCGATCAGGCTGGGAATGGCAAACGACAGCGAAGTCGAAAAGAACATCCACGGCAACAACGCCGCATAAGAAAACAGCGGATACGGAATGCCGTCGCTTTCGATGCGCGCAAACCACGAAAAGAACACTGTGAAGACCACCATCAACGACAACGGCTGCAACACCGCCCACGCCACGCCGAGCGCCGTTTGTTTGTAACGCACCTTGATTTCGCGCAGTGTCAGCAACCAGAGCAATTCCCTGTGCCGCCACAATTCGCGCGCGTGGCCAGCGAGACTGTCACTCCACTCGATAAAGTTTTCGAGCGCGGGTTCCGGCAGATTTGTCTCACGTTTTGTGTTGGGCGTGGTCATAAGCCGCAAAATAGCGTTCGGTGACGCGTCTCCAGTCTCGTTGCTGAACGACAAACTGTCTCGCCTGTATTCCCATCTGTTGCCGTTCGGATTCATGCTCGGCCAACCACCACAACCGCTCCGCCAGCGCTTCGGCGTTGTCGGCTTCGACCAGATATCCGGCATTGCCATCGTCCAGCAACTCGCGCAAACCGCCGACATCACTCGCGACGACGACTTTTCCCATCGCCATCGCTTCCAACGGCTTTAACGGCGTCGTCAATTCGGTCAAACGCGAACGTCGCCGCGGATAAACCAGAACATCCATCACCGAATAATGGCGAGCCACTTCGTCGTGCGGAACATTGCCGGAAAAGACAACCTGATCGCGCCAGCGTCTGGGAACGCGTTGTCGCAACATCTCGTCGGCTTCGCCTTCGCCAATCAGCAGTAGTTTGATGTCACGGCGATGCGCAAGCAAAATCATCACCGCATCAATCAGTGTGTCCAAGCCTTCGTAAAAATAAAACGAACCGATGAACCCAATGACCAATTGATCTTGCAGCCCATATTGCCGAACCAGTTCCGAGTCTCGTTCGACGGGGTAAAACCGTTCCGGGTCTACGCCGTTGGGAACGACAAAAATTTTTTTGTCGGCAACGCCTCGCTGAATCAAATCGCCGCGCAACGCCTGGCTGATGGTCGTTACGGCATTGGCCTGTTGCAGCGTTTCAAGTTCGGCTCGTTGCCCCAACCGATAGCGCAACGAATTGTGTCGAGTTTTGCCGCGATCAACGGCGGCGTCTTCTTCGTAATAACGAAGCTCGTACACCATCGGCAACTTCAACGCTCTGGCTGCCTGAGTTGCCGCCAGCCCGCACAACGACGGCGAATGCGCGTGAATAAGATCGGCGTTGAATTCAGCCGCCAATCGTTTGATCTCTTTGGCCAGCGTCGCAATCGTCGCCACCTGTCTGGCCATCGGCAACATTTGCACTTTGGAAAATGCCGGCCATTTCGTTCGGTGATATTCGACGTCGTCCAGAATTTCAATTGCCTTGGCGAATTGCTCGTGCTTCGGCGACGTGACGGCAAATACCTCCAGTCCCAATTGCTGCTGCGCGCACAAAATATACTGACTGCGAAAACTGTAACCGCTGAAATACGGCAGTGAATGATCTAAAACGTGAAGGATTCTCATTGATTGCGGATTGCGGATTGCGGATTGGCAAACCGTGCGTTGCGCTTCAATTTTTCAGCAAGGCTTCGACAATGCGTTCGGCGGCTCGGCCATCCCACAGCTCAGGAATGCGCGGTTGCAGCGATTGTTCGCGGCGCAAAACCTCAAAGGCGGCGGCGATGATCCGATCCGGCGCGCGTCCCACCACTTGATTCGTCCCTTGTGTGACAGTGATCGGACGTTCGGTGTTGTCGCGCAGGGTCAAACAAGGCACGCCAAGCGCGGTAGTTTCTTCCTGCAATCCGCCGGAATCGGTCAGCGCCAATCGCGCATTTCGCCACAACTGCAAAAAATCTCTATATCCCAGCGGATCAATCAACCTGATCGCCGGCGGAGCTTCGATGCCGAAATCCGCCAATCGGGATCGAGTGCGAGGGTGAATCGGAAACACTATGGGCAATTCAGCCGCAATCGTCGTCAACGCCACAAAGATGTTTTTCAACGTCGCCACATCGTCCACGTTTGCCGGTCGGTGCAATGTGACGACGGCAAATTCGCGCGGCGACAAACGCAGGTCATTCAACACGGTGGATTGTTTGGCGCGTTCCAATTGAGCGAACAGCGAATCCATCATGACATTGCCGACGCGAACGATTCGTTCGGGCGCGATGCCTTCGGCCAGCAAATTCCGGTCGGCGTCTTCGCTGGGCGTCAACAGCAAATCGCTGACGCGGTCGGTCAACACGCGATTGATTTCTTCCGGCATTGTGCGGTCAAAACTTCTCAACCCGGCTTCGACATGCGCGACTTTGACGCCCAACTTGGAGGCCGTCAACGCCGCCGCCAGCGTGGAATTCACGTCGCCAACAACGACCACCCAATCGGGCTTTTCGGCAACGATCACCGGTTCAATCGCCAACATGACCATGGCGGTTTGTTCGGCGTGCGTGCCCGAACCGACTTCCAGATTCAGATCGGGCGGCGGCATTTCCAGGTCGCGGAAAAACGAAGCCGACATCGTTTCGTCGTAATGCTGGCCGGTGTGAACCAATAATTGAATGGCTTCGCTCGGACGCCGTTGGATGGCCGCCACGATTGGAGCCATCTTCATAAAGTTCGGGCGTGCGCCTACGACGTTGAGAATTTTCATGAGTGGTTGGTGATTGGTTTCAATGACGAGCGATGGCTCGAACGTTGGTTTGTTCGATCTCAGGTCGGCGCTGGCCGACGGTTTCGATCAATTCCGCCAGCTTTTGTTGGAGCGGTTGCCAGTCGTGTTCGGCTTCGACAAACCGGCGCGCGCGCCAACCTAAATTTTCGCGCAAACTTTCGTTGCGAATCGTTTCGACAACCGCAGCCGCAAACTCAACCGGCGATTCAGCCAGCAGCAACTGCTCTTCGTGCGCCAGTCGCAACCCGGCGGCGGCTTCGTGCGTGGCGACAATCGCCTTGCCGCAGGCCATCGCTTCCAGCAATTTGTTTTGCACGCCGCGCGCAATTTTCAGCGGCACAACGCATGTCGTCGCGCCGTGCAAATATGGGCGAACGTCTTCGACCGTGCCGGTGACCGTGATGCCGGGCCGTTCCGCCAGCTTTTTGACTTCGGCAACGGGATTGCTTCCGACAATGTAAAACTCCGTTTGCGGTTCTTCCTGCCGAATCAGCGGAAAGACTTCATTGGCAAACCAGCGCACGGCTTCGACGTTGGCGAAATAATCCATCGCGCCGACAAACACCAGTCGAGGTCTTGTTTCAGAAGCTTGCTGCGTCGCCGCCGGATGGCGAATCAGTTTTCCGCCGGTCGCGGGCGTCGCCTGAACCTTGAAATACTCGCCATCAACGCCCATCGTCAAGATTCGCACTTTCGCGCGACGCGTGAATTCGTCGAGTTCGTCGAACAAATCGGCTTCGCGTCGAGTCGTCAAAATCGAATGCGCGAATCCGGTCACAACGTCATATTCGAAGCTTCGCAAGCGGCGGGCTTCGATGCCGTACAACCACGAATACGGCGGCGAAGTTCGCCCGGCGTATTCGCGCCACTTTTCCGAATCAACGTCCACCAAATCCACAACCGTCCGCGACCGCCATTCTGAAGGAACGTATTGCGCCATCGGCGAAGAAAACACAAACACGGCATCGAATTGATGCTGCTCCAAAGCGCGCTTGACCAGTCGCCGCATTTTCCGCGAACCGAAATAGCCCAACGACAACGGGCGCGAAGTCAGCAACGTCATCAACGCGCGCAGCTTCGCCCAGAACTTTCGCAGCCGAACGATCCCCACCGACGTACACCAGCGCGCCAGATCAACCTGATGATGCAGATCGCGCACATCGTCGGCAAAGGCCAGCAAATGGACTTCGTGGCCGCGTTCGGTCAACGCGCGCAATTCGTGGTACGAACGAATCTTGTCGCCCTTGTTCGGCGGAAACGGGATTCGGTGAGCTAGAAACAGTAACTTCATCTTCAAGGAAAATTTCTGACGATTTTCGGCCCAATCCATTTTGTCAACCACAACGGCATTCGTTTCCAGGCTTCGATCATCAGATTGAACTTCGGATTGGTCGGATTCAGGTTCGGCGGTTTGGCGTCGCGAACCAGAAACAACTGATACGGCAATTCGCGTTCGGTCATGCGCCAACCGCGTTTGAACTCATAAGCGCCGGTTCCGAGTTTGCTGCGCCCGAAATCGAATCGCGTGAAACCGCGCGCCGCCGATCGTCGCATCAATTCCCAATACAAAAAATTGTTGACGCCAACGCGGTGATACGCAGGATTCGCTCCGGCGTAATAAGGCGACACAGTGTCGCGGAAATAAAAACTCAACACGGCGGCAACCGCTCGTTGGCCGTCGCGCAACACCAGAATGTCGCTGACATTCGGGAATTCCTGCAAAAACGCGGCGAACAATCGTTTCGGAAATACAGGAGTTCCCAAGCGCCGAACGCTGTCGGCATAAAGATCGTAAAACTCGTCCAGCAACTCCGCTCTGCCCAACGACGCGGCAAAACCAAACTGTTGGCCCAGACGAATCATGCGCCGCACGTCGCGCGGCAAACTCCGCAGCAATTCGGTTTCGTGATCGGGGATCGGACGCTCAAAGCTGACGTACAAGCGTTGTTGCAAAAACCCTTGCTGGGGCGGGGCGGCCTGAGAATTACGCAGTTCCAGATAATTCACTTGCTGGTCGTTGGCCAGTGTTTGCGCGGCGGCGATCAGAGCCTGTTGCGAGGCAATTTCATCGGCAACGATTCCGCCATACACGGCGTTCGGGGTCGAAACCAGCATCGAACCAAACCAACTGTTGACCTCGAACAACGGCAAGACGCCAACGACTCTGCCGTCACGTTCGGCTAAAAGGCTTTGCTGGCGATGCTGCCAAGTTTGCTCCACGACTCGCTGCCAAGCGCTCAAATGACAAAACGTCCCGGCTGTGTGGCGCTGCACAAATTCATCCCAGCGCTCGGCATCCGTTGGAGTGTAAGATTTGATTTCCAACAACTAATCGCGATTCGGTTTTGGAGCAGCAAATTGTTTCAACACTTCGGAAGGACTTTTCACTTGTCCTTCAGGCAATCGGAATCTCAGCGATGGGGCAATCGAGTTTTGTTGCCGCGGCGATTCGGGCAAAGTCGGTTTTGTCTGTTCGGCAAGGCGCATCGTTGGCCGACACGGATTTACAACCATTGCCTGATCCGTATTGGCGTCAATTTGAAGAACCATTTTCGGATCAACGTTTTCAGCCGGTTTGACCACACCCATGGCGAATCGGGCACAAGGATCATCTTGCTGTTTTTCCTTGTCCTGTGCCTGAGCGAAGCTGCCCAATGCCATTATCAAAGCGACTGCCAAAAATGACTTTGTCATAAAAACCTCCTCAATCCATTCGCGCGTAAGCCGGTTTGGAACCGACCGGCCTCAGTTCGGCGAATTCCACATTCTGTTCGCTCAATCGCAACACATCGCGCAACGAAGCGAAGCTAAAATCCGTCAGCAATCGTTCCAAACGCGCTTCGGTGCGGCTCAAATTATTGCGATGCCGCCAGACGTTCAGGCGCGTTCCTTCAATGATCGGCTGGTCTGGGTCAACTTCCCAGGCGTGAACCATGAACATCGCCGGTTGATGTTCATGCCGGTTGATGCGGCGCAATCCCCAACGAAACAGCGCATAAGGCAGCAAGCGAAAATATCCGCCGCCGGTCATAGGCCAATTGACGCCCGCCAGTTGCACGGTCGAAGGAGGAAATTCGACGATCTCTCCCGCTGGCCGACGAATTGTGTGAATGAAACGTTCTGCGCCGGGAATGCCGTATCGGTCGTGGTAAATCGGAAAGATCGAAGAATCGTAACGGAAACCTTCTTCAACCAGAACGTCGAGCGCCCACAAGGTTTTTTCGGTAATGGAATAGGTCGGCGCGCGATACCCAATGACTTCCTGCCCCGTGATGTCTTCCAGCAGCAACTTGGCGCGACGCAAATCGGCGCGAAACTCAACACGACTTTGTGTGTGGATCAATTGATGATGATAACTGTGGCAGGCGATTTCGTGACCGGCATCGGCAATATCGCGCACCAGTTGCGGATGATGGTCGGCCACCCAGCCTAGAATGAAAAATGTGCTGCGAACGTCGCGTCGCGCCAGCAAATCCAGCAAACGATGCGTGTTTCGCTCCACGCGCGATTCCCACAATGACCAATCTTCGCGCCGCACCACGTCCGAAAAGGCTTCGACCTGAAAGTAATCTTCCACATCTACCGTCAACGCATTGACCGGTTCGCCAGCGTATTTCATTTCAGCTTGTCTCACGAATCGTTCAGTCAAAAGAGTTTCAGCAGTTAGCCAATGGGCGCAATTTTGGGTTCAGGAATTGGGATTTAGGATTTAGGTCTTGATCTCCACCACCCCTTGCATCCTGAATCATAATTCCTGCGCGGTCACAAACCGCGAAAATTACCGGATCGGGGGAAGTCTTCAGAGGCACAAGATTTGTGTAATTGGTTAATCAGCGCGTGGATGATAGCCTCTGCGCCGGAAATTATTCAAGCGCAAAGTGTCTGATTCTTCAGACTTTAATCGGCTTCTGAAACATTCTTCAGTCGCTCTTCGATGATTTCGGCTGAGAGCGCCAGAAAGTCATAAGCTGTGACAATGCCAACCAATTTGTCGTTTTCGACAACCGGCAAACAGCCGATTTTCTGGCGACGCATAATGCCCAGGGCTTCCAGCGTGGAGGTGTTGGGCGTCACTGTGATTGGGTCGCTCGTCATGATTTCGGCGACGGTGACGGGGTGCGTTTGTTTGTCGAGCAGTCCACGCGACAAAAGCCTCAGCAAATCCCTGTGAGAAACCAGGCCGACCAATCGGCCATTGTCGTCTTCGACCGGAACGTGCCGAATGTGTTTCCAATTCATGACGCTGGCCGCCAGATCAACCAGATCGTCTGGGTGAACGGTGAACAAATCCGTCGCCATCAACTGGCTGACGGTTTGATAACTGCGATTCCATTCGCGCGAATCTTCCAATTTGACCGGCGGCCATTCGGCAACAGGTAATTCGTCGCGCTGATTTTCGATCATTCGTTCGACCAGCAAACGGCTGCGAAGTTCCGGCGTTCCCTGCCCTTCCAAAGTCGCCAGCGAACGTAACGCCCACATCGCACCGGATTGTTCGCGGCGAAGCCGGTTTTCAATCACGCTCAAATACCGGTCGTTCAAATCAGAATTCACACCGCCCTGTTGCAAGCCTGCGCGCGCCAGCGGCAGCAATTGCTCCAGCGCCAGAATCGCCGCCGGATAATCGCGTCCGTCAATCCAACTCAACTGCGATTTCAACCCGTGCCGAGCGGCGGCGAAGAAATTTTCTTTCGCGTGGTCAAAGCTCATCAACCGATCCACCTCGCCGAATTCAGCGGGCAATGCCGTCATCAAACCGTAAAAGAACGCCGCATTCGCCATTTCATCCAGCACCGTAGGGCCAGAAGGCATTGCGCGTTGTTCGATTCGCAAATGCGCGATCCCGTCTTGTACGCCGTAACACGGACGATTCCATCGCCAGACAGTTCCGTTGTGCAATCGCAGCGCCGCCAATTGAGGCATTTCGCCGCGCGCCAACACTTCCAACGGGTCTTCGTCAACCTGCCTGGTCAGCAGCACGCGGAACCGCGCGATTTCTTCGCGGAAGACTTCGATGACGGAATTTTTGATCCAGCTATCGCCAAAGCTGACGCGCGGCGGATGGCTGCGAAGCTGACGCGTGTTGGAACGTTCGTCGGTGGAATGTTGAAAGAGCGCAATCCGCGTTTCGTGCCAGAGCCTGTGCCCGACAAACAGCGGCGAATTGGTCGCCACAGCCAGGAGCGGCGCGGTAATCGCCTGCGCCCAGTTGTACAGCCGTGCAAACTCTTCCGCACCGACCTGCAAATGAACCTGGAAACTGGTGCAGCAGGCTTCGAGCATGACGTTGTCATGCGTCATTTGCAGTTCGTCCAATCCTTTGATGTGAACGTTGAACGCGCCACCGCGCAATTGCCGCATGGCTTGATTCAGCGCCTGATAGCGCGGGCTTGGAATCAGGTTGTCGAGCGATAAATCCGATTGACGAATGGTCGGCAAAATTCCGATCAAGGCAATTTCGGTGTTGAATCCATTTGCCGCGCGGCGAGCAACCGCCAGCAATTCGTTGATTTCCTGCTCCATCTGTCCCAATCCCTGTCCGGCCAGCAAACGCGGAGACAGATTGGCTTCCAGATTGAACTTGCCGATTTCAGTCGTCAGACGTTCGTCGCTGGCCGCTTGCAACAACTCCAATGCAACCGGCGCTGGCCGCATGGCTCTATCCACCAGAAACATTTCCTGTTCGGCGCCAATGCGGCGCACGCCGGTTTCGATCTTGCCGGTTTCAATCATCCGTTCAAGCGCAGCAAGATCGGCCAGCAGAGATTTCATAAAAACCTGCTCCCGATGCGGGTCACGGTCGGCGGATACGTTGTGCTCACCCATCGTTACAGTCCTCCGAAATGTTATTGGAATCGTCAGCTAAACATCAGTTCAAATTGATGAGCAACGATTGTGCCGAGTTTGAGCGGCGAAATTGGCGATTTTGAAGGCTGAAAAACAGGTTTGCGGGGAATCTTTCGCAATCGTTGAGGGACGTTGCGGAATCCCTCGCAAAATATAAATCCAGAAACATCAGCCCCGGCGGTCTCGTATCCCGCACGGGAATTGGTCTACAATTCCTCTTCCTGAAACCAATTCATCATTGCTGAGGTTGCGTATGTTTTGTCCGGGCTGCGGTATTCAAATCACGACTGACATCAAGTTTTGCAAAAGCTGTGGTTCAAACTTGCGCGGTGTGCGTGAAGCCATGACCGCGCGCGGCGAACAATTCGACTGGTCGAAAACCTGGGTCGCCGAAATGTTCATGACCGAAGAAGAACGCGAACGTCGTCGCGGCATCACACCCGAACAGAAACGCAACAACGAACTTCGCGCCGGAGTCATAACCACTGCGGCGGGAATCGGCGCAATGATTTTCCTGTATTTCTTTCTGGGAACCATTGCCAGAGTGGAAGGCGGCAAAGACGCCGAAATTCTCAGCCGCGTCTGGTTGGCGGGCATCGTGCCGTTTTTTGTCGGCCTGGCGCTGTTGTTCAATGGGCTGTTTCTCCGCAAACGAGAATTGCCTCCGTTTCAAAGCGAATCCAGACCGCCTTATCAGCAACCGCCGATCCAGGAATTGCCCCCGGCCAAAACCACTGACCAACTTCGGTTGGAGGCGGAAACCAACGCCGCCGCACGTGCCGATTTCAGTGTGACGGAACACACCACCGCGCATTTGCCGGAAAAGGTTCTCGTTCCGCGTCAAAGAAATGAATAAGGAGAACTCTCAATGTCCAGGCTAAACCACAAAGCTCCAAACCTGATCGCCACGTATGGCACGGCGGCGCTGATTGGTCTGGCTCTCACCGCGCCGTTCGTTTTGCTTGAGTGGCGATCCAACACCGCTCAAATGCCATCGCTATTCCACTTTCCACTTCCACTGTTTGGCATTTTGTGGCTGTTACCGACCTTGTTCGCCATTCTCATAACGCCAATAATGCGCAGCATAAAGATTGGCGACAACCTGCTGAGACATCCCATTCGCTTGTCATTGCGTATCGTGTTTCTGACCTGCACAGCCTTGATCTGGATAGGAATTGTTCAGGATCAACTCCCTTGTTTCCTGGGCGTCCCGAATTGCGACTAACAACGGCTTACGGCAACGCAAACGCCACCACCGAATCGCCGCGTTTGGTGCCGAGCTTGCCGTGTCCTCCGGCGCAAATCACCACGAACTGTTTGCCATTGACCGCATACGTCATCGGTGCGGCTTGCGCGCTGGCCGGAAGCTGACCTTCCCAAATGACCTTGCCGGTTTCAGCGTCAAACGCACGCAATTTGTCGTCCATTCCGGCGGCGATGAACACCAATCCGCCCGCCGTCACCATCGAACCGCCCAAATTGATCGAACCATATTCAGCAGCTTTGTTGCCGATCAAAGCCAATTGCGGAATGCGCCCAAGCGGCACGTCCCAACGAACTTCGCCCGAAGCCAAATCCACCGCCGTCAATTTTCCCCACGGCGGCGCGATGCATGGTGTGCCGGTCGGCGACATCAACGGTTCGCGGTACATCGCGTAAGGCGTGCCGGTTTGCCGCCCGAATTCGCCTTTGACGCGATTGGTCGCGCCGGTTTCGCGCATCTTGTTGTATTCGTCGCGCGGAATCAGCTTCACTTCAAACGGCAAAACATTCGTGTTGACGAACAGCAGATTGCGCGTCGGGTCGTAGGACATGCCGCTCCAATTCATGCCGCCGACGTTGCCGGGAATCGCCAGCGTGCCTTTCAAACTCGGCGGAGTGTAAATGCCTTCGTTGCGCAAACTGGCGATTTTTTCGCGGCAGTAATCACGGTCTTTGTCATTCAATCCCCAGGCGTCTTCGGGTTTCAGTTGATGCGGAACCAACGGGCGCGGCAATGTGGGAAACGGCTGCGTTGCCGAACTCTGTTCGCCGGGCACGTCGCTTTGCGGCACCGGACGTTCTTCAATCGGAAACACGGGCTTGCCGTCGCGGCGATCCAGCACAAACAGCATTCCCATCTTCGTGCCGATGACGACGGCGGGAATGTCTTTGCCTCCGCGTTTCAGATTGACGAGCATCGGTTGCGAAGCGACGTCGTAATCCCACAAATCGTGATGCACGACCTGGAAATGCCAGACCACTTTGCCGGTCGAAGCCTTGATCGCCACGACCGAGTTTGCATAGCGGTTGTCGCCTTTGCGTTCGCCGCCGTAAAAATCCGGGCTGGGGCTGCTGGTCGGAATAAAGACCAGATCACGTCCGGCATCGGCGGAAATGATTGACCAGGCATTGGCTGCACCGGTTTTCACAGCGCTGTCGCCCGCCCAGGTTTTGCGCGCCGGGTCTTTTTCAGTTTGCGGAATCGGATCGAAGCTCCAGCGCAGTTTGCCGGTGACGGCATCGAAAGCACGCACCACGCCACGCTCTAATTCCACACCGCGATTATCGCCAATCGCCGAACCGACTACGACCAGATCGCCAATAACCGCGGGTGGTGAAGTTACTTGATAATTGCTGCGTTCGACCAGTCGCACATCACGCGACAAATCTACCTGACCATTTTCGCCGAAGTCGGCAATCGCCTTGCCTGTAGCGGCGTCAAGCGCAATCAGCCGCGCGTCCAGCGTGGCAACGAAAATGCGTCGCGCGGCTTTTTTCTTGTCCGTCGCCGCAGGCCACGCCGATACGCCGCGCGAAGTCATTTCAGAATAACGACGATCCAGCGCAATTTGCGGATCGAATGTCCACTTCTCTTTCCCGCTTGCTGGGTCGAGCGCGATCACACGGCTGTAGGGCGTGGTCAGATAGAGCAAGCCATCCACCAGAATCGGTGTGGATTCAAACGCCGCGTTGCGTTTGCCCGCCGCGTTCACCTCTTCCGCGCCGGTGTGATATGTCCAGGCGACTTTGAGCTGGCCGACGTTGCCGCGATGAATTTGCGTCAGCGGCGAAAACCGCGCGCCTCCCGCATCTCGCCCATAAGCAGGCCAGTCCGCCACCGATTTTTGTTTCTGCGCATCGGCTGTGCTCAACGCACCAAAGACAATCAGCAACGACAAAAAAATCATTGTGCGACGCATCATTTCCTCCCAATTCTGTTTTGTGTATTGTCTGCACGACCAGATGTTATCAAGTCTGATTTCGATACGTATAATCAGCGTTCAATTGTTCAACGCAATTTTCCGATCTGTATGGCTGAAAAGTTGAAGGATTTATTTTTTACGCGCAAGACCTTGACGCAACTCGCCGACTCGATTGCACAAGCGCATGCCGTTTTTGATCGCAAACGATTTCTCGCGCAGGTGTTCGACGACGATTGGGAAGCCAAAGAATTGAAAGCTCGCATGCGGCACGCGGCGATTTGCCTGGGTCACACGCTGCCGAAATCTTATGCAAAAGCATTGGCCATTCTGAAACAGGTCGCGCCGCAGAGTCGTGGCTTCGACGGCATGATCTTTCCCGAATTCGTCGAAGTGCATGGGTTGAACGATTGGGAACGGTCACTGCCAGCGTTGGAGTTTTTCACGCGCTTTGGCAGTTCGGAATTCGCCGTGCGTCCGTTTTTGCATCAAGACCCGGAACGTGCAATGGCGTTTGTGTCGAAGTGGGCAGAAAGTTCTGACCATCATGTGCGCCGTTTGGCTAGCGAAGGTTGTCGTCCGCGATTGCCATGGGCAATGGCGCTGCCGAAATTCAAAGCCGATCCTTCGCCGATTTTGCCCGTGCTGGAAAAACTGAAAGACGACGAATCGGAATACGTTCGCAAAAGCGTAGCCAACAATCTGAATGACATTTCCAAAGATCATCCCGAACCCATGATCGAACTCTGCGAACGCTGGTTTGGAACTTCGCCGCGCACCGATTGGATCGTCAAACACGCATGCCGGGGATTGTTGAAAGCTCGTCACGAACGCGCCTTGCGGCTGTTTGGATTTGCCGACAACGCGCAAATCGAAATCAGCAAACTCAAGCTGAATCCCAAACGGCTGGCCATCGGCGATAATCTGACTTTTGCTTTCAAGCTCCACGTCGGCGGAACTGGCGAACGCAAATTGCGATTGGAATACACCATTGATTTCGTCAAAGCCAACGGCAAAACCTCAAAGAAGGTTTTTCAGATTTCAGAAAAAAATTACAGCGCAGGCGTTTATCCGATGCAAAAGAAACATGCGACGGCTGATCTGACAACGCGCAAACATCATCCGGGCGCGCATCGGTTGGCGATTGTCGTCAACGGCAGAGAACTGGCGGCATCCACATTCGATCTGCAATAACCTGATCTGATCGAAGCAATACTTTCCCGGCTTGTGAATATGAAACCGATCAACATCCCCCAGGAGAACGCAACTGAAATTCACCGCATCACCGATCATTCCGAATCGGCGTTGATGTCACTGCGAACCATCGGTGGACTTGAAGTCGTGTCGGTTTTGGCGTCGGTATTTCTGACGACCTGGGTGATGATTCCTTTGCAACCCGAACCGCGTTGGTTGATCGCCGCGCCGGGATTGTTCGCCGTTGGCTTGATTGTGAACTCGCAACGAGCGCGCGGCGAACGACTTCATGACCTCGGTCTCACGGGACGCAATTTTGGCAAGGCGTTACGATTGATTGCGCTGCCTACGTTGGCTGCCGCCGCGGTGATTGTGACGCTGGGATACATCACAAATTCATTTCATCGAACTTCGCATTTCTGGACGAATATGTTGTTTCTGCCGGTTTGGGCCATCACGCAGCAATACGTGCTTCAGGCGTTCATTTACCGGCGAATCCGCGGGTTGCTGGTTGCGGAATCGGCTCCGCTTAACGAACAGCGGCGGCAGGTGCGTTGGGCAATCTTGGCGACGGCGGTTCTGTTTTCGCTGGCGCATTTGCCCAACCTGATGTTGATGGTGTTGACTCTGATCGGCGGATTGATCTGGTCGTGGGTTTACGAACGCGCGCCCAATTTGCTGGCGCTCGGTTTATCGCACGCGACGCTCAGTTTTCTGCTCATGACTTCGGCTCCAGACTGGCTGTTGCCAAGCCTGAGCGTGGGATACAAACACTTTCTTTACCAGAAATTCTGAGGCGTTTATGGCCGAAAACTTCATCGAACGACGCAAGGCAAACTGGAAACGGCTGGAAGAATTGACCAACCAGGTGCGAAGCCTGCGCGGTTTGCGCAGTCTGAAGCGCGATGAAGTCCGCGAACTGGGGCGCATTTATCGCCGGACGGCTTCTGATCTGGCGATTGCTCGCGTCGAATCGCGCGACCAGCGGCTGGTCAGTTACCTGAACAATCTGGTGATTCAGTCCCACGGAATGATTTATCGCTCGGAATCAAGAGGCGTGCGTTCGATCTTCGATTTTTACTGGCACGAATTCCCCGCCATTTTTCGCCAAACGTTTCGTTATTCGCTGGCGGCACTTCTGATTTTTCTGGCCATCGGAGTCTGTTCGTTCATCGCCACCTGGCGCAACGACGATTTTGCCGACTTCGCCTCGGTGTCGCCGGGATTGATGCAGGCCGTCAAAAACCATCAACCCTGGTGGCAACGTTTGAACGACGAAGCTCCGGTCGGAGCCGCCGGGATCATGGCCAACAACATCGGCGTCAGCGTGAAAGTCTTCGCGTTCAGCATTGTGCCGATCATCGGAACCGTCGGAACCTTGATGCCGTCGGCGCTGCAACTCGGCGCGCTGCAAGCCTTGCTGATCAAATACTGGGCTTCGGGAGCCGTCTGGAATTTCATTTTCGGCCACGCCGTGCTGGAATTCACCGCTATTTTCATTGCGGGCGGCGCGGGTTTGATGATCGGGATGTCGCTGATCGCTCCGGGCGAACGCACACGCAAGGAAGCATTGATCGAACGCGGCGCATTGGCCATTCGATTGCTGGTCGGTTGCATTCCCTTGCTGATCGCCGCCGGGCTGATCGAAGGATTCATTTCGCCGCTTCCGTTACAAACCCGCTACAAAATCGCTGTTTCAATAGCAACGGCGGTAATGTTGGCGGCTTATTTGCTGAAACCGGTCAGAGTCGCGCGCCAGGAATGACTCGCTGTGCTATCATCCGGCGTCAATTTTTGAAAGAACATATTCAGGAGAGGATTTGAGCATGATTGAACGTGATTACGATGTCCCGCAGACTTATCTGACCATTTTGACCAAAAACGATATTTTTTCCTTTCTCGGATTGGTTCGTGCGCAGATGGTGGATTCGGACGGTCTGACCAAACCGATGACCGCCGTGATCAAACACGATCCGCGCGAAGGCCAGCCGATATTGAAGCAATTCCCTTCAGGCGGCGAAGCTCGCCGCAGTTACGAAGAAGCCATCAACACCAGTCTGGAACGCGGTTGGAGCATTGTTTACCGCGGATTGCCGTTGGAAGGTTGATGATTTGTCCGGTACTGGCAAAACAAAGGGCGGGAAATCCCGCCCTTTGTTGCTTTTCGATTTTGCTGTTTTCGATTTTGTTATTTCGGTTCATTCCGCCAGAGCCTGACGATGATCCAGCGCGTTGCTGACGATTCGCGCAGCCGTTTCGCTGATGTGCGTGCGCCAGACCTTTCGATCTTCTTCCTGGGCGCCGCTGAGCAATAACAATCGTTTCAGAATTTCAGTCGTCACCGCCACCAAAAACGCGCCTTGCCCGGCTTGCTGTCGCAGATGTTCGTTGTCTCGTCGCGCGCGGTCGCGTTCGTCTTCCTGTTCAAAGCGCGGAATTTCCTGATCGAGCAACTCAAAAGCCACGACCGCCAGTTTCTGGTTGCGATTGTCGGCAAAGCGAACCAGTCGGTTGCGAATTTCTTCGGTCAACGGAACTTCGATCAATGGCGAAGCCAGCGTGATCGCCTGTGCGTGACGGTTGCGAAGCACTCGCGCCGCAATGAGCAGAACCAGCGTCCAATACCCGACGAACATTCCGCCAACCACCGCCAGATCGGTCATGGTCCATTTTTCCTTGCCGCTCAGGTAAAAATACGCCACTGGAATCACGGTCGGCACGGCGACCAGCAAAAAGCGATACCAACTCCAGTTTGATCTGCGCGAAGAAGAATTGTCGGTTGATTGATTTTCAGAAGGATTGTCGTAATCGTTCATGTCACTGTCTCCCTGGCAACGAGCCACTAAAAACCAGCGGCATTATAGCCCAATCCTTGCAGCCGCAAAGCCCATGCGCCATCATCTTCCCAAAAATCATCGTAAAAGGAGTGTTCAGTTATGGCGCGGCAAAATCAACCTCTTCAGGTCGGCATCAATTATCCGTGGATTGATTACGGCTGGGATTTCGGCAATCCGCCTCAAGCCTGGGTCGCCTGGCAAAATCTGGCTGCGTGGCGCGAAGCCAAACGCCGTCGCATTGTCGAAGACTTCACGCGATTTGCCGAACAAGGGTTGTTTGCCGTGCGCTGGTTCATTTTGCCCGACGGAACCAATTACGGAACAGGCGTCGAATCGCCCGACAACAACGACGGGCAATGGCATTTCGATCCGTTGCCGCGCCACCATCCGTTTCACCAACAGCTTTGCGACGATTTCGAATTTGTTTTGGAAACCTGCGCCAAACTCGGACTGCAATTCCTGCCTTCGCTGATTGATTTTCACTGGTGCAATCACGGCTCCATTGCCGATTACAAATCCGGCATCGTCAAAGGCGGACGCGCCGACATCATCAACGATCCGGCCAAACGCGAAGCTTTTTTCGACAGCGTGCTGGAACCGTTGCTGGAAATTTCGCTGCGGTATCCGCAAACGATTTACGCCTGGGAATTGATCAACGAACCCGAATGGGTGACGACCGAAAAACCGCTGGAACATCATCGCCCGGAGGAAAACAAAACCATTCCGCTGGACAAGATGCTGGGCTTTTTGCGACGCGGCATCGGTCGCATCAATCATAAGAAAACATCAGATGGTCGCCAGGCGTTTCGTTCGACGATTGGTTTCGCCCATCACGACACCTTGTTCGACTGGAATTCTGCAGGCCTCGGCGCGACGTTGCACCAGTTTCACTTTTACGCGCAGAAGGACGGCAAACTGCCGCCGAATGTGTTTTCCGAAGAATATCCCTGCTTCATTGGTGAATTTGCCACGGCGGTACAAAAAGACTGGGCGGATTTGAAAAAGCGCAAGCTGGATCAATCGGTTCGCAACCGGCTGGATTTGATCGAAGAGCGAAAATATCCGTCGGCATTCCTGTGGTCGGCTCAGGCGATGGACGTGGCGACGAAATGGACGCCGGATGAGGTGCGCGAAACTATTGCCTACATCCGCACTTCGCGCGGCGTGACCGGCGACGATGTGACATAGATGGCTAAAGCACTGACTACTAACCCTCGTTTCCTGGGAATTGAGATATGCAAGGCTGTAAGTCTTTTGCCTGCAATGCGGGTAATTTCACTCAGCCTACTTAACTCTTTGAAATCAATGCCCAGAAATGAGGGTACTAAAGAAACAAAACCGACTTAAAATCTAATGAAAGGGTCCCAAGCTAGAAGTGTTAAGTGTTTACAAAAATGTGACCGCCTCAACTCTCTCGCTAAAATGTTGTTATTCTTTTTTTCTATACTTCTCAATGAATAGCTTAGTTTTAGCTATTGCCTGCAGAGAGATATTATTGGACTCTAGGTAAATCATCAAGATGTGCTTAGGGGATTGCTTATCATATTCCATTCTTTTAATCGGCGCCAAAGCTTCCCAAAGCCATTCACTTGTATTATCCATATGCGAGCGATCTTGGGCCAGAAAGGCAATAGTGTCAGATAAAATATTTGAATACTGAGAGTTCGTTTTTGGAGTTATTTGAAGTAGGAATCCCATTAAGGCAGCTTTTTGATGAAAGTAATCTATCTCTGAAATTGCTCCTTCCTTTTTCCAAGAGCTTAAAACGTGATAATACTCTGAGAGGTTGCTTTCCCATGTTTTTTGTTCTTTTTCAGATGTAGAACGTTTGGTGCGGCCTTCGTAATTTAGTTTTTGAATTCCTTTGAATAGAAGTTGCCCGGTAGGACTTTCCCAATAAAATTGTATTTTCATCCCACCATCCAGACCTTTTGGCGCTATCTCTTTTATTTCAATTGGCAATACCTTTGAACTGTCACCATAGATACTTACTAAGGTCCCGTTAAAAAGATCGGCCTCTTTTTGAATTAACTTAGCGATCTTTGACTTGTCCTTATAATCGTTACACCAATTTTTAGACATATTGCTGACAAGAAATACTCGATAACTTTCAAGTAAACCATCTGGTGATAGCTCCTTGTCTTTACAATAAGTCGCTAGTTTTTTTACTTCTTCACCAAGAGAACGCAAAGCCCAGTGAAGCGATCTGGCATCGCTGGAAAGCTCGCTCATTTTCTTGCTTAACACACCCACAACAATCAACAAGTCGGTTTGCGGTATTTTCAACGAGGCAATGACCCGCATCGCAGGTGCAAGTTCCACCGGCGAGTTAATACCTAATATCGCTTGCTCAATTAAAAAGATATGTTCTCGCTGTTTAATTTCTTGTTCAGTAAAAGTTTGATTGATCACGCTTGAGAGCAAGTCATAGTATGCTGATACGTCGTAAATCAATGGTTCTTCACAAGAAAGCGATTTCAACCCAGGATAAGAAACTTTTTTGAAATAATCTCTTGCCTTTTTTTTATCGAGACCAATCAACTTGTTTACAGTACGGCATTGTATTGAAAGTCTGTCTAAATTTAAGCTATATGCGTGATCCAATTGACCGCTCGAAGTATCAGTATCTTGATATGAATCTACACGCTTTACGGGATATTTTGTTGAATAAGCGAGGTCAAATAACTCTTCCAGGATTTCAATTTTTCTATTTTTATCATCTAGCGTTCCAGACTCTATCAATTCAAATAACACATAAGAAAGAATTTCGGGTTGAGTTCCTCTGACTTCGCCTAACATCTGCTCAAATGCCTCTGCTTTTTCTTTCTTTAGCTTCGATTTTGCATCTACCGCCAATTTATCATCATTATTTTTTGAATCACTTTTACGCTCCTGCAAACTTATCGAAAACGATGACACAAACACAATCAATATTACGACTAAAACAGAGCAAAGCAAGTTCAACGATTTTCTCATCTCTAATCTCCCAACCCGGACAAGCCGGAACCAAACAGGGTAATTCCTGAAAAGTTGGACGACTGGCAAATTGCGCTGAAGGCCGCTCCCAAAGTGGCCTTCAGCGATTCGTCAAAAATATCTTGCCAGGAATTGCAACAATTTCATGACAAAGTATCTAAGGCTCTTACCAACCACATTTCAAAGCGAGGTATGGAACCTTTCCGCCCTAATTACCCTCCCCACCAGTCCATTGGCAGGACTTCGTATATGATTGACAATCGCTAGGACAGCAGCCATCCTTGCATTTTCCCCCGTCCGCACATTCCCAGTTACCGTTACACCCAGTACAACCTTCTTCGACATAATACCTAGCTTCAGCCTTAGATAAAGTATAAGCTGAAAACCCAGTAATCATGAACGAAAAAGCAAGTAAGCAACAAATGAAAAAGCGACCAGTGACTAGTTTCCTGTTATTCATTGTAATGTTCTCCTTTGAGCAGCTTTTGTTAATCTTCCTACCATTCCATAAAGAATGGTAGCCTTCAGCGAGCAATATTATCAGTTTTCTAAATGCGCTTAACCTACAACGCTTAACCAAAACTACCAATACAGAGATTATTTATCAATCTTTATTCCGGGAAGTTGAATTCGGAAAAATTGTTCAACGTCTTCTTTTTGACTTCCGACATATGCGCCCTTCCAATTCTTCATTACTTTATTATCAGGAGATATCACTAATGTGTGAGGTGTAGTACCAAGCCGAAGTGATTCTTTGCTTGATTCATCAATGTTTTTATACACAGGAAATGAAAAACCATTATCAGCAACGTAACTTTCAAGCGAAGCTTCTGACAAAGACAACCCAATAATTCTGTACTCCCCATTCAATGCAGAAACAACCGCTTTGAAGTTCTCTTGATTGCGCGTACACCAGACACATTCCGGGGAAAACACATACAAAACAGTTGGCAGTTTGCTGTTTGAGAATTCAATCTTCGCTGGGCTTCCATCTAAGCCATGAGCCACTATAGGCTGAATGCTATGACCTACACCTAACTTCCCTAGCGACTCCAAACTTGATCTTAGTGAAAGCACCTTGCGATTCAATAAGACATTCATCACACCTGACAGTATAAGTAAAACCGACATAAGCGATAGAAGCCAAAGTCGCTTACCCTTAACAAACTTAAACAATTCGATGTTTTTGAAAAACGCAAGCTTAAGCATTGTAGAAGGCACCTAATTCATAGCCTTTAGAAATCTAAATCAACACACAGCCCAGAGCCGCTTCCTTTTTGAGAAGTGTTACCTGAGAAGTGTTACCTGAGAAGTGTTACCTGAGAAGTGTTAC
>ERZ1066125.245-NODE-245-length-21122-cov-13.471068_pt1 | contig 21122 bp, 38 predicted proteins | sample MGYA00382772_ERZ1066125 | MGnify/ENA primary metagenome ERZ1066125 (study PRJEB33369, sample SAMEA5778355) | biofilm metagenome | biome: Industrial cooling water; feature: Water cooling tower basin; material: Biofilm | place: United Arab Emirates | collected... | reverse complement strand
TGCCCTGGCGCCCAACGATGGCGAAGCCTCTGGCCAGCAGACTGCTGGTCTGGCCCTAATAAAAAAGCACGTAGTGCCAGCAGTCCACTAGCAAGATTGGCGTTGACACTGGACACTGGATCTTGTATGATGTATATACCGAAACCGACAATGTGGAGCTCGATCAAGATGACCTCATTCGTAACCCCCGATGAGCAGAACTACTACCGCGCCGCTGCCCTGAAAGCTGGCCTGAAGCTGCTCAAGGCCGGGATCAAGCCGAACCGCAAGTGGACCAAGACGAACACGCTCGCTGCCGCTGCACAGATCACCGGCAAGAAAGGCTACCGCAAGGTTGACCTCGACCTCGCCATCGCCGATCTTGATCACTGGTTGAAGCAGCGCCAAGCGTCGCCGGTCATCGGCGTCCAGGACCTGCCGGTCGTCAACGGATGACTCAGCTGACGGCCTTCGGGCCGTTAGTCTTAGGCGGATTGCCAGTAGGCTGCTGGTCTTCCCCTCTCTCACTCACAGCCGGCAGACTGCTGGCCCCAGTGGCTCTCTGGCCAGAAGACTGCTGGCAAACCCCTATCAAATTGCCCCTCGCCATAGGACTGCTGGCCTCAAGACTGCTGGCCTCCGGCACATTCCTGACACAATCCGTTCTAGATATGTCGGAGCCGCTGACCGAGGCCAGACGCCCCTGAAATGCTAGCTACGCGGGCGGGGGCGAAGGGCGGCCAAACCGGCCCAAATCTTGTCAATCTTTTTTTCTCGGTTTGGGCAAGAAATTTCTGTTGACCTCGTCTTGCCTTTCGGATAACGCGCGCGCCCGCCCGGGGGTGTGATGACGTGTCGGGTGGGGCGAAACAATGCCTGGCGATTGTTTCCAAAAATGAGGCAAGATTTCTGTTGACCCGACCTTGCCCCGACCCTATATTGAATACATCGAACGACACAACGTCCTCGATGTAACAAAAGGAAACGATCATGACGAACGAAACCCCCGCCTCCGCCCCCGTCGCGCCCGCCGCCCCGAAGGGCAAGAAGGCCCCCAAGGCGCCCGTCGTCAAAACCTTCTCTGTCGCGCAACGTGCACGCGAATTGAAGATCGACGAAAAAATCGCCCGTCGGCGTATGCGCGCGAACGTCGCCCGCACGAAGCCCCTCGCGACCCCGACGGCGATCAAAAACCCGTCGCGCAAAAACGCGCGTTATGAATACGCGCGCACCGACGCGAACCTGAAGATGATTGACGCAATCATCAAAACGCCCGAATGATCGAGGCATGATCAACGCCCGCTCCCAGCGATGGGGGCGGGTATTTTCGTTGGGCAAAGGCCAGCGGGCTGCTGGCAACCCCCGCCACATTTCTGGCACAATCCGTTCTCACAATGTCCAGCGGGCTGCTGGCCTTCGGCCCTACCCCCGTATGCCAGCTACACGGGCGAGGAACCCGCGGCGTGACCCGTCTTGCACGAAGGCGGTTTTAACGCGGGTAGCTTGCCCCCGTATGCTAGCTACGCGGGGAGCGGCTTTTCGGACATTTCCCGCCTTCAGCCGAGAAACAATGACCTCGCATTGTTCAGCAAGATTGGTGTTGACATCCATTGCAAGTTCGCCTATATTGAACGTATCGAAACGACGTAACAGGAGATTGAAATGCTCGAAGCCCTTGCCTTCGTCCTCGACCTCGACGTGCGCGTCCTCGCGCTCGTCCTCGCCGCGCCCGTCACCGCCGTCTTCGCGACGCTGACCTACAAGCACGTCTGACCCCAACATGACGCGCGCCTCACCCGTGCGCGTCACCCCAACCCGAAGGATCTCAATCATGACCATCTCTCAAACCGCTGCCCGTGCTCTTCTCGACTCGCTATCCGTTCTTGTGAATGCCACCCCCAAGAACGGCGGCATGATCCGCTTTGATGGCGACGAACTTGCCGCCGCTCGCAAAGCCATTCAAATGGCACGGGAGACCAAGTGATGAACGCCCTCACCGCCGAACTGCACCGCGTCTACGACCAGCTCGAGTCCAAGCAATTCGGGTGGTTTCCCGACATGGACGGCTCCCTCGACGTCTACGTTGAGCCCGACGAGGAGGCTCAGCTGATGCTACAGCGCGGCGAGATGCTCGTCGACCTGCTCAACCTGCGGACGCCGTTGATCGGCAAAACCGCTGGGTTGAACCGGACGCTGATGCACGTCGAGCTGGGCAACGACTGGGCGATGCTCATGTGGATGCATCAGTGCCCGTGCCCGGGCGTCGATCTTGAGATGGACTATTGACAACCGGCGAGATCGGCCCTAAGCTGATCTCACCAACCCAACGAAGGATCTCAATCATGACCAACACCTCCGACCTCGTCGCTGCCTTCCTCGCCCGCGCGCTTCATGCCGCCCGCGCCGAGAACGCCCGCCTGCTCGAAATCGCCGCCCTTGCAAGCGAAGATCGACGCGTCATCTTAGTCATCTACAGCGACGGAGAGCTGGAGATCGAAGGTTTCAGCAACACCGAGGCAGCGCGCGAAGCGCTGATGCGGGACATCTACGAGATGGGTCAGGACACCGACCTGCCGGAGAGCGACACCGACGAAGCGATCACCGCCTGGCTGAGGGAGAACGAAATCGAATACGTCTGGAAGATCCAGGCGCTCGACCTGCCCTGTGGAGATTTCTGATTGACAACCGGCGAGATCGGCCCTAAGCTGATCTCACCAACCCAACGAAGGATCTCAATCATGACCAACACCTCCGACCTCGTCGCTGCCTTCCTCGCCCGCGCGCTTCATGCCGCCCGCGCCGAGAACGCCCGCGCGACATCACCCGCGCCATGCGCGAAGGCAAGCTCGCCGTCGCCGATGACGTCCGCGCCTCGCGCGACTCCGAAGCGCTCTACTTCCGCCAGCGTGACGCCTTCGACGAAGGCCGCTACAACGGCATGTCCACCGCCGACGCTCACAAGCAAGCACAGGAGACCAAGTGATGAAACCCGAATCACTCCCCGCCATCTGCCTGTCCGCCGTCTGTGCGGCTCTCATGACCGCTGCTGCCGCCTTCGCGCAGGATACCCTCACGGTACTCGTCTTCCACGCGCCTGACGTGTCTGTGGCCGTCGCTGCGTATGACACCGAGGGCGACTGTCTCGACGTTGCTTTCACGCTGCAGCGCTACACCACTGTGGCTACCTACACATGCGAGGCTTCGGAATGAGGATTCGCTTTTGGGCTCTGCAGCGCGAAGCCTTGCAGCGCGACCTGGACGAGTGCGAGTCGGAGCTCTCCGTTTCTTTCGTTCTCGTCGCTCTTGTCTCGCGCGCCCGGCGGCAGGGGCGCCAAAGAGGAGAGCACGTCGGTCCTGCTTCTGACCTGTAGGTATACCCCCGGCGTCTACATGCAGCGGTGTAGCCACGTGCTATGCCGCTGTATGGCGTAGATGTGTAGTGTGCGGGCGTATGCGTTTATCTTTTATCTTGTGCTGCGTGATGCGTGTCCATATGCATGCCTCTCTGCGCGTGGCGCTATGCATGAAGAGGGAGCGTTTGGCCATGGCGTGTAGCCATGTGTATGCGTGTGGCCATGCGTGTATGCGTGGCTATGCACAATGTGAATACTCATTCATAATGATTTAATCTTTTCTTTGTGTGTGCTGCCGCACACATGACCTCTCCTCTGCCTCGCCTCCATCGAGAGAGAGGCGTCATTGATCGGCCGAGTCGGGGCCGCCGCCAACACCCACCGTCGGCAGGAGTTGAAAAAGTCCGGAGGAGTCCCCTTGTAGCACCAGCGGCTGGGCCTTGGAGATCTGCGTCTAAAACTCCCAAACATAGGCATTTTTTTGCCCTTGTTGAGTCAATCTGGCGTTGACACGCGCGCACCGATCCGATACACATACACGAAAGGGAGAACATCATGACCGAAACCATCGAGAACCACCCGCGCCCTCTTACCCGCGAAGAACGCTGGACCGACCACGCCAACGAGCTCCGCTACCTGAACGTAGACGTCACCACCCGGGTCGCCCTCAAAGCGAACGAGAAGTTCAACGCCGTCTACGCCCGCCAGCGGGTCGACGCCAAAGCTCAGCAACTGCATCCCGACGCTGACTACCGGGACATGATCAGCGACGAGCTCCATCTCGACCCCACCCGCACCAACGACGAGATTGCCCACCTGGTCGCAATGCGATACGCCCACCCATAGGAGATACCCATGATCATCAACACCAAGCGCGTCACGACCACTCACCACACTGGCCTCATCACTGTGGAGGACATCCGAAAGGCTTTCGACCTGCCGCCCCAGGCCAAGATCATCTTCGATGTGCCCGGCGGCGGTGCGCTCAGCGTCGAGGACCACCCGCTGCGTGTGGAGTGGAAGGAATGACCAAGCCCTTCAAGCCCGCGGAAGCGGCGACGTTCGAGGACATCCAGAAGGTTCCCATGTCCAGGCAGCAGCGGTATCGCCTTAAGCAGGGCGACACCGACATCCGCAACACCGAGCACGGCGATATCTGGTACACCCGCAACGACAGCAAGTTCTTGATGGACCGCCAGGGTAAAATCGTCACATCCTACAAGACGAAGGGCGACGCCCGGCCAACAACCACACCCCGCAAAGAGCCGCTGAGCGACTACGAGGTTCTCAAGGCAGCCGGCCACAGCCCATTCAAGGCATTGGAGATCGTTCAGGACGCCAAGCGGGACGACCCCCACGCTTTGAACTGGATCGACCAGGCAAGGAAACAGCATGGATGACGCTGCACGTAAAGCTCGCTACCATCGATAACCTCGCGGTTGACATTTTCATGGAGAACTCCTATGTTATCGGGAGCGACCCATACCTGAACGATGCTCTGTGGGCGAGGAAGAAACGTGAAGCCGAGAACAAGCAATTACTGCCGACAGACACGGCTGAGAATTAAGGTCTCACTGGCCGCATACGCCTATGAGGTCTTGAACCAGCCAATCATGTCCGACGGTGACTACGACCGGCTGGCACGTAGAATAGACCCGACAAAACTCACCGGCAACAAAGTGATGGATGATTTCTTCCGCCAGCACTTCAAGCCCCACACAGGAATGTGGATCCATGACCATCCCGAAAAGTCTGGCCTCACCAATATCCTCTACCGATATTTCATCCAGCCACCGCGCCGTCGTAAGCGAAAGGGTAAACTTTCGGCTGATTGAAACGCCGTGCTGTCACACATTACTCTGCTATGTGAACCATCGGCTACCCAACTACTGCAGCGAGTGTGGACAATTCATCTTTCCAGTCGTCCGAGGCTGTGTGTTGGTCGAAGATACCGACGCAACCCTTAAGCGAAAAAATAGCTAGACTGGCCATATTTTTGTTGTAAGGTTTTTGCCATCCATGTATCGTTAATCCATCGAAACACATGGAGACGATCATGACCGACATCCACAACAAAATCCAACACCTGCTCGAGCTCGCCAACAACAACCCGAGCGAAGACGAAGCAGCGAACGCCATGAACATGGCCCGCAAGCTGATGATGAAGTACAACATCCAGCTTCGCGACCTGGGCACCGTCAGCTCGGTATCCTACGGCGAAGCTCATACGCTCGACCGTGACTACTTCAAGATCTTGGGTCACGCCGTCAAGATCATGACGGGCGTCACCATGGTCTACTTCGCCGACGACACCTTCAAGATGGCCGGCACGAAGGTCAACGTGCAGATCGCCCATCAGCTGCTCATGTTCTTGGCCGAACAGGTCGAGTCGCTCTACAAGATTTACCTGCCCAAGGGCATGTCGAAACGCGAGCGGGCGCAGTACCGCAAGGATTTCAAGCGCGCCTGTGCTCTCCGCATCAAGCAGCGCTGTGATCAGGCCCGCTTCCACGACAACCCTGTGACCAGCCGTGAGCTCGTCGTGATCCAGAACGAGCTCGAGAAGGAAGTCGAGGCATTCCTCCAGAAACAGCTCGTGCGAGTGGTCAAGAGCAGGACTCAGCTCAAGCTCCACACGAAGGACGGGCTCGATGGGTTGATGGCAGGTGACAGCGCCGCCCTTCAGCCCCGTGTCAACGGTGGTTGACAAGACCATGCCATGTTGATATTGTCAAACCATTGAGTCCAGGGAAGACATCATGAAACCTACCGTAGCGGAAATGAGGGTCACCCTCGAAGGTGACTCCATGGCTTTACTGATCAACACCCACAACGAGTACGTGGACGATGAGAAAGCCGAACTACCACCCGACAGCAACATCGATCGCTCCACGCTGATCGAGCTGATCCTTGACATGATGATCCACCATGGCCACGTCCGTGCCCCTGTGGTCAACACAGTCATCAAGCTGAGCGATGTCGCTCGAGAGCTGAACGTTGACCCCAAGGTTGCGCGCGACAAGATGCGCCGACACTCCGCCGCCAAGAAGCCCGTGCCACCCAGTCTCAAGATGCGAGGCTGGGTGTTTGAGCTTAAGGACAAGGCCGCGGTGATCGAAATCATCCGCCCGCGGAAGCCCGTCCAATAGGGCATCAGAACGCCCTTGTTGACAAGGGAAAACCATCATGCGATGATGACGACACACAGAGAGACGTGTCATGAAAACCATACTCGAAACAGTTTGCGAAGACGCCGAGGAAGCTCGCGTCCTTCAGGAAATCCTGCGGGAGATGGGCTATAAGACAAGCCTATACACCCAGCTCGATACCGACGAGCGCAAGACGCCGCCCAGTCAAACCCGACTCGGCGACCTGATGATCACCTATGTCCGAAAGAACTTCGGCAGCCGACCCTTCTACGTGGGCGATTTCGAAGATCCTCTTCTTGCCCATCGCTACAGTCCGCGCTCCGCCGGGCCCATGCTGTCCATGATGGTCATCGAGGGCACCATGAAACGTCTCGGCCGCGGCCAATACCAACTCATGGAGAAGAAGAACAATGAAAAGCTATAAGGCTGAACTTCGTCAGGGCACACCGTCCGCGCTCGTCGAGGATGCTGTGGCCGAAATGAACCAACTCGGCGAAGAGCTGCAGGAGTGGGCCGACAGCATGCCCGAGAGCTTGCAGAACGGCGACAAGTACTCGACGTTGACCGAGTCCGCCGACACGCTGAACGGTCGCCAGGTCAACATCGATGAGTTTCCGTGTGACGAGGTGTCCATACCCTACACCATCTACCTGCCGAAACGCAAGAAGCGCTCGCCGAGCCGTGAGGTTCGACTGGGCAACGCCATCTCCATGATCCAGGCCGTGATCGACTTCTACAGCGGCCTTGATGATGACTACAGTGAGATCGTCAGCGAACTCGAGGAGCTTGCTGAGGAAGTTGAAATCCCCGGAGTCTACAGCTAAGGAGTTACCATGCTTTTTCTGCACACCAAGAGTGGCCACGTCTATCAGTATATGTCGCTCACCATCATCGAAGCTACCATGGAACCCGGCGTCATGTATTGCGCGCCGGGCTTCGAGGACATGCCCTTCATCCGCCCCGCGAGCGAGTTCTTTGATGGGCGCTTCAAGGTCTTCGTTCCGGCGAACTCCTTCACGGAGGGCTACTTCGACGCCAACGGCCGCGCTCAGTTCGGTCCCGAGGATGGGTCGCCCGTCGAAGAAACCGACGAAGAAGATCACGCTCACTTCGTCAGCGGGCGGAAGGAGACTCCCAGTGGCAGCGCGAACTGAACTTCAGCGTCGGGTGCTCCAGTATATGCGCGGGGCTCGCATCACGCTGGAGCTTGAGACGGCCGTGCTGACAAGAACGCTCGACGAGCTTGTTGCCCGGGGCGACCTCGAACTGTGGAAGGTGGGAAAGCCCGACACCTTTGAGCGAGCCGTTGAGTATCGACTCACCTCCCAAGGGCGTGGGCCCGACGAACCGCCCGAGCTTGAACCTGCACCCGTCTCGCCGAAGCTGCCGCCGTTGAGCCCCGGTGGTGCTATCATGCTTGAGACACTTCAATCCGAGCAGCCCGTCTTTCTCTCCGAGCTCCGTGAGCTTATTGAGAAGGGATACCTTACACCCGACAACCTCAAGGAGCTTATCAGTGGGTAACATCATCGAGCCTATCAAGACCGACGTCCACAACTTTGGCCACGTGATCCTGGTGGATTTCATGGGCGACGACAACGCCATCGTAGACGCTGCCCGTATGAGCTATGGCAAGGGCACTGTCAAGCGTCACGACAGCGAGGGCCTGATCCGCTACCTGATGCGGCACAAGCACACCACTCCGTTCGAGATGGTGGAATTCAAGTTCCAGGTGAAGATGCCGATCTTCGTTGCTCGTCAGTGGATCCGTCATCGGACGGCCAGCATCAATGAGATGTCCGGTCGTTATTCCGAACTGCCGAACGAGTACTTCATGTTCGACGAGCTCAGCGTTCAGTCGCAGTCGAACAAGCAGGGCCGTCAGGATGGGCGAGCGTTGCGCTCCGAAGAATTCCTACGCGAGATGGAGGCACAGGCCGCCGAGGCGTTCGCTCTCTACTATGACATGATCGACCCCGAGGATGATGTCGCTCGGGAACAGGCTCGGTGTGGCCTTCCGCTGTCGACCTATACGGAGTTCGTCTGGAAGATCGACCTGCACAACCTGTTCCACTTCCTGAAGCTCCGAACGGACAGCCACGCTCAGAAGGAAATCCGCGACTACGCAACGGTGATCGAGGCCCATGTGGCTGACATCGTGCCGGCGGCGTATCGTGCGTGGGTCGACTACAGCAAGGAAGCCCACACCTTCTCGCGTCAGGAGCTGACGTTGATCCGCGTCATGCTCAAGGCCTACGAAGAACGCGGTGGCGACCTGTACCTGACCGAAGAGGGCATGACCGTTCGCGAGGTGAAAGAATTCCGTGCGGCGCTGGGCATCGCAGCAGAATAAGCGTTGCAACGAAGATGCCCTCATCGTATGATCATTCCACATCCACGATGAGGGCAACACCCATGAAACTTTCCGAACTTCTTCAGCAGCTGGTCGACAAGGCGGCTGAGCTTAACCCCGACCTCGAGGACATCATCGGCTCCGAGCTCGAAGTTGACCCCGATGTCCGCATTGCGATGCAACCCACCTGGCCGATGGAATCCAGCGTACTCCACGTTCGATCCGTGGGTTCCAATGAGGAGAACATCGCCGACATCGAGAAGATCCTCAATACCGAAAAGCTTACCGAAAGCGAGCGCGGCGAAGCAACCGAAGAGCTTAACCGTCTTCGGGAAGAAAACGAAGTCCGTATCTACATCGTGGAAGGATCGCACATTGGCTATGCAAACAAAGACCTCTGGGATCAGGAGGGTTAACCTGACCGACGACGACCTTCGAGCCATCGTCAAGAAGGCTTACCTCGAAGGTCACGCGGATGGCGTGATCCAGCGAACCGCGAAAACAGGCGAAGAATGTTGGCTCGATAGTTCGACATCCCGAAAGCTTGACGCCTATCTCGCTTGAAAGTTGACGGCTTCGGCCGTCTTCTTTTTAGGTCAATTTCTGGCGTTCAAAAAACGATGCCTGGGCATCCTCCCCGTTTTGACGTATCGTGACACATGAAACAGGTTGGACGCAATGCCTGGGCGCCCTCATCGATCCATGATAAATGCCCCGCGCGTGTGATGTCGTCAGATCGCATTACGCGATGCCTGGGCAACGTTCCCATTTTGATGCGTCACGATACGCGAAACGTTCCCGGGATCGCCCAGGCATCGTCTGACGCGCGCTTTTGCGTGTGTTGGATCGTTTGATTGTGATCAGGCGCAACCGTAACGATACACGACGCTGCCATCCGGCGAAACTCGCGCTATCGAGACGGGACGCCAGTCGCAGACGGCAACCGGCGTTATTGGAAAGTCTGGTACGTTGAATTGGGTGTCTCTAAACCGACAACCCACGCCGAGCAACTCAGCTGTGGGCGGAATATCGGGGCAGGTCGAAACACACCCCGACAAAAGGCATATGGCGAGTAGCCGCTTCATTCCGAGGCTCGGATGCTTCTGACGTAGGCCTCTCGAAAATCAGGCGAGGCATCGATCTCCTTGAGCATCGCCATGTTCATCGCATGGAGTTTGCTGACGCAGAGCAACGATAAGGCCGAAGGATAGAGACCCGGCAGGTTCATGCTACCATACCTTTGACAAATCTCCAGGAACTCCCGGCAAATCTTCTTGGTCACGTCATCCGCGACGCTTCCGCGGCCCTCGAGCTTTTCGCTTTTCCAGTCGGGCTCGTCGTTTGACTTCCACGGGCTTGTAGGTTTCGAAGTGTTCAATGGCTCGCTCCCTATCCTGTTTGTGCTGGAAGAGAAACACCGAATGCCCGATCTCGAACATCGGCACAAACTCCCAGTCGCCCAGCAACGGCGGGAGTGTCGTGGGGTCGTAGCCCGCGCTGTGGCGGACACGGTATTCGTACTTCAAGTGCTTGCGAACCTCATAGTAGAGGAGCAGCTTTTTCTCAAGCGGCGTTTGACCGAAACGACAAAGGGCGGGCAACTTGCTCATTTCTTGAGGATCGCCTTCACCTTCGCTGCCTCGTCAGCGGGCCATGCCCAACCGGCGTCGGGCTTTTCAACCTTGTTGCGAAGCGTCTTGCGCGCGTCACGAGGCTCGATCTTGAGCTCAGCACAGATGTCGGCCAAGGTCACGAGCCCGTCACGCGATGGCGGCGGAACGCCCGGCTTGCGAACCTTACGAACGCGGTTGGGCCGTTCCTCATCGGGCGTGGAGGTATCGTGCTTGATCGTTTCATCGCCCGCCGCGCGAAGAAGATCGTTGAGGTGTGGCTGGGGCGGCATCCACTCGATTTCATCGTCTTCATCGAGCAGGCCTTCAACGTCGCCGTTGAGCTTGAACCGGATGGCGCCGTCGTTGGTTTCATACCAACCCATGTCGTCGGGGCCCTCATACTCGCGATCCTTCAGTACGATCTGAAGGGATTTCAACGCAGCCCAGCGAGCACCGAACGTGTGGATTTGAAGGTGGCTGAAGTCCTCGCCGAACTTGATCCACAGGTTGATGGTGGGCGGCCGCGACGGTGCGGAGGGGTAGGCGACTTCATTGCTACCGCCGCGGATCGTCCGCGAGGGCGTTGTCTTACGTTTTGTGCTGCGTCTTGCCATTGGTGAAAACCCTTCTGATGATTGATAAAGGATCTATATCAATCAGTTAAACGCATCTCAACGCCTGATTGACCAGTGGTATTGGATTTTATAGCTGACCCTTTTCAGGGGGTCAACTCCTTGATATTCGTTGAAAAACTCCTTCCGGAGCCCCTCATCAATAGGCTGTTGACTTCCGGTTGAAAATTAGCCATATTGATGGCATGGCACACAAAGCACGAAAATCCATCAAGATCTCACTGCTCAAGCAGCTCTGCGAGTTGCAGTGCACCCGCGAGGAAATCGCGGCTGCGTTCAACATCTCGGTGAGCTCGCTGGATAAGCTGATCGAGAAGGATGAAGCCGTAAGGGCCGCCATCGAGTATGGCAAAACGCAAGGCAAGATTAGCCTTCGTCGCAAGCAATTCCGTCTGGCTTCTTCCAGCGCCTCGATGGCCATCCATCTCGGCAAACAGTATCTGGGTCAGACGGACAAATCGCAACTCGAAGTTAGCGGGCCCGGCGGTGGGCCTGTGGAAACCTTCGACTACAGCAAGTTGACCCCGGATGAGAGAGCTGCGCTCCGCGAAACGCTCGAGCGCGCCGCCCGTTGATCCACGGCTAGCGCTTAGAGAGCTTGATCGTTTCGAGTCCGAGGAGTCCCTCAAGGGTTTCATCAAAGCCGCTTGGCATGTGGTTGAACCCGGTCGACCCTTCAGTGATGGCTGGCACATTGACGCGGTTTGCGATCACCTGGAGGCTGTCACCTCTGGGGAGATACCCCGTCTGCTGATCAACATTCCGCCAGGCTTCATGAAGTCGCTAACCACCAACGTGCTGTGGCCGGCCTGGGAGTGGGGGCCGAAGAACCTGCCGCATAAACGGTACGTGTCCGGCTCCTACTCCGAAACGCTGACCGTTCGGGATAACCGGCGAACCCGGATGCTCATCCGAGATCAGTGGTACCAGGACCTATGGGGTGATCGATTTGAGATGTCCTCCGATCAGGACTCGAAGATCAAGTTTGAAAACAACAAGCGAGGCTTCAAGCTAGCTACCTCCGTTCGCGGTGTTGGTACTGGTGAACGTGGTGACACAGTCATCGTGGACGACCCTCACAACGTTAAGGATGGTGAGTCGGACGCCTATCGAGAAGAGGCCATTCTGTGGTTTACGGAAACGCTGCCCACTCGTATGAATGATCCGCGGAAATCCGCCATCGTGGTCATCATGCAGCGTATTCATGAGAACGACGTTTCGGGCCACATCATCGCCAACGACCTCGGCTACGTTCACCTGATGTTGCCGATGGAGTTCGAGCCCGAACGTCGGTGCCACACCATCATTGGTTTCAAGGACCCTCGCATCCACGATGGCGAACTACTGTGGCCGGATCGTTTCACACCCGAGGTCATTGCCCGAGATAAAAAGGTCATGGGCGAGTACGCCGTGGCCGGCCAGTTTCAACAGCGACCCACGCCTCGGGGTGGCGGGATGTTCCAACGTCAGTGGTTCACCAAGGTCAATGCCAACGAGGTGCCTCGCGGCGGCAAGATAATTCGTGCCTGGGACTTGGCCGCCACTGAAGCGTCCAAAGCTCGTTCTGGCACCGCCTACACTGTGGGTCTGAAGATGATCATGGTGGACGAGCAATACTACATCGCGGACGTTCGTCGCGGGCGTTGGGGAGAAAAGGAAGTAGACGACCAGCTCCTGGATTGTGCAAAGGAAGATGGCTATCGTGTTCGCATATCGCTGCCTCAAGACCCCGGTCAAGCCGGTAAGGTACAAGCTAAGCGGTTCGTCAAGCTTCTCAAGGGCTTCGATGTTCGCACCTCCCCAGAAACAGGCAGCAAGGAAGTTCGGGCCACTGCCCTCAGCGCTCAGGCCGAAGCCGGGAACGTCTTCTTAGTTCGCGGTTTCTGGAATGAAGCCTTCCTAAACGAGATTTGCTCCTTCCCAATGGCCGCGATCAAGGACCAGGTGGACGCGGCGTCTCGTGCTTTCGGCGACCTAATCGGAATGGAAGAAAGAAACGATGACTCCGCGGCACCGGAAGCTGTGGAGCCCGATGAAGAGGAAGATGAATATGGCTTGGAACCCCTTTTCTAAGCGGGCCGCCGAAGAGGTGAAACCCAGCAAGACCGAGGTCGGCGTCACCGGTGCAAATCTGGTTGGCGGCTACATCGTTGAAGACGAAAAGGACTCCACGCTTGTTGGAGTTCAAAAGTACCAGACGTTTTCCAACATCCTGCTCAACACCACCATCGTGGCGGCCAGCGTTCGGTACTATCTGAACCTGGTAACAAAAGCCGGTTGGCGTTTCACCGCAAGTGAAGCGGACAAGGACAGCAAATACGCTGACCTGGTTCAGGAGATACTGGATGACATGCTGACGCCTTGGCATCGGGTCATCCGTCGAGCGGCGATGTATCGCTTCTACGGCTACAGCGTTCATGAATGGACGGCGAAGGTTCGCGAGGACGGTCAGTACGGTTTCCTTGACATCGCCATCCGGCCGCAGCGCACCATTCAGAGATGGGAAGTCGACGTGAAGGGCCGCGTCCTTGGCGTCTACCAAACCGATCCCGAAACCTCGGCGGAGTACTTCATCCCTCGCTGGAAGATGATGTATGTGCTGGATGACAGTTTGAATGACAGCCCTGAGGGCGTCGGCATCTTCCGCCATCTGGTTTACCCGGCACGTCGCCTTTCCCGCTACGAACAGCTTGAGGGGTATGGCTTCGAGAGCGATCTTCGGGGCGTACCTCTTGCCCGGGCGCCGCTTGCTGAACTCAACCGAAAGCTGAAGAACGGCGACATCGATCAGAAGGAGTACGACAAGTACCTAGGGCCGGTGAAGAAGTTTCTTTCGGCCCACGTGAAGTCGCCCCGCCTGGGCATGCTGCTCGACAGTGCGCCCTACTCCGGCAAAGATGAAGCCGCAACGCCCAGCCAGGTATACCAGTGGACCGTCGAACTTCTTCGGGGTTCGCCCACGTCGCTGATGGAGAACGCCGCCGCCATCGAACGCGAGAACCTTCAGATGGCCCGTGTGATGGGCACCGAGCATCTGCTGATCGGCGGCGACGGCAAAGGCTCGATGGCGTTGTCCACCGACAAGTCTCACAACTTCGCGCTCATCGTCGAGAGCTCGCTCAAGGAAGTGGGTGGCTCCGTCTCGAAGGACATCATCGATACCCTGTGGCTTATCAACGGGTGGGATGATAAGTTCAAGCCCACCACCGAGCCGGAGCCCATTCGTTTCCGCAACCCCGAACAGATCACCTCCGCTATTCTCGACATGGCTCGTGCCGGCGCCATCATCACTCCTCAGGACCCGGTCGTCAATGCGCTGCGGGATGTTCTTAATCTGCCTCGCACCACTGTGGAGACTCTCTCCACCGGGCTTCAAGACCCCGGGTTGAACGAGGAGGATGAAGAAGAGGAAAACGGCGAAGAGGACAACGGCGAGGGCAAACCGAACGATCCCGGCCCGCCGAACGGCAACACCGAAGAAGGTGCCAAGGACAACATCACCGAGGACATGGAGGGCAAGTAATGGCCGAGGTTACTCTCAACACCGTTGACTATCCGGTCTACGACACCCTCGAGAACGCGAAGGTCTATCTGGACGCTTCGCTCTTTGCTTTGGCCTGGCAGGCGGGTGATGACGACTTCAAGGCTCGATGCATGATCATGGCTACCCGTCACCTGGACGCCATCGACTGGAAAGGCACCAAGGCTGACGACGCTCAGCTCATCGAGTGGCCCCGGATCAATACGGGTGTTCCGCCGGACAACGGTGTAACGCCTCAGGCCATTCTGAATGGTTTCTTCGAGCTTTGTGCGCTGATTGCCGAAGACCCCTCGGTGACCCAATCGGCCAACTCCGGGTCGAACGTTCAGCGAGCGAAGGGTGGCGAAGCCGAAGTCTGGTTCTTCAAGTCCACCTTTGAAACCGCCACTCGTCTTCCACCCGTTGTCCACAACTGGGTGAAAGCCTACTTCATGAGCGAAGGTGGCTCGCTGTCCCTGGTCACCGGCGTCGACTGTGACTTCGAGTCCGTTTTCGATGAGCCGCCCACTCGAATTGGAGGGCTCTACTGATGCCTAAGCTCTTCGGCGTTGACATTGCAGCAATCCTCAACAAAGAGCTGGCACCCGGCCTGCTTAACGGAAAGCTGTTCTCCGCCACCGCCGGTGAGCGAGATCCGCTTGATCCGACTGCTGGGCCCCAAGACGCAGTTCTGACCGAGCACAGCTTCAAGGGCATCATCAACACCTACACGGACAAGGAGATTGATGACGAACTGATCCTGAAGGAGGACCGGAAGATACTCATGGTGGCTCTGTCCATCAAGCCGGCCATCGTTCCCGAGACGGGTATGAGAGTCCAAATGTCCGACAACCCTGGGACGTGGATCATCGTTCGGGTAACTCGTGATCCCGCTTCCGCCACCTATCTTTGCCAAGCGAGGCTGTAATGAACTCAGTCCGTGCCGCCAAGCTTGTTGCCAGGTTTCAGCGCGATCTTCGCCTGGCCTGGCTTCGTGCTATACGCACCACTCGGGGTGACTTCACTCGGGCGGATATCGCGGCGGAGCAGTTTTCAACTTCGGTTGTTCGTCGAGCTGTGGAGGCGGGTTACGCGGAGTCGACCGCTTTGAAGACCGCAGTATTTGACCCCTCACTGTCCTCGGCGAATGGCCTTCGGATGATGAAGCAATCCCTTATGGCCCGCTTCATGAGGGACGTTCAATCTGCCGACACCGCGGGTCTTACTGCCCGTCAGCGAGAGGATGTTCGGACCTATCGTCGAGTACTTCTGGGTCAGCTTGATGAGTCCATTGATCGGGGTGAACGGGTTACTATGAAGCCCGCTGACATCGACCGCCAGATAGCTCGATTTGAGAACCAGCTTCTTGAACTTCGGGCTCAGGCTATAGCTCGAGATCAAGCCACAGCTGCCTATAACCTTGGTGTCAGCATCGCTCAGCAACAAGCCGATGATCTTGGCCTGATGTCCGGCTTTAAGCGGAAGTGGCTGACCGCAGCTGATGAACGTGTCCGCTCGTCCCATGCCGCAATGAACGGCCAGGTTCGGGCTGTGGGCGAACCTTTTATCTCCGGGAATGGCTACGCGCTCATGCGGCCACATGATCCCAATGCACCCGCCAGCGAAACGGCTAACTGCCGCTGCATGGTCATCACCGAAAGGGCTTAACTATGGCTAAGAAACTCGACACTCTATACGCCTACCGATCCGTTCAGTGGGAAACGGGCGAGAAGCTTCGCGATTGGGCTCACTCTCAAGGCATCGTGACGTTGCTCCCGCTATACGACTTCCACGTGACTCTGGTCTATTCGGAGTCGCCCTTCCTCTGGGACTACGAGGACATGAACCGGGAGACGCTGGTCATTCGCGGCGGCGAGCGTTCTGTGGAGGTTTTCGGCGATGACGCGCTGGTTCTGCGGATTTCGTCGCCCGAGCTCACAGCCCGCCACAAAGAGCTAATTGCCATGGGGGCAGTCACCGACTACCCGGATTACAAGCCTCATATCACCCTTACCTACCAGGCAAAGGGGATTGACGTTAGCCAGATCGTGCCGTATACTGGCGACATTCAGCTGGGCTGCGAATGGTGGCAGCCTGTCGGCGACAACCCCTACGGAAAGTCGGACTCGATGACCAACCACTCCGCACAAGAACGAGGCTTCCAGTCCTATGGCGAAGCTCAGGTGGTCAAGGTCAGCCCAAAGCTTGGCCTGGTGTTCGGCTACGCCATCGTGTCCAAGATCAACGGTGAAGATTACTACGACCACCACGGCGACCACATTCCCGAGGAGTCCATGCTGAAAGCCGCTGTCGGCTTCATGGAAACGGATCGCGTTGCGGGCGACATGCACCAGCGGGACGAGAAAGGCGAGGTGGTCAAGTCCGGTCAGATACTCTTTGCGTTTCCCATGACGCAGGAGATCGCCGACAGCCTGGATATCACGGTGAAGCAGACCGGCCTCCTTGTGGCCATGAAGCCCTCGCCGGAGGTGATGAAGAAATTCGAGAGCGGAGAGTACACCGGTTTCTCCATCGGTGGCCGCCGCATCGTGGATCAGGAGGTTATCTGATGAGTAACACCTCTGCCAACATGGAAGGCACCCGCATGAGCCCCGCCCGACTTGATCCCGCCGTCGCGCCTTCTCCCGCCGTCAGGGCCTTCACCGCCGTCCGGGAGCGGATGATGGCGGGCATGAAAGCTGCACCCGACCCCAACGTGGATGTGGCCTTCGCCAGGAGCATGATCCCGCATCACCAGGCCGCGATTGATATGGCGAAGGTGGCGCTGCAATACGGCAAGGATCCCGAAATCCGCGCGCTGGCGGAGGAAGTCGTCAAGGCGCAGACAGCCGAGATCGCCACGTTGCGGGCCTGGCTTGACGAGCGGGGCTTGAAGGCTGTGGATATCTCTGAAACCAACAAGTCGATGGGCGATAGTATCCACAAGGGTCGTCGCATCATGAAGGAGTTTTCCATCTTCGAGATTTCGGGGGTGGATCAACCCGCACAGGCACCCGCGCTCGTGACCCTCATGAAGTCGCGGTTGCCCGGCGGAAAGGAAGCCGGAGAGCCCGGCGGTGGTCAAGCAAAGGAGGACTCGATGTCCAAGACCCAAGAAGAGCTGCAGGCCGAGCTCACGAAAGCGGCTGAAGACAAGGCGGCGCTGGAGAAGGCCCTTGCCCGCGCCGAGGCGATTGCCAAGATGTCGGATGCCGAGAAGGCAGCGATGGATGGCATGAGCGAGGAGGAGAAGGCCAAGTTCGTCGCCGCCAAGCCGGAAGACCGGAAGGAAGAGGTGGCCAAGCGCGCCGAGGTGAACCCCGTGATCTACAAGTCGAAGACGACCGGTGCCGAATATCGGAAGTCGGACGATCCCCGGCTGATCAACATGGCGAAGCAGGTGGACGCCGACCGGGAAGAGCTGAAGAAGATGCGGGAAGACGCGCTGGATGAGACTTTCTCGAAGCGCGCCGCCACCGAACTTCCGCGGATGCCGGGCGAGCTGGCGGTGAAGGCCGCGCTGCTGAAAGCCGTTGCCGGGATCAAGGACGAGGACCTTCGCAAGGGCGTCGGCGAAATGCTGAAGTCCACGCACGGCAAGCTGGCCGTCATGCTGAAGGAAATTGGCACCGGCAAGGACGACACCTCGGGCGACGATGCCGATCCCGACATCAAGAAGGCCGCCGAGACCAGCCTCGACAAGCTGGCCAAGGACTACATGGCGAAGAACCAGGGCGTGACCTACGCCAAGGCCTACGACGCCGTGCTGGCCACTCCCGAGGGCCAGAAGCTCTACGCCCAGTCGGCGTAATCTATCACCGGCTGGCCGGGTTCGCTCGGCCCGCTTTCTTCCATCTGCCATAAGGAGCTGAAAGCCATGGCAACTCAACAAGCAGTCGTTTCGATCACGTTGCCGGCCTCCGGCGACCTTTCGGCCCATCAGTGGAAACTGATGGACGTCAACTCGTCCGGCGAAGCCGTCCTGGTGTCCGCTGCCAATGCCCGCTGCATCGGCGTTCTTCAGAACGATCCGGCCGCACAGGGTCGCGAGGCTGAGGTTGCCATCGCGGGCGTGGTCAAGATCCTCGTCGGTGCCTCGGCCGTCGCCGCTGGTGACGAGGTCGAAGCCACCGCGGCGGGCCTCATCCTGACCGCTGCCGGCGCCGGGTCGAACATCATCGGCAAGTGCCTTGTCGGCGCTGCTGCCGGTGGGCTCGCCGAAGTCCTGCTGCAACCGCGCGGTGTCGTCGCCGCTTAAGGCTGGGCATCACCCAGCACCACCGCTGAGCTAAAAGGAGCACATTATGTCTCAGCCAACCAAAGGTGATGTCCACGTCAACCGTCCGTTGACGAACATCTCCATCGCCTACTTCCAGGAGGCCTCCGCTTTCATCGCCGACAAGGTGTTCCCCAGCATCCCTGTGGAAAAACAGTCGGACGCCTACTGGGTCATCCCGCGCGACTCGTTCAACCGCGACGAGATGAAGATCCGCGCGCCGGGTACCGAGTCGGCCGGTGGTGGCTACGAGGTTGACCCCTCGAACACCTACTACGCCCACGTCCGGGCTTACCACCACGACATTCCGGACCAGGTGCGCGCCAACACGGACTCGCCGCTGAACTCCGACCGTGAGGCGACGATCCTCTGCACCCACAAGGCGCTGATCAACCGCGAGAAGAACTTCGTCAACGCCTACTTCAAGTTGGGCGTCTGGGGAACGGACATCGACGGCGTGTCGGGCACCCCGGGTGCGGGCGAGGTCAAGCAGTGGAACGATGCCGCCTCGACGCCCATCGAGGATATCCGCCTTTACAAGCGGACGATCCAGGAAAAGACCGGCTTCGCTCCGAACACGCTGGTGCTGGGCCAGGACGTGCTCGACACGCTCTATGATCACCCGGACATCATCGACCGGTTGAAGTACGGCCAGACCAACGGCGGCCCGGCGAACGCGACCGTCTCGGACCTTCAAGCCCTGTTCAAGATCGACCGCATCCTCGTCGGTTCGGCGATCAACAACGTGGCCGCCGAGAAGGTGGCGGAGGACTCGCGCTTCATGTTCAAGAAGGGCGCGCTCCTGTGCTACTCGGCACCCACGCCGGGCATCATGACGCCCTCCGCCGGCTACACGTTCAGCTGGACGGGCTTCCTGGCCGCGGGCTCGAACGGCACCCGGATGAAGAAGTTCCGCATGGAACACCTCGAGTCCGACCGCGTCGAAATCCAGTCGGCCTACGACCAGAAGGTTGTGGCGTCCGATCTGGGGCTGTTCTTCGCGACCATCATCGCGTAACCGGAGGGCTGTGTCATGGCGAAAACCCAGAGACAGCCCTTCACGCCGCGAGGACCCTTTGTCGTGGCCCGTCCTTTCCGGTGGGAAGGGCGGGACTACAAGCCCGGCGAAGACTTCAACGCGCAGAGGATGGCTGTCAACCAACGGCGACTCCGACTGCTCTACGATGCCAAGAGCATCGACGTGAAGGGCGACTACGTGCCCGCCGAACCCGAAGCGGCGGAAGAAAACAAGGCTCAGGACCTCACGAAGCTCGACAAGAAAGAGCTGTTGGCCCTGGCCGCCGAGCGCGGGATCACTGTGGATGACAAGGCCACCAAGGCTCAGATCATCGCAGCCCTGCAGGCACCGGCCGACGACACCTCGACGGACGACCCCGTCGCAGGTGAAGGCGAGTTCGTCTTCGACACGGCTATCCACGCTGTGGAGAAGTATGAGGATGAGGACTGGATCGCCGACGAGGAGGAATTCCTTGTTCAGATCAGCCCGAACGCCGCAGCTCGCCTGAAGGAACTGACCGAGGGCAAGTCCTTGGTCACCGCTCTGGAAATCGTGGCCTGGCCCGAGCCGAGCGAAGATGAGGGGCAGGACTGATGGGCAACGCCATCTTTGTCACGCGCGAACTGGAGAAGTTCACCAGCCGGCAGGTCATCTCAGTGACTCGCCGGTTGACTCTTAATCTTCGGGGTGCCACTCCGAAGAAGACGGGCTTCGCCGCTTCGAATTGGATCCCCTCGCTGGGAGCCAACAATGGCATCGATGGCTCCAAACGAATGGTGTCCTTTTCGGCTCAGAACGCGGGGCTTGCAGAAATCCGGGCCTACCGGATCACCCGCACTGAGGCGCCAAGGGTATCCAACAATGTGCCCTATATTGACTTGCTGAACAGCGGGAGCTCACTTCAGGCTCCCGCTGGTTTCGTGGAACGCTGCATCGCCGACGCGATTGCTTCAGTGGCGGGGGTTCATGGGAGATGACTCCGAATGAATTCCGCACACTCGTCTACCAGAAATTCATGGAGCATTGGGACATTGGGCCCATCTCCCTCTACACCTTCGATAATGAGAAGTTTACGCCACCCGATCCCGAGTCCCCGCTGACCGCCAACTCCGGGAAGAGATGGGTTCGGCTGTGCGTTCGACACTCCGACTCCCGTCAGAAGACCATCGGCCCGGTGGGCAGTCGCAAATTCGAGCACATCGCTCGGGTGGTGCTTCAGATCTTCACCG
>ERZ1066125.244-NODE-244-length-21249-cov-8.304048_pt1 | contig 21249 bp, 18 predicted proteins | sample MGYA00382772_ERZ1066125 | MGnify/ENA primary metagenome ERZ1066125 (study PRJEB33369, sample SAMEA5778355) | biofilm metagenome | biome: Industrial cooling water; feature: Water cooling tower basin; material: Biofilm | place: United Arab Emirates | collected... | reverse complement strand
TGGCAGCACCGCGACGGCTTTCGCGGCGATGCGAGCCTCGGCACCTGGCTCATGCGCATCGCGATCCGGCGTGTGCAGCGCCATGTGCGCTGGGCGCGGGTGCGGCGTTGGCTCCTGCCGTTCGCCGCGGGTGGTGACGAATTGCCGGCGGTGGCCACGGCCTGCCCGGTCGAGTCCGGCGAAGACATCGCGGCGCTGCGGGCTGCGTTGGGCCGGTTGCGCCATGCCGACCGCGAGATCCTGGTGCTGCACTATCTGGAAGGTCGCGGCGTCGACGAACTGGTGGCGTTGTACGGCTGTGCACGCAACACGGTCGAGCAACGCCTGTCGCGTGCCCGCGCGCGCTTGCGCACCGCGTTGGGCGGCGGAGGTGCGGTGTGAACGCCGACGAAGCCGCATTGCGTTCGACCTTCGCCGCCGCGGATCTGGCGCTGCCCGCGCCCGCCGGCACGCCGGTGACCCTGGTGCAGTTGCAGGCGCGCTCGCGACGCCGGCAGGTGTGGCAGGCGGCACTGCTGCTGCTGGGGCTCGGTTGTGGGGGCTCGGCGCTGGCCTGGTGGCGCCTGCCGTCGCCCTGCGGCGGGTCGGCCCCGGCGCTCGCCGTGGCCTTGCCGACCTGGGACGCCCTGCCAACTTGGGACGAGTGGCGCGAGCGGCTCATCCAACTCGAAGTCCGCTGCCGCGAACTCGCCGCTGCCAATGCGGTGACCGACGAGGTCCTGGCCGCCAGCGCCTGCACCGCGGTGCGCGCCAAGGCCATCGCCGAACACGTGGCTCTGGTCTGCGCCGAGGTGCGCACCGAAGCCGCCGAGCCCAACTCCGTTCGAGGAACCCCACGATGAAAACCCTGCGCCCCTGTCTGCCGTTCGCCCTGGTCTTGGCCGCGAGCCTGCCGCTTCGTGCGCAGGAAACGGTCGAAGTCGGGATCGCGACGTTCCAGTTGTTCACGCCGCGGCCGGTGCCGCACGAGCGCCTGAACGATCTCTGCAACAGTCCGGTGCTGGCCTCGGCGGTGCATCAGGTCCTGTTCGGCAAAGCCGCAGCAGCCCCCATGGCCGCGGTGGAGGGCCACTTCTTCGACGAAGGCGATGCGGGCACCTTCTTCGGAGTGCGCATCCAAGCGCAGGTGGAGCCCGCCGTGGCTGCGGCCAAGCGCGAAGAAGCGGTGCAGACGGTGGCGACGTTCTTGCAGCAGCGGCTCGACGAGCTGGTGCGGGTGCGGCCCCTGCAGGCCACCCAGAAGCGCCTTGCCGAACTGGAGGCCCAGGCCGAGCAGCACGAACAGCGGTACGTGCAGCTGCGGCAAGAACTGTTCGCCAGCGCCCGCAACGACGTCGACGGCGTCGCCACGATGGTGGCGGACCTCGACAAGCAGCGCCTCGGCTTGGAACTCGATCTGCGCACCGAACTCGCGGTGCACGAGCAGTTGCTGGAGCAGAATGCGGAGCTCGAAGCCCGGCACCAGAAGCTGCGTGAGGAATCGCGGCAGCGCAGCGCCAAGCGGCTCGAGGTGGAGCGTCGGCTCCATTCGCTTCGAGCCGCGGCGGGAGTGGGTTCGGCGCCGGCCGCCAAGGTCGATGCGACGGCGGTCCAGAACCTGGAAGCCGCCGAGCAAGAATTGACCGCTGCAGCAAACGCCCAGCAGGACTTCGCCGAGGAGGTCAAACGCACGGCTGCCCGCCTGGAGCGGGTCCAGAGCGAGCTGCAATCGGCGGCCGCCAACGTGAACCGCATGAAGCCGCGGCTCAAGATCGTCACCGATGCCCTCGCCGAGCAGCGCAAGCGTTTGGAGGTCGCCGAGACGCTGGCGGCGCGCCACGAACTGGCGTCGGCGCGCCTCGACGAAGCGCGCAACCGCTGGGAAGCCCTGCGCAGCCGCGCCGAGGAGCTGCGCGGCCGGCTGGAGGAGAGTGAGCCGGTGCGTCTCGAGCTGTGGCGCTGAGCCGCCAGGGCGGGTTCGCCGCCAGGGCGCGCGGTACACCGCATGATCCGGCGGTGGTCGGGCGGCTCCGATCCTGGCCCGGGCAGGCACGGTGACGGCCCCCGCGGTATCCTGTTCGCCCCACCGATGCCGCCCCTGCTCGACCAACACGGCCGCCCGCTGCGCAACCTGCGCCTGTCGGTCACCGACCGCTGCAACCTGCGCTGCCAGTACTGCATGCCCGAGGAGCACTACACCTGGCTGCCGAAGGGTGATGTGCTGAGTTTCGAAGAGGTGGTGCGGTTGGTCGGCGTCTTCGCCAGCCTCGGTGTCGACAAGGTGCGCGTCACCGGCGGCGAACCTCTGCTGCGCGCCGAGTTGCCGGTGCTGGTGGGCATGCTGGCGCGGGTGCCAGGCATCGCGGAGCTGGCGATGACCAGCAACGGCGTGCTGCTGCGCGAACATGCGGCGGCGTTGCGCGCTGCGGGTCTGCAGCGCATCACCGTGAGCCTCGACACGCTGGATGCGGCGACGTTCCGGCTGCTGGCGCGCCGCGACGATCTGTCGCGAGTGCTGGACGGCATCGCCGCGGCGCGCGAGGCCGGCTTCCGCGACCTCAAGCTCGACACCGTGGTGATCGCCGGGGTCAACGACGGCGAACTTCCGGCGCTGCTCGACTACGCACGCGGCATCGGCGCGGAGCTGCGCTGCATCGAGTACATGGACGTCGGGGGGGCCACGCATTGGGCTCCTGAGCGGGTGGTGTCGCGGGCGCGCATCCTGGAGCGGCTGAGCGCCGCGTTCGGGCCGATCCGCGCACTGCCGCGCACCGACAGTGCGCCGGCCGAACGGTTCGTGCTCGGTGACGGCACGGTGTTCGGGATCATCGCGTCGGTGACGCAGCCGTTCTGTGCCACCTGCGATCGGGCGCGGCTCACCGCCGATGGCATGTGGTTTCGGTGCCTGTATGCAGTCACCGGCACGGATCTGCGCGCCCTGCTGCGCAGCGGTGCGAGTGACGCACAGCTCGCGGCGGTGATCCAGTCGGCGTGGCAGGCGAGGCGTGATCGCGGCGCCGAAGAGCGCGCAGCGCTCGCGGACCGGCGGCCGCTGCTGCCGCAGGCGAGCTTGCGGCAGAACCCGCACCTGGAGATGCACACGCGCGGCGGCTGACTGGTGCGCCGCGTCCGTGTCGGCGCGGCTTCAGCGTTGCGCCACCAACCGGCCGCCGCCATCCGGCACCGGCCAACTGCGCTGCGTGCCGTCGGGCCAATGCACCGTGACATGGCTGCCGGCGGCCACTCCCGCGAACTGCACCGCGGCGTCGTGCGTCAGGTAGCCGTGGCCGGCGGCCACGTGCCGCCAGGTGCGGCGGCCGTCGGGCTGCGTCAGTTCCACCCGCGCGCCGATGCCCTGCGGGTTGCCCTTGGGCCCTGCCAGGACCACCGTCAGCACGTTCGCCGGCCGCTGCGCGACGAAGCCGCGCAGTGGCCCGTCGTTGCAGGCGAACAAGAGGTCCAGCGCGCCGTCGCCGTCGAGGTCGAGCGTGGCCAGGGCCTTGCTGTCTTCGGGCACCACGAGGCCCGATGCAGCCGCCGGCACGGCGGTGAAGCCGTCCGGGCCGAAGCGCAGCAGCACCGAAAGTCCGCCGTCGATGCGCCCGGTCTCTGGTTCGGGCGCGAACGAGTTCTGCGCCAACACCAGGTCGAGATACCCGTCGCCGTCCCAGTCGCCGACCGCCATGCCTGAACCAGCCGAGATTTGCGCCAGGGTCGGCAGAGGCGTGGCCGTGTAGCGCCCGTCGGGGGAACGCCGCCACAGCAGGTGCCGGAGCTCGTGGCAGGTGAGCTGCAGGCACTGCTCGAGCTCGGCTGCACCGTAGATCTGGCCGAGCGTCGCCCGCGCGAACGCGTCGTAGGTCGGAAACTTCTTGGCCAGCGCGGGAATCGCCGAGCTGCTGCAGCTCAAGCCACGCACCGGCAGCAGTTCCTTGCCTTGGTGCTTGGCCTCGACCACGTCGAACGTGCCATTGCCGTCGAAGTCACGGGCGTAGAGGGTCAGTGGATGGTCTGGTGACGCTTTGTACTTGGTGTTGAGGCCGAGGTTCGTGGCCACGATTTCGAGCTGGCCGTCGCCGTCGAAGTCGGCGGCCACGAGGCCGTGCCATTGGCCGTGGTGGCCGGCGAAGCCGAGTTCGGTGGTGCGGTCTTCGAACGAGCTGCCGGCGCGGGGGCTGCAGACCCGCAAGGGTTGCCAGGCGGCGGCGACCAGGAGTTCGGGGCGGCCGTCGCCGTCGAGGTCGGCCCAGGTGGCCGCGGTCACCATGCCGAAGTTGCCGCCGGCGGGCAGCGTGGCGCTCTGGTCGGTGAAGCGCCCCCCGTCGTTGCGCAACAGGACACTGGCCGGCGCGTGCGGGAAGCGACCCGGTTCGACGCGGCTGCCGACGAACAGGTCGAGGTCGCCGTCGCCGTCGAAGTCGGCGGCACACACGCAGGAGCCGGAGCGGCGCAGATCGGGCAAAGCGGTGGCGGTGACGTCGGTGAAGCGGTTCTGGCCGTCGTTGCGGTACAGGCGGTCGCGCAGCAGCTCGGTCCGTTCGCCGGCTTCGACGCCGCCGCTGACCACGTACAGATCGAGATCGCCGTCGCTGTCGTGGTCGAGGAACACCGCGCCGAGGTCTTCGCGGTCGGCGTGATCGTCCCAGGGGCCGCGCAAGCGCTGCCAGGTGCCATTCGAGGCACGCTGCCAGAGGCCGCCGGCCTGGCCAGCGGCGCCGCCGACCCAGACGGTCGTGCGACCGTCGCCGTCGAGGTCGGCGGTGGCCAGGCCCGGGCCTTCGCGGGAGAGCTGGTGTGGCAGCAGTGGCTGCACGGCGAAGTCGTCGAACTCTGCTTCGCGGTGCGGCGCGTTCGGCACCGATTGTGCGGGTGCTGCGACGAACGGCACCGGTGCGCGCGGTTCGGCTGCGGCCCGCGGCGCGCGGCGAGTCTCGCGCAGCACGAGGTGCTGGTCGGCGGCCAGGTCCAGGAACGTCTGTTCGCGGCCGCTCGGCCAGCGCACCGTGAGCGACTCGATCCGTGTGCTGGTGCCGAGGCCGAAGTGCTCGACCGGGGCCGTGGCACTCATGAAGCCGCGGGTCGGGGAGACGTAGCGCGTCTGCCGGACGCCGTCGGCGACCAGGGTGATCGTGCTGCCGACGCCGTGGCGGTTGCCTGGGTCGGCGCATTCGAGTCCCACCAGGATGCGGTGGCTGTCGGCGGTGCGGTTCTCGTAGAGACTCACTTCGGCGTTCTGGTTGTTGACGATCAGATCGAGATCCCCGTCGCCGTCCAGGTCGGCCAGCGCAGCGCCGTGGCCGACACCCGGTTCGTCGAGGCCCCAGGCTGCAGCCACGTCGGCGAAGCGCAGATCACCGAGGTTGCGGCGCAGGGCGTTGCGTTCGTCGATGCGGCGCAGGTGGCGGTAGAGATCGAGAGCCTGCTGCTTGCGGCCCTGCTGCCAGAGCTCGGTGAAGCGGCGGCCGACGTCCGGGTCGTCGTTGAACCGCGGAATGCCGTTGGTGGCGAAACAGTCGAGACGCCCGTCTTCGTCCAGGTCGCCGAACAGCATGCTCCACGTCCAGTCGGTGCTGGCGAGGTTGGCCAGATACGCCGCTTCGAGGAAGCGGCCGGTGCCCGTGTTCACGTACAGGGCATTGCGCATGTATTGGCGCGGTTCGGCGCTCTGCAGGAACCAGCGATGGGTGTCCATGTTGCCCATCAGCATCTTGCCCATGTAGTGCGACGTGCTGGACATGTCGGCGACGCACAGGTCGAGCCGGCCGTCGTTGTCGATGTCGCCGAAGTCGCAACCCATGCCGAAGAACGCGGTGTGCGGCAGCGCCTGGCGCGAGATCTCTTCGAAGGTGCCGTCCCCGCGATTGCGGTAGAAGAGGTCCGGTGAGTTGAAGTCGTTGGCCACGTAGAGATCCGGCCAACCGTCGCCGTCGGCGTCCCACCAGACCACACCGAGGCCGTTGGCGTGGTCTGCGAGACCGGCGGTCGCGGTGACGTCCCGAAACCGGCCCTTGCCGTCGTTGCGCAGCAGGCGATCGGGCTGCCCGGCCGGGACCACCCGGTTGCTCTGGATCGCATACCAGTCTTCGTAGCCCGCGGGCACGGTCAGTTTGCCGGCCACGGTCGGGAACTCCGGATACGGCGGATAGAGCTGCGCCAGCGTCTTCTTGACGTCCTTGGGCAGGCGCACCTCGGCCACGATCTCCGCGGGCAACAACACGCCGAACACGCGGTTGTTCAACAGGTAGACGTCGAGATCGCCGTCGCGGTCGTAGTCGGCGAACGCCACACCCATGCAAGCGCCTTGGAAGTCGAGGCCGCGTTCGCGGGCGTTCTCGCGGAACGTGCCGTTGCCGAGGTTCTCGTAGAGCAGGTTGCCGGACTCGAGGCCGGCGACGTACAGGTCCAGGTCGCCATCACCGTCGACGTCGGCGAAGGCGGCGGCCGTGCCCCACGCATCGCCACCGCCCAGGCCTCCGGCGCTCTCGGTCACGTCGGCGAAGCGGAGGGGTGCCACCTGGCGGAACAGTCGATTGCGGCCGTCCTGCGACACCAGATACACGTCTTGGCGGCCGTCGCCGTCGTAGTCACCGACGGCGACTCCTGCCCCGGAGTAGACGTAGGCGATGGTGTTCTCGGGGCGCAGTTCGTTGGTGAACGCCAGCCCAGAACTCGCCGCGGGCACGCGGTGGAACCGCGGACCGTCGTGGGCCGTTCGCTCGGGCAGGGGCGCGCTGCGCAGCCAGGGGCCGAGGTCTTCGGCTTCGCTGTTGCAGCCGAACAGAAGCAGGGTGACACACAGCAGATGGGGGCGGGGCATGAGGACAGAAGGGCTGCGGAGCGTAGCCCACCACCTGCCTGCTGTGGGACAGACTCAGTGGCCGATGGACAGCAAGCGGCGGCCCAAACGGCGCAGGAGTTGGCCCGCGCGGCTGGTCGCCGTGGCGCGGACCGCGCCGAGGGTGCCCCCGCCCAGCAGCAGGAACGGCGCGGGCGCTTCGAGCAGGTCCTTCAGGTAGGCTGCCGCGCCATGCACGTAGTGGTGCAAGGCAGCGCCCAGGTCGGGTTCGAGCCGGGGGGGCGTCGGCTCGGCCAGGGCGACGGGCGCAAGCCATGGGTCGAGGCCGCACCCCGGCGTCGCCAGGTGGACGAACAGGGGGGCGAGGGCCGCCGGGAGGTGCACCACGTTGGCGAAGGGCCGGCTCAGCAGCTTCGGTCCTGCCGGACGGGGGCCGAAGTGGTAGGTGGTGCGGGTACCGGGGATCGGCAGCAGCCACTCTCCGGGCGCGCCGACGGTTCGGGCAGCCATCCATGTGGCGTAGCCGTCGAGCAGTTCGCGCGCGATGGGCGCCGCAGCCCGCCAGGTGGCGAGCAGTTCGGCGTTGCGCGCGGCTGCCGGCAGGTCGCGCCAGTGCTGGCGCAGATGCGCGATCGTCGCCGTGAAGTGGTCGCTTCTCGAACTGCGGATGCCATCGGTGGCGGCCAGCGCCACGTTGTAGCGCAGGCCGTTCAGCAGACAGAGGGCCGAGCGCGTGGTGATCCGGCGGCGTCCCTGCAGGATGCCCAATACGCTGGCGGTGGCCTCGATGTTCCAGATGCAGCGCTCGTAGGTTGTCTGCACGACCGACAGTTCGCTGCCGTCGTGCAGTTCGCGCATGCTGCGCACCGCGAACAGGCCGCCGAGCCGCGGTAGGTGCCGTTCGTGGATGGCCCAGGGGGCATGCAAGAAGGTGCGCTGCGTCGCCGCCAAGGCGGGGGCCAAGGGCTTGCCGGCGAGCCCGAGGTCGGTGCCGTCGGGGAACACGGCGACCACGTCGAGGTCGGAGATGCCTGGCACACTGACGGAGCCGATTTCGTAGACCCGAGACGCACCACCGGCGTCGAGGGCTGCGGTGACCCGAGCGCGGTCGGCGTCGTAGTCGGCGTGCGAGAGCGGGGCCACCGTGTCGGCGGTCAGGACGATGGTGGCGTCGTTCATGGGCTGGTCTCGGGAGCGAGGTCGGTGGCGAGGGCGCGGGTGAGCGTGCGCGCAGCCCGCAGCAGGGCCGTGCCATCGGCCGGCAGCTGCTGGCGAGGCAAGCGGACGAATCGCCGCAGAGCCTGTTGCAGGCACCGCGGCTCGGGGGCGAAACGCAGCAGGTGGCGAATCCAGCGCGGGGTCGGGTCGCGGAAGTCCTTGCGGAACGCTGCGGCCCACAGTTGCGGTTGCCAGAGGTCTGGGGCCACTCGTGCTGCAGCACGCGCGAACGAATCGGCTTTCCAGCACGGCGCGCCCTGCGCCGCCTGGTGCAGAGCCGGCACCAACATCAGCACCGATGCGAACGCTTTCCAGCCGTAGGCGTCGTGCGGCAGGCGGGCGTGTTCGAAGTAGGCCACTGCGGCGGCGAAGTTCTGGCGCGCCAAGCCGAGGTCGAAGCTCGGCCGCACGGTGAGCCGAGTGCCGTCCCCGCCTAGGTCCAACGCGCGGCGCAGGGTCGCCAGTGGCAACCAGTGCTCGGGCCACGCCTGCAGTTCGGCGGTGCTGGTGGCGAACACCCCATGGTGCTGCAGTGGATCGAAAGCGAACAGGGCGCGCTGCAGCGGCAGCATCGCCCGCCGCAGGCGATCCAGCAGCGCGGGCGTGCCGAGCACGGCATCCGGCACCAGCACCAGCAGGTCGGCGTCGCGGTAGTTCGTCCAATCGTCACTGGCCAGGCTGCCGTGCAGCAGGCACTGCACACCGTGTTCGCCACAGAGACGCTGCGCCGCGGCACGCAGGCGGCGGAACCCGGGATCCGCCATGGCGCGCAGCGGCGCGGCAGCACCGGGCAGGTCCAGCGGTTCGGCGGTGCCGGTCGGCTGGGCTCCTGGCAGGCGGGCGAAGGTCGTCGACACGCGTGCCACCAGTTCGCGCACGGTCCGCGGTGGCGGGCCGCCGTCTGGCTCGGCGGCGAGCCGGGCGACGCGCGTGCGCACGCGTTGGCCGAACGGCTGCAGCGCCGCGGCGGCGCGGCTGGCCCATTCGCCGTTCAGCAGCGCACCCAGCAGCTGGCGTGCCGTGTCCCAGGCCAACGCGCCTTCGCCAGGCAGGGCCTGGGTGCTCGGGGCTGCGGTTCTCGGGGCCGCCGCTGCGGCAACTGCGCTGGTCATGCGGCACCTCCGAGGGGCGCCCGCGAGGCGGTCCAAGGACGTGGCAAGCGGCGCGCGGTCTGCGCCAGCAGGCCGATCGCGGCCGCCGGGACGGCTGCCCACGGGCCTGCGCTGGCTGCGGCCAAGGCTGCTGCGGCCGCCGCCCAGAGCAGGGGGCGCAGAGCTCTGCCGAGACCCACGGGTACACCGGCAGCGCTGGTCACGCTGGCGAGGAACAGCAGCAGGAAGGTCTCCGAGGCGACCACGGCTCCAGCCACGCCCACGGGCCCGAACCGGGGGATCAAGGCCAGTGCCGCTGCCACCTGCAAGCCGAGTGCCAGCCAGCAGCCCACGGCGTAGGCGCGCTGGCGGCCCAGGGCGCTGGCGGTGTCGGCCAATGCCGACGCCACGAATTTCACGAACGGCACCGGGGCGAGCGCCAGCAGCAAGGGCGCCGAACCGGCGAAGCTCGAGCCGAGGCAGTGCCCGACCACCCATTCGCTGCCCGTGGCCAAGGCCAACGCCGCGAGCAGTCCGATCGGAGCGAGCGCCGCGAGCTTGCGCTCGTACATGCTGCGCACCGTGGTTGGATCGCCCGCACCGGCGCGGAACGCGCGCGGCGCGCTGGCCATGGCCACCACTTGCGGCAGCATCTGCAGCAACAGCACGAACCGCAGGGCTGCGTGGTAGCGTCCGACCGCCGATTCGTCGTCGAACCAGCCGAGCAGCAGCACGCCGATCTGCGCCTGCATGCCCGTGGCCAGGATCGCCGCCCCGAACGGCAGTGCCGCCTGGAGCGTCGGCCGCACGTGCTGCCAAGCCAGCGGCACGGTTCGGCCATGCGCGGCGATCCGCAGCGCCACCGCGGCGCCGACCACCGAAGCCAAGCCGAACGTCGTCGCCAGGGCGTGCGGGCCCCCGCCCGCGAGCAGAGTGACGACCAGCGCTCCGCCGCGCAGCAGGTTGCGTGCCACCTGCAGCAGCGCGGCAGTCGCCATGCGCTCTTCGGCCTGACAGGCCGCCGAGGCCAGGGTTCCGGCACCGTCGGCCAGCGCCGCGACGAACAGTGGCGGCAGCAGGGTGGCGAAGGTCGCCCCATACCCGCAGGCGAGTCCGACGCCGAGCGCGGCCAGACCGACGGGCACGGCCATGAGGGCGCGTAGCAGCAGGGCACCGCCGAGTTGCGCTGCGAGGTCGTCGGGGCGTCGTGAACCAGTGCAGACGATCGAAACGCTGCTGCCGAGGTCGCAGAACGGCGCCGCCAGGATCGCGGCGGTGAGTGCCAGCGAGAATGCGCCGTACTCGGCCACGCCGAGCCAGCGGGCCACGGCGAAGAACAGAATGTACTGCAGCACCGCCGAAGCGAACACGCCACCGCCGAGCCAGCCGATGGCCCGGCCGAACGGCCCGCCCAGCGTCACGAGGTCACCTCGCGCCAGCGCGCCCAGTTCGCCGTGGCCAAGGCCCCGGCCGAGCTCGGTGCGATCGCCGCACCGGCTGCCGCCCGCAACGGGCCGGCCGCCAGCCCCAGCGCGAAGAAGGCGAAGTAGTTGCGGATCAGGTCGCCGACCGCGAGCGAACCGACCATGGCGAACACCAGGAACGCAGCGGCGAACTGGCCCAGCGGTCCAGGGTTGCGCCGCAACCACAGGCAGCGAGCCATCCACCACAGGGGCGGCCCGAACAGGGCCAACAGGCAGCACAATCCGACGATGCCGAACTCGGCAGCGATCTCGAGCGGCAGGTTGTGTGGGTAGACCCGGCCGAACCAACCGCCGGCGGCGGCGAACTGGCCGGGCCCCACACCGACCAGCGGGTCGGCCGCGAAGGCCTGCCAAGCAACCTGCCAAGCCTGTTCGCGTTCCTGGTAGGCCAAGGACTCCAGGGCCTGGGTGGGATCGAGCCGCTCCTGCACGACCTCCGAGGCCAGACTTTGCAACACCACGAGCCCGAGCGCGCCGCCGCACACCAGGATGCCGATGCGGCGTCCGCTGAGGGCCGCCTGCACACCGAGCGCCAGCACCAATGCCGCGGCGTAGCTGCGTGCCCCGGTCAGCAGCACGACGCCCAAGAGCAGCGACGCCCCGACCAGGGGCATGGCGCGCCGCCACCGCGCTGCGTGTGCGTCCGGCTGGGCGGCGAACGTGGCGAGTGCGAGCTTGGTCAGGCACAGCGCCAGAGGTTGGTGCGCCGGCAGCACGAACATGCCGAAGAACACCGCTGGCTCGGCGTAGTACTCGATGGTGAGCCAGCGCGGGTTGATCAGCAGAGCGGCCGCGCACATGAGCAGCAGCGGCGTGCCGAACCACAGCGCCCGGTGCAGGCGCAGGCTCTCTGGGCAGCTCCCGACCAGGGCACCCGCGGCGAGAGCGGGGGTCAGCAGCAGGTAGACGGCCGCGGTCTTCTGGCCAGGGTACTCGGTCAGTTCGTTGCCCATCGCCCAGATCGGCACCGCGTGGCCGAAGGCCAGCAGCCACAGACCGGCCATGCCGAGCACCATGGACCAAGGCAGCAGGCCGCGCAGTGGCGCGACGAACAAACCGATGCCCAGCACCGCGAACTGCAGGGCACCCGCGAACGCGAGCCAGTTGCCGGAGCTGCCGGTCAGGGCTTGGGAGACCGACAGGGCGCCGTAGTCGGCGAACAACAGCACTCCGACGGCCACGGCCAGCAAGGCCGCGAGGCCGCTGCGTCCCGCGTTCTGGCTGTGCAGGGTGTTGCTCACGCACGCTCCGCCGGCTGGCCGGCAGCGACGCCGAGCCCAAGGCGTTCGCCCAGCACCGCGCCGATGCGTTCGCGCCAGCGGGCGAGGCCATAGAGTCCGGCACTGGCCATGGCGCGCGTGCCGAGGCGAACGCGCAGGCTGCGGTCGGCGAGCAGCTGAGTCAGAGCGCCTTCGAACGAAGTTGCGATCGGGGCAGTGAGCAAGCCGTTGTCGCCGTCCTGGATCAGGTTCGGCAACCCACCGACCCAGGTGCTGACGACTGCGCAGCCGAAGTACATCGCTTCGATCGCCGACAGCGAGGTGCCTTCGCCGCACAGGGTCGGAATCACGGCGATCTGGCTCTCGGCGTAGGCCTCGCGCATGCGATCCATCGGCAGAGCTTCGATGCGCCAGCGCTCGGCGCCGAGGCCCGAGGCCTGCAAGCGTGCGCGCAGCTGCTCGGTGTGGTAGCCACTGCCGACCACGAAGCGGAAGTCGGTGCTGGGGAACCGCTGTGCCAGGCGCGGTGCGATCTCGGCCATCAGCCAGATGCCGCGGCGCGGCTCGCTGCGCCGCGGAAAACACACCGTCACGCGGCCGGGCAGTGCCGCCGCGGGCGTCGTCGGAGCCGGACCCCATTGCGCCGGGTCGAGGAAGTTCGGCACGAAGTGCAGCTTGTGGTCGCAGCCGGCGTCGGGCCAGCGGGCGCGGAACCAGTTGCCGAAGTTGGTGTCGACGCAGACCGTGGCGGCACTCTGCTTCACGGCGTGGCGCGCCAGGAACTCGGCCAGCCGCGTGCGCAGCCAGCCGTATTCGCCGTCCCACCAGATGCCGTGCTGCACCACCAGGCTGCGTGGCCGGCAGATCGGGTGCGCCAGGTCCTCGGCCATGTAGACCACCGGGGCGTTCGCGGGAATCGCTCGATGCACGCGCAGGTTGAACCAGGGCGTGCTGGTGGCGCGCGCCGCACCGCGATGACCTTCGACCACGATGCCCGGTTCGAGTTCGCGCCGGAAGGGCCGTTCGGCGCGCTGGTGCACGTGCACCGGGTGGCCCATGGCGACCAGGAGCCTGGCCAGTTCGACGAGCCAGCGCTGCAAGCCGCCGGCGGTGAGTTCGGCGCCGCGGTAGTCGTAGAGACGCCACGCGAGCACGTGCACCGTGGCGCCCCTGGGGGCCGTGGGCTGGGTTGCCCCGGGCGGGGTGGGCAGCACCACGGTCGGTAGGTCGAGCGTGGTGCTCACCGCGTCCTCCCGCCGAGCAGGGCGTGCAGCGCGAAACGCGCCCAGACACCGGCGAGCAACACCCAGGTCAGTGGGTTGTGCAGGCCGTGGAACTTGCGCAGGTAGTGGCCGATCGAACGGTGGCGCAGCCATTCGGCGCGCAGCGGCCGCTGCCGCCGCGAGCCCCCGACGAAGTGCACGATTTCGGCGCGTGGCTCGTAGACGACGCGTAGACCGGCGTCGTGCACGCGCCGGCACAGATCGACGTCCTCGCAGAACATCGGATAGCCGGTGTCGAGCCCGCCGAGCCGCTGGAACAGCTCGCCGCGGATCGCGAGGCAGCAGCCACTCACCCAGTCGGTGTCGAGCACCTGGTCGGGCGCCGCGTCGAGCCGCAGGTAGGCTGCGGTCCACGGGTTGTCGGGCCACCAGCGCGCGAGCCACGAGTAGCGATGGCTGAACACCGTCGCCAGGCCCGGAAACCGGCGGAACGACCGCTGCAGCGAAGTCCTCGCGGCGTCGTCCCAGACCTTGGGGCCGACCACTCCAACGTCGGGGTGCAGGTCGAGGTGGCGGACCAGCGTGGTGAGCGAGTCCGGCAACAGCAGCGTGTCCGGATTGAGCAGTGCGTAGTGGCGGCCGCGCGCCCCGGCGAACGCTTCGTTGACCGCCGCGCTGAAGGCGATGCTGCGTTGGCGGACCCGGACCCGCGCGCCGGGCACCAGGGACTGCACCATCGGGGCGATCGCTTCGCCGGTGCCGTTCTCGAGCACGCACAGTTCGGCGACGATGCCGCGGGTCGCGGCGGCGAAGTCGCGCAGGCACCGCTCGAGCAGGGCCTGCGAGTGGTAGCTGACGATCACCACGGTGAGATCGACCGCCGGAGCGCCGCCCGGTGCGGGCGTGAAGCGCGGTTGTGGGGGGCGCGCCGGGATGGTGGTGACGGGTTCGTGCAGCAGGGAGGTCACGGCATGGCTCCTTGGTAGGTCGTTTCGACGGCGCGGGCGCAACGGGCGCGATCGAAGCGCTCGCGCGCGAACGCTGCGGCAGCGTGGCTCATGGCGGTGCGCCGCGCGGGGTCCTCGAGCAGTGCCACGATCGCGCCCGCGGTCGTGGGCAGGTCGTGGCTGGGCGTGAACACGCCGGTGGTCTGGTCCTGGATGGTGTCGACCAAGCCGCCTTGCGGCCACGCCACCGTCGGCACGCCCGCCGCCGCGGCTTCGAGCACGGTGCGGCCGAGACCCTCGGCGAGGTCCGGCAGGTGCACGAACAGGTCCAGCTCGGCGTAGACGCGCTCTGGATCGGGCCCGGCGGGCACGAAGGTGACGCCGCCGATGGCCTGGGCTCGTTCCCGCAAGCGGGCTGCGTAGGTCTCGTGGCCGGGGACGGGAGCTCCCATCACCAGGAGCTGCGTCTGCGGGAGCTTCTGGCGCACCAGGGCGAAGGTCTCGAGCACATGGTCGAGGCCCTTGCCCTTGGCGATCCGGCCGACCCAGCCGAGCGTCGGTGGCCGATCGGCCGGGCGCGGCTTATCGGCGGGCGTGAAGCGCTGCAGATCGATGCCGTTGGGAATCACGTAGACGCGTTCCCTGCGGCCGAAGCGCGCCGCGACCGGCGACGAGATCGCGACCACGGTGTCCGCGAGGCGGCGCACCAGCGCGAACAGGGTCCGTTCGACGATCCGCGGCCGCAGTTCGAGTTCGCGCACGTGCCACACCAGGCGCCCGCCGCGCCATTTGCAGTGCCAGGCCGCCGCGAGTCCGGCGAGCGCTTCGACACTGGTGTTGACGTGGATCACGGCGGGGCGGAGGCGGCGGAACAGCTGCAGCAGCCGCAGCACGCGCAGGGGCGCAGCCGCCAGGTAGCGCAGATGCCAGAGCAGGTTCTTGGTGTTCTTCAGCTTGCGCAGCGGCACCACGTGCACCGGGACCCCCAGCGTCCGATAACGCGCGGCGTAGGGGCCGACGTGCGGCACCACCACATGCGCGCGGAACCGGCTGCGGTCGAGTGCCTGCACCAGTTCGAACAAGCTGGCGTCGGCGCCGCCGAGTTCGTCGGTGGCACTCACGTAGACGACCGTTTGCATCAGCGCACCTCCGTCACGCGCCGCCGCGCCATCCGGTAGATCGACAGTGCCGAGGCCACGGCCTTGGCGCGCAGCGTCGCCAAGCCGCTGCCGTGCACGACGAAGTCGGTGGTCGGCTGCTTGGCGAGACCGAACTCGCGCTTGTAGGCGAGATCGCCGCCGAGGAAGTCGATCTCGACCAGGCCGCGGTCGAGTTCGGCGAGCAGTTGGTGGAACAACACCTGGCGACCGAGGTCCAGGCGGCGCTGGTTCGGATCCCAGCCGGACACGAACGCCTGGTAGCGGCCGTGGTGCACGAACGACAGGCAGGCCGCGGCGTAGCGTTCGCCGAGTTGCAGCACGGACAGGCGCAAGCCGGCCCCGGCGGCTTCGCGCGCGAGGGCGCGCAGGAACTGTTCGGCGCTGGCGGCGAAGTACGCACTCGCGGTGCCCTTGTCGTGCAGCCGGGCACGGTGCAGGCGGAAGCAGGCGTCCAGCAGGTTGGAATCGGCGCTGCCATCGTCGCGCCAGAGGCCGCCTGCCGCCGCGATGTCGCGGCGGTACTTGTGCAGGTCGCGTCGGTGCTTGCCCTGCAAGCTGGCCAGCCAGGCGGCAGCATTGGTGGGGGCGGTGGCGCACCAGGTGCCGATGCCGGCGGTCTGCTCGCCGTGCGCCGGCAGTTCTGCGGCTGCGTTCGGAGCGGTGCGGCGCAGTTCGAGGCGGGCTTCGGGACGCGCGGCGGCGACCGCCGCGAGCCAGCCGGGTCGCGGCACGCCGTCGAGCCAGCGCGGGCGGTAGCCGAAGCCCAGCTCGGCGAACGGCCACACCAGCGTACTGCGGCCCGGGCTGCCGCTGCGCCAGTCGGCGCGCGTCCGTTCGAGTGTCAATTGTCCGCAGGGCGCTGCTGCGTCGCCTTCGTACAGAGCGAAGTGCACCAGCCGGTCCTGGCCCAGGGTCGTGGCCGCGGCGGCGAGCCACTGCGGCGCGCCGGCCAGGCCAGCCGCTCGGTCCGCGGCGTCGGCACAGCGCGCCAGGGCCATGCCGGCGTCGTGGTCCAGCTGTTGCGCACGCAAGGTCATGCGCGCACCTCGGCCGGCTTCTGCACCACCAGCGTCTTGCGGTAGTGCCGGTAGTTGGTGAACGGCGGGTCGTCGTGCACGGCCACCGTGCAGCCGTGTGCCGCGAACTGCTGGACCAGCGCCGGCAGGTCGAACCACAGAATCTGGGTGCGCCGCTCGCGCTGCGGCAGCAGCCAGGACTTCGCCCGGCTGCCGGCGCGCCGCCACCACGGTGCTTCGGCCAACAGCACGTCGAAGAAGCGTTGCTGGCAGCGAGCGTCCGGCAAGCTGCCGAGCAGCAGAGTGCCGCCTGGGCGCAGCACCCGCAGCAGTTCGCCGACGGCGCGCTGCGCGTAGTCGTGGTCGGGCAACGACAGCAGCACGTTGAAGCAGACCACCGCGTCGAACGCTCCGGTCGCGAACGGCAGCGCGGCGGCTTCGGCGGCGGCGAACTGACGCGCAGCACCACCGTGCCGCGCCTGTGCGGCCGCGGCCAGGGCGCGGCTGAAGTCGATGCCGACCACCTGCCGGGCGCGTTCGGCCCAGCGGGTGGTCAAGGTGCCGGACGCACAGCCGACGTCGAGCACCCGTTCGTGGCCGCACAGGCCGAGCCAGTCGCCCAGCACGGCAGCGAGCCGGTCGAACTCGGCGTCGGCCACCGGCAGCCCGGTGGAGGCGATGCGCGGGTCCCGCGTCGCCCAACCGTCGTAGAACTTGCGCCACTGCTGCAGGGTCGGCATCGGTTCACCTCTTCAATTCCCGCCACAGGCGAGCCAGTTGGAGTTTTTTCGTGCGCAGCGGCGCCCGATCGGCGCGCACCCGACGCCGCGGCTGCGGCACCAGCAAGGCGCTGTCGGCGGCGTTCGGCGCTGCCGCCGGCTCCAGCGCAGCCGCCGTGCCGCGGCCGAGAACCCACTGCTCGGAGCCGTCGGGCATCTGCACCTGCAGTGCGGCCGGGCCCGAACTCTCGATCTCGATCCCGGTCGCGGTGCTGCGCGCGGTCAGGGTGCTGGTGCTGCGCTCGCGGTGGAAGGCCACCAGTTCGCCGAGTGTCGGTTGCCACAGCGGGCCCGCGGCGCGCGCTGCGACGGCGAGTTCTGGCAGCAGGTCCGGGCAGCGCTCCAGGTCGTCGATCGGATGGCCGTAGAACACCGCCGGTTCGCCGCGCTCTCGGCACGCCGCCAGTTCGGCCAGGAACCAGGCATGCACCTCGGCCACGCCGGCGCCCGCGGCGAACAGCAAGGCCGGGCAGATGGGATGCACCGGCACCTGCCAGGGTTCGTCGGGGGTGCCGCCGAGTGGCCCCGGCACGTCGTCGTGGACCCGCGAGAACTCGGACGACCAGGTCCACCCCAGCGCGCGCACCGCCTGCTCGAAGCCCGGATTCCAGGTGCCGAACGGCGCGGCCGTGGCGGTGGCGCGCACGCCGAACGCGGCCAGGGCCGCGGCCGAGCGGCGCAGGTTGCGCTCGTTGCGCGCCCGGCTGCGGTAGGTGTAGTGGCGGAAGCCGTGGCTCTGCAGTTCGTGGCCGTCGGCGGCGAGATCCGCGAGGCCCGCGAGGCCGTCGCCGCGCGCGTGCCGTTCGACGTCGACGAACCAGGTGCTGCGCAGGTTCGCGCGCTGCAGGCTGGCGCGGAGCGCCGCCGTGGCCGCGGCGCGGAAGCCGTCGGCGTCGATGCGGATCGCCAGGGTCTGGCGGTACGCGCCCGGATGGTGCGCGAACCGCGCGAACGGCCGGCCGGCGGTGTGCGCCAGATGGCACAGAGCGCGTTCGACACGGCGGCGCAGGGCACCGTGGTCGACGTCGGCCAGGACTTCGCGCACCGCGAGACCGCCGGGGCCGGTGCGGCGCGCGAGGCTGGCGGCGGGACGCAGCAGCCGTTCGGCGCTGGGCAGGTCGAGGATCGCCAGCGGTGCGGGCGTCGTTCGCGCGGCGAGCACCGCGCCAGGATCGGCACTGCCGAACCAGTGCAGGCGGGTCGGCATGTCGAGCGTCTGGGCCCAGGCCGTGCCGGCCAGCACCGGCGCACCCGCGCGATGGAGGCGCACGACGTGTTGTCGTTGCGCGGGCGAATCGTGGTCGCCGGCATCGGGCAGGAACAGCGTGCTTTCAGGGCCGGTGTTCGCGTCCAGGGACGCAGTGGGGACCCCACTGCGTTGGAGCGCAGCGCGCCAGTAGGGGTGGGCGGCCGCAGGGATGGCGACGTGCAAGGGGGACGGCATCGGCGAACTGCGGAGGCGCGGCCGTGGGGGTGGCCGAGGACTCCTGGGTGTGCAGTTCTTCGGCACGCCGCGCGCTGGCCTTGAGCCGAGTTGCCCATGGCAAGGCGGCGACTCGCGTGGTGGGCGTGCGGCTGCACCCGGCCGCCTGGGTGTCCACGGGCCGAGTCCGTGCCGCCGTTTCAGCCGCGCCGCGCCAGCACACTGCCGGCGGCCAGCAGCCGGTCGGCTTCGTCCGCCGAGAACTCGTAGGGCACCGGTTTGGCCACGCCGACGACGCCGCAGAGCCGTTCGCCGAGCAGCATCGGCGCAGCGATCGAACCCTCCATCTTGGTCATGCGCGCGTCCGGCCGCGCCACGCCGCTGGTGTCGGTCTGCAGATTGCACACCTGCACCGGTGCACGCCGTTCGGCGGCCAAGCCCGCCATGCCTTTGCCGATCGGGATCGCACCGACCTTGGCCAGCACCGGTGGCGGCAGGCCCCGCTGTGCGCACAAGTGCAGCAACTGATCCGGCCCGAGCAGGTGGATGGTGCCCACGGCACAGTCGAAGTGGCGGAGCAGAAGGTCGAGGGCGCGCTCCCAGGGCGGTGGGCCGTCGTTGCGCAGCAGGGCCTCGAGTTCGGTCAGCAGGGGTTTGGCTTCCGAGGACATGGTGGCGTCATGTTACGCGCGCCACGGCCGAACGGGGCCGCACAAGCCCTGCCGGGCCGGCAAAACAGTCGCGCGCCGCCCGGGCCGGCGTCAGCGCACCGCGGGCGCGGGTGCGCGGCGCAGCAGTTCGCGCACCGCGACCGGCAGGGTCAAGAGGCCGAAAGCGATGATGCAGCCGAGGATCGCCGCTTCCGGATGCCAGCCATACGAGATCCGGTAGTAGGCCCAGCAGCCCCCGGAGATCACGAAGCCGGACCAGCTGATCGCGAGATAGGCCACATACGCAGTGTGCCGCCACCGGCTGTGGTCGCGCCCGAGGGCGGCGAGCAGTTCGCGCCGGGTCGCCTCGTCGAGAGCCGGGCTGCGCAGGGCTTCCTGCAACAACGCGAGCCGCTGCAACTGCAATTGGTGGCGATGCCGGAGCGATTGGGCGAACAGTCCCCAGAGCCCGAACAGCAAGGGCACGCCGCCCAGCAGGCACAGCACGAAGATTCCAGTAGGGGTCATGGTGGGTTGCTCCGGAGTCGTGGTTTCGAGGGCGGATCAGGGCTTCTGCCGCGCTTCGAGTTCGCGCAGCGCGAACGGGTAGGTGACGATGCCGAAGCCGACCACGGCGACCATCACGCCGGCGGCGCTCGCCGCGTCTTCACTGAGCACGCGGCCGATCAGCCAGATGCCGGCCCCGGTGAACAGGGCCAGCCAGCCGATCGCCAGGGTGAACGCCAGCAGGCGGCTCGGCCCTTGATGGCGCGGGGCGCGGGCGCCCGTGAGTTGGAACGCCAGCGACTCGATGGTCGCGCGGTCGAGGGCCGGGTTCTTCAGCGCCTCCTCCAGGAGCCGGACGTGGTCCTTGCGCGCCGCCGCGCGGTGCTCGAGGAAACCCTTGGCCAGCACGAAGGCGAAGATCGGGATGAGGATGAAGCTGAGTTCCATCGGCGCACTCGGATCTGCACGATACGCCAGAAGCGCCCCGGTATTCGGGGGCGGGCTTGGTTCGGGTGGCCTGGGATCGGATGGGGCGACGGTTCCTCGGGCGGGTGGGCCGGTTCTCATGCGCCAAAACAACATCTTGACATAATGCGATCGCGAATTAATCTGCTCGGCATGCCGCCGGACCAAGATCCCCCTGACACCCTGTCCCTTCAGGATTTGGCCGCGGCCACCGGGATCGAGCCACGCACCCTGCGCAGCTACGTCGAAAAGGGCCTACTGCCGGGTCCCGAGTCGCTGGGGCGCGGCGCCCGCTACCCGCGGGAAGCCCTGGACCGCCTGCGCGTCATGCAGTTGCTGCGCGACGCGAAGCCGGACCTGTCGCTCGACCAGATCGGCCTGCTGCTGCAGAGCCTGACACCGTTCCAGCTGCGCGAGGTCGCCGAGGGCCGCCAACGCATCGCGGGGGTGGTCGACACCGATGCCGGCCGGCCCGGCGCCGACAATGCTCTGACCTACCTGCGCACGTTGCGCAGCAGGCAGCCGGGGGCGTTCGGCCGCACGCCAGTGTTCGGCGTTCGACCGCCCGAGCCTGCCGGGGCGACCGCCGCTGGCACAGGCATGGCCCAGCCGGAGCCGCCCGCTGCGCCGCAGCCGAACGGGCCGGGACCAGGCGCCGAGCCGCCGCTGCACCTCACCGACCTCGACCAGCTCGGCGTCCTGGCCCAGGCCGCCCGGGCCCTGGCCGAACTCACCAACCTGGCGCCGGCTGCGCGCAGCAGCCGCGGCACGCCTTGGTATCGCATCCAGATCACGCCGTTCCTCGAGCTCCACGCCCGCGGCGAACACGACCCCGAGCAACTCGCGCACCTGCACCGCATCGGCGATGCGCTGCGCATCCTCCTGACCAAAGGCAGTCCCCGATGAGCCCCTTGCCCCCTGCTTCTGCAGCCCTTCCCGCCCCTGCGCCCGCGGAACTGCGCGCCACCGCCCGCCTGGACCGGCAGCGCATCCACGTCCGCGGCAACTCGGTGCGCCACCTGGTGGTCACCGTGCAGGCGCCCACCGCCGCTGCCACCTCGGCGCCGCTGCCCCTGAACCTCGCCCTGGTCCTGGACGCTTCGGGCTCCATGTCCGGGCCGCCCCTCGCCGCCGCCGTGGCTGCGGCCCTGAGCGTGGTCGAACGCCTGGGGCCCGCCGACCATCTGTCGCTGGTGTCGTTCGCCAGTGACGTGATCGTCCACCACGAAGCCGTGCGCATGGACGCCGCGGGCCAGGCGCTGCTGCGCGGCAGCCTGCAGCTGCTGCAAAC
>ERZ1066125.243-NODE-243-length-21418-cov-18.286196_pt1 | contig 21418 bp, 21 predicted proteins | sample MGYA00382772_ERZ1066125 | MGnify/ENA primary metagenome ERZ1066125 (study PRJEB33369, sample SAMEA5778355) | biofilm metagenome | biome: Industrial cooling water; feature: Water cooling tower basin; material: Biofilm | place: United Arab Emirates | collected... | reverse complement strand
CGAGTACGTCAAACCATCCTCTTTGACTCGGCGCGCGTCCTACTGCGATTGTCATGAGACAAATCTCCGAATCTTCTTATGATTACTTTTGTATGAGCTTTACGCCTAACTTTGATTTATGAGCTTTACGCTCAACTTTGAAAGCGGTTACTTTCACGTTAGGCAGAAAGTAGACCGAGTTGTAAACTCACTTTACGAATCTTAACTCATTCTAATTATTAGTTTGTACAATCAAGCTCGAAATTGCAACTACTTAATTGAATTAATTCGATCGCGTCTTACTTGTTTTTATGTCTAAAGCAATATGAGATACCCGTTATCATCCCTCTAGAGAGGTGATTATCGAAAAAATGGATTTAATAAATTTATAGAATTTGCTCAAATTATAAGATTTTTTTCGTGTCGGCTACCGTAGGTGACACGCCTAAATTTTCCATTTCTGAGAAACGACTAGTTGAAGTCGTGCTATCAGCCTGGTTATTTTCATCTACACCATTTTCATCGGCAAAGGGATTGTGGAAGAAAGATCCTGTTTGGGGTGGCAAAGTCGGATCGAGAACAATTTCTGCTAAGCTTTTTGCGACTCCAGTTAAAGGGATGGCAAGAATAACGCCTAAAAAGCCGCCCAATTGCGCCCCCAACAATAAAGATATAAAAATGGCTACGGGCGATAAACCCGTGAGATTGCCCATAATTCGCGGTGCAACTAAATTATCTTTGACTTGTTGCAGGGCAACTGCGATCGCTAAAACCTGAAGTGCCAGCCACCAGTCAATAAAAGCGACAACGATCGCTACCGTACCTATACCTAGAGTCGCGCCAATAAAAGGAATGATTTCTGTCAAGCCAATAAAAACCGCAAATAAGAGAAAAAACGGCACTCGCAGTGATGAAAAGGCAACAGTCAGAGTGACAGCCATAAATAACCCTAGTAATAGCTGTCCTGAAACAAAGCGTTGCAGATTGCGTTGCAAGGCAGCAGTTAAACCAGAGCGAATCTGAGGTGAGAGAATACTCGTCAAACTACTCCACACCCGTTCCCCATCGATCAGCATGTAGAAGGAGAGGACTAAAATTAAAATTGCGTCCAAAAGCCAGTTGAACGTGCCGATCGCCAAACCTAAACTTTTAACTGCGATCGCCTCTGCTTGAGTTTGCAGCCGATCTAACAGTAGGGATATTAGCAATTGGACATCAAAGGGTAAGTTATATTGGGCGCTCCAGGCTTGAAAGGTATTTAATTGCTCCTGTGCCGAATCGACAATTGCAGGGAAATTATTCACCAGTTGACGCGCCTGATTGAATACCAAGGGTACTACCGTAAGAGTAACGATCGCGAAAACAAATCCTGCCCCCAAGTATACGAGTCCAGCTGCTACAGTGCGGGGTAAAAAAGTTTGTAATCCCGCTACAGCATAGTTGAGCAAAAAAGCAATTAATGCCGCACTAATCACAATACTGAGTAACTCACCCACATAACCCAAGACTCTCAGCGTCACCGACACGGAAACTAAGATCAGCAACCATGTGATAAGGAATTGTTGAATCGGTAGAAAGGCGCGGTTCATGGCGGTTATTTGTCATTGGTCATTGGTCATTTGTCATTTGTCAAGAGTCAATTGTATTTTCCCCACTCCCCACTCCCCACTCCCCACTTCCTGCTCCCTTTAAAATGGTGTTGTCTATAGAATCGTCTGGTATGGGGAAGAAGAGATCGGACAGGTCTTTCAAACAACTCGCGATCGGTACGGCTGTGAGTAAGCCTAGCAATCCCCCAATTTTAGTCCCTATTGCTAAAGCTGCTAATACCCCAATTGGGCTTAGACCTGTAAAACTACCTAATAGCCGAGGGGCGATCGCCTGATCGATAATTTGATCGACTACCACAGCAACCGCTAAAGTTTTCGCTCCCAGCCAGAAGTTATGTATAGCTACTAATAATCCAACTAGGCTAAAACTCAAAACATCCCCAAAAGGAATCAGAGTCATTACGCCGATGCCTAAGCCAAACAGTAAACCAAAAGGTACTTTTAAAGCTAAGAAAGCTAAACTCATGGCTGTACCAACTAAAGCAGCTAGTGCTACTTGACCGATCAAATAATTTTGAAAATTTTGTTGGATAGACTGCTGTAAGGGAATGCTCCAGCGTGCGGGTAAGCGCCCAAAAATACTGAGCCACAACCTTTCTCCGTCTAATAGTAAGTAAAATGTCAGCACGACAGTTAAAATTGCCTCAGAAACACTATCAATCGTGCCGACAATCAGCGATAGCAGTTCTTCAGTCAGGGATTGCAACTCGTCTGGTAGGCGATCGCTCACTTGTGTAGTTAAATGACTGAAATCGAAAGGTAATTTCTGCGCTTCTACCCAGCTATTTAACGTTTGTAGTTTTTCCGTACCAGCATCAATCCATTGCGGTAGCAGTCTCGCGCCTTCGCTCAACTCTTCTATCAGTAACGGAAATAAAGTGATGCCTAAAGCTACCAACGCTACTAAGGCGACTAGAAAAACTAAGAAAACGGCATATTGGCGCTGTACTTGGCGCTGTTGGAGCCACCGCACGGGATAATTCAGAATGAAGGCTAATACTGCCGCCAAGCCAAAAATAGTGACTAAAGGTTGAAAATATTGAAAAACTAAGAGTGCCAGCCAGCCATTAAATACGAGTAAAGGGAATGGGAGTGCGATCGCCAGCCATTGCCACAGTTTATTTTTTGAACTAGTCATACCCTTTCACGCCTAGCATCAGTCCGCGATCGATTTTCGCTCAAAAGATGCAAAGCTCACCTCCTTCTCACGATTCCATCAGGTAGAGTCAGTCACAAAGGTTAAGATGAGAGCAGCTTAGTCACGATGTTAAAGGCAAAATGTTCACGATCGACTTGACAATCAAAAATACAGCCTTTCCGGTATCAGTACAACGGAAGGAAACTGCGGATGCGGAAGCAGCATACAAACAAATCGTAGAAGCCATGCGAACCGGAAATCCAGAAATTATCGAACTGACGTGCGATCGCCAGACAGAAAAGCAAGTCGCCGTCCGTACTAGCGAAATTTCTGGGGTGCAGATCTCACAAAAAGACAGTGCTACTGCTGGCAAGACCCCTGGCTTTTTTGCCTTTACCGAATCTAAATAACTGCTGGGGTATCAATGGCTGAATCTGCCATTCAAGTTAAGGATTTATGCTTTAGCTGGTCTAACGGAGAACGAGTTTTCCAGTCTCTCTCTTTAGAAGTACCAAGGGGAGAGTTTTGGATGTTGTTGGGGGTTAACGGTAGCGGTAAATCCACTTTGCTGAGGTTGTTGGCAGATTTGTTAACACCTCAGTCCGGTCAAATCGATATCGTGCATCCCGTGGGTTTTGTTTTTCAAAATCCCGACCATCAGCTAGTTATGCCCACAGTCGGGACTGATGTAGCTTTTGGGTTGGTAGAAGAAAAACTATCCATCTCCCAAGTCCGCCAGCGAGTTGCAGAAGCACTTGCTGCTGTTAATTTGTTGGAATTACAGCGCCGTCCGATTTATGCTCTGAGCGGGGGACAGAAGCAGCGCGTAGCTATCGCAGGAGCGATCGCCCGTCGTTGCGAAGTTTTGTTGCTGGACGAGCCTACTGCTCTCCTAGATCCCGACAGTCAGCTTGACTTAGTAGCGCAGGTGCAAAATTTAGTCAAAAGTCGGGGTATGACAGCCCTTTGGGTGACGCATCGCCTTGACGAATTGAACTATTGCGACGGCGCTTTTTTACTCGAACGCGGCTGTCTGATTGATCGGGGAGAACCAAAACGATTGCGCGAAAAACTGATGGAAGTCGCAGCATGAATATTCAGTAAGGGTTTGGCACTGTCAAGCCCTTATTATTTAGCCATTATTGTCATGCGTGATACGCAAACAAAGATTAAAATTATGAATAATAAATTTTATATTTAGTAACATTCGCAGCGAACCATGTCTCCCCCTTCGACTCAACCCGTCTTGCTGGTGGACGGTTATAACATCATTGGCGCTTGGCAACACCTGAAAATAGCCCGCGATCGCGATGGGTTAGAGGCGGCGCGGTGGCAGCTGGCAGAAGCTTTAATTAGTTACAGTGCTTTTAAAGGAGTGAGTACTCAAATTGTCTTTGACGCTCAGTATCAGCAGACGATTGGGACTCAAGAAGTCAAAACAGAAAATTTATCTGTATACTACACTAATTTCGGCGAAACGGCAGATACGTATATAGAAAGGATCTGCGCGGCATACTACAGGCAGTATTTAAACCGTTCGATCTGGTCGCGCCTAATTGTTGCTACGAGCGATCGCGCTCAACAATTAACGGTAGTGGGTTACGGTGCGGAATGGCTTTCAGCATTGCAACTGAGGCAGGAAGTTGAGGCGGCGACGATGCGATCGCGCCGCAAACAAAAAGAAGGCAAGCAGTCATCGGGTAGGTTCTTAGCTTCGGCACTCGACCCTAAAGCACGGCAAAAGCTAGCGAAAATGCGCTTTGGCTTGTAAATCTGGTGCGTCGGGAAACAAATTCGCGAAAAAATTTGCTTAGATACTTGCAAAACCTATTTATAAGCGTTAATATGAATATTCGCAATCCTCAGTAGCTCAGTGGTAGAGCGGTCGGCTGTTAACCGATTGGTCGTAAGTTCGAATCTTACCTGGGGAGTTATCAAAAATGAATTAAGAGGCAGCAATATGACTGCATACGACACAGACTACGGATTGTGGTTGAACGAGCAGATCGAGCGCCTAAAAACTCGTCAGTGGGAGCAAATAGACGTAGAGAACCTGATTGAAGAGTTAGAGCAGTTGAATAAAAGCAACAAACGCGAACTTTACAGCTATTTAGTTGTAGTTCTTTCCCATTTACTGAAGTGGCAATATCAGCCGCAAATGCGTAGTGGTAGTTGGCGCGGTTCTATTAGCAATAGCAGAAAGCGTATCGGTCGGCTATTTAAGGATCAACCATCACTTAAACCATATGTAGCAGAAATTTTGGTAGAGGCATACGCAGAAGCTAGCGAATGGGCATCAGACGAGACAGGAATACCAGTTTCATTCTTTCCTCCAGAGTGCCTTTACACTGTAGAGCAGATCCTAGCTGTTGATTTTTTTCCTGATGACGTTGAAACAAGAGAATGAAGAGTAGGGAGTAGAAGGCGATCGCCTACAATACCCCTCATAGATTCGACTCTAAAGGAGTATCTGGTTTCATGGGTGTCTCAGCGTATTATCAAGCCATACCTGAAGAGTCTAGGTTATTTCATCGGGTTCAAACTGAGAAGCAATTCAGCTATCTTTTCGATCTCCTGTTCCCATACAGCTACGGCATTTTTTACATCCTGATGTGGCAGCATGAGGATGATGGTAGCCTTGATGAGATACTGGATGGAGTCGCTGAGTCTAAAGAAATATTCAACTCTAGATCTGAGGTAGATCTGTGCTTTAATCAACTTTGTGCAGAGTTAGAACAGGCAAGCAGATTGTATCCAGGGCTGGAAGATCGAGGTATTTATTTAGAAAAAATTCAATCAGTTTTTGAAGAAAGACTAGTGCGGGAGTTGAAAAGCAGACAACTCGATCGCTTACTCCCCTATGTAGAAAAGTTACTGGGTGGCGATCGCCCTTTTGGGTTTGAGCCGCAAAATGGTTTAGATCTATTTATAGTGCCATCCTCAATAGTAAGAGAAGGCGTACAAATATTGAGGGAAGTAGAACCAGAAACACTGTTTAATCCAGTGTTAGCGCAGCTTAACGAAGTTATCGCACCAAAAGAAGCAGACGAATTAGCAAGATTCCGGCGGTGGAGAGATTTTTATCTAGAAGCTGCTGAAAAAGGAGAGGCTGTGCTGATTGAATTTTGCTGATAGAAATGCGATCGCCTTCTCAAGCAGCTGACGGAAAAGCGATCGGCGGCTAGACTAGACCCAGCCGAGCATAGGAGACTAGTATGAAAGACCGCGACTATACCTTAATTCTTGACAAAAGCGGCAGTATGTCCACTCCCGACCAACAAGGGGGTAAAAGTCGCTGGGAGATTGCCCAAGAGTCTACTTTAGCACTAGCAAGAAAGTGCGAACAGTTCGATCCCGACGGAATTACCGTGTATGTTTTTTCGGGTAAATTCAAGCGTTATGACGACGTGACTTCGGCTAAAGTCTCTCAAATATTTTTGGAAAACGATCCGGCGGGAACGACGAATTTAGCCTCTGTGCTGCAAGATGCAACTAACAATTACTTTCAGCGCAAAACCAAGGGACAGACTAAGCCAGAGGGGGAAACTATTGTAGTTGTAACCGATGGAGAACCAGACGATCGCCGTGCGGTATTTGAAGTTATCATCAATGCTACTCGCCAGATGGAACGGGATGAGGAACTAGCGATTTCGATGATCCAAGTCGGTTCCGATCCGCAAGCCACCAAATTTCTGAAAGCACTAGACGATCAATTGCAGGGAGTTGGCGCTAAGTTTGATATTTGCGACACCGTGACTTTAGATGACTTAGAGGATATGAGTTTATCTGAAGTGCTAATGAACGCTATTGGCGATTAAGTTAGAATGGCGATCGCAGCTTACCAAACAAAGGTGTACTTTCAGTTTTACTAGATATATGGATGAGATCGATCGCCTGCTATCCCAACTGAAGGCTAAAAACGGAAAGCCGCAACCTGCACCTAGTTCTCAACCGCCAGCAGCAGCTAAATCTGATGATGCGATCGATCTCTTGTTAGAGCAGGTAAAATCCAATTACGATCGCCAAGATCGAGAACAAGAGCAAACTAGACAAGAGCAATTAAAAGCCGAACAACTGAAACAACAGCAACTTCAACAGCAAAAGCGAGAAGAGTTGAAAAAAACGGCTCAAGCGTGGTTGGAAAAGTTAGATCCGTTTTCTCCTGAAGGATTGTGGTTTGAGCGATTTGCCGAGAAATACGAATCGAAATTAGCAGCAGCGATCGATTACTTACTGGAGAATTCTTGGTAAGATTGGTAGTTTGATTAACTCAAAAAGTTCTTGCTTTAAATGTCACGCAAAGACGCAAAGCGTGTTTTTATGTCTTGGTGCATTAAGTAAGACAAACTATATTAATATTTCATTTGTATTCAATAAGCGAAATTAGATTGTGCTGTGCTAATTTTGCTCCAGGTTAAACATTTTTGTCAAATCTCCACTGACCATCAGAAAAAATCAAAACTTTATAGGTTTTCAGTCACGCCAGCAAGGATAAACACTGCCTTGGTGTTCTGGTTGAATCGAAGTACAATTGCACACATTATAAAACTCAATCGATAGCAGAAGTTCAGACTCAATTTTGTCATAACCCGCCACTATCTTATTCCCTTTGCGCCTCTGCGTCTTTGCGTGACAAAATCAATTGCGACTATCGTCCTTCCCCAAGCATGGGATAATAGATAATCGTTAAAATTAGAAAACTATGCCTCAGTGCTAGACCTACTGCTGAATTCTTTGCTTCAGCCATGCCACCCCGCAAGCCAACAACAGAGAGATCGGTTTATCATCTGAAAATTACGCTTCAAGATTTTCGCCCGCCGATTTGGAGACGAGTGCAAGTTTATAGCGACATCACGCTAGCTAAATTGCACCGAATTATTCAAGAGGCGATGGGCTGGAAAAATTCGCATCTTCATGCATTCTCAATTCAAGGCGTAGAGTACGGGCAACCAATGCCAGATTACGATCTCGATATGCGGAACGAACGGACGGCAAAGTTAAGTCAAGTCGTGCCAGGGGAAAAGTTCAAATTCCACTATACCTATGACATGGGCGATTCTTGGGAGCATGAAATTTTAGTCGAGAAAGTACTACCAGCCGAACCGCAGACGCACTATCCGCTGTGTGTAACAGGTAAACGTGCTTGTCCGCCAGAGGACTGTGGCGGGGTTTGGGGTTATGCAGAATTTTTAGAAGCAATTCAAGATCCGAACCATTCAGAACATGAATCAATGCTGGAATGGGTTGGTGGTACTTTCGATCCAGAAGCTTTCTATCTAGACGAAGTAAATCAACAGTTGAAGCGGATTCGCTGAAAAGCGATTAGCAATTAGCAATTAGCGTTTAGCAATGGAAAAAGCTAACAGCTAATTGCTCTTATTGACTTTTATTCTTCTTCCAGCACCTCGTTAACTGGGAAACGATCCATCAATTGAATCGCCCGATAAGCGTTACGGCGTAAAGATTCTGATAAAAATGGAACGTGAGGAATTTGAGAGAGTAAATCTAACGTCCGACGCAACAATCTGACGACATCACCTTCATCTAAACTCGTATTAGCACAAAGTTCCGTCCATTCTACACCTAGCGCCCACTGCTCGATTAAAGCCACTAAATCGTATTCCAACCAAATTGGAATTGTAACGTTATAGCGGCGTTGTAATTGAAATAATTGTCGCCGAATTGGGCGGATACTTCCTAAGGCAATATCAACTTCTTCCGATAAGAGATAGCGGACCCAGCTATCGGGGCGAGGTGTTTCCGTAACAAGTGCAGCGACAGCAGCAGCAAGGTGATGGGGTGCTAGATTGTCGAGTTCGCCACTGGCAAGGGCTAAACCCAACCACAGTTCGTTATCTCCCCTAACAGCAGCAGCAACTTTGCCTAAGTTAGTAGGCGTAAGCTCGTCTAATGCTCCAAATCGCTGCAAAATTTCCATTAAATGCAGAAACTCTTCCCAATGACGGTGAGCGTAGCGTTCTAACTCTGCCTGTCTCTCCTCAATTTCTGTTTGCAACTGGGCAATTCTAGTTTTACGTTTGAGGATACTAGCAGGATTACCCAATTGATGCAAAGGATGGGCTGTCAATTGTTCTTGTACAGCAATAACTCGGTGTTGTTGTTCTATCACCTCTGGAGCAGCGTGCCACGGGGGTAAGTCGGGAATTTGTGCCGCAATTGCTGCTGTTTCTTCATTCCCTTTACGCGATTGCCCTGGTTTGAGTGGCATTTCCACAGGTGGCATCAGGTGTTCGGGAATATCTAATCTGGGGAATTCGGCAAATAAGTCTGCCACATCATGGCTGGCTGCGACGTACCAGCGATTATCCCGTCCCAAACAAATAAAATACGGCGCTTGTCCCGATCCAGGAATTTTTGCCACTAACACGGCTGGGATAGGAGTTGCCGTTTGGACGTGCTTGCCCCGCAAACTCAACAGCGTTCCTGACATGGCAAAATTAATCGTCAGGCTCAATTGCTCTAGCCGTGCTTCTAATGCCTGTTCTTCCAATACTTTCAATAGTTGACGTTCGACTTTCAGCCGTTGCCGCAATTTTTCATATCGCTCCAACTGCTCCTCATCTACAGACTGTATTTGAGTTTGTAGATCGGCAAGTCGGTCTTCCATCTCAGCGATCGCATCGTACTGGGGCTTCAAATACAATGTAGCGAGGTACTGCCCAAAACTCCGCTCGATCAGTTCCTTCGCTTCCTCCAAGTTATGAATTTGCAGCAGATTTAACACCATGCCGTAGCTAGGCGCAAACTGACTCACCAGTGGGTCTGGTTTGGCTGTGGCGAGATATACCGCTTCTTTCGCACCTTCAAATGGCGTTTGCAGAGTAACGACGTGACCGAGTTTATCCATGCCTCGCCGTCCGGCGCGTCCTGCCATTTGCAAGAATTCCGAAGGGTTGAGCAAGCGGTGACCGCGATCGGTGCGTTTGGATAAGGTAGAAATTACCGTCGTCCGCGCTGGCATATTAATTCCTGCCGCTAAAGTTTCAGTGGCGAAGACGACTTTAATTAAACCCTGCTGAAACAATTCTTCTACTAAACCCTTCCAGGCTGGTAATATACCCGCATGGTGGGCAGCAATACCGCGATAAAGGGGTTCGACCTGTCCGACGCGACCTGCATCTGGATTGCGGCGCAAAAATTCATCAATTTGGATTTTGAGTCCGGCAGCTTCTTCTGGGCTGACCAACGTTACGCCTGCGAGTTCCTCAACGGCTTTATCGCAACCCCGACGGCTGAAGATAAAGTAAATTGCTGGTAGCATATCTCTGGAGTAGAGATGTCCCACGGTGTCAATTAGTTTGGGCGTTTCCGGTCTAGGTCCCTGCTTTCTGTCGCTACTACCCTTTTTCGGTCGCAGTCGCGGATTTATTTTGCCAGTATTCGGATCGAGTAAAGGAAAGATCCCTTTTGGATTACCAAAATGGAATTCTAGGGGAACGGGGCGAAATTCGGAATAAATCAGCTCTGTGGGACCGTGAACGCGACCGATCCAATCTGTCAGTTGGTCGCTATTGGCGATTGTGGCTGAAAGTGCCACCAGTTGAATGTCGGGCGGGCAGTAGATAATCGATTCTTCCCATACCGTCCCCCGCTGGCGATCGTTCATGTAATGGCATTCATCCAAAACTACCGCTTCTACACCTTCGAGGGATGTGCCTACTTCGCCGATGGGCGTACCGTAGAGCATATTACGAAAAATTTCCGTCGTCATCACCAAGATCGGTGCATCGCGGTTGATGGATACGTCACCAGTCAGCAAGCCGACCAAATCCGCCCCGAAGCGATCGCGGAAGTCGCGTAATTTCTGATTTGATAACGCTTTGAGAGGTGTCGTGTAAAAGACTCGCTTGCCTCTAGCAAGGGCGCGATAAATCGCGTATTCCCCAATCAAAGTTTTGCCAGAACCCGTAGGCGCACACACGACAACTGAGCAATCGGCATTTAAAGCCGCGATCGCTTGTTGCTGAAACTCATCCAGCTCAAACGGAAAGATCCTTTCCAGATTTAGTTCGGCTTCTACTTGGGGAATTTTCACTCAATAATTAATGCAACACCCTTTATTAATAGAGTAACGAATCTTGGAGATTTAGGGAGCAGGGGGGCAGAGGGGCAGAGGGGCAGAGGGGCAGAGGAGATGAAATTCTTCTGACTTCTGACTTCTGACTCCTTTGTTCACGCTCTTACTGATAACCGTTCACTGACTCCCTAGTTCTTGCGATCGCTTGGTTGCGGCGACTACGGCTTCGATGAGGGCAGACCGAAATCCGGCTTTTTCTAAGGCAGAGACTCCGGCAATTGTCGTTCCGCCTGGACTTGTTACACGGTCTTTTAATTCGGCGGGATGAATATTCGTTTCCTGTAATAGCTGCAAAGTGCCTTTGACTGTTTGCTGGGCGAGTTGATTGGCGATCGCTCTAGGTAAACCTGCGGCTACGCCACCATCGGCTAATGCTTCTACTAAAATGGCGACATATGCCGGACCCGAACCAGAAAGCCCCGTTACCGCATCCATCAAGGATTCTGAGACTTCTACTACTTCTCCCACAGCAGAAAAAAGTTGCAAGGCAATTTGTTTGTGGTTGTCTCTGGCATACTTGCCTAGGGCGATCGCTGTCATGCCTGCGCCTACGGTGGCGGGAGTGTTGGGCATTGCCCGAATTACTGGTAACTGGGGAAAAGCTGCTTCTAGCTGCTGTAAGGTTACGCCTGCCATGATGGAGACGATCGCTGGCTGTGCGTCCGTACTGAATATATCTGCTAATTCCTGGGTAACTGCATTAAATATCTGCGGTTTTATTGCCAACACAATTGTTTGTGCCGATCGCATTTTAGTATTTTCTGCTGTTACTTGAATGCCATACTGTTGCTGCAAAAAACTGCGGCGTGACGGTTGCGGTTCGCTGACTATTACTTCTAGAGGTTGATAAATTTGCCCATTAATAAGGCGGGATAAAATGGCTTCTCCCATTACCCCGCCACCAATAATACCTAACTTAATTGACGATTTTTCCATAGCGATCGGCTCATAGATCTCAGTCTGTTTTGTCATTTGTCATTTGTCGTTTGTCATTTGTATTTATTGATGTTTGTAACCAATGACTCATGACTGATGACGATTGACCGTCTAGGAGCTAAGGAGCCGCATCTTAGCCAGATTGAGCGATCCTAGTCGATTCAGCCGTCCATGTAGGTGCGGGTGCGCTCATGCGCTGAGGACGCGTTGGTACAGCTTGTGGGAGGTCGTGACCTAGAGTTCCTGGGGTTGTGACCTGAACGCATAACGGTGTAAATAGGAAGATGCTTTCGCCGACTCGCTCTTGATGCCCGTCCATAGCGTAAGTTCCGCCAGCAACAAAGTCTACAGCGCGTTGTGCCTGATCTGGTTCCATCATTGTCAGGTTTAGTACCACCATCTTGCGATCGCGCAGGGCTTGAATGGCTTGTGGCATTTCCTCAAAGGAACGGGGTTCCATCAAAACGACTTCGTAATTACCGTTAAATGCTCCGTGCATATCAATTACATTCCCTTTCCCGCCTGCGTTTACTTGATTCCAGCGACGCTGCTGGCGCGTTTCTTTTTCTGGTGCGGGGGTGGGTTCGGGTGCGTATGCCTCATCCCCTGATTCTTCAACATCGTATTCGTCGTATTCGTCGTACTCTTCATTTGTTCCGACGAGCCAATTCTTTAGCTTAGAAAACGTACTCACTTCACTCTCCCTTGCGTTACACGCTATAAATCTACTGGGAAAAACCGTTTTTATCAACTACCAAACAAGCAATGATTTGAGAAGTTGGCGTTCATGTTATCCGCCTTTCCTAAATTTCACTGCGAATCTTAGCAATTCTTGAAATTTGATAAACCGCCTTTTTTGTAGTCAAAATTACAGTATTCGACTGTTTCCAGCTAGAATTTTGACTTCACAGTATACAGTTGTCAAGTCTATTTTTCGAGAATTTTTAAGATTGACTTTGGTTTTTTCCGGAATCAACATAGTTGATATGCGAAATAATTTTGTGTTGTGAGTGATGAATAGTGAGTCATGTAGGAGCGGGTTCACCAAAAAACTTTGCTTTTAACAGAGATTCTGCGTTAACCCGCCCGTACAGGAATAGTAGGAGTTTTCCCCCAGCACTAGATCGAGGGGCGATCGCCAAAAATTATCCGCCCTAAGCGTACCATCGTTGCCCCAGCTTGTACAGCTAACTGGTAATCGTCGGACATTCCCATTGAGAGTTGTTGCATGTGAAGATTCGACCAGTGTTGCTGCTGAATTTTGTCTGCTAAGTCACGAGTTTGCTCGAAGACACTGAGAATTGCGGCATCGTTCAAATTCAAAGGCGGTATTGTCATCAAACCTGCGATTTGCAAGTTGTGACAGCGATTTAGTTCTGGTAAGCTATCTAGCAGCTCGGGAATAGTCCAACCAGACTTATGGGGATCGCTAAGAATTTTCACTTGCAAGCACACTTGAGGACGGCAAGATAAATCTTGTGCCAGTCGGTCTAAGCGTTGGGCTAACTTTAAACTGTCGAGGGAATGAATCCATTGAAACAGTTCCAAAGCTCTTTTAGCTTTGTTGCTCTGCAAACTACCAATCAAGTGCCAAGTGATGTCTGGTAAATCTTGTAGTTGTTCCTGTTTAGTAGCAGCTTCTTGGATGCGACTTTCGCCAAAATCCCGAATTCCAGCTGCATATGCTGCCCGCATCGCCTCTACGGATACTTGTTTGGTAACGGCGATGAAGCGGACGGTAGCTGGTAGCTGTTGACGGATAAGAGCAATGCGTTCGGCAATTCGATCGGTCATTGGAAGGTGGATTGCAAAGTCTTCTGTAATCGATCGTACTCTTGGTATTGACCGTTGCGACGTAACAACCGCAGTCGAGTTTCCAGGAGTAAACGAGCTTCAGAACGGCTGACTGGCTCGAATTTCATGCCTGAAGCTTCAACTGTCACCAAAAAAAATAAGCGTTGGGCGTAGAGAGTCGTGAAAAGTTCTTGATGTTCCTCCAACAAACAGATGCGGTATAGCAACCCAAATGTCGGGTGATTTAAATAGTTCTCTGTATTCATCAACAGCGATCGCAGCTTAAAACAAGTATTTTATGGCAGCAAGGTATGACTATTGGTTGAATTTGTAATTTGTAATTCATTATTCACAATTTGTTTTAAGTTTATTGAGATAAATTCTGTTTGCTTCTATCTTTGTGTATAAATATAAAGCTTGCTCGCGGCGATCGCCTATAGAATTTGCTCTTTCCTAAAAACATACGAGGATTGCCGTCGCGATCGCGTAATCTCCATCATGGCTCAAACTCAACTGCCACTGTAACTTTCCCCAAGATTCTACTACCACGAGCGCCCGTCCGTGTAGTTGCACGACCGGAGCGCCACTCGGTTGACGGCAAATCTCAACGTCAGTATAGCCCACACCTCGCCAGCCAGTTCCCAAGGCTTTCACCACAGCTTCTTTCGCCGCCCATCTGCCAGCTAGTTTATTCATGGCATTACGACTGGGTAAATTTCGGTCGTAGCGACAAGCCAGTAGCTCGTTCGACGTGTAGACGCGCCGCAAAAAGCGATCGCCAAATTGCTCTAATACTTTTTCAATTCGAGGAATGTAAATAATATCGGTTCCCAAGCGTAGCATTAGTTATCAAAGAAAGTGAGTAGTGAGTAGTGAGTAGTGAGTAGTGAGTAGTGTTTTACTTACGACTTACGACTTCATTCTTCTGCCTGTTGCAGTGCTATTAATTGGGCTTGAGCTTTGTGTAAAGACTCATACCATTCTCGCTCAGGGTCGCTGTCAGCAACGATCCCCGCTCCAACTTGTCCCCAAACTTTGTTGAGGGAATTGGTAATTGGTAATTGGTAGACGGTTGTTGGCAATTCTTCCGACTTCTGAGTTCTGAGTTCTGACTTCCTTCTGTCTCCTGTCTCCTGTCTCCTGTCTCCTGTCTCCTGTTTTGCATACAGCAAGGTACGAATCAAAATATTCAAGTCCAAATTTCCCCGCCAATCTAAGTAACCACAGGAGCCGTAAAACAAGCTGCGTCGCGTGGGTTCTAATTCTTCAATAATTTCCATGCAGCGAACTTTAGGACAGCCAGTAATCGTACCCCCAGGAAAAACGGCGCGAATTAAATCGATCGCATTGTATTCTGGTTTGAGCGTGCCAGTGATATTACTCACAAGGTGCATAACGTGACTGTAGCGTTCAATCGCTAGTAATTCATCGACGATGACAGAACCCCACTGACAGACACGCCCTAGATCGTTGCGTTCCAAGTCTACCAGCATGATGTGTTCGGCAATTTCCTTGGTATTGCACAACAACTCTTGAGCTAAATCGCAGTCTTGTTCTGGAGTTGCTCCCCGCGATCGCGTTCCCGCGATCGGTCTTGTGGAAACACGAAAATTCCCGTTTTTAGATTTTTGTAATTGCACTAATCTTTCTGGCGAACAGCTGATAACTGCTCCCCAAGGAGTCTGCCAATAACTAGCAAAGGGAGACGGATTGATTTGTTGCAGTGCTTGATATATCTGCCAACTACTAGCGATCGTGCTGGCTTCAAACCGTAAAGACAAATTTGCCTGAAAAATATCTCCAGCTTGAATATACTTCTTTGCTTTGCGGACAGCCGTTTCGTATTCTTCTTGGTGAGTGAGTAGTGAGTAGTGAAGCAGCGGGCGGTGAGGTTTCCAAGCGGGTGGAGGCGCGGGTTTCCCGCGCATCGGAACCGCGTTCACCGACATTAGCTGCGTAGTAGTGAGTAGTGTGGTGAGTTCTTCTCTAATTCCGACTTTTGACTTTTGACTTTTGACTTTTGATTTTTCCAGTCGCTCTTGTAGCTCGTCTAACTGCTGAGGTGCAGAAGCAGCCAGCCATAAAATTTGTTCTGAGTGGTCGAGAACGGCAAAACACTCCGGTTCGTACCAATAAGCTGTAGGAAACGGCAAGGAGTCCGATCTTGTATGGGGTAATTTTTCAATCTCCCAAGCCAGATCGTATCCCAACCAGCCGAGCCATCCTCCGGTGAATGGTAGGGAGTGGGGAGTGGGGAGTGGGGAGTGACTTAATTGTGAATTGTGAATTGTGAATTGTTCTTTCGTCCCTCGTTGCAAGAGTTGTTGCAAAAACGGCAGAATCTCGCCAACGGGTGGTGTCCACAGTTGCGGTTGTCCGTTGATGATACGGGGTGCGCCCGCACAAATCGAATAACGGGCAAGTTGAGAACGATCTGCGGGAGTCGGATAAGGGCTTTCTAGCAGAGTGGCGATCGCTTCTGGATGAGAGTCGGGACGAAATAGGGCAGCAAATACTTCAGAACCAGTGCGTTGTTCTAGGGGAAGCGATCGCCAATACCAGGGATGGGTGACTGTAGTAGGGGCTTGTGTGCCTGCCAAAGGAAATTCCCCCTTCATATCAAACCTCATTACCCCAGATCAAGCGTACTCCCCAAAATGCAACCAAAAACAATAAAGCAATCCAGTCTCTTAGAGTAAAACGCAATTGATGCCATTGGACGCGATGAGTATTCGGACTGGTAAATCCCCTGACAGTCATGGCTTTAGCCATTTGCTCGGCTCTCAAAAGTAAGTTTTCTAGGAGTCTTTCTGCTACTACCATCCATACCCGCAATGCTCCCTTGATACCTAATTTTTTCCAGTTAATTGCTCGCGTCCGCACGGAACGAATTAGATTTTGTACTTCTTCCATCACTAGAGGAATAAACCGCAACGATAGTGTCAGAGTCAGAGCGATTTCAGTTACGGGTAATTTAAACCGTCGCAAAGGTAGCATCAAGCTTTCCAAGCCTGCGGTAATTTCTTCTGGTGCGGTTGTGAGCAAATATAAATTGGTACTGTAAATCAGAGTAAACAAGCTCGTACTCAAGCGCACTGCCAGCTCGACAGAGCGGCGCGTCACCGTAATTATCCAATATTGAAATAATACATATTGGTAATTGGTAATGGGTAATTGGTAATTGGTAGTTAGTAGTTGATTGTCGCTCCTCTGTTCCCGACTCTCGACTCCTGTACGGGCGGGTTTATCCGCATAATTTTGGGTTGATTCGCGGACATTTTCCAAAAACCCGCCCCTACGACTCCCAATTCCCGCACTAAACTCATCGCCCAAAATCAATAACTGACCCTGCTCGGCAGTTGGCAAGCGCGGTTGAGGATTTACGCCTAAACCATCAGGACTCACCGCACCTAAAATTAAGACGAAAAACGATAACATGAGCAACCAACCCATTTGCTGTCGCCAGACTCGCCAGGGAATAGCTGCCGTTAAAGTAATTAAAATTAGCAATACGACTAAAGCAACTCTGTAGAAAGCATTTGCCATAATTGGCGCTGCTAAAAAGCTGAGCAACCAAGCCAACTTTACCCTCGGATCGAGTCGATGTAGCCAAGCAATCGGTTGTTCTAGATACAGTCCTATGGGCAGCGATCGCAGTAAGTCCATTTCAACTAGGGAGTAGGGAGTAGGGAGTAGGGAGCAGAGGGGCTTCTTGTGCAACTAACAACTACCAACTACCAATTACCAATTACCAATTACCAATTACCAATTACCAATTACTTCTCATACGCGGGTAGCACGATTCGCACTTTTTTCTACGTCGCGGGCTTGTTTGCTGCGCCAGAATAATCGAATTGGCGTGCCAGTAAAACCGAGTTGTTGGCGAAATTGTCGTTCGATATAGCGACGGTAGTTGTCATTGAAGCGTTTGGCATCGTTCACGAATAAAGCGATCGCTGGGGGTTGAACGCTGACTTGCGTACCATAATAAATTCTTCCCTGTCGTCCTTGGCGAGTTACGGGGGGAGAATGCCACCTGAGCGCCTCTTCTAGCACTTCGTTGATGACTGATGTAGAGACGCGACGTTTGTGAGATTCGGCAGCTCGATCTACTAATTCTAAGATTTTCTCTACCCGTTGTCCGGTCATGGCACTGACAAAAATTGCTTCTGCCCAATCGAGAAACTGCATCCGCTCTCGCATGTGCTTTTCGTAGTCGTAAATTGTATATGTATCTTTTTCAATCGCATCCCATTTATTCACGACCAAAACGCAAGCCCTGCCTTCTTCCACAATACGTCCGGCGAGTTTTTGATCTTGTTCGGTCACGCCATCGATCGCATCAATTACTAGTAAAACTACATCAGCGCGGCGAATTGCTTTAAAGGCACGGTTGATCCCAAAAAATTCGGGGCCGTATTCGACATTTTTCTTTTTGCGAATTCCTGCTGTATCGATCAAGCGGTAGATCTGTCCTTGATGTTCGACAACAGTATCTATTGAATCGCGAGTCGTCCCAGAAATTGGGCTGACGATCGCCCGACTTTCGCCCACAAAAGCATTCAACAAGCTGGATTTACCTACATTTGGTCTGCCGACAATTGCTACGGCAATTTCATCTTTCTGAGTAATCTCTCCTGGCTGGGGTAAGTAGGTAATCAGTTGGTCTAACAATTCTCCCGTACCGTTGCCATGAATGCCAGAGACGGGATACGGTTCGCCTAGTCCTAGTTCCCAAAACTGCGCTGCCTGCGTTAAACCTTGTTCGAGAGATTCGCACTTATTGACTGCAAGTAGCACGGGTAATTGCTGTTGTCGCAACCACGCCGCTACTTCCTCATCGGCTGGAAGCGGTCCGATTTGACCGTCTACGACAAATAGTACTGCACTTGCTTCGCTCAACGCTGTCATTACCTGTTGTCTGATCAGCGGTAAAAATTCGGTATCGTCGTCAAATACTAATCCGCCTGTATCGACTACTAAAAATTCGCGATCGCACCAGTATGCGGGCATGTACGTGCGATCGCGCGTCACGCCAGGTTCGTCATAGACAATCGCTTCCTGTACTCCAGCCAGACGATTGGCAAGCGTAGATTTGCCCACGTTGGGGCGACCGACAATGGCAACAATTGGCAAAGACATATCAGTGGCTGAAGCATCAGACTTTCATTGTAGCGACTCTCTAGAATTTCGTTTGTCATTTGTCATTTGTCATTTGTTAAGAAATAATTCTGACATACGCCTGATGACATACTTCCTAATTTGCAAGTGAAAAAAAACAATCTGGAATTTTACGATCGCAGTGCTGCCCAGTGGTGGCAGCCTGATGCTAAAATCTACGCCCTCCATCGCCTCAATCCCCTCCGCTTTCAGTATTTCGATCGCCATTTCATCAATTGGCAAGGGTTGAGAGTTTTGGATGTTGGTTGTGGTGGGGGGTTTTCTTGTGAGTTTTTAGCCGCACGCGGCGCAAAGGTTTTTGGACTCGATCGATCTCAAAGTTGTATTGCTACAGCAAAAGCCCATGCTGCAAGTTCTGGGTTTGAAATTGACTATCAGTGCGGTTATGCCGAAGATCTGCCCTACTCCAATAACTATTTTAATGCTGTGATTTGCGTCGATGTTCTAGAACACGTAGCAAATTGGCAACAAACTGTCACAGAAATTCATCGCGTCTTGCAGCCTGGAGGAATGTTTTGCTTTGACACGATTAACCGTACCATCCAATCGAAATTACTGATGATTTGGTTTATGGAAGAAGTCATCAAAGCAATCGATCGCGGGATTCATGACTGGGACAAATTCATCAAACCAGAGGAATTAACGAGTTGGATGCAACAGCAGAGTTTTACAAATATTGAGATTAAAGGCTTCAGTTTGTTTGGAAACTCGCTACCAGATGCGATGGCAACTTTTTGGCGCTATAAGACAATGGGTAATTTGAGTGTCAGCATTACAGAGAATACATCGGTGATGTACATCGGTAAAGCTCAGAAGAGCGGACGATCGTGAAAAACTGCTAAACATCAGCCCCGCGATCGCGTAGAGTGCGTCAAGATTGTAGGGGCAGGTTTACTCAAAATATTCGTTCAAAGTATAGTTTCTTCGGAAACCTGCCGTACAAAAGTCAAAAGTTAAAAGTCAAAATGCTGAGATTGGAATTCAAGCCGTGACAGCAGATGACGGCAAATATTAGTATGAAGCACTCTGTAGATATTGCGATCGTCGGCGCTGGGCATAACGGGTTAGTAGCGGCGTTGCTGCTTGCCCGTCAAGGACTGAAAGTTTTGGTTTTGGAAGAAAAACAAGTCATTGGTGGGGCTTGTCGTACAGAAACACCTTTTCGCACTGCACCTAGCTTAGGCATTTCTACGGGCGCGTACCTGTTAGGGCTGATGCCACCAGAATTATTAAAAGTTCTGGATATCGATTTACCGACAATCCGGCGCGATCCTCATTATTTTGTCCCGACAATGGATCGGCGTTACCTGCTGTTCGGTTCCGACACGGCACAGATGCAACAGCAGTTTACTGCCTTTTTTTCTGAAGCAGACTGGCAGGCAAATTTAGCTTTGCAGGAGGAACTGGCACAACTGCGAGAAGATATTGCCCCAACGTGGTTGGAGGAACCGCTATCGATAGAAGAGACAGCAGAAAAATACGTGCGATCGCACCTAAAATCTATATTTGTCGATCTATGCCGCAAGTCTGTAGGCGAATATCTCGATCGCTTTGATTTTAAAAGCGATTTGGTCAAGGCAATGTATGCCGTTACCGATGGTTTTACAGGGGTATTCGGTACTTGGGATACTCCAGGTACGGGAATGAATTTTCTCATCCATAATATGTGTCGTCTACCAGGAAGTGACGGTACTTGGATGGTGGTACAAGGAGGGATGGGAACTGTTACCAGTCGTCTAGCAGCAGCGGCGGTGAAAGCTGGGGCAAAAATTGAGACGGGGCAGGGTGTAGATAAAATTTTGGTGTCTCAGAATGTCGCCACGGGTGTCGTGTTGCAGGATGGCACTGAGATTGCTGCCAAGACTGTGATTGTAAATGCCGATCCGTTTCGGATGCGTCAACTTGTGGGTACGGATAATTTTCCCCAGGACTACAATCGCAGGTTAGAGAGTTATCTGAGAGACGGTACGACTTTTAAAGTCAATATGTGCTTGCGGGAACTACCCCAGTTTACATGCTTGCCCGAAAATTGCGGTCAGTACGGCACGACGATTCATTTATTACCGGACGAGTCGGAAGTGATGATGCATTTGTATCAGGCTTTTGCAGATGTGGAAGCGGGACGACTGCCAGAATTTCCGACGATTGAGTGGTACATTCATACAACTCTCGATCCTTCCTTACAAGATGGGCAAGGGCATCACAATTCAGCTTTGTTCGTGCAGTGGGTTCCTTACGAATTGCAAGGGACAACCTGGGAAGCAGAAGAGGAGAGTTATGTTAGGCATTTATTATCAATTTGCGATCGCTTTGCCCCTGGCACTTCCAATCTCGTCCAAGAAGTTTTTGCCCTCCACCCCCAGAAGTTAGAACGACATTTTGGTTTGACACGCGGACACATTCATCACGTCGATAATTCTTTTGGATTTAGCGATCGCTTACCTTATGCTACACCGATTCAAGGTTTGTATTCAGCTAGTGCAGGCTGTCACCCCGCAGGTTCGGTAATTGGTGCGGCGGGGCATAATGCCGCAATGCGAGTTATGCGCGATTTGGGATGATAGAATTTGCCATTGCTACCCTTTTTGAGGGAAGTTTGGAAGATCTATTTACCTGCCTGCTTAAGGGCAGGGTTGTTTCATTGTAGGGGAGGAAAAATTATGTCCAACTGATTTGCCAACT
>ERZ1066125.242-NODE-242-length-21464-cov-9.162595_pt1 | contig 21464 bp, 52 predicted proteins | sample MGYA00382772_ERZ1066125 | MGnify/ENA primary metagenome ERZ1066125 (study PRJEB33369, sample SAMEA5778355) | biofilm metagenome | biome: Industrial cooling water; feature: Water cooling tower basin; material: Biofilm | place: United Arab Emirates | collected... | reverse complement strand
ATCTAGGATCTGTTGTGCTTGCATAAAGCTAGATGTCTGAGGCGTAAACCTCTCATCAAACACAATTACGTCTCCGTACTTATTGACCTGAGCGAAAATAGTACTTGCTGGCTTTGCAAAGTTGTGATCGCAAGCTGCAAATATAGGTCCCTCGTCGGGATGCCAAATATAATCGACTACGTTAGGAAATTCCACTCTATCTGTTTTTTCTGGAGCGAATCCAGGAAAACAACTGTCTGAAACTGCCTCAAAGTCTGCTAAATATTCTTGTTTAAAGGTTGTGATTTTTCCGTCTAGGACGGCGGAACGATAAGCTAAGTCTACTTCTTCCTTCGATTTCTCAGGAGAACTAGCTAACAACGGGTTGTCGTAACTACTTCTTTGAAATGAACTCCATTCCCTCATATCGTTAGTCGTATCTTTTTCTTTATCGTATACGACCTTTAGCTTACCTTCTCTTTGTTTTCCGCCAACTTGTCCATACATGAACATTTTGTAGAAGCCGTTCTTACCACGGGGGGTACTAATAAAAATAGCACTTCCCTCTTTATCCATTAGCGTTGGACGAATCATCTGTGTCCAAATATCGTCAATGTTCGGCACTAAGGCCGCTTCATCCACGATAACTAAATCGTTCGCTTCACCCGCAAGTGAGTCTGGATTTTCTAATGATTTGGCTTCTAGAACACTCCCCCACGGAGTTTGTAGGTAATAGTCTCCCTTTTGATTGCGAGCTTTACCTATTTTACCAGGCTTAATAACTTTAAGCTGATTCACCAAGATGTTATATAACTCTCGGAATACTTTCTCTGTCAGATCGTATGTCGGTGCCACGATCCAAACTCGACGATTCACTTGCATTAAAACCGCAAGTGCGATCAAGCTGGTCAATAGCGTCTTACCCCAACGACGACCACAAGCTAGGACTTTAAAGCGAGCAGGATCTTTGAGTACTTCTATGTGTCCAGTGTGTAACGACTGGATTAATTTCCCTTGGGCGGTCCTAATTTTCTTTTCCTGCAAATACTCAGCTAAAGCTCTAATGTCTAGCTCGTGTATCCGTATAGGCTTGCCCTCTACGTTAAATTCTTCCATTATTCTTTTTCCTCACGTCTCTTACGTTGAAGAACAGAATTGATGTCACGAAAAGCGTCAAGCGTTTTATCGTTGACTTCCATTTTTTCACTGTAATCGCCTGACATAGTTAGCCATAATTTGGCGGCAACATCAGAACGTTTAATAGCACGAAGTCTTAGAGACTCAATAACTTCGGTTCTTTTTTCAGCAGAAAATAATTCATTAGTACGAATCTTGCTCCAGACTGCCTCTTCCCATCCATCTTTTTTAAACCATTGTCTAATGGAGCGGACATGGGGGATACCGTCTAGCAGAATCTTCTGTTTTTCAGGTTCGTCTACGAATCGTTTTTCTACTTCATCTTTAAGTTGGTCAGCTAATTTAGTAGCATCTGGCATAGTCTTAGCGTCTACGACGATATAACTTGCCTGAATTTCTTGCATAATTTCTTGAAGAATGTTCCAGTTAGAACCTTCGTTGGTCAACTCTCTAGCTGCCCGAACTGCTTCTAACTTTGTAGGCGTCTTATCCTTTTCGTCCTTTTTTTCGTTTTGGTCTGGATTTTGTGGATCGTTTGCCATAATCATTCCTTGTGCTTACGTTACTAACCGGCTTGCCTTTAACCTTGTTATTCGACAGACTGGCTGCTTTTTTGGGACTTACGACTTGTTTTGCCATGAGCCTTCTCCTCTTTTTGATCTAATACTACTGGTGCAACTTGTTTCGGTTCGGGCCGAGTAATAATAAGAGCATCAGGGTGTGCTGCAAAACTAGTGTTGCATTTCTTATTCATGCAACGTTTCGGGCGCAAATCGCCCCATTCTTGCCGAATTGAGGTTTCCCATCCACAATTCTTGCATTGATATTTAACCTTATCCATAATTATATGTTCTCCTCGTTAAGTAGAAAGAAAGAGGCCCTTAAAAGGTAGCAGGGTGCGCTACAGTGGGAATCATTTAAGGGCCATTGGGGGAGGAGATTAATGTTTCCTATTTTAAGTCAGTATAGCTTCGTGGGTACTGAAACCAATCGAAGGTGGAAACTAATCACTTTTCTAAGAAACTTAATGAACCTCTGCCCCATTTGAGATCATGCCGATCTTTAACTTTCTATCTTTACTAGGACACATTAAAACTGTGAACCTTGTTCCAATATCAAAAGTATAAACGGTAACTAGTCCTAAACGAGTTAATTCCCTTTTGATAAGGGATAATTGTTCCTGAGACAATACGTTACCTTCGTCATCGGCTGTAGGCACGATCTCGAACTTATCGGTATGCGCTAGTTTCATCAGAAAGGTATTCTGAAAATTATCTAGATCAACCATAAGTTGTGCCATCTGCTCCTCGGATAGCTCTTGCTCTGGGGGCTGCTGCTGTTCTTGAGCAGCCTCTACAGGCTTTTCTGTCTTTTTCTTCTTTTTGACAGTCTTAGCCTTGGCCATGAAAAGCTCCTTGTGATTATAAAGTTGTGTACTCTAAGTCAACGTAATTACTAAACTTTATCTCGTTTGGCAATATTGTCAGCTTTCCACATTGGTTGTAAGTTACTAAAATGATTAGCTTTTTTAAATTCTTTAGGATCATTTAAATTAAAACTTGCTAAAGGTTTAATATGATCTATATGCCAACCATTATAATTATAATTCTCCCAGGTCATACCTTCTAACCATTTAGATTCTATATATTTTTTAAAATCTTCTATAGAACAACCTAAATCTCTGACGGCTGAACCTTTTTTAGAGCCTCTTTTTAATGCTCTACCAAGTCGATTTCTTAATTTTGCAGCTAGTTTAAAAGTTGGATCAATGTTATATCTAGTCTTCCAACGTAAAGCTATTGCACTCTTATTAGCATAATAATATGCTTTAGAATAGGCTTTATCTGCTTCTTGTTGTGCTTTTGTACGTTCAGCTCTGCGTTTACGAGCATATAAACGATTATATTCTGTTCTATCCATATAAAACTTTGATTGTATTAGCTTTTTCTTTAGGAATATAAACGAACCATTCCTGTAATAGCTTATGCTTTAAAGCGGAACGAGTAAATACGTTCTTTTGAGGCCACAGCCCGTCTGTAACATCTTTACCTTGTGGGTTAGAAGTCCATATTCTGTCTAGTAGGTAAGTACCTGAATTTATTGCAGTAATTCTATAAATTACGTCTTTTGCAACTAAACAACCGCCTATTTTAATCTCTTCCATCTTTGGCATTGTATAAAATATCTACAGTCTTTTCGTTAATCTTTACTATTTTCAAGTACTTAGGATGTATAGGGTATATTGGCCCACTACCTGTTATACTTGAAACTAATACCGCATTATCTCCAATAAGTTCAACTCTATGTAAACCCAGTAATATACTTGACCTTACAACGTCCCCTGGTTTAAAGTCAACTAATTTATTAGTAGTATATACCTCATCTTTTATAAGATCAGCTATATGCTCTAAAATGTTAATAGTGTCTTTGCTAACTATTTCTCTTTTGGGCATTTATCCTCCAAAGAGTATCCAGATAGCCTTTATTCGTTTTTCATCAGTAATTTCAGTAGCTTCCGAAAATGGTATTTTAACTATACCTGGAGCACAAATAACTGATTTGAATATAGATGAGCCGTCGAAAGGGACGCCAATAAACACATCTGGCGGGTCAATTCTAGTATCGTAACCTATACCGGAAACGATATAAATTTCACCTCTCCATTCCACAAGCCTAAAATCCATAAGGGATACTCCTTATAAACTAGATTGTGTACTCTAAGTCAAGGTAACTACTGGACTTTGCCGAACAGTACTTGTGGGGCTTTTTGATTAGGTAGAGGTTTCATATCGACCTCATTGACCCATACTATCATTTTATTGATTTCTACCCTATATCTGAACCAATCGAACTCTCGGCTCATACCGATACGAACGTCATGAATTTCTACTATCTGGCCTTGCACCAGTGCGAAATCCCCTTTTTTATACTGAGGCTTCATCATCTCCTACCAAAAAGTACCTGCGCTGCTGGAGTGTTTGGGACGACCTCTATTACCTCTGGACGGTCAGTGTAGGGGAACTTTAGGACATGTAACTTTCCGTTCAATAGAACGCCTATAAACAACAAATAACCAGTAGCCGTATCATAGTTGTTCCCGTCAACTACTTTGGCTTCTAAAACCTCTCCAAATTGACCATTATTAATATACTCGTAGCCGCCCCATTCGTTTTGGAACTGCCACGAATTTTTAAATACGATTTTATCGCCTGTTTTCGGGAAGTTAGGAAAAGAATTAGCCATAAAGAATTTCTAATGCTTTATATTCTTGAGGTGTTTCTAGTTGCTCTATATTTACGTACATTCTCGTTACTCCGCTAATTTTCCTTACGCAAGCCTTTCCGCCCTTTCCATTATATGTTAAGCCATATACTTGAACTATAATAGCTTTATTCGATTTGGTCTTCCGTAAGGTCAACGTCAAAGGCTTGTTCAGCTTCTTGTGGATCTCCAACAGGTGTTGTAGTACTTGCCTCGACATGCTTTTGATCTCCAAACAGAATCTTAAGTGCTTCCGGCGCTTCGTGCAAATTAAGGGTATCGTAAGTTTCTGGACCAGGCTTAAACCATTTGGTATAGCCCGATTTTTTACTTTTCATAACGGCCCACGTAGTATTGCCGTCATCTGTTTTCTGTACGCTCATCACTTCCCAAAGTACTCGTGATCGTTTATGTTTAAAGATTACGCCTACTTGGAATAGATTTTCCATTACTGTCCTTTTCCTAGCCTGTTCTGGAGTTTCTATACCACTTACTGTAATAGTTGTTTGTGTGGCTACAGTAGGAGGACCTAGGGGTCCAGGAGGTCCAAAAGGTATCATAATCCAATTTGAGCTAGACATAATGCCAATATGACATCGAATATAACCCCTGTCAACACATTTTTCATAAAAAGAGGAAAAACTTTTATTTTTAATTTTGAAAAGGAGTCAATTAATATAATACATTACTAATATGTATATTATAGAATAAGTAATTAATAAAACGTTTTTATACGTTTTATTAATTACGCACTATAATACTATTAATATAGTATACCCTAAGTCAATCCGTGTAGAACTTTTAGACATAGCTAAGTATTTGACATCGCTTCTGATAAATTTTTCGAGTCCATTACGCTCCGTTCCAACGCTCTCAACGCTGAACGAACCGTAACGGTAGGCTTGACAGCCTACCTAACTTATGCTAGCTTCAACCTATTGCGTTATGGAAACAAAACAAAAACGAAGACATCTTAAAAAGGGGCAAGTGTGGCGCTACCCTATTTATACTTCAGGTTTAATGGACAATGAACTTAGAGGTCATGTTTATTTCGTTTTAACAGAAAAACAATCGCAAGGCATGTGGAGAATGAAACCTATAAAAGTAGAACCTCCAGATTTAACTGTAAGCTGGAAGATTCTAGGTTATCGAGATCATTGGACTAAATCCACAGAAATACTACGTTGGTTTGAACAAGTAGATCCAGAACCATTTAAAACAGCAATAGTACTATATGGCTAGAGAATGTCGATTTAAAGTAGGAGATTGGGTTCAAGTAGAAGATAAGCCACTTGGACTAAAAGCTGTTGGCACAGTTGTTGCAATTGTTGTAGATATTAATAAGAACTTGTTTTATTCTATCGACTGGCGTATAACTGAGTGTAAGAAGACCCAAGGGATTCAACCTACATCACTCTATCCTTTGGATGCTTTTGACAAGAAAGGCAATTTAGCCCCGAGTGCTCAGGTGTTGTATGGAAGTAGCCGATAAAGATTTTCAAAAATTTAAGGCTGGAGATTTCATGGAGGTATTTAACCCTAAATTTAATATATGGGTACTTTGTGAAATAGTGACAAATTACGGCATGGTTAGAACTGGTGATGGGTTTAAATGGGGATATGAACTACAAGTTATTAAAGAAGAATTAGATGATAAGTTAAGAGAGGCTTATTCTATATACGAAGACAGTAATTGGACTATTACTGAAGATATGAGCCAAAAATATTGGAGAGAGGCCCCTCCAGCAGTAAAGGTGTTATATGGCGGACGAAAAAGACGAGCAGATAGTTTTTCCTGAAGAAGCTGTACCGGACCACCTAAAAGGTAAAGTACTAGTAGCTAAGGTAGGAAAAGAACAAGAGTTTTTACAACAACTACAAAATGCAGCTAGAATTGCACATGGTAGCTTGGGCTGGGACGGACAAGCTGAAATAATGTACGCTTGTGGAGGAATTGAGATAGTAAGCGGTGGAGAGATTAAAGCTGACCCTAAATGGACAGAAGCCGAGCACAAGCAAGCTATTAAAGAACTACTGCAACAGTGCCACCTCCAAAGTATCATGGAGAACGCAGAGTGGGTGACTGAAGAAGAAGCTGACAAGCGTAGAAAGAGTCTAGAAGTACTATATGGAAACAAAGATAGCCGGAACAGCAATAATGGGACTTGAAAGTGGTACTAGACTCTTTTATACAAGAATAGAAGGCGATAAGTACTATTTACATCAACCTTTAACTTTGTTCTTTTGGGCTAAACATTCTCCAGATAATACTAGTTGGGAACAAAAGACTTTTACTATAGATTACGTAACACATAGAGATGGTAATACTTTTATATCTTATGGTGATGATAATTATATAGGCGTACAAGTTACTATGGGAGTCAAATTGATGAAATATACTCCTGCTGCTGAAACACTTTATGGCGGCAAATCTAAATAAAGGCATTTATGGTACTACAAAAAGGCCAGGAATATCTAGAAATAGCTACTGGAGTCGTATTTCGGATTTACCACATTTCCCCACATGGCACCCAAGTATTGATATGTAGCCGAAAGAATGCGGAGAAAAATAGCGAGTTTATACTTCATACTATGCCTCGTACTCCAGAAGAAATAGAACGGTGCCTAAAAAAGAGAGAATGGATACCTAACACCCCAGCCGCCCTAGCGTTATATGGAACTAAAGTATAAAGAAGGCGATATAATATTTGTAACTAACGATATAGACCTTATGTTTGAGGTAGTTAGGGTTAATTTTCCTATGCCTGGGTTATACATGATAAAACATGTAGTAACAGGTAAAGTTATTCAACGTAATAAAGATGTAGTTGAGGGCCGGTGTAAGCTAGCCTCTAATGCTGCAAAGGTGTTATATGGGTCTAAAACTAAGTAGTGGCCGGTTTAAGCCAGGGGACCACGTATTCGTCATGTCCCCTACCAATAACGACCTATATGAAGGCCACGTAATGTTTGAAAACGTAGGCGGGTACCTTATTAAGACCGTCCGCCCCCACTCCCACTATCCTGAAGAAAGGGTACACTGGAGCCACGAGCCTTCAAACTCTTTTTTTAGCAGAATGAAGTGCGATCAGATAGATTGTAGTGAAAACCTACTACTTCCTTACGGCCTGGGGGCCGAAGTACTATTTTGTAGCAAAGGTGGAAAAGTTAGATAAGAGCTAAGTTATTATGTTTGCATAATATAAATTACTTTAAAGTAGTTAATTACGCTAATTAGTATACTAAAGTAGCCTAACATTACTTAAGAGTAATTAATATTAGCTAAGTTGAAATTATCCCTTATAACGGATAATTCAACAAAGTGGAGTCGCAGCGGAGCCACTATAATCACGTTCCGAACCCTTCTGGTCCCGTAGGGGTTGATCCACGGGGCGTTTTTAAAATTTTTTTAAATTTTGAAAGGGCTATTACTGTTATAACGGTAATTTTAGGGCTACCCCCTTCTAAGTGTCCTAAAAAGGTGTTTTATCTCCGGTACTAATTACTTTAGAGTAATTATTATAAACCATAGTTTCTATAAGTTATTGAAATTACTAGAGTTGTAATATCTTTGTTTTTAATTTTTTTTAAATTTTATTTTCACTTTTTGGTATGAAACCCTCTGGTGGGGGTGTGGGGGAGGTGGCAAAAGCCACCGTATACCCCCTTGTCTCATCTTGAGAATAACTAATAAAACTAATAACTTAACTAATAGCCCTAAAGTTAATAGAGCTATTAGCCGATACACTATTATATGCTTATATTAGGCTGTTTTATTAGCCTTAATAAAAGTCTCGACATAACGGTTAACTGTACCGTCTTTATACTGTCTCAATTCGTGACCATACTGGTGTCTGAAGTAGAGACAATAAGCCTCAATGTCATTTTGAGACATTGCCTTAATTTGATCCAGGGTAAAACCTTGATCCATTTTGGAACGAAGATCCGAGTAGACCTTAGACCATACAGTTGACTTATTCTTAGACATATATAACCCCTTTGTTATATTAGCTATAAGCGTTATGCCTATAGCTTATGTTAAAATCACTATAACTTTATAACCTAAAGACTCTAAAGCCTTAATCGTCTTATCGTTAATTCTCTTAGTCTTTAGTACGATTAACTGTTTCATATAATACTTATCGGCGTCTAGTCCTAGAACTTTAGCCTTTTAGTAAAATATTTATATCAATCAATCATACCTAATACTAATGCATACGGCGTACCAATGCCTAATAGGGTTATAATAGCTAATAGCCCTAAAGCCTGTATAAGTTATAGCCGAATAGGTGTAACAATATACACTAGAGGCGCAAGCGTCTCATAATGAGAATTAGCAGGGTTGGGGTTATAGGGGTATGTCGGGCCGGACTAGACTAGTAAAATTGAATAGTGAGGCTTATAGGAAGTTAAAAGGCCAGTATTAATAGGACTAATAGGCTAATACTGGCTCAAATTGGTACGTAAAACTATTAGCCACACTTTTACTATAAGTGATTTTAGAGCTAATAAAGCATGTATAGCTATTATACAGTGTTTTATTGCAAGATTTGTGCCAAAGTACTATAAGAATAGCTTATAATAGTGTAAATATAGGTAATTATTAGGGTTTTATAGGTATAATTAGGGCTTATAGTGGTAAAATAGCTAAATTTAGTAGTAATAACAGGGGTTTTGACAAATAACTGGTTCAAAATGATACACTAAATATAAGCTATAAAACAGCTAAAAGCTAAATAATAACATATACTTAGATTTAAAATATATCCTAATAAAACACGTATAACAGCCTATAATAGCTACTACACCTAAGACTAGTCTATAGACGTATATAGACAGTACTCTTAACAGTGAGGCGTATAGGTCGAATAACAGGCTATTTTAGGCATGTATACGATAAGACTATAGAACTATAAGCCTAATAAAAGAATAGAGGGGTTAACTAAAAGTATAAAAGCCCTATAGTTTATTAGCTATAGGGCCGATATAAAGACTAGATGGAATATAAGCTATTAAGACTTAATAACTTTTACATTAGCTATAGAAGTGAATACACGTTGACCATTAGCAAGTTCTATGCCAACACTTGTCCCAAATTTAGTCGCTCCAGTCCAGAACACTATTCCAGTGGTACCGTGTTCTATTTTGCGACCACGTACAACCTGTACCATTTTGTTACGTCTCACAATGGGAAATTCTCGTTCTTCTTCGAGACGTTTAGCGTATGTCTCATAATCGAACAGTTGTTTATTATCTGTCTCATATTGAAGCATAGCCTCAAGTCTATACGGATCGTTATGATACGGACATTCTGGAATGTCTATACGCTCATATTGAGGCGTACCATCTTGAAACATAAACAGGCTAATATATGGGTAATACTCGCCCATACTGTTGTTCCAATTTGGTACAATACTTGCTCTAATAACGCTTTTAGGACTAATAAGTATACCGTTAAATTTTACACTCATTATAAACCCCTTTGTTATATCCTATATATTCTTATCGGAATAGTCAACTATAACTTTAGCCCGATTTTAATAAAATTAGCCTATAGCCCGACTAGGGGTTAAATCGGACTATAGGCGCTTGTCTAGTTAAGTTATGGGATTAACTCAAGACCTAGACTTTTACTTAATAATGCTATAAAAGTCTACACTGTTAATTAAGTATAGGGTATAAAGTCCTAAACCTAATACGCCGATGCATATAGACGTTAATAGGACTAAATATATGCTATACTCAAGAGTGTTCAATTTTGGTACAGGTTTTACATTCACTTTAGAATGCATCAAATTAATACGTGTCATTTTGATCCCCTTTGTTTACGTTATTAGGGTTAATATAATTAACCCCATAACAGTTATAAAGACTAATAAACCTAATAGAATACATTCTAAAATCATATACTTAGGCCGGTATACCGATTTTAAAAGAATCGTCGAACGTACCCAAAACTGTATCATTATGATACACGTACCATTGGCCCTTAGACTGTCTCACACTGATACCATACTCTTTAAGTACCAAATTGATACATTTCTTAGTATGAGCCGTTTTCCAGCCACCAGTGTCTAATTTTAATACACGAGTATTAAATTTAGGTACAGTCTCAAAATCGACTATTAGCGTCTTATAAAGTTTAGCTAATAGTACGCCGTTATGTTCTATAACACTTAATCCCTTTGGCATGTTAACCCCTTTGTTATGCCTATTCTTAGGCTATAATAACTTATCGGACTAGTCAACTAAAACTTTAGGCTAAAGTTATAAATAATTTTAGCCGTTAACTCTATATGCGTTTTAGCGGTCCATATAAGAATCATAAGCCGCATCAATTTGAGACGATAAGCGGTCTACAGCCCAGTTTCCATCGTCCCATTTTGAGACTTCGTTCTCCATTGCATCTAGGTTTAGACTGTCTAAGTCTAAGTCTAGTGTATACGTTGACGGTATATCACCCCATTGAGTGTGTATCGTTTCGATACGTGTATCAAGATCACACGTTCTATATTGATACATTGGGCCGTGGTATGTTTTACCGTTCAAGGCACCAATTAGTTGACAATTCTCAATTTGAGGCATTGGAATGTCGTCGTCCCATTCTAATACAAAATCGCCTTCAACGGCTATTTCTGAGACATATTCCGCATCACGTTTCAATCCGAGACAGTTTAGCTGTTCGTCGGTTAATTCGCTGTCTAGAATATAGCCCGTATAGCTATAACCCTTAACCCCTGTTATTCTAATGTTATACATATAAACCCCTTTGTTAACATTATACACTTCTTATCGGACTATTCTAGTAAAACTTTAGGGCTAAAGTAAAATAATTATTTAGCCGAGACTTTAGACCATGCTGTATTAGTATAGCTTTTAGTCCCGTGGTATACTAGACCGATTTTATTATTAGGACCTAATGCCGCAACTGTATCATCATGAGACGCATCGGAATAGTCCATAGCAGCGAGTTCTGTCTCATTTTGAAACACAAAGGAGTGTCTGTCTTGCTCTGTATCAATATGAGAATCTTCACGGCCACCGAACGAGTATATCAAAGTGAGATTTCTCGGAATGAGACTCTGTTTGGCATACCCTTTGCACATCTGTACCATTTTGGTATATGCATAAAATTGAATACGTGTCTCATTTTTATACACATCGGCAATTTTACACCATGTCTCAAAATAAGACGGACTGTAAAAGTCGCCGCTGTCGTGTATCCTAATGAGAATTTTACCTGTCTTATGTTTAGACAGCAATTTATCAATATGATACACTATAACGTGTTCAAAGCCTTTTGTACGACTCAAACTGAGACGGGCCTCATAAGCATTAGCGACATTAGACCATACATAAGCGCCGCTTTTAGCATAACAGCCTATAATACACTTAGACGCATTAGGACAGGTCAATGTCCCATTTTGAGACTTATACGCTGGAATACCCCAGTTATACAGATGAATCCCATTTTGAGACGACTTCTTCATCTTAGCGTTTTGACTGAATACAGTCTTAACACCTGTCTCATTTTGAATCGCTTTTATTTCTTCTTTAGTATAGTCTCTAAACATATAGTTAACCCCTTATTTAGACTAGTATATTCTACACTTCTTAATAAAATCAATATAAATAACATTAGCGTATCGTTCTGGTACAACTGTCTCATTTTGAGACGGTCTAGATTTTGTTCTAGACTTCTTATTAGATTTAGTACTAGACTTAGGCGGCGCAATAACAGCGTCAATAAAATTCTCAATTTGAGACGTGATGTTCTTAGCTGGAATATAGTCACCTGTACCAGTATGAGACATATCGCCAATTTTCTCAAATCGAGACAGTGCCTTAGTCGCCGATTGACGCTTATAAGTACCGTCGATATACTTAAAATCTAAATAACAGCCCGATTTTGCCTTATAAGGAGACATGGCATGAAGTATGCATACCTTATCCCTCTTATGGTCCTTATAAGATGCACCGATAACCCAGTGTTTCATTTTGATACCCCTTATGCTATTTTGTCTAGTTCTATATTAACAGTATCTTCTAAGCTGTTAACATAACTGTTATAATTAACAGTATTATAACATATATCATTAGAAGTCTTATGGAACAGCATTATACAGGTTAAGTCTAAAGCATTAATGTCCGATCTTAACCTATAGTACCGTCCATAAGGCGGAAATACCACGGCTAAAGTATTGTTATAATTAACATATACCTTAACCGGATAAGTCTCAACTATAATAATGTATAACGTCCATTGTTTCATACCATACAGCTAATGCACCATCGGTGCCAGTCTCAAAATTAGAATACATAATGATTATAATATGTTACAAATCGTATAGTTATGAGAATCTGTAGAACTATTAGTCAATTTATAAAAGTTCGACACTTTCTCACTCTAATACGTTCGATCCTGCTACAATTTTACCTAGTTTCAATAGGTTATATATTGGCATTCAGGTTGCACGTATCAAATTTGTGCGTAAAACTTATATGCGTATTATAATGAGTATTTTACTGATTCTCATTTTGGCTCTAAAGTTTAGGCCGGAATACGCCGATAAGAATAGTGTGACCTTTGTGTCTCAAAATGAGACAGGCACGAATATTGCAGTATCTCAATCCGAGACGTATCAATATCGAACGTCTCAATTTGGAGCATGTATCAAAATGGGACAAGTGTTTTTAGTGTGTAATCGCTGTGATAAGATGAAAGAGCAATTTTTTATGGATGAAAAATTTTCTTTTTTAAATGGAAATAAAAATGTGTGTAAAGATTGTGTTTCAATCGCTAAACACCTTGAAACTAAACGCAAATTTAGAAAAGATAGCAAAACTAAACCTTTACGAATGTTTAAAAACTATTGGCCTGGAATTTCTGCTAAAGAAGCGTCTATTAGATATAGACAGATGCTTAAAACAGCTAATAACCAATGTGAAATATGCGGAGCAAAACAAACTAAACCACGTCTCAATATAGATCATTGTCATTCTACTGGTATAGTTAGAGGCGTATTATGTAGTCCTTGTAATTTTGCTTTAGGCTCTTTTAAAGATGATGTAAAGACTTTGCTTAAAGCAATAGAGTACTTGGAAACTAAGAGGCATGTTTTTTGAACCCCTACCCAATAGGGGGGGGGGAGCTTTTAAAGATAGGCCGGGAGGCTTTTGTGACAGATTTACTTGGATATAAATTTATTAGAGTTTCAAAAGATTATATCGCTTCAAAAGAACATGGTTTATTAAAAATTAAATATATTGGAAAAGACTTTTTTGCTGTGCTAGGAGCAGTAAAAACTAACCCATTAATGTCAGCCTACATTGATACAAAACAAATACTCAATATAGATTTAATGGATAAAAATATAGAAATTTTATTTGGAGATAAAAATGAAATTAACAGAACATAATAAGCTATATGTTGTAGCTGAGTTAAGCAATGGAGTAACCATTGAACGTCCAAACAAAGATGGTGTCAAACAATATTTAGACAATCGTATAGTGTCTATGCAGAATACAATCGCTCATTATAAAGCAGAGATAGCTAAACACGAAATTGAATTGGCTCAATGCTTGCAAGACCTAAAAGAAATAGGAGAGTGATATGATTTGGTTATTATTGTGGTTACTCTTAGGTTTAGCTGGCTACTGCGTTATGGCATTTAGAGATGTATTGCGCCGCATTGAACAAGTGGCTGTAGAGCCTTCACATTATGATCGTGTGAATTATACAACTAAAGAGTTTCTAAAAGGTTTGGCATTTGGTTTGCTACTTGGACCTATTACAATAGTGTTCTTCTATATGGTTGGAGATAGGCATGGCACGGTTTAATAAACCAGCGACGATTGATGCTAAATATAGCATAACTGGTCAGCAATGTCAGGTAACAATCATTGACTATGATTCTAACGACCGTCTATATCTTATACGATATAAAGATGGTTTTGAAGAGTGGCTGCCATCAGCAGCATTTATTGCGATATGAATAAGTATACGATTGCCGAGGCTAAAGTTGGCGACTTTTTTGTACACCTTGAAGAAAAGAGTGTGTACAAACTTATATCAGTTGAACAAAAGAAGTACAAAGGTAATCTTGAGTGGCAATATACGTTCATTGATATGAAAACTAAAGATCAATGGGTACAAACTCGTAAATGGTTTATGAAGAAACTAATGCCAGCGCCTAGAGCAACAAAGGTATTATACGATGAGATTTAAACGTGGCATGATTGTTGAATTATATGATGTAACGGATTGCAACGTTGGACTGTGGGCTGCTGCAAAACATTATCCACATCTCATCGGAGAAATAATAGATATTGAACGTAAAAGAGTGTTAATTTTGTTTAAAGATATAAACAGATGTGCGTGGTTCGACAAAGATATGGATATTAGACCAGCCAGTAAAGCGGCACAGGTATTGTATGGACGAAAATAAGCCTATAGAAGTTGGATATGTCTATTCTTTAGGCGACGGGCTGGTGCGTTATGATGGTGTACAATTTACTGCCAATCCAGATAAAGAGAGCGAACAAACTATTATAGCTGTACATGAATTTACCATTATCAAAGAGTTTGACAGTATTACTCGTGATGTAAAGCCTTGGGACAAATATAAGGTGCGCCAGCTTAGGCACTATCCTTGCATTAGATTTACTCGTGACATATTCAAACTACTTAAATATGAACCTACGCTTACTGTATTGCATGGCAAAACTTAGTTTTGTCGTGTGTACTATCATTCTATTATCAGCATGTGGTACCTTTAGAAGCGCAAAAGGTATATACATTGATCCAAAGTTCGACAGTTATGTACAACTATTTGAAAATACTTATGGTATTGAAGTAAATGTCAGCATAGTGTTTAAAGATATTGCAGATGAAGATGTAGCTGGGCAATGCTGGTATACCACGCCACGTAAAATAGAAATTGATACGCCATATTGGAATGAAATCACAGAGTTAGGCCGTGAACAATTAATTCTACACGAACTAGGACACTGTGTATTGAATTTAGATCATAACGATGCAGTTGGCACGATAGGTGCATGGAGTAATGTGCCAGTGAGTATTATGAACTCAGTGCATTTTGGCGATGCGCCGTGGTACAGAGACAATCGGGAATACTATTTGCAGGAGCTAATGCCATGATTGATTGGAATGATACAATAGTCTTAATCAATAAGAAGAAAGGCAAAATAGCCGTTCCTCGCTCTGTTATTAAGTATTTAGGCACCAAACCTGATAGAGACTATAGTAGTGGTGACGCTAAAGACATTGAAACTGCCTATATACACGTAGATTTAAAGTGGGCCAAAACTGTAGGCATTAATATAATGCATTATTCTTTGAGAGATGAATGCGTTGAGTTAGAATTAGGTATGGATTTTAAGATCGTATTAGGTCTATTGCGTGGCGATAAGGCCGCAGAGGTATTATTCTAATGATGGTAACATTTGTAAAAAATATACACAATGTAGACTTCGGAGTATTTGGTAAGAAGTCGGTTAATGTCGATGTGAGACTTAAACAAGAGAAGGGTGAGTGGCACGTTGTTTGCTACTACATCTATATCCTTCACAGCGATGGTAAAATGACTCCAGTCGATAAGACTGTGATTGGCTACGAATTTATTAGTGGCGTAGTGAATGATTGTTTGGCAGAAGTAAAGACCATTGACAAATGGAAAATGAATTAATACCTACGCAAAAATATAAAATAGGTACATACTTTAAAAGTAAACTAGACAGCAAAACTCGTGTAGTTATAGTAGATGTACGTTTAAATGTTTTTATGGATTCCAAGTGTTGGCTTTATGAAATAAAAGACATTCGATACCCTAATAGACATTTTACTAATACTTTTACAGATTACCAGCTAGAAAACATTTATGAATTAGATAAAACGGCACAGGTATTGCTAGGTAATAAGTAACGAGGTGACACATGTATAACTTAGGTGATTTTGTAAACACTACCAAAGGTTTTATGTCTGTTCAATGTGCTATTACTATCCGTAACAATAACAATCCTCGTTACGACAAGTTAGGTGGACGTACACTTTATTGGTTGCAAGACGAACAGCATCAAGATATATTTTTGTTTGACAATGAATTGGCAAAAATTTTAATTAAAGATGAACAGGAGATAGACGCCCATGAAGAAAATTCTTTTAGTTATTAGTATTGGTTTAATGCTCGCTGCTTGCGATAACACTTCACGATTTTTAGATTGTATTGACGGTTGTTCTGTAAAGCAAGGTCCTCAAGGTGAACCTGGACCACAAGGACCTCAAGGGGACGCTGGACAAAATGGACTATCCTGCACAGTTTCTACAGTGCCTAATGGCTCTGTAATTAGTTGTGAGGACGGTACCACATCTGCCATATCGGACGGCACGGAAATTGAAGAGATTAAATTGTGTCCCTCTGTTTTAGGTGGAACATTTACAGAATATCTATTAAGAATTAACGATAGTCTGTACGGAGTTTATGCAAAAGGTCAAAAAATTGGTATTACCAAACTAACTCCAGGTGTTTGGAATACTACTGACGGTAGAGATTGTACATTTACTGTACATGGTGATGGTAGCGTAACTTATTAGGATTTTTAAAATGTCGCAGCTAGTATTAAATATGATAGCGGCTATCTGTATAGACGATCACTCTTTGGTATACAAAGTGCAGGACTATAAGGTAGATTGTGTGGAGTATTATACTAGCTGTGTTGTTAACAACGGCCAAACCGAACAGGCTGTGGAGAAGTGTCAAGATGAGTCACGACGATTTTTCAGAATTGAAACCGTCAAACGCTAAGGCGTTTTTCGATCAAAGTAAGAAAATTAAAATAGGCGCTGGCAAGCCTAAGTTTAGTGTTGGTGACTATATTCTCAACACAAAATTTAAAGTTATCTCAAAAATCGTAGACATGCGTGGCATTTTTGAGAATGAAGATAGAACCTACAATTACGATAACGCTGAATATGTGCTGCAAGATGTCAAGAATGATGCACGTGATAGCTTTATGAGCACGTGTGATATGAGAAATGGCTCTGGTAACGCAGCCTTACGACATACTGTCAAAAGAGAATACAAACGTTACAAACTTGCTAGGGCAATTGACGCCCATTACAATAAAATCAGTGAAGAAGCGGTACGGGCTTTGTATATGAGTAAGGTAACGAACGGAGATAACGATGGCGAATCCTAACATTCAAATCGACGATCTTAAAAATACTTGGGTTGTTTTTAAACGGATTAAAAAACAAAACTATTACCATCGTGGCAATCATTACAGCCAATGCTCAACCAACGCTAGACAAGCTGAGAAGTACCATACTAAAGAAGCCGCTATAGCAGATCAAATTAAACTTAATGAAGGTCGGAAAGCCTATAAGTTTAAAGTCGAGTCGGCTGAAAAACACTTTGTTAGCAATTGGCAAATTCGTTACGACCAGTATCAAAAGAACGTGACGATTAAGAATGAACCTATCGCATTCAAACGTGTGGCTACAAACTCGACAGTCGTATCTCAAACTTTGAACGACAAAAAAGATAATGTTATCAAGAACATCACAGACGATCTAACCAGAGTGACCAACGAACATGCACTTATCGAACAACGTTACCAGGCTGCATTGCAATATGCTCAACAACAACGAACAGACAGCCTTCGTAAAGCAGCAGAACAAGCGGCACAGTTATTGAATCTCAAGAATTGGATTGAGACGACCGACTTGGATACTAATTTTGTTTTGAAACATCAAACGGAAACAGATAAGAAAGCATATATCCTGTTTGGGAGAAAAGAACAATAATGCTCAAAGAGTGTACTAAGTGTAAAAAACGTAGACAACTTCTTAAGTTTTACAGCGATAGTTCTAAGCTGGATGGTTTAGATAGTTGGTGCATGTATTGTAGAATAAAATATAAACGAGTAAATAAATTTAAAATTATAAAGAGACGCAACAAAGTAGCTAGATCGTATCAGCTTAGACATCATTATGGAATGTCTGAAAAAGATTATAATTCTCTTTATAAGAAACAAAGCGGCAAATGTGGAATTTGTAGCCAACACAGCAGGTCCTTTACAAGAATATTATGTGTAGATCATTGTCATAAAACTGGAGTGGTACGAGGTTTGCTTTGTTATAAATGTAATGCAGCATTAGGCGGCTTTAAAGATAATAAAAAACTTTTATTAAAAGCTATAAACTGGCTGGAGAAAAGATGGCGACCTTAAGACAAAAGTTAGACTTTATGAATGTAATTATGGACAAGAAAAATCCTGAAAAGATGTATCTTGTTCTGCACGAAGAAACCCACAATGTATGGGTTATTGACATGGAAGGTAAAAATCCTCCATTTGAGCTAGCAAAGAAAATGATTAATATGGTCTATATTAAAGTAGATCCAAAAGCTGTCAAAGTTCTTTTCAGTGAAAGGGCCGATGAGAATATTAATAGCAATCCTGACTATGGTCCTGTGGATGATACCGCAGGTCAGCAAGGCGGCTGATAATTACGACGAGGCTAGCAAACAGGCAGCTAAAGCCTTTTATATGCAGTCTGGTCTAGATGATATGGTCAGAGACTACTCACGTAGGCTTGAACGTAGGTACATGCCGGAAATTCTAGTGAAGAACGGCGGGGTACTTGTGTTTTTAGCTCAGACAGTTGTACAAGAACAGATCAGAATTAGTATAAAATGGGAGTTTTAGCTTAATGTATAAGTTTCGTACAGGTGATTTATATTTAACCGAATCCGGCGATATATTTAAAATCACCAATATTTGTAAAGAGTTAATGGCTATGTCTGTCTATAATAAAGGCGTAACTGTTGAATTTTTATACGGAACTAATTTTCAAATACAAAAACTAGCTGAAATTAAAGAGCTAAATGTAAGCATAGACTTCTTTGAAACTCATAATGCCAAATATATCGGTAGTAGAGATGATGTGGCACACGTTTTGTATGGTACTAACCTTAAGAGGGAGATGAACCATGAAGAAAATGTTAACACTTCTCTGTTTGTTGATGCCGCTCTCGTTGAGCGCCAAGACGATTAAGGTAGCCGTAGTAGATACAGGCTTTGACTTTAATTCTAATTGGTCCAAAGTTGATTTAAAATTCGTTGGTTTATCGGTACCTAAACTTTGTCCTACTGGGCATAAAAACTACACAAGTGAAGAAAATATTGACACTCATGGGCATGGTACGCACATTGCAGGACTTATCGCTGCTCATGCAGATTTTGCTGACTATTGTTTAGTTATCTATAAATATTACGAAAAAGATGCTACAGGCGAACAAAATTTAAATAGAACTATTAATGCCTTCTCTGATGCAGTAGCAGAAGGCGTTGATATTATTAATTATTCCGGCGGCGGCATCATAAGAAGTGAAGCGGAATGTTCTATTCTTAAAAAAGCCTTAGATAAAGGTATAAAGGTTATAGCGGCGGCAGGGAATGAAGGTCTTAACCTTAACCGTTTTAAATTCTACCCTGCTTTATGCGATCCCCGTATAACGGTCGTAGAGGCTCAGGATAAGGCAGGTAAGCGCCTAGGCATATCGAACTACTCTAGTGACTCAAAAAACGCTGTAAAGACCGTTAAACGCTTAGGATTGAATGTTATGTCTGTACTGCCAAACAACCAAATCGGATATATGACTGGTACTTCACAATCCACAGCTATCGTAGCAGGAGAAACTGTAAAACGTTTATACAATATCAGGAACTTAGACGATTTGTGGTTGCCTAACATACTGAAATCAGCTAATCGTATGCTGGCATCAGAAGTGCAATGTAAGTAAGTCAAGGAGATATAAGTGAACAAAATAACACTATTCTTAATTCACATGGTTGTATGGTTAGGTTTGGCACATCTATGCGTCTTTCATGTAGAAAACAAAACTTGGGCAGTTAATCTATTCGGATTAGCTATGTTCATTTGGTCCAGTATTTACGACGATTTAAAGAGAGGTTAAAATGGATGTAAAAGCGGCACTACAAAAAATCGAAGAACTCAACTATGAATTGATTGAGGCAACAACTAGCAAGGAAATTGCATCAATCAATAATGAGATTCTTGGACTTATTAACGAATTAGAATTGTCTACTGGTAAGACAATCGAGGAGATTGAAAGTGAATACGCTGGAGCTTAAAACTAAACCAAAGTTTAAAAAGAACCAAATGTTCTTTCATCCCGAACAGAAAGTGTTCGTGGCAGTAGATGGTATGGACTTCTACGAAGGTGAAGGAAAGGGCTGGTTGTATGCCCTGAGAGTTTACAACCATGATCGTTCTGAGAGCAAGCCCTGGAAACGTTATTATGAAACTAAAATGTTGTCGGACTTGACTCCGCTCAAAGAAGCTAATGCTGTAAAAGTTTTGTACGGAGATAAACAAGATGGACGCAAAGGACGCAGAAAATAACTCACCACAAATTGGTGATGCTTATATATCTTTAGACACAAAATCTAAAGCAGTTTTTTACGAAGTGACGTTGGTGGAACAACACGGTGGAGCAACTTGGATTGAATTGGCGGGACTGCAATTTCAAGATAGTTTACGCATTCCGCTCTTGTTTTTAGACAAAAGTTTTGCTAAGGTAAAAGAAAGTACAATTAAAGCCTTATTTGGCGAAAGGAAAAAAGATGGAAACCCAAATCAAGAAACAGGCCACCCCCAAAGTTCTGTCAAGTCACTACGTCGTGAAGGTCAACGGCGAGATTCTGGCAAGCGCACAGCCGCAAGAGTCGTTGAAACTCGCACGGGACATCGTTCGCAACTTGGTCCTAAACGATCAGATCAAAACAGTGGAAATCGTTCGACAAAACGTAACTGAGACAGTTATCAATACATTCGAGCCGAAGCCTACTGTTAGCCTCGTGGCAGTTGACGAACTTGGCCTTGAATAATAAGTGTCTAAAAGTTAAACATTAGCCAGGAGTAGTTATGTCGATGGTACGCAAACAAGTGACTAAAAATTTTACAAATAATCGTGTTAAGCCTCGTCCAGTTAAAGGACGTGAGTTTAAGACAGAATCCAAGACCTTGAAGGACGGTACTACAG
>ERZ1066125.241-NODE-241-length-21908-cov-11.437652_pt1 | contig 21908 bp, 34 predicted proteins | sample MGYA00382772_ERZ1066125 | MGnify/ENA primary metagenome ERZ1066125 (study PRJEB33369, sample SAMEA5778355) | biofilm metagenome | biome: Industrial cooling water; feature: Water cooling tower basin; material: Biofilm | place: United Arab Emirates | collected... | reverse complement strand
CCGTGGAGCTGACCGAGAACCCGATCCTCGGGCAGCTCGGGCTCCAGCCGCTCACGCTGAGCGCGGAGGCGGAGGCGATCCTCAACGAGCCGATCGACGAGGGGAAGGTCCTCATCAAACCGACCGGCGCGGTCTACTACCCGCACATCGAATACACGCGATGGTTCAACCGGGGGTTCGGGCGCGGCGCGTGGACGATGGTCCCGGCGGCGCGGCCGAAGCTCATCCCGGCGAAGGGCGACGACTCGCGCCAGCTCGCGACGCAGACGTTCGTGTTGTTCGTCCACGGGAAGCCGGTCGCCCAGGCGACGGGCGAGCAGGAATACCACGAGGACAACAACGAGCAGACCTACGCGGACGTCATCGAGGCGCTCAACGCGAACGCGCTCCGTCGAGTGGCGAAGCGTCTCGGCATCGGACTTGAGCTGTGGGATCGGTCATGGGGGCAGGCGTGGCAGGCGAAGCACGCGATTCGCGTGTGGGTCGAGAACAGCTCGAAACCCGTCTGGAGGCGGAAGGTCGACCCGCCGTTCTGGAACGAGACGGGGCCGGCCACCGAGGACCGAACGAGGCGCCAGCAGCAGCAGCGCGGCGGCGAGCGGTCGACGGCGCAGCAGGAGCGCGACGCGAAGGACGAGCGGCTCATCTCGGACGCTCAGGTCAAGCGCTTTTGGGCGATCGCGCGGAAGGCGAAGCGGACCGACGACGAGATCAAGGGCTACCTCCGGATCGTCTGCGGTGTCGAGCACACGAAGGACATCAAGCGGATGCACTACGACAAGGCGGTCGAGGCGCTCACGAAGGCCGGCCCGATGGTCGAAGTCGAGGAGCGCGAGCCGGGCGCTGAGGGCTGACCGTGGTCGACGACGCGCTGAGGTTCGACCACGCGCTACACGAGTATCTCGACGCGCGGACGGGGGAGGTTCTCCCGTCCGTGACGCAGATGCTCGCGAAGGCGGGCCACATCAACCCGGAGTTCTTCACGGAGGAGGGGCGCCGGCGTGGGACTGAGGTCCACCGGCTGACGCTCAACTACGACCTCGACGCAATCGAGGACCCGAGGGCGATCGCGAGCCCGTTCAAGGGCTACCTCCTGGCGTGGATCGAGCTGATGACGCTCGTCCGGCCGGAGTGGCTTCACCTTGAGGAGCCGTTCGTTCATCCGCTGCTCCGGTTCGGAGGCACGCCGGACCGCGTCGGCTACGTCTACAAGCTGCTCACGGTGGGCGAGATCAAGACCGGCGGGTTCGAGAAGTGGCATCCGCTCCAGACGGCGCTCCAGGCGATCCTCGTCGCTCGAACGCTGAACGTGCGGCCGGAGATGATCCAGCGTTACGGGTTCTATCTGACGGTCGACGGCAAGTGCAAAGCGAAGGAGTTCCCGGACCGGAGCGACTTCACTGAGGCGCGGAAGATCATCCGGAAGTGCTGCAACTTGTGAGGTGTCGAGTGGGTCATGTGACGTTCTTCAAGGAAACGCGACCGAGCGCGAAGGTTCAGCGCGCGCTCCGTCGCATCGATCGGGACCGTGAGGAGGACCGGGCGAAGGCGGAGGTTCGCCGGCGAGACAAGGGCTGTCGGTTCCCTGGCTGCGGCTGTCGACGGCTGCGGCTCGCGCTGGAGGTCAGCCACAACGAGCACAAGGGCATGGGCGGCAACCCGAGCGGCGACCGCTCGACGCCGGAGCTGATGATGCAGCTCTGTCGCGAGCGGCATCAGACGAACCCGGTGAGCATTCACTCGGGGCGGATCTGGTGGGAGCCGGTCAGTCGACGCGAGGGGGCGAACGGGTGCGTCCGGTGGATGGTCGACGCGGCGGATGTCCGCCGGCTGATGCCCGACGTGTCGCTTCCGTCAAGGGCGAGCCGGGTCGAGTTCGCTCACGAGCTGGCTCCAGGCGCCGCGTGGGCGCAGGTCGCTCCGGGATGGGAGCCGTTCGTCGCTCGACTCGCGGAGATGGTTCTGTGAGCGCGCTCGGGACGGCGGGGCTTCTCCTGGCGGTCGGCGCCGGCATCATCGCGGCGGGCATCGCGATCGCGCGACTCGTCGGCGGTCCGGGGTGTCGCGGCTGTGGGATGACTTACGGCCAGTGCGAGGAGGCCAAGGCTCACGGCTACCGGGCCTGTTGCCCGGACTGCGACCATCGGGCCGAGTAGGTTGTTGACAGAAACCTCGAAGCCGTGAGAGACTGCTCCCACGCTGCCGGCGGTATTCCGGCGCGTGGGAGGGTCCGACAATGGAACGGCGCTATGCGGTGTGGGTGAACGGACGGCTCGCGAACCCCGGCCAGTGGCTCATGCAGAACGCGCGTGACATCCGGTCGTTCGACACGATCGAGGAGGCGACGGCGTTCCTCGAGGCGCTCGGTTACACCAACAGCACGGAAGCGCGGCCGGGCACGGCCTACGCAGCGCACAATCCTCGGTTCTGGAATGACGGTGTCGATCGCGCCGAGCTGGCGCTCGGCGTTCAGTGAGGGAGGGTCTGATGGCGAAGAAGCAGAGCACGAAGAAGGCAGCGGTTCCGGAGGTTCTCGAGCCGGAGCCGCAGGAGGTCGCGCTCGTCGCGACCGAGAGCATCGGCATCGTCGACTGGCTGAGGAACCTGTCGACGTTCTTCCGGACGGCGCAGCAGCTCGAGCGCGACGCGACCGACCGGCTGGCGCGCATGCGGTCGACGGCCGTGCCGACGACGAAGGCGCAGGACGAAGCGGTGCGGCAAGAAGTCATCGCGTGCCGTGACGCGCGCAAGGCAGCGACGGCGCATTGGGAGGTCATCACCGGCGCGCTGTCGAAGCTCCACCGGATGACGACGGCGGGCCGCGCTCGAGCGACCGACCCGCTCGAGGAGGCGGAGAAGTTCGGGACGCGGCTGCATACGACCTACGTCGACAACGAGCGCCGGGCGGCGCAGGAGCGCGAGCAGGCCGAGCGCCGGCGGCAGGAGCAGGAGGCGGAGGTCGAGCGCCAGAAGAAGCTCGCGGAGTTCGAGGCGGCGGCGCTGGCGGCGGAGGAGTCGAGTCCGGAGCTGAGCGCCCGCGAGACGGCGTTCGTCGACGGCTACATGCGCCACGGCGCCGGCGAGCGCGCGGCGCGTGAGGCGGGCTACAAGGACCCGAACGCGCAGGCGTCGCGGCTCCTGGCGAGCGACAAGATCCGCGCGGCCATCGAGTCGAAGCGGACGGCTCACACGATGCGGACGCAGATCGAGGTCATGACGGAGATGCCGGTCTACGTCGACGAGGGCAAGATCGAGGACGCGGCGACGCCGGCTCTGAACAAGGGCGACCGGGAGCAGTGGAGCGCGGCCGTCGTCGACCTCGAGAAGTTCCGCGACGCGGCGTTCGAGGGCGGGTTCGGCATCCCGCGCGACGTGTTCATCGTCGACGGCGCGGCGCTCAACCGGGCGGCGCGCGCCCTGGGGAAGCGCGTCGAGATGTGGCCGGGCGTCAAGGCGACGAAGAACACGACGGTGCTGCGGTGAGGGTGGTCGTCACGTTCAGGGCTGGCGAGTCGGTCGGGCGCCGGCGCGGGGGCGAGTCGATCGTGCTCAAGCGCGACACGAACGTCGACGTCGTGCTCGACGACGGGCAGCTCTACCAGCTCGCGCGAAAGGCAGCCAAGAACAAGTCACGCAAGGCGGTCAGCGGGCCGGCGACGGCGACCGTGAGGAGGGGCTGAACCCATGTGGACGATCCGAGTCGGCCGACACTTCTACGCGCAGGGCGCCAATCCTCGGTGGTATGGCGACCCGCAGATCGCGACGCACTTCGACACCGACGACGCGGCGCACGCGGAGGCGCGCGACGTGCTCAAGCTCGAGCCGACCGACTACCTCGTCGAGCCGTGCTACCCAAAGAACCCGCGTCCGGCCTACGCCGGGCGCCCCGCACCTGTGAGGACGCGATGAACGAGACGACACTTCCGACTGACAGCTACAGCCGCGAGCTGGACCGGCTCCGGAGCAACCCGGCCGGCGTCGAGACGCGGCGCTCGAGCATCGAGGTCAAGGACCTGCTCGGCAACACGGAGACGTGGATCGTGCTGACGATCCGGACGGAGAAGGGCGAGACGGTGTTCGTGCAGCGCATCGGCGCGGAGGGCGGCTCGCGGTTCTTCATCCCGCCGGCCGTCACGGCGACGATCGCGGCGCAGCGCGACCAGATCACGACGCGGAACCGCCGGCGCGGCGCCCGCAAGGCCGTCGAGACGAAGCGGGAGCAGGGCCAGCAGGTCGGCAACCCGGCGGCGCTGGCGAAGGCTCGGAGGGCACGCCGTTGAAGCTCCGGCCGTATCAGCAGGACCAGCTCGAGGCGATCGCGGAGACGTTCCTCGAGAAGCACGTCAACCGGCTGCTCATCAAATCACCGACGGGCACGGGCAAGACGGTCACGTTCGCGGAGCTGATGAAGTGGCAGCGCATCCGCGAGTGGCTCGAGACGTTCCCGGCGGGCGAGCGGCGCATGCTCGTCATCGCGCACCGGGAGGAGCTGCTCGATCAGGCGGCGGCGAAGATCCGGGCGGCGAACCCTGGGCTGCTCGTCGGCGTCGAGCAGGGCGACCGGCGGGCGTCGACGTCGCTCGACGTCGTCGTCGCCAGTATCCAGACGCTCGCGGCGATGAAGTTCCGCCGGCTCGAGCGACTGACGAAGGCGATGAAGTTCCGCATCGTCATCGTCGACGAGGCGCACCACGCGGCGGCGCGCACGTATCGCGCCGCCCTGGCGCGGCTCGGGTTCCTGCCACCGATGCCGGATGACGGCGCCGGCGACATCGAGCGCGCGGAGGATACGGACGTCGCGGCGATGGAGCAGGCGCTTCGCGGGTGGGACCGCGTCGCGCCGAAGGACCAGCTCCTCGTCGGCGTGACGGCGACGCCGAACCGCTCGGACGCGGTCGGGCTCGGTTGCGTGTTCCAGACGATCGCCTACAGCTACGCGCTCCGCGATGCGATCCGCGACGGGTGGCTCGTGCCGATCGTGCCGTGGGCCATCGAGACGGACACGTCGCTGGACGAGGTCCGCACCAACCGGGGCGAGTTCAACCAGCGCGACCTCGCGGACGCGGTCAACAACGAGCTGCGGAACCAGAAGGCCGTCGCGGCGTGGCGCGAGTATGCGGACGGCCGGCCGACGATCGCGTTCACGGTCGACGTCGCTCACGCGCACGCGCTCGCGGCGGAGTTCGACAAGGCCGGCTATCGAGCGGCGGCGGTCAGCGGCGAGACGCCGAAGGACGAACGGCGGGCCATCCTCGACCGCTTCATGAACGGCGGGCTCGACATCCTGGCAAACTGCATGGTGCTGACCGAGGGGACCGACCTCCCGATCGCGAGCTGCATCCTGCACGCGAAGCCGACGAAGTCCTCGACGCTCTACGAGCAGATGACGGGGCGCGGGCTCCGGCTGCATCCGGACAAGACGGAATGCGTCGTCATCGACCTCGTCGACGTGGCGCGACGTCACTCGCTCCAGGCGGCGCCCGTGCTCTACGGGCTCCCGCCCGGGCTCATCGGCAAGGGCGAGAAGCTCGACCAGCTCGACGAGGACTATCAGAAGCTCATCGACGAGATGGGCGGGCGGTTCGATGTCGCCGGCCAGTTCGAGAACGGCGGGCACCTGACGCTCGAAGCGCTGCGGCAGAAGGCGAGCCTCGTCGACATCTGGAAGGTCCCGGACCTCGGCGCGTTCGGCTCGGGCCGCGCGATGTCGTGGCTCAAGGTGGGCGAGGACGAGTTCCGCATGGAATACCCGTGGAAGGACGCGGCCGGCGTCGCGGGCCACGAGCGCATCGAGGTCCGCAAGGACTACCTCGATCGGTGGGAGGTCGTGCTCACGTTCACTGAGAAGCTCGAGAAGGGCGAGAAGCGCCGGCCGGAGCGCCGTCAGTCGACGATCGCGAACCAGATCGTGACGTCGGACGCTGCGGCCGGCGTGGCTGAGGCGTTCGTGCTCCAGCATCGTCGAGCAGTAACGCGCCTGACCTCGAAAGATGCGTCGTGGTTGAAGGACGAGCCATCACCGAAGCAGCTCGGGCTGTTGCGTCGGCTCCGAATCCCCTACAACCCGAACATCACGAAGGGCGAGGCGAGCAAGCTGATCGACCTCTACATGTCCCGGCAGCGGCGCTAACCGACCGGGCAGTAGTCGGGGTAGTGAAGAACCCGGCGGCGGTAGGCGTCGCCGGGCAACGTAGAGCCGGGGAGGCTCTTTCCATGAAGCAGTATGCAGCAACGATCGTCGTGCTCGTGGCGCTCGCAGCATCGAGCGTGCAGGCTCAACAGTTCACGACTCAGACGTGGAAGCCGCCGACGGAGTGCAAGGTGGAGTGTCCGGCCGGGCCTCCGGGGCCGCGCGGGCCGCAGGGACCGGCCGGGCCGAAGGGACCTCCGGGGCCGCAGGGACCGCAAGGGCCGAAGGGCGAGCCGCCGGCGCTTCCGCCGCTCCCGCCGTTCGACCTGGGCGTTCACGGGTTCAATTTCCTGCCGGGCGACCTCCGCGTCGTCGATGGGCGCTGGAAGCTGATGACCTACGAGACGACGACGAAGGCCGCGCTCGTGGTCGACCTCGCGACCTGCATCGCGCAGGTTCATCCGGCGTTCGATGCCGGCATCGGAGCGCCGCTCACCTGGGCGGCGGTGCGGTGGGTGACAGACGTCGATTCCGTGTGGACGCACGGCGGCGCGCTGTGGTCCTGGCGGTGGACGGGAGCGGGGACGGTGACGATGAACCTGAACGCGCTGCGGTTCAACGATCCGAAGCTCGGGCCGGCGACTCCGCTGTGCCGTTGGCGCTGATGATCGCCGGCGCTTCGCCCCTACATCTTGGGGCATTGCGTTCACGGAGCGGGACTCCGTAAAGTCACGGGCGCCGCGAGTGTTGGGCTCGCGGCGCCCGCAGGTCGTTCGGCCGGCGGACGTGGGAGGGTCTAGGTCCCGTCGGCGCCTGCCGGCGGCGACCCGCCAATTCTGCCACACAACCCATCACGACCGCGCCGGGAGCCATGCGACGCCACCGGGGCACGGTCGACATACGAGCGCGCTACCGGGAGCTGCAAAGCGCGCGTGGTGGGGCCTCGAGGTTAGAGCCAGCAGGGGACGGCGACGACGCCGACGATAGTCTGACCATCCGCCGGGCGTCGATCGCCACGGCGGGCCGTAGGACGGAGCTGCATCTCGCAGAGAACCGACAACCCACGGCGAGGCTGCCCGGACTGCATAGGGGAGCCTTGCCAATTCCGGCTGAAACCTCCGGGATGGTCGATTGAGATCATCAACAGGTTCGAGAGTAGGAGATACCCAATGGGTGACACGTTGAAGGTTGAGGATGTCCGGAAGTTCGTAGGCGACATGCGCGCGCTGCTCGAGCGCGGGGGCGAGCTGGTGAAGCAGCTCGAGGCGAAGCTCGAGGGCTCGGAAACCCTGGGCCAGCAGATGAAGCGCGTGAGCGATGCGTTCGTGGCCGCGTGGCGCCGGCGCTACGGCCGCGACTACGTGTTCGTCGGCGCGAAGGACGCGCAGGCCGTGAAGCGCATGCTCAAGGCGATGCCGGCCGACGAGGTCCTGGCGCGCATCCCGCGCTACATCACGAACGACGATCCGTTCTACGGCAAGGTGAGCCATTCCCTGTCGATGTTCGCGTCGACCATCAACCAGCACGGCGCGGAACAGGGCGAGCTACTCGAGGGCGCGGCGGCGCCGGTTGGCTGCCGACATCGTCCGCCCTGCCGCAGTGACGTCGAGCACACGCGGCGCTCGGTCGCGGAGATGCGGCAGTGACGCGGCGACGCGGCGCGGAGCCAGACACCGACACGGCGCCGGAGCGCAACCTGCCGCACAGTCTCGACGCGGAGCGGTCGGTGCTCGGGGCCATCATCATCAACAACGCGGCGTATGTCGAGGCGGTGCGACTGGTGCAGCCGGCGGATTTCTTCCGCGACGCGCACCGGCGCATCTTCGAGGCGATGATGACGCTGCTCGAGCGCCCTGGCGGCGCCGTCGACATGCTCCTGCTCCGCGAGGAGATGATCCGGCGCGGCGACCTCGAGGACGCCGGCGGCATGATCTACCTGTCGCGGCTCGTCGACGGCGTTCCGCATTCGACGAACGTCCGCTATTACGCCGACATCGTGCGGCAGAAGTCACGATCGCGGGCGCTCATCTTCGCGCTCAACAAGGGCATCGCGGCAGCCTACGAGCAGGACCTCGAGATCGACGTCGTGCTCGAGGACGCCGACCGGGCGATCGTGCAGCTCCGCCACGGCGGACACGGGAACGTGAAGTCGCTGGCCGCGCGCACGTCGAGCCTGATGGCTGACCTCGAGTTCCGCGTCGCGAATCGCGGCAAGCTCACCGGGCTCGACACCGGGTTCAAACGCATCAACGACACGACGAACGGCTGGCAGCGCGGCGACCTCATCATCTTCGCGGCGCGGCCGTCGATGGGGAAGACGGCGCTCCTGTGCAACACGACGCTGGCGGCGGCGGAGTTCGCGCTCGAGGAGGGTTCGACCCGTCGCCGGCGCGTGGCGCTGGTGTTCTCGATGGAGATGAAGGCGCGTCAGCTCGAGTATCGCTACCTGTCGGCGCTGAGCGGGATTCCCGCGATGCGGCTATCGGCTGGCTACATGGGGCCGAGCGGCTCCGACGATTGGGTGGCGCTGAACCGCGCGATCGAGCGAATGCACAACGCCGGCATCTACATCGACGACACGCCGGCCCTGACGGTGGGCGACGTGCGCGCCGAGTGCCGACGGCTACAGGCGGAGGAGGGGCTCGACCTCGTCGCGATCGACTACGTGCAACTGATGCAAGGCAGCCTGTCGCGGAAGAACGCGACGCGCACCGAGGAGCTGAGCGACATCAGCCGACGGCTCAAGGTCCTGGCCGGCGAGCTGGACGTGCCGATCATCCTACTGTCGCAGCTCAAGCGCACGGGCGGCGGACGGCCGAAGCTCGAGGACCTTCGCGAGAGTGGCGGACTCGAGCAGGACGCGGACATCGTCGCGATGCTCCACCGGAAGAACCACAAAGAGGGCGGGCGCACGGAGTTCATCATCGAGAAGAACCGCAACGGCCAGACCGGGACCGAGCTGCTCACACTCTACAAGGACATCGTGCGGTTCGAGGACTGCGACGACGTCGTGACGCCGGAGGACGAGGCGGCGGCGGAGGCTGAGGAGCGCAAGGCCGCGAAGGGCAAGGCGATCGCCAAGCATCGCCGGAAGGTCACAATTTGACATGGCGCGGGTTTCTGTCAAGAATCTCCGGGTGAGCTGCATCGTCGGCATCGACCCCGGCAAGGGTGGGGGCATCGCGGTCCTGAGCCGGCGCGGCAAGGTGCTGGCCGCGCGCCGGATGCCGGACACGGTCGACGAGCTGGCGGCGTTCGTGGCGACGCTGCCGGAGCGGAGCAAGGTCTACACGGAGTTCGTGCATGCGACTCCGCAGATGGGCGTGGTCAGCGCGTTCACGTTCGGGTGCGGGCTCGGGAACATTCAGGGCGTGCTAGCCGCGTTTCGGCTGCCGCTCACGGCGGTCCGGCCGCAGAAGTGGCAGGACGCGCTCGGCTGCCGCTCCGGCGGCGACAAGAACGTCACGAAGCGACGCGCGGCGAAGCTGTTCCCGCGCATCGTCATGACGCACGCGATAGCGGATGCCCTGCTCATCGCGGAGCACGGTCGGCGACTGGAGGGCCGTCGTGCTGTGAAGTGACTCCAGGAGGAGAGCGGACAATGGCGAAGAAGTCGAAGCCGGCGCGGGCACGGACACCGAAACCGCGCGGCGTGAAGGCAGGCAAGGGCCGGCTCAAGAAGGAAGTCGCGAAGCGCGTGAGGTCGGCGCGCGAGCGGCATCGTCAGCCGGCGAATCAGGCGCTCCCGGGGATGGAGCAGGTTCGCGACGCGACGCTCGATCGGTTCTGCCGTCGCATCGGTGACGACGGCGCGGCGATGAACGAGCTGCGGGCGCGGGTCGAGGCGGACAAGCAGGCAGCGCTCGATCACATGGTCGAGCACGGGACGAAGCAGTATCACCATCACGGGATCGAGCTGATCGTCCGTGGCGGCGCCGCGAAGCTCAGCGTCCGACCCTACAAGGGCACGGAAGCGACGGCGGCATCGGCGGACGACGCCGGCGCCGACGTCGACGACAACGACGAAGGCGGCGATGAGTAAGATGGCCCGGGCCGTGTCGGCATCACTGAACGCTGACACGGCCGCTCGTCTCCTGTTCGACAAGAAGCCTTTCGAGGTCGACGGGTTCAGGTTCTACGCCCGAAGCGTCGAAGCGATCGGCTCACCTACTCCCGCGCAGTGGCAGAGCGCCTACATCTTCGCTGAGGCGTGCGGCCGAGCGGCGGACTACTGGCTCGGGGACCTCCTCGCCTACGTGGAAAGTCGCGAGGACTGGAAGGACAAGCTCGACCAGATCAAGGGCGTGACGGGCCTCGCCCATCAAACGCTCCTGAATCGAACGTGGATCTCGAAGCACGTCGCGGACCCGGAGCGCGCGATCGCGCCGAGCATCGGACACGCCGACGTCGTCGCGGCGATGGATACGGCGCATCAGCGGATCTGGCTCGAAAAGGCGAAGTCCGAAGGGTGGACCGTCTCGGAGCTACGGAATCAGGTCCGCGCGTCGAAGCGTCGCGACGTCGTGAAGGGACAGGCGAAGCTCGAAGGGCTCTACCGGGTCATCTACGCCGATCCGCCCTGGCGCTACCGGAACAGCTCTGGCACGAAGGGCAACAGCACGGCGACGAATCACTACCCGGACATGTCGATCGAGGAGCTGTGCAAGCTCCCGGTCGCGGCTCACGCGCTCAAGAACGCGGTCCTGTTCATGTGGGTCACGGTGCCGTTGCTCCTGGAGAACCCAGGGCCGCGCGAGGTCATCGAGGCGTGGGGGTTCAACTACGCTTCGATGCAGACGTGGGACAAGGTCCTCGGCAACCCGGGCCGGTTCCTGCACATCACGACGGAGCATCTCGTCATCGCGGAGCGCGGAAGCTGCGCGCCGGACGAGGGCGAGGTTCCCAAGAGCCTGTTCACGGAGCGGCGGACCGGGCACAGTGTGAAGCCGGCCGTGACGCGCAAGATGATCGAACGCATGTATTCGACCGGGCCTTACGTGGAGCTGTTCGCTCGCGAGAAGGTCGACGGGTGGGATGCGTTCGGCAACGACCCGAATCTGTGGTGAGGACCCCATGATCATCGACCCAAGAGAAACCGCCGCGAAGGCGGCGACGAAGCCGGCGCTCATGCGGCTGGCGGAGGCGTGCGTCGGCGAGAAGCTCGACGTCGTCGCTGGCGCGCTGATGTCGCTGCTTCTGGCGGTCTGTCAGCAGCTCCTCCAGGACAGGAAGCACGACCGGATCATCTCGGTCGGCGCGGCCGGCGACGACGCGGTCATCCGTGGCGCGATGCGGAAGTGGGGCGAGCTGCTCCTGGCGATGTCGGAGCATCCCGATCCTCAGCTCCTCCCCGAGCTGCGAGACGTCGTCGCGAAGATGCGGCAGCGGAACTAGACTCCCGATAACGGGAGTAGGAGCAGGGCATGAAGATCGAGGCACGCCGGAACGGGCTCAGGTTGACGCTGGAGACGCTCGACCTCGACACCCACGCGAAGCTCACGGACCATCGCGCGGCGGTCGAGGAGACGCTCCAGCGCGCCGCGTCGTGGTTCGAGGCGGAAGCGGGCACGCTGGCCGATCCGCTGGCGGAGTTCAGGCCGGAGCCCAGGCGATGAGTCTCCCGGCGACCTGTCAGCGGAAGCGCGACGAGGGCGAGCCGTGCGGCCGGCCCGGGACGCTCATCCCGGCGATCGACCTCTACGCGCCGGGCAGCTCGACGCCGGCGACGATGCTCCTGGGGCTGCCGCACTGCGACGAGTGCGCGGCGATGGTGGTCCTGGCCGAGCTGCTCGACGATCGGGGCTGGCAACAGGTCACGGCGTCGTTCCGGGCCATCCGGCGCGCGGAGCCGGTGCGCGAGCTGGCGGCGCTCCGGTGGCATCACGTCGCCGGCGAGGTCGTCAAGGCGTGGCAGCAGGCCGTCGAGGCGACGGCGGCACGGGCGGCAGCGGTGCGGCGTCACACGGACAATTGAGGAACCCATGATCTCGAAAGCCGAAGGGGAAGCCGTGCAGTCGTTCGTGGCGCTCATCGTGCGGGAGGTCTGGCCGACGGCCGGGCTGAGCGAGGAGGCGATGGCGACCGCCGCATGGTCGCTTTACGCGACGACGATGGCGAACCTCCAGATGCTCGTGCTGAACCACGGCGACGCCGAGATACTGGCCGGCCACCGGAAGGCGCTGCTCGACCATAACGAGGTCATCGCCCGGATCGCGGCGTGCCGCACCGAGGGCGAGGTCTTCGCGGTCATGGGCATGGCGTCAGAGATGGTGCAGGAGCGCGGCCGGCGCGAGTGGACGCCGTCGACCGAGGTCAAGGGCTAGACCGTGGCCGACCGGCGAGAGACGCAGGGCTCGAGGCAGCGGTGCGAGTGCGGCGGCGAGCAGCTCATCACCGCGACGTTCTCGCCGTGGGAGTTCAACTATCGGTGTGAGGGCTGCGGGCGGGCCGGGACCATCTCCTGGGCACACTCGGGGCCGGCGCCGGTGTTCGTGCCTGACGGCACGGCGAAGCAGGGGGAGCTGTTCTGATGTCGGCAACCATCAACGTCGAGCTGTTCCCGGCGGAGGTCGAGGTGGTCCGCCGGCCGATCGTGGGCGACGGCGGGCACCAGCGGTTCCTCCGGCTGCTCACCGGGCGCCTGAGCGACGCCGGCCGGTTGTCGATGACGCTCGAGGAGTTCGACAAGGTCGTGCGCTACGCCACGGCCTACGGGCAGGGTGGGTATCAGGACCGCTACCGCGTCATCATGGGCGCGGCGCAGCGGGCCGGGCTCGAGGGGTAGGCGCGGATGCCGAAGGACGAGAACGGGCTCACGCCGGCGCAAGCGGCGTTCGTGCTCGAATACACACGGAACGGCGGGAACGCCGGCCTCGCCTACCGGCGGAGCTATCCCGGCTGCAAGAGCGAGGCGGGCGCGTGGGTGAGCGGCTCGAGGCTGTTGAGGAATGCTAAGGTCGCATCCGCGATCCGGCGTGTTCTGGCGGCGCGGTTCAAGCGGCTCGAGATGTCGGGCGACGAGGCGGTGGCGCTGACCGGGCTGCGAGCGCGGGCCGACATCGGCATGGTGCTCGACGAGAAGGGCGAGCTACTGCCGCGCGAGCAGTGGCCGCTCGAGTTCCGCAAGGCGGTCAAGGAACTGCGGCCGGACGGGACGGTGAAGCTCCACGACCAGCAGAAGGCGACCGAGACGGTGCTCCGGATGACGGGCAAGCTCCGCGACGTGATCGACGTGAACCACTTCGATCACCTGGGGTATCTCGCGGCAATCGAACGGAAGCGCCGAGCGGCGCAGGGGGGCGGCGATGAACAAGCTGGCGCTACTCAAGAAGGTCGGGAAGCTGGCGGCGAAGGCGGCGGGCGTCGCCGGCGCGGACGATCGAGTGAAGCGGCTCGAGGCTGAGAAGAAGCTGCTCGAGATGAAGCTCGTGGTCGCGGTGTCGGCGTTGCGTGACCTCATCGGCGCGTGCGAACGGTCGCAGGGGCCGGGCGCTGGCGATCGGGCGGTCTACGACGAGATGGTCGAGGCGCGCGAGATCCTGGGAGTCGTCGGTGGCGAGTAGGCGCCGGCTGCGGCCGTGGAAGGACGTGACGCACGACGGGCTCCAGACGGTTCATGTCGTGCCGGTGAACGACCTGCGCGCGCACCGGGAGCGCGGGACGTCGTGCTGGTGCGACCCGAAGCTCGAGCGGCTCGACCGGGGCGTGCTCGTCACGCACAACAGCATGGACGGCCGCGAGCTGATCGAGAAGTTCGGACTCATGTAGGAGGGTCAGATGGACACGAGGAACGGCGACATCTACGCGAGCGCGGCGGAAGCGAAGGCAGCCGGCGTGCCGGACGATCGGCTCGTCACCGGCTCACCGGAGGCAATCAAGGACCTGTCGGCGCGGCTCAGGAAGCTCGACCAGCGGGGCAGCTTCAAGAACCTGCCGACGGAGCGATGACGCCGTTGGTGAAGACGGAGGACCTCGGTATCCGGACCTGCCGCATCCACGTCGACCATCTCGACAACGAAGACGGTCGCGTGTGGGCGGTCGACTGCGCGGGCGACCAGCTCCGGCGCCGGCGCTACGTGCGCGCGACCAGCGTCTCGATTCACGGGGCGCCGATGTCGAGCGACTCGACCGTCTTCCGTCCTGGCAAGCGCCAGCCGAAGGCGTGGATCGCAATCAGCGGCGACGTGCAGGTCCTCACGCATCGGGCGACCGGGACTGTTCACGTCACGATTCGGAGGTAGTCCGGTGGACCTGGAGCGCGACGCAATCACGACGTTCGAGCGGTGGCGCGACCATCCCGAGGCGATGGTCCGGGAGGAGTTCGGCGTCGAGCCGGACGCATGGCAGCTCGAAGCGCTCCAGGTCTTCCCGCACAACAACCGGCTCGCGATGAAGGCGTGCAAGGGGCCGGGCAAGACGGCGATCCTGGCGTGGCTCATCCTCAACTTCATGACGACCCGGCCGAACCCGAAGATCGGGGCGACGTCGATCACTGGTGACAACCTGTCGACGAACCTCTGGCCGGAGATCGCGCTGTGGATGGGCAAGTCGGAGTTCTGCCGCTCGACGTTCCGCTGGACGAAGACGCGGGTCGAGCACAAGGCGCACGGCTCGACGTGGTTCGCGGTCGCGCGGACGTGGCCGAAGTCGGGCAACGCGGAGGAGCAGGCGAACGCGCTCGCGGGCCTTCACGGCGACTACTGCATGTTCGTGCTCGACGAGAGCGGCGGCATCCCGCAGGCGGTCATGGTGACGGCGGAGGCGGTCCTCGCGAGCGGTATCGAGACGAAGGTCATCCAGGCCGGCAACCCGACGCACACGACCGGGCCGCTCTATCGGGCTTGCACGGTCGACCGCGCGCTCTGGTATGTCATCACGATCACGGGCGACCCGGACGACCCGAAGCGGAGCCCGCGCATCAAGCTCGAATGGGCACGGGAGCAGATCGCGAGCTACGGCAGAGACAACCCGTGGGTCATGGTGAACGTGCTCGGGCAGTTCCCGCCGTCGAGCATCAACGCGCTCCTCGGTGTCGAGGAGGTCGAGGCGGCGATGAAGCGGGCGCCGCGCGAAGACGTCTACGTGTGGGCACAGAAGCGGCTCGGCGTCGACGTGGCGCGGTTCGGCGACGACCGGACGGTCATCTTCCCGAGACAGGGCCTCATGTCCTGGAAGCCGGTCATCATGCGGAACGCGCGGACGACAGACATCGCGGCGCGGGTCATGCTCGCCGAGAACCGATTCGGCAACGGCGGCGAGGTCCTCACGTTCGTCGACGACACGGGGCATTGGGGACACGGCGTCATCGACAACCTCATCGCGGCCGGGCGCACGCCGATCGGGCTCAACTACTCGGGCAAGGCGATCGATCCGCGCTACAAGAACCGGCGCGTCGAGTTCTGGCTCAAGGGCGCGGAGGCGATTCGGGCCGGCGCCGCGCTCCCGATGCTTCCCGAGATGGTCCCGGAGCTGACCGAGCCGACCTACACGTTCGTCAACGGCGTGTTCGTGCTGGAGGAGAAGGACCAAGTCAAGGCGCGGATCGGGAAGTCGCCCGACCTCGCGGACGCTTACATGCAGACCTACGCCCTGGAGGAGATGCCGGGCGAGGTCATCGAGCGCGTGCGCGGGCGCCAGACGGCGCGTCGTGACGCGGACCCTTACGCGATCGAGTCGCCGGGCAACGCAGCGCGGGACTCGGACCCCTGGAGGTAGACGTGGCGAAAGGCAAGGTTCACATGCTGACCGGGACCGTGCAGGTCGGCGACGGTCCGGTCGAGGCGAGGGTTCACTGCAACCAGCGGCATCGTAAGCTCCTGCCGTTGCTCTCGACGACGGACTGGAGCGCGGTGACGTGCTCGCGGTGTCTGACGCATCGGCCGGCGCTCAGCATGAGGGAACGGCTGGCGTCGTGGTGGTGCCGGGTGTGGAGGGGATGATGATCGAGATCGTTCAGCGGTTCACTGAGAAGTTCCCGCGTCCGGTGTGCGACGGATGCCCGGACCCGAAGCGGTTCGACGAGCAGGTCGAGAAGTGGACGCTCGCCCTGGCCGAGCAGCTCGCGCACGAGACGGGCGAGCGGTGGGGCGTGCTCCAGAACAGCGTCACGGGCGCCGGGCTCGTCGAGCAGGCCGGCGACGTGCTCCGCATCCATCCGTGGTTCGTGGTCGACCATCCGGGCGGTGGCAAGACGATCGAATACTCGCCGGCGCTCGTGAGCGAGAGACGCTCAGCGGCCGACACAATGCCGGGCGTCTCGTGGGTCATCCCGACGAACCATCTCCGCGACCAGGACGTCGACCAAGTCGGCCTCGCGCTCGAACGGCTCGCGCGCATCGAGAACGCGGTCGAGTCGCTCTCGAACCGGGAGCATCAGCGGGCGCTCACCGTGACGGGCTTCCTCCAGCGGCTCCTCATCCTGACGACGCACTACGGGACGGCGGCGTCGATCTTCGAGTTCAGGCTCCTCGGGCGGACGTGGACGGTCACGATGGCTCGACCGCAGCACGACGAGCCGAAGGTTCGGCAACCCTACTGAGGTCATGCTCACCACGATCCGGGACGTCGAGGACGAGGACGTCGAGCCCGTGCTCGTCTACATCGCGCGTGAGGTCGCGCGCTCCGGCTATCAGCACGTGCTCCCGGACCCGCTCCAGGACGCGGGGACGCTGATGAAGGCGGCGCGCGACCAGGGCGTCGCGCTCGGCGCGTTCGACGAAGCGGGCCGGGTCGTCGGGTGCCTCATCATGCCGATGCACGCCTACATGGGCGCGATGCTGGCGGAGGAGGTCGCGTGGTTCGCCGAGACACAGCGGGACCTCCTCCGGCTGTTCGACCAGGGCGAGGTTCAGGCTGTGCAAAAGGGGGCATCGGTGGTTAGAATGTCTGCGCCGGCGTGGACGCAGCTCGGGGCGTTCTACGGTCGACGCGGCTACCAGCCGCTCGAAACCTCATACGTGAAGGTGCTGAGCGATGGGTCTTCCGATGGTCGCAGGCGCGTTGATCGGCGCGGGGATCGCGACGTTCATCGCGAAGAAGAAGGCAAAGGCCAACCAACAGGCCGCAGCGGCGACGCCTGAACCCGAGCCCGAGCCGGCCGCTCAGGCGCCGGCGCCGGTCGCTCCTCCGGCTCCTCCGTCCGTTCCGCAGCTCACGAGCGCGGCGACCGTCGACGCTCGCGGCGCGGCGGAGCGGATGCGAAAGCGTGCAGCGGCCGGCGGCTCGGCCCTGGCCGGCGGGCAGCGGCCGACATCGACGGGAACGGCCGGCTACGCGGCGCGGACGCTGAGCGGGGCGTAACGATGGGAATGCCCGTCAGCTCCCGAGCCATCATCGCGCGCAACGACCCGCGCATCTCGCAGGGGACGCTCCAGGCCGGCCCTGTCGCCCCTCCGCCGGTCGATCCGCTCCCGGTGAACCGGAAGCAGCCGGTCGGCCCTGGCGCGGCCCTGGCGGGCGCCGGCGGCGTCGCAGCGGGCTCGAAGCCGGGCGGACGCGGCGCGGCGCCGATGGGCATCAAGCGCGCGCCGATCCTCAACAACCTCGGAGTGCGTCGCGGCGTGACTCCGTCCTGGCTCCGTCGTCCGGTGGCGGCGGGCGCGCTCATCGGGGGCTAACGTGCTCGATCCTTTCTACGACGCCAGCACGAAGCGCGCGCGCTACACGCGCATCATCTCGCAGCTCTGGACCGAGCGGTCGACGTTCGATTCGCACTGGCGCGACCTCGCGGAGTTCTTCATCCCGCGTCGCGTGCGTTTCGACAACAGCGACCGGAACAAGGGCGACAAGCGGAACCAGAACATCATTAACAGCACGGGCCGCTTCGCGGCGCGGACGCTCCAGTCGGGGCTCCACGCGGGCCTCACGTCGCCGGCGCGTCCCTGGATGAAGCTCACGATCCCGGACCGCGACATGTCGGAGTTCGGTCCGGTGCGCGAGTGGCTACACGCCACGACGCAACGCATGATGACGATCTTCGCCGTCTCGAATCTCTACAACAGCCTCCCGCTCGTCTACGGCGACATGGGAGTGTTCGGGACGGCGGCGATGTTCATCGGCGAGGACGACAAGGAAGTGTTCCGCTGCGAGGTCTTCCCGGTCGGCACTTACGCGCTCGGGCTCGACCGGCGCGGGCGCATCACGACGTTCGCGCGGAAGTATCAGCTCAGCGTGCGGCAGGTCATCGAGGAGTTCGCGCTGCGCGAGAACCGCTCGATCGATTGGTCCGTCGTCTCGACGGCGGTCAAGCGGTCATGGGACGCCGGCAACTACGAGGACCCGGTCGATATCTGCTGGCTCATCCTCCCGAATGAGGACTACGACCCGAACCGGCTGGAGTCGCGCTACGCGATGCCCTGGAAGTCGTGTCACTTCGAGGAGGGCAACTTCGAGAACGTCGGCGCCGGCGCGGACGACGGGCGGAAGTTCCTCCGTGAGTCGGGGTTCAACGAGTTCCCGATCATGGCGCCACGGTGGGACATCACCGGCGGCGACAGCTACGGGACCGATTGTCCGGGCATGACGGCGCTCGGCGACAACCGCCAGCTTCAAATCATGGAGCGGCGGAAGGGGCAGGCGATCGCGAAGATGATCGACCCGCCGCTCACGGGACCGTCGACCCTGCGAACGCAGAAGACGAGCCTCCTCCCTGGCGACGTGACCTATCAGGACGTGCGCGAGGGGATGCAGGGCCTCCGACCGATTCACGAAGTGCGGCTCGACCTCTCGCACATGACGGCGGACATCCAGGGCGTCGAGTATCGGATCAAGCGCGCGTTCTACGAGGACCTGTTCCTCATGCTCGCGACGAGCGATCCGTATCGGGGCGCGGCGCCGCCGACTGCGCGCGAGATCGAGGAGCGTCACGAGGAGAAGCTCCTCGCGCTCGGGCCGACCCTGGAGCGGACGAACGACGAGCTGCTCGACCCGATGGTCGAACGGATCTTCGAGATGATGGCGCGGGCCGGGCTCATCCCTCCGCCGCCGCCGGAGCTGGAGGGCGTCGACCTCAAGGTCGAATACGTCTCGGTGCTCGCCCAGGCACAGAAGCTCGTGGGCGTCTCGTCGAGCGATCGGTTCCTCCAGACGTTCGTTCCGCTCGTCGAGGTCTTCCCGGAGACGCGGGCGAAGATCGACCCGCTCCGGCTCGTCGACATCTACAGCGACATGCTCGGCGTCGACCCGCGCGTGATCCGGAGCGACGAGGAGGCGGAGGCGATCGTCGACGAGCAGGCGCAGCAGCAGCGCGCGGCAGCGGAGGCGGAGCAGGCGGCGACGCTGGCGAAGGCGGTCCGCGACGGCTCGCAGGCACCAATGGGACAGGACTCGGCGCTTGACCGCATCCTGGCCGGAGTGACGGGTCGATGAACGGGCCTCGGGCAGAAGTGCGGAACGCGGCGGACCCGCAGCAGGTCGGGCGCGCGGAGCGTCGCGAGAAGGACCGCTCGGTCATCGAGCGCGCGGCGATGAAAGCGGTCATGTCGACGCCGGAGGGCCGGCTCGTCATGTGGTCGCTGCTCGAAGGGATGGGCATCTTCCGCTCGATCTGGACGCCGAGCGCGGAGATCCACTACCGGGCCGGATGGCAGGACGCCGGGCATCAGCTCCAGGCGCTCATCCTCGCGGCCGACGAGGACCTCTACGACCTCATGTGTCGGGAGGCACGGGCTCGCGTGAAGCGCGCGGCCAACGAGACTGACGCGGCGCATACTGCCCGCGCAGACCAGGGAGAGAGATAAATGGCGAACGAACCAGCAGCCGGCGCAGGGACCACCGAAGCCGGTAAGGGTGCGTCGTCGACCGAGGCAGCAGCGGCAGCAGCCGCAGCGGCCGGAGCGACGGGGGCCAGCGCGGCGAGCGCTGGCGGAGACAAGGCCGGCGAGAGCAAGGCCGGCGACGGAACCGCAGCGGCAAGCGCCGCAGCGGGCGGCACGACCACATCGGACTCCGGGGGCAAGGCCGGCGAGGGGACTCCTCAGCCGAAGGCGCCCGAGACATACGAGTTGTCGGTGCCCAAGGGGGCGGAAGACTACGTCGATGCGAGCGACCTCGCGCGCTTTGCCGACATCGCGAAAGCGAACGGCTGGAGCAACGAGGAGGCACAGGCATACACCGAACAGGTGGCCGATGCGATCGCGGAGCAGAGCACGTCATTCCGCCAGCGAACGGAGTCGGACCAGACCTACGGGGGGAAGAACCTCCAGGCCACACAGCAGGCGGCGGGCCGCGTGCTGGATCGGTTCGCTCCGAAGGGCGACCCGCTCGGCGACGAGTTCAGGAGCATCCTCGTCAAGACGGGTTACGGCAACAACCTCGCCGTTCTCGCGTTCATCGCGAAGATCGGTAAGTCGATGGGCGAAGATTCGCCGGGCTCCAGCGGGGCGGGGGGTGGCGGCTCGAAGACAGCCGCGCAGGTCCTCTACCCTGACACGCCGGCGGAGTAGTCGCGACATCAGGGAGTCACGAACATGGCAGTTCTCAGCACTGGCGCTCTCAGCCTTCACGATTGGGCGAAGCGCCTCGACCCGGACGGCAAGGTCCCGACGATCGTCGAGCTGCTCGCTCAGACGAACCAGATCCTCCTCGATATGCGATGGATCGAGGGCAACCTCCCGACCGGCCACCGGACCACGGTCCGCACCGGCCTCCCGGCCGTCGCGTGGCGTCTGCTCAATCAGGGCATCTCGCCGAGCAAGTCGACCACGGCGCAGATCGACGAGCAGGCCGGCATGCTCGAAGCGTGGTCGGAGGTCGACTGCGACCTCGCCTTGCTGAACGGCAACGTCGGCGAGTTCCGTCTCTCCGAGGGCCGCGCGTTCCTCGAAGCGATGAATCAGGAGATGGCGGGGACCCTGTTCTACGGGAACGTGGGCCTCGCGCCGGAGGAGTTCCTCGGCCTCTCGCCGCGCTACTCGTCGCTGACCGCGACGAACGGCCAGAACATCCTCGCCGGCGGCGGCGCCGGTTCGGACAACAGCAGCGTGTGGCTCGTCGTCTGGAACGAGAACACCTGCACGGGCATCTTCCCGAAGGGCTCGAAGGCGGGCCTCATCCACGAGGATTTCGGGAAGGTCACGGTCGAGATGACGAACGGCATCGCGGGTTCGCGGATGCGCGCCTATCAGGAGCGCTGGCAGTGGAAGGCCGGCCTCGTGGTGAAGGACTGGCGCTACGCGGTCCGGATCTGCAACATCGACATCTCGAACCTCGTCGCCAAGACCAGCGCGGCCGACCTGACCGAGCTGATGATCAAGGCGACGCACCGCATCCCGGCGCTCGGCATGGGTCGGCCCGTGTTCTACATGAACCGGACCGTCTTCCAGATGCTCGACATCCAGCGTCGTGACGACGTCCAGGCCGGCGGCTCGCTGACCTACGAGGTCGTCGACGGCGTCCGCCGGCCGACCTTCCGGGGCATCCCGATCGCGCTGTGCGATCAGCTCCTCGAAACGGAGGCGACGGTCAGCTAGGCGCCGACCGACGTCCCTCTCAGGCATTAACCCCGATTCAAGGAGCAGATTCTCATGTTCATCGACGCACTCGGCCGGGTGAGCAACGCGCAGGCGTTCACCGCGACGGCCGTCTCGACCGACTCGATCGACCTCGGCAACGTCACGCCGAACCGTCGCATCGGCACGGGCGAATCCCTCGGGTTCGGGATGGCCGTGCTCGTGGGCCTCGCGGGCACGACCCCGACGTTCTCGCTCGACGTCATCAGCGCCACGGACGGCGCCCTGACGACCTCGATCGTCGTTCACGCCAACTACACGCGACTCCAGGC
>ERZ1066125.240-NODE-240-length-22110-cov-9.737157_pt1 | contig 22110 bp, 14 predicted proteins | sample MGYA00382772_ERZ1066125 | MGnify/ENA primary metagenome ERZ1066125 (study PRJEB33369, sample SAMEA5778355) | biofilm metagenome | biome: Industrial cooling water; feature: Water cooling tower basin; material: Biofilm | place: United Arab Emirates | collected... | reverse complement strand
TTGCATTGGGGATGGGGTCATGGGCTTCGCCTTTCTGCAAAAAGAAATCAATATGCGTTCCGTCGGTTTCTTGGGCGGTCAACAGTTCCAGGTGATAGGGACCCGATTCAATGATTTGTCCACCCTGTCCCCCATGAGAATGAGTGTTTGCTGCTGTTGTTGGCTTGGCTTGGGCGGCTGGGCTGGGAGATGGAGCGGCTGGGCTTTCTGAGGCTGAGGAAGCCGCTGGGCTGGTGGTGGTTGTCGTGGTGCCGCTGCTACAGGCATTCAGCAACAAAAGTCCGAAACTGGTGATGAGTAGAGTATGAAGTTTAAGCAATTGCATGAATTAGGCTCCCACGTTTTCTACAATGATGTCTGTTTGAATGGTTTCTTTGGGTTTTTTCGGTATCAGGAATTGACCGAATTGGGAATACAGGGCTGGTAACACCAGTAGAGTCAGGGCTGTTGAGGTAAACAATCCACCCAACACCACGATCGCCAGGGGTTGCAAAATTTCTTTCCCGGCACCACTCCCCAGCACTAAGGGCACCATGCCTAATGCAGAAGTGAGGGCGGTCATCAAAATGGCGACTAGCCGTTCCATTGAGCCTTCTGTGATCACTTCTTTGAGCGACATTCCGGCGGCAAATTTGTTGTTGTAGTTATCGACTAGCAACAAGCCATTGCGGGTGGCAACCCCAAACAGGGTAATGAACCCGACCAGCGACGCGACTGAGATAACGCCGCCACCAAGCGCGATCGAGAAAATGCCCCCGACCAAGGCGAGGGGTAAGTTGACCATAATCATCAACATGGCAGGAATCGACTTGACTGCAAAATACATCAGCACGGCAATGGTGATCAGTGCCAGACCACTGTAGATCAGCAGGTTTTGGGTGGCTCGTTCTTCCGATTCAAACTGCCCCCCATACTGAATGAAATACCCCGGAGGCAGAACCACAGTCTCGCGAATTTTGGTTTCGACTTCATTGATCACCGATCGCAAATCTCGTCCTGACACATTTGCAGATACAACAATTAAACGCGACACATTTTCCCGATTAATGGTGTTGGGACCCGTGCCGTAATCAATTTGGGCAACTTGCGCCAGGGGAATTTTTTGCCCAGTGGGTGTGTCTACCAGCAGGTTGCGAAGAGTCTCCAGGTTGGTGCGGGCTTCCGGTTTTAACCAAACCAAGAGATCAAAAAGTTGCTGGTCTTTGAGCACCTGAGAAACGACTTGCCCATTGAGTGCGGTTTCAATGACACTAGCGATTTGCCCTACGGTGAGTCCATAGCGAGCGGCATTGGCGCGATCGAATTGAATCTGAATCTGACGAATCGGCACTTGGGGTTCTAACTGCAAATCGACAATGCCAGCAACCTGACGCATGGCGGTTTCCGCTTCTTGCCCGATCGCCCGCAGTTCAGTCAGGTCAGGCCCAAAGATTTTGACCGCGATCGCGCTCCGCACACCGGACAATACCTCATCCATCCGGTGGGAAATAAAGCCGCCAATATTCGCTGCCACACCGGGTAATTTGTTAAATTCCTGACGCAGTTTTTCAATGCTGCCTTTGCGGTCTTTGATTCCAGCGTCGCTGAGTTCCACATCCAAATGCCCCAGATTTACCCCTCCCGCATCCGAATCACCAGGAGCACGCCCCGCCCGCAGTTGCACCGTTTGAAAGCGCGGATCATCCTTGAGGGCATCCTGCATGGCTAACCCAGACTGGTTTGTAGCGCCTAGAGAACTGCCGGGATAGAGCAACATCGCATTCACCAGCGATCGCTCCTGAAACTCTGGCAAAAACTCCCGTCCTAACCCTGGTAGAATCACCAGAGATGCCACCAAAGCGGCGATCGCGGCAAGCAAAATCACCTTGGGACGGTGGATGGCTGATGAGAGCAGGGGACGATACAGCCGTTGGGAAAAAGCAGATACCCAGGTTTCATCCGATGGCAGGCGACGGTGAGCCAGCAAAATTGCACAGAGGGCGGGTGAAAGGGTCATCGCCACCAGAGTGGAAGCCAGAATCGAGATCAGATAGGCAACACCCATCGGGGCAAAAATCCGCCCTTCCACCCCCGTCAACGTGAAGATGGGGGCAAAAACCACCGCAATAATCACCGTTGAAAAAATGACACTCACGCGAACTTCCACCGAAGTATCGTAGACGATTTGAAAGGGGTGCTTGGGATGGTCGCTGCTCTGATTTTTTCTGAGTCCGCGATAGGCATTTTCCATATCCACAATTGAGTCATCCACCACTGACCCGATCGCGACGGCTAATCCTCCCAATGTCATCGTGTTAATGCCCTGACCAAACCAGGACAGAATCAACATTCCAATCAGAATCGACAATGGAATCGCACTTAACGTAATTACTGCTGTGCGCCAGTTCATCAAAAACAGCAGCAGCACGACGGAAACAATGATGATGCCATCCCGCAAGGAATCGCGCACATTCTCGATCGCCGCATCAATAAAGCTATTCTGCCGAAATGTTTCCAGCACCTTCACATCCGCAGGCAATCCGGCTTTTAGCTCCTCCATTGCCCGTTCAACGGCACGAGTTACGGTGGGCGTATCTGCTGAGGGTTGCTTGTTGATCACCACCACTACCGCGCGTTTGCCATCGACGCTGCCATCGCCTCGTTGCAATGCCGCCCCCAGTTGCACAGAAGCCACATCATTTAGCAGGACGGGCTTGCCATCTCTGGCAGTTACCACGGATTGCGCTAATTGGGCGATCGACTCAACACGTCCTACCCCGCGAATAATTTCCTCCTGATCTGGCGTGATCAAAAAACCACCTGCCGCGTTGACATTGGCTTGTTCCGCTGCATGGGTAACATCCTGAAGCGAGACATTAAAGGCGGTCAGCTTTGCCGGATCAACCAACACCTGATACTGACGCACATCTCCACCATAGGCAATCACCTGCGAAATGCCAGGAACCGCCAACAGGCGATTGGTGACATCGCGATCGACCAGCCGCCGCACTTCCATCAGCGAGGTTGGAGTTTCTGTGGACTGATCTGGTTTCGACTCGACGGAAAAGGCGTACATCAAAATTGTGCCAATCGGTGAAGTGATCGGCGAAATTTGCGGCGATTCAATTCCGGTCGGCAATTTGGAGCGGGCTTGCTGCAATCGTTCTGTGACCAGTTGCCGCGCCTGATAAACATCCGTGCCCCAGTTGAAGATCACTCGCACAACGGAAATTCCCACGGCGGAGGACGATCGCACCGTTTCCACACCGGGCGTACCATTGACCGCACTTTCGATCGGCAGCGTGATCAACGATTCCACTTCCTCCGGTGCCAGTCCGGGGGCTTCGGTCTGAATTTCTACCTGGGGTGGGGCAAAGTCGGGAAATACATCTAGGGGCATTCGGGTCAGGTTATAGCTGCCCAAAATCGTGACAATAATGGCACCGATCACCACCAGCCACCGCTGGACGACCGACCATTTCAAAATGGCATTCAGCATAGGGATCTCGTCAGCCAACCCCGGACATCACTTAACCTCAGCATCATCGCAGATTGCTATGAAATCTGGATGAAATGGCGGCAGGGAAGCCCATCGGTTAAAATCGGACATATTCCAGCAATCCTGTGCGGCAGTCTGTATGAGTCACGTAACGCTTAAAGTTCCTGCGGATACCTGGGTTAAGGCGACGTGGAAGGAGTATCTCCAGGCGATCGCCCAACACCCCGATGGCAAAGGCAAAAGCTACTATTACGATGGACAAATGAGGTTGGAAATGTCGCCAGTTGGGAATCCGCACTCACGGGATCACTTCATCGTCATTTCCGCCATCGGGCTATTTGCAGCCATTTATAATATCGACCTGGATGGTCACGACAATTGCACCTACCGTAAAACCGGATGTGCAGAAGCCCAGCCGGATGCCTCGTTTTACATCGGAGATGTGGCAAATGCCATTCCCTGGGAAACGACCATTATTGATTTAGACCACTATCCGCCCCCGACGTTGGCGATCGAAGTGGCGTACACCTCGCTAGCGGATGACAAAGGTGAAAAGCGGCTGCTGTACGAAGAAATGGGAGTTTCCGAGTACTGGATTATTGATGTCGAAAACGTGCAGGTGATTGCCTTTGCGGTGGCAAATCAGGGGAGCCGTCGTATTACCCAATCTCAGGTTCTCCCCGGATTAGAGATTGCGCTACTGGAAGAGGCTTTTCGGCGTTGTCGCGAAACGAATCACGGCAAGGTGAGTGCCTGGTTGTTGAGCCAGTGGCAACGGTACTCCCCCGAATAAGGCTAGAATCACAGTTGGTTGCTTCTCTCGCTGACAGGAGGTTAAGCCTGATGGTACAGTCCAACCTACGATTACAACTGCCAACCAGGACAGAACTCCCTTGTTCAGACGATACACTTGTTGCGAGGACCAGAGTTCGCCCATTTAATGCATTCTCTTAATATTAGGTAATTTTGTGAAATGAATATGTGTGAACAATATTAATTTTTGATGTAGTTCTGCAAGCTATGCTAAATGCTGAAAGATTACTTATAAGTTTGGGAAATATGTAAAGTACAATGAGTAAGACTATTCACATCAGCATATGCCAATCAGAGTTCAACGGTATTACTTTGGTCGGTTAAATATAATTTCTGCCTACCCTGACAATAAGAAAGATTTTCTATTGCAGGGCTTGAATTCAGACACGTTACTATCCGCAAGAAATTATAGCTGGGGTTTTTTTGAAATTGAAGAAGCTCAATATGACGAGAACGACTATATTTATGGTTTCTTAGTTAAATATAGACCTTTCGCTCCAAGCGAGTTTGTCAATATTGAAACTCGTGAAATTGAGGAACAAGAAGATAGGGATAGAATTACAGCAAAATCTAGTTTTCTTCTTCATATTAAGACTGGAATTATTGCATACCATGTCTCCACAGAAATTAACGATAGATTATTTCGTGAAAACTTCTCTAGCTTCTTGAACAAGCCTATGGCAATCTATTTGTTGATGCTGAAATTCAAACCATCAATCAAGAAGAAACCTTTTTTGAGGCAATAAAAAGATTTAACTCCATTTCAAGAATCTCTATTTACCTACACCCTTCTAATCCTAGCAGTAGAGATATATGGAGAAATGTTGATGAAAGACTTAAGAAGCTAGATCTGGAAAGCTATACCGAGACGTATAAAGCAAAGTCTGAATCCAGGAGTTTGAAGATTGAGAACGATGAAGAAATAAACAGCAAGCTTCACATGGCGAGTGATGGATATGGGAAAGCAAGGGTTAGTGGTATGAGAGGGGGTGATTATGGGACTGTTACTACAGGTGATATGCCAATTACAGTTGATGTGGAATATGAAATAATTAATGATACTCGCTCCATTGCCCCAAATCTGACTGATTTGGTTAGCCAGATTATACCTACCTTTAGAAGCTTGTTTAGAAGAGTAAAAGATGGAAACACCCAGTGATGGCACTTAAGGAAAGACTAAAGTCTATAATCTTAGCGATAGACTTTATCATAAGCTTACTTGTATTTGGGTTGGTTGTTTACATCAGTCCAGACAATTTACTTAATGAATTTACGAAAGATGTTTATAATGTTGGTATTACAGTTCTATCAATAGTTTTTTCTGTTTATTTTGCGGCATTAGCAATAATAATTTCTTCAAGCGATAATGATTTTATTGACTTTCTAGATGAGGAGGGAGATTATATTAGATTAATACAAAATTTTAGATTTGCGTTAGCAATACTTTTCTTTGCACTCTTATATTCTATTTTTGTATACGTTTTTACCGTAATTTGGTTTTATAATAAGCAGTCGGATCAGCCTAAATGGTTGTTTTCATTCTTCTCATTCATGGCTATATATGGTTTGCTGGCAACCGTTTCTGCAACAAATGATGCAATAAAGTTTGCTATGTATAGAGCAAAGTTTCTAAAGAGAATAAGAGAAAGAAAGAAAAAAAATCAAGATAGTAATTAATTCTAATTCTTTTTTGATCGTTTTGTTGAGGAAGATTTTATTCCTCCAGTTTACTGTTCAGTGGATAATTCGTTGGTTTAGTCTGATCTATTACAACTAAATCGTCAAACGATTCTGAAGAATGCTCATTTTCCTTAAGTCCATAAAATTCATTTGTTGTCAAAGTTATCTTTCTGCGGCTTTTTCCTAACAAAACTCCTGCCCAGAAGATACTCGCCGCGATCGCGCCCCCAGAGGGAATGACCATCCACCAGGGTAACTGTCCATTCTGGGCGGTTGGAGCCGGTTCAGCTTTAGCCCCATGTTCATCGTCTGGCTTCGTGCCACCTCTGAGTGACTGAGCATAGAGTTGGGTCGCTCGCTGAGTCACAACCCTATCCCCATCAAATAAGCCATTGGTGACTTCAACCACATCGCCGGATTCTCGACCTAATGTGACTTCAGTGGGCTGAAAGGCGGCACCGTTTTGCACAAATACGATCGTTGTCTTGTCGTTGGTTTCCACCAAAGCGGATTTTGGAATCACCAGAACCGCAGTGGGTGTTTGATCTGTTAAGACCTCCAGTTCAGCAAACATTCCTGGTTTCAAAACCCCCTTGGAATTGTCCAGTTCGGCTTTCACAGGAACCACACGGGTTTGCCCCTCAACCACAGCCCCAATGACGCTGATCCGTCCGGTAAAGGTGCGATCGGGCAATCCATTTACGCTCACGCTCACCCGTTGCCCCGGTTGAATCTGGCTCAGGTCTTTTTCGTGGACGTTGGCAGATACTTGCACACTATTCCCGTTCACGATGGTCATGATCTTTTTGCCTGCGTCCTCTCCCGATTCGCCCGTGGTGGTTTCGCGATCGGCAACAGTGCCAGAAATAGGAGCGGTAATCGTGATTGTGCCATCCGAGTTGGGGGTTGCTCCCAGTTGGCGCAATCGAGTCTGATAGGTTTCACCACTGAGGGAAACACGAGACTGGGCAACTTCCACGCTGGACTGGGCACGCTTGAGTTGGGCAGTGGCTTCAGAAATTTGGAGTCGGCTTTCTGCTTTGGCGAGGGCTGCTTTTGCTTCTGCCAACTTTGTTTCAGACTCTAGAAAAGTCCGCCGAGGGATGGCTCCGCTGGTTAACAATTCCCGATCTTTGTCGTATCGTTCCTGTGCGAACCTCACTTCTGCGCGGGCTTGCTGTACTTCAGTGGCAGCAATGGTTTGTTGCTGGCGATAATTGTCCTGGGCTAATTGCAGATCTGCCTGGGCTTGTTTCACCGCCGCGATCGCCTCTGATTTGCGGTCTAATGCCGTCGTTCTTAATTCCGCGAGTTCTGGACTGGTCATCACTGCCACGGGTTGCCCTGCCGCCACTGCCTCCCCTGGACGCACCAGTAACCGAATCACCGTCCCACCGACTGGGGTTGTCACTTCTACCTGCTGGTTGGGCAATGGCTCCAGTTGCCCCGTTGTTTTAATTCCCACAGCCAACCGTTGCCGAGAGACCGATTCCACTTTCAGTCCCAGCCGTTTGGCAGTTTCGGCATCCACTTGAATCGCTCCGACCGCCTGCACCGACTGACCTCCCCCCTGAAACTCATCTCCGTGCCCTGCATGGGCTAACCCCCTGGCGGCAGGCAACAACAGGAGCACACTGAGCAAGGTTCCGCACAGCGAACGAGTTGCAATTAGGAAATTCAATCGACGAACAGAACAAGTCATACGCGGTGTTCCTGGCAGTGAAGATGGAACTAAAGGAAAAGTCATGTCGGCATCTGCGAAAGCACTATTAACAGGTCAATTGCGTTAATGCAATTAGGTTTAAACCTATTTGCCGTACCAGGCTTTTCTCCACTGTTTCATCTGGTCAATTTCTGCCTGCTGGGAGGTGATGATGTTATTCGCTAATTGCTTTAACTCTGGAGCCTTCGCTTTACTGAGGACATCGTTTGCCATGACGATCGCGCCTTCGTGATGAGGAATCATGGCATCCAGAAATCGCTGATCAAACTGGGGATCGGCTTTGCCCAAATCCATGCTCATCATCATGCTCTTTCTCTGATCCTCAGACATTTCCATCATATGTCCCATCGCCGCGTGCCATGCCATCGGTGTAGCGGAGGCGTTCGGATACCAGGCTTTGCGCCACTGTTTCATTTCCGCAATTTCTTTGGTTTGGGCTTTGATGATCTCTTCGGCAAGTTTTTTCATCTCTGGACGCTGGGATTTCTGGAGCACTTCTTGCGCCATCACTAAGGCTCCTTCATGATGGGGAATCATGGCGTCAATAAAGCGTAAGTCATAGTCGGCATCGGCTGGCCCCAGATCCATGCCGTGATTCATGCCGTCCATTTTGCCGTGATCCATTGTGGAATGATCCATCGTTGAATTGGATCCGACAGTGGTGGCGACGGGACTCGGTGCTTGAACCTGAGACTGAGAATTTGAACAGGCAGTTAGGACACTTCCTGCTGCTGCGATCGCAAACACAACCAATCCTAAAAATTTAGCCTTCAAAACCATGACCAACCCAATTCAAACAGTGTTCATAATCTAGCATTTCACACAGAAATGAAATCTGGATGAAATTGAACGAGGGAGTGCGATAGAGCCTATATCCCCATAATGCCCATCAAGATGGAATCAGTCGTGGCTCAAGTCTGTTGTTTCGGTTTGTAGAACCATTACGCGCAACGGTTCTAAGGGGGTAATATCCACAGGTTTGGAACACAACCAATGTAGGATTAGACGAACACAGCCAATTTTAGCAATGGATAAGTTTGTCTAGCGTGTGATTACAGCCAGGAGGTTATTGCCAGTTGCCCGTGAGGACGTACGCTGCCCAATAATAGGGATGGCGAAATTCTGGAGATTGGGTGTTTTTGAGGAGTGAGAGTTGGGTTTGGCGGAGTGCTTCGGCTTTAGTGCGATTGGGTTGGGCGAGTTCCCGATATAGGTGTTCCATCGCGATCGCGGATGATGCATCATTCACTTGCCACAAGGTTGCGATCGTACTGCGGGCACCGGCACGGACAGCCATTCCAGCCAACCCCAAAGCGGCGCGATTGTCTCCGGCAGCAGTTTCACAGGCGCTTAACACTAACAACTCCAGGGGTTCCTTGGCGCGAACCGCAGAAGCCTGGAGGACATCCTTGAGTTCATTGATGTTGAGGCGACCATCCCAGGTCAGGATAAAAGTATTTTCCAATCGTGAGCTAAACTGACCGTGGGTAGCAAGATGCACGATGGGGAAGGGAACTGTTTTCAGGTTAGCTTGGAAATTTTGACCGGTGAAGCGATCGTTCAAAAAAACCTGACTATTTTGTACTTGGGCGGTGATGCGCTGGAGTTCAGTTGCCACATTGGGCAGGGCAGAAAACCCCGATCGCGCTTCGGTTAAGCCTGCTGCCAGAGTTTTTAAGGATGTTTGGGTGAGTTTCCGACTTCCCAACAGTTGCAAACCGGGCGTGAGGGCAACACTGTACTGTTCAATCAAATATTGACCATTTTGGCGATCGCGCAAGACGGTCATTGGAATATTCCGCAGCACTCCATCTGGAATAAAGACAAGCGTTTTGATTTGCTTTGCAATTAAATCTTGTTGAATGGGACGAATTAACCAATCATAGAGTTGTTCTGCGGCTGGAAGAAAATCTGATTCTGGTATATTGCCTTGCTTAAGGGATTGCCGTAATTGATTCACTAGAGTTTCCAACTGGGCGGTTGAAAAGCCTGCGGTTTGGGCAGTGGTGTAGTAGGTAAGGGGTTGACCGGGCAAACTCACAATCACCGCTAACCGATCCGGCAGCACAATGGGATATAGAACAGCGGCAGTTGGGTCGGTCTGATCGATTTGTTCGCGCCGCACGACTAAGCAATCTTCGCGAAAGAAATTGACCAGTTCGGTTAATTGGAGCGATTCGATCGCATCCCGCACTGCCGCTAAGTTTTCTGGTTTGGGTGTAGTGTGTTGCGTGTCTAATAACAAAGTCACTAATTCACGATGAATGGGTTCGATCGTATCCCGAAAGGCAAATTGTTCAGTTAAGGCTGAAGCCGCTAATTCTTTGCGAACGGAGGCGAGGGTTTTGATGGCAGTTTGATAGGCTGCGATCGCGGCTTGCAGGTTTCCCTGAGCTTTCAAAATCCGACCCTCTTGCCATTGCCAGCCATAGGCGATGTCCGGTGCTTGATTCAATTGGGCAATTAGTAAGGCTTGCTGGGTCAGTGTCAATGCATCGTTGAGTTGTCCGGTGCGTTCGTAGAGCTTGCCTAATGCGCCCAGGGAAAAGGATTCTGCGCGGGGAACATTGAGTTTTTTGGCTTGTTGCGCGGCAGTGGCTAATAGTTTTGCAAGATCGACTGCATCGGATGAGGACAGTTGATTCGCTGATTGATTGATCCAGTGTTGAGCAAAGTTAATTTTAGTGAATGGTGATAATTCTTCTTGTGTAATGATTTTTTCTTTTAATTGATTAAATACTAATGTTGATTTTTCAGTTTTATTGATTTCTTTTAATAGGCTGAGCTGATTGAGTTGAGCCTGAATGCGAGTATTCAGTTGAATTGTATTTTTTTCTGCTTGCTGATACTGCGCCAGTGCATGTTGCATTTGAGTATCAAAGGCGATCGCGAATTCGGTGTTTTGAAATTTGCGTCCTTGCTGATTTTTTTGGAGCAAGTCAATGGCTTGCTCAATGGTCAGGTTATTCAAGGCTAAATCGGCGATCGCTTGAGTGCGGATCACGTTTCCTAACTTTAAATGTCCTGTGGCAAGTACTTCGGGTTGCTGGATACGCTCAGCCAATTTCAAACTGTGGGTCAGGAGAATTTGGGCAGAATCTAAATTCCCGGTCACTCGCAGGGCTTCCCCCAAGCTTTGTAACGCAGTAATGGTTATTGGGGAAGCAGGCAATGCGGCTAATTGGGCGGTTAACCCGTTGCCGTGATCCAGTTGATTTGGATTGAGGCTGAGGACATTGACTAGCAGCGCGATCGCCCGTCGATAGTTGCCAAGTGCTTGCAACGCCTCTGCTTGATTGATTTGTGTTTCAGTAACTCGGTCTGTGTTGCCAAGAGCTTGGTGCAGGGATTGGGCAGTTTGCCAGGATTCCAGGGCTTGTTGGGGATTGCCTTGAGTAAAGTACAGACTGCCTTGAATATCGAATGCTTGTGCCAGAGCCGATTGGCGATCGCGCGAGTCTTTGACTTGATTTTGCAATAAGTTTTGACTGGTTTTGATGGATTGTAATGACTCTTTCCATAAGCTCAATTGTTGCTGACATAATGCCAAGTTGCTGAGGTTGATTGCAGCTTTCAGAAAATTTCCTTGAGCTTGATAGTGCTCAGCAGCAGATTCAAATGCGGCTGCCGCTTCGGTATATTGTCCAGATTGAAAGCGCGATCGCCCAATTTGTTCCCAGTCCTGGGGAGATTGGGCGGTCGTCAATTCAGCAGATTGTGTTGGTATCCGGGGCACTGTTGCCAAAATTGGGTGCGCCCAGACTACCAGTAGGGTTGCCAGTAACGCAAACAGAAACCGAGAAAGAAGACGGCGTTTCATCGTCATAGGGGCATAAGCTCAAAGTGTTGAGTGTTGAGTGTTGAGTGTTGAGTGTTGAATGTTACCTCCTGACTCCTGACTTCTGACTCCTGTTTTCTGCCTCTTACTTTCATCTTCTACCTTCCACCTCCTTTCAAGTCTTGGATGGGCACGCTGAAGCAACTAACTCTTGCAAAAGTTGAGTGGTGGCGGGAGAAGGCGATTGAATTGCATACAGCACTTGCAAGGCGTCCGAAAGCAATCCCTGATCAGCAAAATACTGCCCCTGTTGGAGTGCAATTTCTTCTGGGGCGGTTCGAGTTGCCTGCAATTTTTGGGTTAGTGTTTCTAGTTCAGTGCGTTTGGCGTTGCGCTGTTCTAAGTCCATGACCTTAAATCGATATTCCGTCTTTTCCGATGTGATTGATTGGTCTAAATTGCGTTGAAATGTGAGTTCCCAACTGTAAATTTGACCTGCTTGGAGGGGCGTGCCGCTATACAATATCTGGTTGCTATTGGGTTGTAAGGTTTGTTCCCAAATGATTTCTCCTGAAGTTGGATTGCTAATTCGCAACTGGCTCACTTTGATGTTCGGTGTATTGAGTTGCCATAGAAATAGGGGGCGATCGCTCCAGATTACATATTCTTTTTGGAGGACATCGGTGCCAGGAGCCAGCACACACAGCCCTCCTCGCCGAATGCCTTCATCACGGGGGCGACGTTTCTGGAAGGTTTGTCGCAATTCTTGTAAGGTTGTAACTGCTGGTTGGGCTTGGGCTGCTGGTTGAGCATTGGGCAACGCAATCGCCACGCCAGTCAGAAGACTCAGGCAAAAAACATTCAGGAGTAAGGGGGGCAGTTTACGCATTAGATTGTTTCCTCATCGCAGGTAGAACATAGAGCCAAAGCATCAACGATGGTAAAAACCAGGGCAATAAGATTGATGCGGAAATATATAGTTGTAGGCTGATCAGCCCGTATGCAGTGGTCGCGATCGCCAATGGTGTCAAAAACCGTTGCTGTTGTTTGCGGGGCCACTGTAACGATTGCTGGCGGAGGGTTTGACTGATGCCTTTGCCGATCAACAGTGCCATTCCCACCATCCACAAATCAGGAATGGGCACAACAATGCGTTGCGTTAGCAAATGATGCAGGATATAGGCATGAATTTCGCTGCCCGTGAGAACGGGCAAATAGTCTGGAGAGTTTTGGGAATTACCGTTGGGAAAACGAGCCGCAGCATTGTTTTCAGGCAAGCGATTGCGCCAATACTCAACGGCTGGCACGACCGGATACAGATCCAGTTGTTTCCCAACAATGCCACTCATATCAACATATTCTCCCGACCCAATTAGAGTGATTTGAGATGGCAGGTTGGGCAATGTCATCGGCTGTTTTAGAATTCTCCAGGCGGCAACTCGTTCATAGATGCGATCAGGTGGAATAGAAAAGTCGATCACGGGTTCTAACCAGATAATGCCGAACCTATCGTAAAACCAGGTAGACAGGGGTGAAAGGCGCGATCGCTCTAATGCATCCAATCGCTTGCTTTGACTTCCATGCTGTTGAATCGCATCTAACAACTGAGTGCGTAAATTCGTGGAATTATCGAGTTTGGGAGCGGGCAACGTGTTCGCCGGAAGTTCTTGCTGAGCAGTGTATAGCAATGCCAGGAGATAGGCGAGGGGGCAAATTTCGCGGCAGTCTTCATCGGGATAGGGCAGTGTCATCGAGCGGGGCAAGATGGAAACATACGCCTGCATACTCCATTCAGGTTTGGCGATGCCGTTGTCTTGCACTGCAAATATATTGGCAGACTCAAAACTGCTGTAGGGGGCACCAAACACAAACCAGGTGCGGTTTTGTTGCACCGATGCTTGCAAGGCTTGGTTCAGGGTTTCTTCTCCACCGACGGGGCGATCCAGCAAATAGTCAATACCGATAATCGAAGCCTCTAGCTGGGTCAAACGAGTGATTAATTCCGCCAGATAAGGTCGGCTAATGGGGGTGGGGGTGGCAATTCGAGCATCGCGACGGATGGATTCTTCATCAATTTGGATCAAGGCAATGGGCGGCGGTTCGGCAGGGGGAAGTTGCTGGGTCAAATCTCGATAGATAGCTTGGGCTGCAACTCGTTGATCCAGAAGCCACTGTTGCACGGATGGCAGCAGACTAAGGGTAAGGCAGGTGGCGATCGCAACTGCTTCCAGGCGATTGGGGAGTACGTAACGTAGGCGTTGTTTCCAGTTGGATACTGGAATTTGAAACAGGTCTGCCCCCGGATGGGCAAACAGCGATGGCACAAGATACGCCGATGGATAGGTCAAATTGCGCTCTAGCCGCAGGTATTGGGATGCTGCCATGATGGCTTCTTGCAAGGTTTGATGATTGGCAAGACTTTGTAAAAAATGAATCAAAAACTCTTGGGCGACTCGATTATGAATTGGTTCTCGCATCACCACAACCTGGCTAAAACCTAATCCAATCAAGCTTTCGGCAATATTGAGTCCACTACAAGAGTTAAAGATGGCAACTTGTAACCCGTTTTCCTTGGCGATCGCGAGTTGGGGCGCAATTTCTGCCAGTTGGATCGAGGTATTGGGGGCGATCGCTAACTCTCCACCCGTCATCACCGTTTCGTTGCTGTGTCCCGCAAAAAACAAGACATCCCACCCTTGAGGATCGGAAATCGCCTGCTGAATTCTTTGTTTCACCGTTGTTGCCAGTTCTCCGGTTTTCCAATTGACCAACGAAACGGCAGCAACCTTACTCAGGGCTTTTACCGCTGCTCGATCTGTCTCCAGCGCCAGCCCTGTATCATCCCCAAAAATGGCTAAGATTCTAGCTTGACTGCGTTTTTTGGGCTTGCTGGAGGGCGCTTGGATATTGGCAGGGGTGCGGATGATGCGAATGGAACTCTGGTTAGAAAAATCCGCTCCAATTTCCCAGACTTCCCACGGAAATCGCGCTAGCTCCATTGGATAACAGGTTAAAAACACATTGGTATGGGGCAACTCTGGGAGCAGACGACTCGATTGAAACTGAGTTTCAAAACTCGATCCAGAACTGATGGCGGCTCGAATTTCAAACAGTTCTGCACTGCGTAACCAATGGTGAAATGCATTCAATAATATAGTTTCCGCCTGGACTAATTTAGCCTGCCAATCCACTACCCCCGTGCCAATCTGCCCACTTTCTGCAACTCGCGCTCGCAGTTGATGTTCAGAACGCTCTTGAGCAACTTTCACCAGCGGCATTTCAGCGGTTTTGTAAAAACTGAGATAGGTGCGTCGCCATTCCTGATAGAGCGTGGTGAGTTGGGGGGGATAGTTCACGGTCGCCATCAACTGTTGCCCCTGTCCCCAGGTCAATTCAAACAAGCACGTCTGCTCAATTTTCTGCACTTTAAGACGAAAGTAGCGCATACGCCTTCTACTCCGGCTGGAATGCAAAGGGAGGAAACTGAATCCGCTCACCGTTGGGCAATGAAATGGCAAAGCAAAATTGCTCATCCCAGGTGCCAATCACCCGTGTATAGATATGGGGAATTGCGGTTGATTCTGCAATGGGGTTGGTCAGCAATTCCCCGTCTGCTGAAACTTGCAAGCCCATGCCTCTGGGCAATCCCTCTCCCTGAAACGCACTTAACACCACCAACAATGACCATTCGGGTGGATCATTGGCAGGGGGAAGCGCCCAGGCGATCGCGTACAGACGCAAAAGAGTGGAGTTAACAGAAAGCTCCTGATAAGCTCCCCGTGCTTCTGGGGGAATGGTTAGTCCAGTGTCAGCCAGTGCCGATTGCACGTCGGTAAACGGATCAGCCGTTCTGAGTTCAGCCATTGCCGGAGTCAGGGCAGGCATGAGAAGCCAAGCAAGCTCCTGCGCCACCGCATCCAGGCGATCGCGCATCCAGGCTGCAACATTGATGGAAGAAGATGTATTTTGTTCTGTGTTTTGCAGAGTTTTGAATTTTGAGTTTTGAATTTCTTCTGCCTTCTGCCTTCTGCCTGCTACCCCAATTTGGAGCAGTTCTTCCACCAATTCTGGATGCCTCAAAATCGTGGCTCCTTCTTTCCATGTCAACAGTTGTTGCGGCATGGTTTCAGCAGATCGCAATTGGGGGGCTAAGGTCGCGAATCGAGTTTGGAGTTGTGCCACCGAAAGCAGGGCAGGAGATGGGAGGGGCGATCGCGCCCATGTCTTCGCCTCCAGACCGCGCAGTTCTAACAGCAACGAGGTTGGCTCCGGGTTGAACCAGTTGCATTGCAGCGGATAAAACCACTCAAGCGTAGGCGCAAATGTATGGGTTTGAAGGTGCTGCTGGAGGATATCGTGTCGCTGATAGCCATAGATATCAACTTGCATTTCCTCTTCCATCACTTCTACTAGCACATAAAAATCAGGAACGAAGTCCGCTAATTCAATGGCAGCTTTGGCACATTCAACGACTGAATCCGTGCGATCGCAACTCACAATCAAACACAGTCGAAACTGATTCACATGAAGATTACAGACGACTTCAATCAGATTTGCATAAGCAGGCTGAAACAATGAACATTGAGCGTGATCAATCACAGAATCAGGCATCCATTCCGCCAACCATTGCTCAAATCCAAACAACGCCAGCCCATTCAGATAGGTTTGCCACTGGGCATCCGCATGGGGCACGGTTTGACTCAGTTGGACGGCGTGTTCAATTTGTTCTGTCTCTAGCTCAATACTGGTCTCAGAAACAGAAAACCAATCGGGTCGATCATCCGTGGAAAGAAATGCACTCATCATAGGTCACCTGATAGTCCTGCGGGGGTATTACGAAACAAAGCATTGCGTATCTAGAAATTGGCACAAACGACGAGAAAAAAGGCTAGTTAAGGGTTGCTGCTTTGCAACAGCGGCTTCGGCCTCGGCTTGTTGCATCAAGGTTGAAATTTGTTCATCTAATGCAGCTTCAATTTGTTGATCTAAAGATTGAATTTGACTGGTATGTGTGTAGAGTTGTGCGATTTCCAGGACTTTCTGTATGAGTAGCGTCATTAAGTGTTGCCGAATTGAAGCTCGAAATTCTTTTAGTTTCATTAATCGAGTGACTTGAAACTGAGCTTCGAGTCCAACATGAGTAGCAATTTCACCCATTGACTTACCCTGACAATGAAATAAATGAAGTGCCCGCAGGAAATGTTCCGCAGTTTGGGCGCTTTTTCGCTTGAGATAGGCGACGCGATCGCCCGTGGCTTGTTCAATTGCCTGGTCTAAATACACCAAAAACTGCTGCCGATAGACTTGCAGAAATTCCTGCTGAGCTTCCTGATCCACATCTGTTTCAGGAATTGGTAGATCAACGGCTCGTGCTTGCGTTTCGGGTCGATCCAGTGAATCTGTAACGAGGGTGTTGCCCCCTTGCTGATGCAATCGATACTGGCGCAACTGACCTGCTAACTTTTGCAGCTTACTCAATAGCCGATCGCTGGATAGCGCACCGTTTGTTTTGGCTTGATAGCTCATTGCCATGCGGGTTAGTTGTTCCGGGGTTGGCGGTTGGCAAGCAGCTTTACTTTTCAGCACTCCTGTTTGGCGTTGCTGGAGCCGATCAGAGCGATAGACTTCATGATACGCCTGCAACAGATCGCACGCTTGATTCACCTCCACTGGAGTCAACGTGTGAAACTCAGTTAAGATTCGTTGGAGTTGACGAGGTTGGGTATTGTTTAGCAATGCCCAATCACTAATCAAAAACACACCATGTTCACGCAAAAAACAGGTTAACTCTTCATGTTGCCGCACCAAACGCGATGTCCATGTACCAAGGCTGGCACGCTCTGGATCAAAGGTCTGCAAAATCTCTGTTGCCAGAGTGCGATACTGTCCTGGTTGCTGCGATCGCAATTTTGGCTTGCCATCATCATCCAAAACCAACGGAAATAAATCATAGCGAGTGAACCCATGATTGGAGCCAAACTGAGTTTCTAAATAAAGACAAGCCTGCTCAATCTGGTGGGAAACATAACAGCGCAAACAGCATTCTGCGCGATCGCCAGTGCTTGGATGATTGGCATCCTTCTGAATCACCTGGATCAGGTGTCGTTGCACGGGCAGATCAGCAATATCCCGTTGCCCAGCAAGATTAGGAAACTGTTCGGCAAAGAATTGTTTGGCGAACGCCACCTCTTCCATGCGCCGTTGTCCAGTCCCATCCAGCCGTATTAGCCGCCAGTATCTTGCTGCTGCTCCCATCCGTGTTACCTCTCCCTACTTGCGGAATCATCAACACGATTTGTACTGTTTCATCTTCACCCAATCGATTAAAAATGACTGCGTTTGACAACAGTTCTTGATTTAGACGCGATCGCACCTATGCACTACCGCTGCAATCAATTTCTTCCGCGTAAGGAGAATTGCCAGACATAGGGTTAGAAAAATTTGGTCTATTTCTTGGTCAAAAACTGCATACGTCCTCTGACGCTCAATTTATGAACTGGTAGCGCAGGGAAACGACTTGATTTCAACGAGGTTGACTGACTTCCAACCCTGCTTAAACCACTTCAGAGCAACTTCTAACATCAAATGATGAATTGATGCGGGGTCACGCAATTCAGGAAGCCCCTTCTGCTTGCCAAACTACGCCTTGCATCATTGCTCTAGCACATTCCTAATTACTACCTGAAAGGACAAAATCATGGCAATTACAAAGAAAGGCTCTTTCACTTACACTGGCTACTCCGATATCATTGGTGTTGGCGGCAGTGGTAATGATACGCAATCCTCTGGATATGGTAACGATTACCTCGATGGTGGCGCTGGTAATGACTACCTCTATGGCAACGATGGCAACGATAGCGTTGTCGGTGGTTATGGTAATGACTACCTTAGTGGCGGCAATGGTAACGATGAAATGGGCGGTTACTGGGGCAACGATACCCTAGTGGGTGGCGCTGGTAGCGATACCCTCTCCGGTGGTGTGGACAACGACTACATTTATGGTGGAGACGATAACGACTTCCTCTACGGCGATCCTGGCAGCGATACTCTATATGGCGGCAATGGCAATGATGTGCTCGCGGGTGGCGATGACAGCGACTACCTCAATGGCAACTGGGGTAATGACACCGTTTGGGGTGAAGCGGGTAATGACACGCTCCGGGGTGATTATGGTGATGATGTGCTCGCGGGCGGATATGGGGATGACTGGCTTTACGGGGACGCTGGCAACGATGTGCTCTATGGCGAAGCTGGCAACGACTATCTTGAAGGCGGAGATGGTTACGATGTCCTCTTAGGGGGGGCTGGTAACGATACAATCTATGGCTCGTCTTACGGAAATACGACTATCGGTGATTACATTGATGGCGGCTATGGTCACGATTACGTGATTGGTGATAGCGGCAACGACACTATCTATGGCTCAGGCGGCAATGATACCCTTTCCGGCGGCAACGGTGATGACTACATTAATGCCAACTATGCGAATGATTCGACGTTGGCTTATGGAAACAGTCGCTATCTATATGGTGGTGCTGGCAACGATACGCTGGTAGGTGGTTCGGGTGAAAGCTCCCTGGATGGTGGTGTCGGAAATGATGTGATTACGTCGAATGGTGCTGATGTGATTGATGGCGGTAACGGCAATGACACGATTTTCGTCTATGGCAATGCGTGGTCTACAACTGGCGGAGAGGGTGACGATGCAATCTATAGTTACACAACCAGCAGTGTGGCTTTAGATGGTGGGGTTGGTAACGACAGAGTCATCGGCAATAGCGGCAATGACACACTGACTGGTGGTCTAGGTAATGACACCATTCAAGGTGGAATTGGCAATGACATTCTCAGTGGGTATGGCAACACTGGCACTGATCATAGCGAGTTTGATTGGCTGACTGGGGGCGCAGGCTCAGATACCTTTATGCTGGGTACTACGGGTAATGTGTTCTACAACGAAACAGGTGACGGTTATGCAGTCATCCAGGATTGGGATGCCATATCCTCTAGTACAGATGTTGAGTTCGATCGCGTTCAGTTAGCAGGCAATGCTAGTCAATACAAACTCAACTTCACGAGTGTTAGCGGTATTGGTAGTAGTGCTGTTGATACTGAAATCTTCTTTAACTCTAATGGCAGTTGGGAACGAATTGGCGTCATTCAAGACTCAAAAAGTTTCAGCCTGAGTCGTGATGTAGTGTTTGTTTAGTGCAAGTTTGTACCTTTGAGTGTTGTTGCTAGGGGTGGCGATCGCTGTTGAGTATCTCCTTGCTCAGGCGCGATCGCCTTTCTTTTTCATCCAGTCTTATTCTTTCAATGCATTCAAAGAACTTTATAATCTTTGAAACTCAAAGAAACAGTTTATGAATGTTTAATCCATTAAAGACAAATTTCTTTTTCCACATAACCGTTACCACGGTTTGCACACTCCCGAAAACTTACGATTCAACGCAAATCTGCAAGAGTTTTCCCATCGAGTTTCTATTATTTCGGCTCTACATACTGGCGGCAAACTTTCTTCTGAAGACGCTTATAACCAGATTGAACAGCTTTGGCGGCAACTTGCACACATCAAATGTGAATCCATACATTGAAACAATTAGACGAAACAATGTGTTATCAAGAAGATAAAATCGGTTACATTGGTTATCACCTCTATCGCCTTGGATGGCAAAATAGGCTGCACAAAACGTTACCCCCTTTTCAACATTTCTTATTCAGTACTCTGCTCTATTACCGTCGAGGTTTGCATGATGCAGAGCAATGGCGCAATAGTTTAACAACGCTTAGCTCATCGCATTGATTTTTCCACAATCCCCGCTTCTGGCTGTACTCCCACACACTTCGTATTGCTAGATTGAACTGAATCACAGAGGCTTGGATGGCTAAACAACAGAAATGGGGGGGCGATCGCGCCACTTGGGCAAGCATCGCGGGTGGAATTTTGCTAGCCGTTTTCCCAATCAACGCTCGCGCACAAATCGCTGGAGATGGAACACTCGGTAGCCAGGTTAACGGAAGTCTAACCGCTCCTTGCACCGGAACTTGCATTATCACAAATGGCACTACGCGAGGAAGCAATTTATTTCATAGTTTTCGCCAATTTTCCTTGCCCAATGGAGATCTGGCAGGCTTCATTACCACGCCAACAATTCAAAATGTGATTGTGCGCGTCACTGGAATTGGGCAACCGTTTATTTCCAACATCAACGGCACGATCGCTACTAGCAATCCGGCAAACTTTTTCCTATTAAATCCAAATGGCATTATTTTTGGTCCTGATACCAGACTGTTTAATGGTGGGGCATTTTTGGCAACTACTGCCGAGCGGATGCTGTTTCAAGATGGAACGGTCTTTGATAGCCGTAACCAAACCTCTGCCTCGTTACTAACCGTTAGTGTGCCGATTGGTTTACAGTTTGGCAAATCTCCCGGAGAAATTCGATCCAGTGCTCTGATTGGAGCCGGGATTAACAGCCTATTTACGGATTTTGCCCTGGTTGGGGGAGATGTCACGTTGGATGGCTCGGCGATCGTTGCACCCGGACAACGAATCGAGATTGCAGGAGTAGACGGGAATAGTCAGGTTGAGCTGCGTTTGAATGGAAACAACCTGAGCTTAAATATGGCATCAGATACCGCACGTCGAGACATTACCTTGCTGAATGGCACCCTAATTGATGTGTCAACTAGCAATGTTGGTGGGGACGTTGCCATCACAGGACGAAACATCCGCTTCAATCAAAGTGCCGTTTTTGCTGGAATTCTGCCAGGAATCGACAATGCCGCTACCAATCGAGCAGGCGATATTGTTATCAATGCGACTGCAAATCTGCAATTAACTCAAAAGAGCGGGCTTATCAATCAGATTGAGGATGGTGCAATTGGGCAGGGGGGCAACACTCGCGTTACGGCTACCAACGTGCAAATGCAGAATGGGTCAGCCATCGTCGCTAGCACGTTTGGACTTGGTAATGCAGGCAATCTTCAAGTAGTCGCGAACGCGATCGCTCTTGACAGTGATAGTGGCATACAGAGCGCTGTTGGTTCATCTGGCAGTGGACAAGGAGGAAGTGTCACCCTTCAGACACGTTCCCTTATGCTCAAAAACGGTGGTTCAGTTGGGACAACAACGGCGGGCATCGGTAACGCAGGTCAGGTGAAAGTCACTGCCGATACCATCATCCTGGATAGCCGAGGTGGAATTTTTGGGCAGGTGGCAAGTACAGGGACGGGGCGAGGTGGAGATATCACCATTCAATCTCGATCTCTGACCCTCACAAATGCAGCTTCCGTTAGTTCCAACACGTTTGGCATCGGTAATGGCGGCAACATTACGGTAGCGACTGGTTCGTTGAGTGTATCGGGTGGATCGGCGATCGATGCCGGCACTTTTGGGAACGGCAATGGTGGCAATGTGCGAGTCACCGCTAACTCCATTGCTCTGGATGGCACGACACCAGATAGTCAGTTTGTCAGCGGCATTGGTAGCCAGGTTCGTGGGACAGCCAGTGGTCGCGGCGGCGATGTTACGGTTGAAGCCAACTCATTAACCATCACGAACGGTGCCAACATTTCTGCCAGCACTTTTGGGAACGGCAATGGTGGCAATGTGCGAGTCACCGCTAACTCCATTGC
>ERZ1066125.239-NODE-239-length-22275-cov-11.240369_pt1 | contig 22275 bp, 22 predicted proteins | sample MGYA00382772_ERZ1066125 | MGnify/ENA primary metagenome ERZ1066125 (study PRJEB33369, sample SAMEA5778355) | biofilm metagenome | biome: Industrial cooling water; feature: Water cooling tower basin; material: Biofilm | place: United Arab Emirates | collected... | reverse complement strand
CTGCCAGATGAATCAGGGGAAAGGGAATGTTACTAACGGGATAAATGAAGCCTGACAGTAGCAGAGCCGTCATGAAACCCGTGAGAGAGACGGCTTGAATAGTGGCGACCAGATCCTTTGCCCGTGCCCCAATCAACAGCCCAAACATGACGCTAGTTGCCAGATAGAGGGGGGTGCCAACCAACAGTGGAATGGGATCGCCTGCAAAACTCAGCCCAAACAGTAGGGAACCAACGCCCATAAGCACGATCGCCTCACCTAACCCAATCAATAAATAAGCGAATCCTTTACCCAGTAACAGCTCAGCCGCTGTCATGCTGGAGGCATACACCTGAACGATATTACCCTTCTCTTTTTCCCGTACCATTGCCATAGCTGGTAGCAGGGATGGAAACACCCACAGAAGGAACCCAAACACACCGGGAACGATGTAAAGCGACTCCTTGCGCCCAGGATTGAACCAGAGACGCAGGTGAGGCGAGAGGGGACTGGGCTGAGTTTGTAAGCCAGCACTAGCTAAAAAGGCGGTAGTGGTGGCGTGGATGCTGTTCTGAATGACTCTGGCATTATTGGTATCGGTGCCATCTACAAGAATCTGCACATCACTACCCCGTCCTGCTTTGATGTCGCGGCTGAACTTTGGTGGAATGATCACGACCGCTTTAGCAAAACCATGATCAAGGGCATGAATCGCTGGGTCGCCACCGGGCCAGGAGGTCGCCTGAAATTGATTAGTGGCGAACAACCGTTCAATATAGCTACGACTGAGGGGTGTGTTATTCAGATCTTGAACAACCAGGGGAATGTTTTTCGCCTCAAGGCGAATGGCAAAACTCAGAATTAACAGCGATATCAATGGCAGCAGAAATGCCAACCCCACGGTGAGGCGATCGCGGCGAAACTGTGCTAACTCTTTGAAACATTGATTCCAAATACGTTTCATCGATTCCCCCTATACCAGGTGAAAGGTTGATTGGGGTGTCTGCGATCGATGCTCCCAGGCGGCAATTAATCTTTCAATTTCAACCTGCAAAGCCTGTAACTGAGCAATTCGTTGCTCAATAGCTCGAATAATGCTTTCTATCTTCTGTCGGGCTGCTTCACAGGGACATTCTTGCTGCTCACAAATTTGCAGCAGTTCTTTAATTTCTAGAAGGTTCAAGCCGAGATTTTGAGCAGTCTTGATCAGGATCAGACGATCAAATACTTCGGCAGAAAATAAGCGGAATCCACCACTGCTGCGAACAGGCGATCGCAATAGCCCAAGCTCATCGTAATAGCGAAGTGTTTTAATCGGTATTCCACTTTGCAGAGCAACCTGACCAATCCGAAGTAAATTTGTTTTTCTTGAAGGCATAGTACCCTCCGAGCATGATGAAGTTTGAGCAATAGTTACTTAATGAGTCATTAACTGATCTTTCAAGGGTGACACTAACCACTTTCCTCTTTGATTCTTTAAATCATCAACTCGAACTGTCAAAGTTATTGTTTGATCATTTCTTTGCACAGTCAGTTGCGATACCTGACCTACTTGGAGTTGACTAACTTGCTGTTGCAATTCATTGGGCGTAATAATTGATTTTTGATCAATGGCAATAATCACATCACCTGGGCGCATTCCTGATTCGGCTGCTGGAGTATATGGAAATATTTGTAAAACCCGAATTCCATTAATTTCTGGTAACGATTTAGAAGCCTTAGTGCTCCGATTCATTTCTCTTGCTAGTTCTGGAGTTAGCGCGGCTACATGAATACCAAGAAATGGATGGGCAACTTGTTTTCTATTAGCAAGTGTTTTTGCGATTACAGTTGCAGTATCAATGGGAATTGCGAATCCGATCCCTGACTTAACCGAACGAATTGAGGTATTGATCCCAATAACTTCTCCTGCTTGGTTCAGTAGAGGTCCACCAGAATAATCAGGATCGATCGCGGTATAGGTTTGAATCACATCCAGCCGTGTATCGGGAATTCCCGCTTTCGTGTTCAGACGGTTAAAGCTACTGACGATACCCAAATTAACATTGCTACCAACATCTCCGACTGCTACCACTGAATCACCAATTTTGGTCTGATTCAGGTTGCCTACAGGAGCAATTGGTAATTTCTGCTGACCTGGATCAACTTTGACAACGGCTAGATCGGTTAGCGCATCTACTCCTTTGACTTCCCCCAAAAATTTCCGTCCATCAACCAGGGCAACGGTAACTTTTTTAGTTCTCCCAACCAAGTGAGCATTGGTTAAGATCAAACCCCTTGAATCAAGAATAAACCCTGTCCCAGTGCTCCACTGAGACTTTTGCAACGGCTGTGGTGCATTTCCCAATCCTAAATATTGCTGTAGAAATGGATCGTTAAGAACTGCATTGGGTACTGCATGAACAAATTCCTCCATATCGATCTGCACTATCACAGGTTTTACAGGTTCGGCAAGGGCTAGAACAGTGTCTTTATTGGGCGGTATGACGGGAGGACTTTGCACATCAGTGGGTAATGTTCTGGCTTTGTTGAAAACAGGCAGAGATCGTAAACCGACAACTGCCAGAATGACTCCAACAACACCTGCGAGAGCATAGCCAAGCACTCGGAACCGAGAGATTTTTTTAGATTGCTTTGCCATACATCAAACCCGCCTTTGTTAGTTGAGCAATTTCCGATCTTTTTGCAAGCTGTATTAGTGAGAGAAATATCCTAAGTCAAGCGAAATCATTCCAGCAGCATGACAAACGAATAAACACGCGATAAACATCACGACCATGCCAATGATGCGGTTGAGCCATCTGGGAATAGCTGGCTGACTGGTCTGGAGATCAGTCGTTTGAGATGCTTTAGAAATCGGTTCAATGTGTTCGTGCATGGGAGTATCCTCCGGTTCATTCAAAATTTGACATGTCGATAAAAAATTTGTTTGGCGCTATCCGCTGTGGCAGTGTAAATGACAACAATTACGCCCAGCAGTAATAGAAAAGCGATCGGTAATGGCTGAAAACCAAAGGGATTTGCCAGTGGCGTGAACGGTAGAAGCAGTGTGATAACACCGATCAGCAAAGTTGCAGTCAATAAATATTTGCTTGGCTGACTTTTAAAAAATGGCTTGCGAGTGCGGATGACCAGCACAATCATTGATGCAGAAATGACAGATTCCATGAACCAGCCTGTTCTAAACTGATCCGGTGTGGCGTGCAGAATCCAGAGCAATGCACCAAAAGTTAAATAATCAAATATAGAACTGATTAAGCCAAAGACAAGCATGAAATTGCGAATAAACTGAATATTCCAACGACGGGGTCTGCTGACCATATCTCGATCGACGTTATCCGTTGCGATCGTCATTTCTGGTAAATCAGTAAGCAGATTCGTCAGTAGAATTTGCTTAGGCAATAGGGGTAAAAACGAAAGGAAAATTGAGGTACCTGCCATACTGAACATATTGCCGAAGTTGGCACTGGTTGCCATGAAGACATACTTAAGTGTGTTGGCAAAGGTGACTCGTCCTTCTTTCACGCCCTGTACCAATACACCCAGGTCCTTCTCCAGTAACACAATGTCTGCGGCTTCTTTTGCCACATCCACCGCGCTGTTGACTGAAATTCCTACATCAGCAGCATGGAGGGCTGAGGCATCATTGATTCCATCGCCTAAATAGCCCACGACATTGCCAGCTTTCTTCAGTGCTAGAATAATTTGTTCTTTCTGATTTGGTTCCACCTCAGCAAAAATATTGATGGTATCCACTTGTTTCAGCAAAGCAGCATCACTAATTTTGTGCAGATCGGAGCCAATCAAAATTTGTGGATCAGTAAATCCCATCTGTTGTCCAATGTTTACGGCAACCCGTTGATTATCGCCAGTGATAATTTTGAGCGAAACGCCCAAATCTTCCAGGCTATGAATGGTATCAACAATCCCTGCTTTGGGTGGATCAGCAAGTACCAAGAATCCCAAAAAGGTCATCGCCGCTTCATCATCTTTGCTAATTTGGGAAGCGGTTGCCAGCTCGCGATAAGCAATGCCCAGAGTGCGAAATCCTTGATTGCCGAACATTTCGTAACGTTGCAGAAGGCTGGCTTTGAGAGGAGACAGATCGGCGATCGCTCCTGCTGGTGTCCTGACCAATGAGCAAACAGCTAATACGGTTTGGAGTGATCCTTTAGTAACTAAAATTGAGCGATCGTCTTTTTGAACCAAGATGCTTAATCGTTTCCGAATAAAGTCGTAGGGGCATTCATCGAGCTTTTGATAGCCGGACAGATTCCAGGTGCGATGGCTCCGAATCGCCTCGTCAATGGGGTTCACATATCCCGTTTCATAAAATGCATTGAGATAGGCGTAGAAAAGCACTTCATCGCTGTCCTGTCCATCAATATCCAGTGCTGACTGAATCCGCACCACGCCTTCAGTCAGGGTGCCAGTTTTGTCCGAACAAAGGACATTCATGCTACCGAAGTTTTCAATTGAGGCGAGTCGTTTGACAATGACCTTCTGACGCGCCATTCGCTGGGCACCGTGAGACAGGTTGATACTGATGATGGCGGGTAAAAGTTGAGGAGTCAGCCCAACGGCGAGTGCCAGTGAAAACAGAAACGCTTCTAAAACGGGGCGAGCCAGATAGACGTTGATGGCAAAGATGGCAATCACCAGCATTAACGTGACTTCCATGAGGAAATAGCCAAACCGCCGAATGCCTCGTTCAAACTCGGTTTCAGGCGATCGCAGTTGCAATCGTTCTGAGACTTGCCCAAATTCTGTCTGTTTGCCCGTATGAACGACGACCGCTTTTCCTGTTCCACTGATGACATGGGTGCCCATAAACAGCACATTGGTGCGTTGGCTGAGGGGCGTTTCGGCTGGTAAGACCCCGCTCTCTTTTGCCACCGGGTAGGTTTCTCCAGTTAATGCAGCTTCATCCACAAATAAATCGGTCGAAGTCAAAACCAGGCAATCTGCCGGAATCGTGCTACCTGCAGTGAGAATCACCATGTCTCCAGGTACGATTTCTTCTACCGGAATGGTCTGAGATTGCCCATTTCGTTGAACAACCGCTTTTGCCTCGACGATCGCCAGCAACTTAGCGATCGCGTTCGCCGCTCCCCGTTCCTGCCAGAACCCCAGCAACCCACTCACCACCACGATCGCCAGGATGATTAAGCCATCTGCATGATCATGAACAAAGAACGATAACCCAGCGGCAAACATTAAAATCAGGATGATTGGGCTTTGAAACTGTGCCAATAGCAGCGTGAAAGCGGTTGATCGCCGTTTGGGTTTAAGCTGATTCAATCCATAGTGTGTGAGCCGTTGCGCTGCCTCATCATCCACTAACCCCTGTGGGGTCGTCTGCAATCGCTGAAGCAATTCCGCAGTTGAAAGATTCCAAAAAGGCAGTGCAGGGTAGTTCATTGGGATTCACGGGAGATAGGCATTGGTGACGTACTGCTGCACCATGCGGTGAGTGTTGAAGTAGGATGCATTCAGGGCGATCGCATGGCGCATGACTTCAATCCAGCGATCGCGATCGTGGTAAAACATGGGCACAATCACATCTTGCAACTTGTGATATAAATCCTCCGCATCCTGCCAGTTGAGTGCGGCTGAATCTTCTGGCTCCTGAGAACCAATTGCCCAACCTGTAATGCCTTCTAGATGCCCCTCAATCCACCAGCCATCCAGAATACTGAAACTGGGCACGCCATTGTGTGCGGCTTTCATGCCCGACGTGCCTGATGCTTCCATTGGGCGCTGCGGCGTGTTTAGCCACACATCAACCCCAGCAACAACGGAGCGGGCAAGATCGATGTCATAGTTCTCCAGAAAGACAATGGAAATTCGATTCTGAAGCTGCCGAGAAACCTCGAAGATGCGCCGAATGAGTTCCTTACCGCCATAGTCTTTGGGATGGGCTTTACCTGCAAAGACAAACTGTAACGCTCCGGCTTGTTGAGTGATCGCGGTGAGCCAGTCAAGATTTGAAAAAATCAAGTCTGCTCGTTTGTAAGCTGTTGCTCGACGCGCAAAGCCAATCGTCAGAACGTCCGCAGATAGCGAAATATTAGTTTGTTCTTTAACCAGAGACAGAAGATGTGTTTTAGCTGCCATGTGGGCTTGCCAGATCTCCTGAGTTGGAATATTAATTGCCTGCCTCAGCATCGCTGGGTCATTACTCCAACCAGGAATATGCTGGTTGTACAACGTTCTGAAGCTGTCACAGGTCCAGGTCCAGGAATGTACGCCATTCGTGATGTGGTGGATGGGGTAACCAGGGAACATTGCCTGAGAGACTTCCTCATGCCGCTTGGCAACGCCATTGACGTAGTGGCTCATATTTAGTCCAAGCAACGTCATATTCAGACGACTGGTGCCGGAGAGCATCTGCAACACCTCGAAGGGAACCACCTGTCCGAGAACCTGCTGCACAAGCTCATAATTGAACTGATCATGCCCTGCTGGGACAGGAGTATGAGTTGTAAAAACGCACTGGTTTCTAATTCCAGTAAAATTCCAGTGGTCTGGTTGATCGCCGTTGTCCCTTTCCAGGAGTTCTAGAATCAGGAGACTGGCATGACCTTCGTTCATATGAAAACGCTTGATACCATCGTATCCAAGAGCATTTAGCATTTTGATGCCGCCCATGCCCAACAAGGCTTCTTGTGCTAAGCGATAGCGATCGTCCCCACCATAGAGGCTATCCGTCAAAGTGCGATCGACGTCAGTGTTGCTGTCAACATCCGTGTCTAACAAAATCAGGGGAACCGTGTAACCACTCAGTCCTACAATGTCATACTGCCAGGCTCGAACCTGAACAGTCCGCTGCTCAATTTCTACCTGGATGGTTTCTGGCAATAGGTGCAGGAAGTCCTCTGGATGCCATTGCTCTGACCATTCCTCTTGCCCACCACCCTGATCCAGTTTCTGATGAAAATAGCCTTTCCGATACAGGAGAGTGACACCCACGGTTGGCACACGCAAATCAGCACAGGATTTTAAAGTATCGCCTGCCAGAATGCCTAAGCCACCGCTGTAAGTGGGCATTGCTGAACCCACTCCAACTTCCATTGAAAAATAGGCAATCTGGCGATCGACTTTCGCTGCGTCTCGAGTCGCGCTAATCAGGATATCGGCGTATGTCTCTGGATGTTGAAAAAAACGATTTCGACAAAATTCTGAACAGAAATGAATTTTTTGATCCTGGTAGAACGCCGCCACCTCTCTACCAGATTGAACTGTCATGCCACAAACCGGGTCTTTCAGAATGTCAGCCATACCGCTGTCCTCGCTGCATCAAGTGATTAGCCTCATGACTCAATTAGTGACAAGTAAAACTCGTGTAAAAACTAATACTGCCATTTCCACTTAAGAACCTCCGGCATATCTTCTCCACATCGAGTGATGTACTGTCTGTGTTCAATCAACTTGTCGCGGATGAGTTGTTGGGTATAGGCTGCCACAGACCCAAGTTTAGGCACCCGATCAATCACATCACTTGCAAGATGGAATCGATCCAGATCGTTCAGCACTACCATATCGAATGGGGTTGTGGTAGTTCCTTCTTCTTTGTAGCCCCGCACATGGAGGTTTCTGTGATTAGTGCGGCGATAGGTCAGTCGATGAATGAGCCAGGGGTAACCGTGATAGGCAAAGACGATTGGCTTATCAGTTGTGAAGATGGTGTCAAATTCTTGATGACTGAGACCATGAGGATGCTCTTCCTTAGGCTGTAGTTTCATCAGGTCTACCACGTTTACAACCCGCACTTTTAGATCAGAAAAGTGTTGGCGCAGTAGATCGACCGCAGCCAGAGTTTCCAGAGTGGGTACGTCCCCGGCACACGCCATCACTACATCGGGTTCACTGCCCCGGTCATTACTTGCCCACTCCCAGATGCCAATACCAGCGGTGCAGTGCTTGATAGCAGCATCCATATCGAGCCACTGTAATTCGGGTTGCTTTCCAGCAATAATTAAATTGACATAGTGACGGCTCCGCAAACAATGATCGGTCACGGACAGAAGGGTGTTGGCATCGGGAGGCAGGTAAACTCGAATAATATCGGCTTTTTTATTGACGACGTGATCAATAAAGCCAGGATCTTGATGGGAAAAGCCGTTATGGTCTTGCCGCCAAACGTGAGAAGTTAGCAGGTAATTGAGGGAGGAGATCGGTCTACGCCAGGGAATATGGCGAGTTGTATTGAGCCACTTGGCATGCTGATTGAACATCGAGTCGATGATGTGGATGAAGGCTTCATAGCAAGAGAAGAAACCGTGCCGTCCGGTGAGCAAGTATCCTTCCAACCAGCCCTGGCAGAGGTGTTCGCTGAGTACCTCCATGACTCGACCATCAGGGGAGAGGTGATCATCATTTGCAAGGGCTTCAGCCGTCCATACGCGATCGCTCACTTCAAACAACGCATTCAAACGATTTGAGTTTGTCTCATCTGGACCCATAACCCGGAAATTGCGCCTTTCCAGATTCAGCTTCATGACATCCCGCAGAAAAGTCCCCATTACACGGGTTGATTCCGCTTCAACGGTGCCGGGTCGCGATACTGCTACCGCGTAATCTCGAAAGTCTGGTAATTTCAAGTCTTTGAGCAAGAGACCCCCATTGGCATGGGGATTGGCACCCATGCGGCGATCTCCTTTAGGTGCGAGTTCTGCCAGTTCTGAGACTAACTTCCCGGTTTCATCAAAAAGTTCTTCTGGTTTGTAGCTCTTCATCCAGACTTCCAGCAACTTTAGGTGTTCGGGCTTGGTTGCCAGTTCTGCTAGGGGAACCTGGTGCGATCGCCAGGTTCCTTCAACCTGCTTGCCGTCAACCTCTTTTGGTCCCGTCCAACCCTTCGGCGTTTTCAAGATCAACATGGGCCACTGCGGACGCTGGGAAAATCCATGAATCCGAGCATCAGTTTGAATCGCTTTAATCTCGGTAATGATGGTATCCAGAGTTTTTGCCATCAACAGATGCATCGTTGTGGGATCATCTCCTTCAACGAAGTAGGGTTTATAGCCATATCCAATCAATAAACTTTCTAATTCGTGCTGACTTAATCGCGCTAGCACTGTTGGGTTGGCAATTTTATAGCCATTCAAATGCAGAATTGGCAGAACCGCGCCATCATGAACCGGATTGAGAAACTTATTAGAATGCCAGCTTGTTGCCAATGCGCCAGTTTCTGCTTCTCCATCTCCAACCACACAGCAAACCAGCAACTCAGGATTGTCAAACGCAGCACCGTAGGCATGAGCGAGGGCATATCCCAATTCACCACCTTCATGGATTGAACCGGGAGTTTCAGGCGCGACGTGGCTGGGAATTCCGCCTGGAAAGGAGAATTGCTTGAACAACTGCTGCATCCCTTCCGCATCCTGAGAAATATTGGGATAAACCTCACTGTAAGTACCTTCTAAGTAGGTATTGGCAACTAGCCCCGGACCTCCATGACCGGGACCTGTAAGGTACAGCACATTCAGGTCATACTTTTGAATCAAACGGTTGAAATGAACATAGATAAAGTTGAGACCTGGAGTAGTGCCCCAATGTCCTAATAGTCTGGACTTAATATGTTCCAGCTTTAGAGGGTCCCGCAATAGCGGATTATCCATCAGGTAGATTTGACCAACCGATAGATAGTTTGCAGCACACCAGTAAGCATGAATTTTTCGTAGTTCTTCGGTAGTCAGGGCAGTTGTTTGTTCAGAACCAATTGCTGTCGTCATGTCAAATAAACCTTTTTGGATGGATTTAAACCGGAAGAGAAAGATAGTTGAGTGGTTTGTTTAATCTGGTGTTTTAATTTGTGTAATATCAAGCATGTGATCAGAGAAATCTGAAAATCAGTCCCTTCGATCGAAGGAAACACTGGTAACGTAATTACCTTGTTGAGAGTGAGTTATCGGATCGCGGGTTTCAGCAGGCGATCGCACCGTCAGTACAGAACATGGAGCATGGCGAGTGAGGTAACTGCTTGTGTCTTTCGGAAAAAGCTCTTGTAAGCCAGAATGCTTCCGATTTCCGATCACAATCAAGTCTGCCTCCCAAACGCTGGCAAAATCGCAAATGACTAGATCAGGAATCCCTGAGACTTGAGCGTACTCTGTAGTGATCCCTAAAGCGTTTGCAATCTCCGCCTGCAACTGCAAAAGTTGCAGCCCAGCATCAGCAATGTTTTGTTCGGACCTGTAGTGTGTTTCTGAGTTGCTGCTATTCTGTTCCAGAAGCTGGTTGACGAACAAGGGTCTGGATGTATCTAAATCTCTTACCGTCTCAGAAAACAGAACATGCAGTAGCATCAAACTGGTTTTGCTAGTTGCCAGGTTAAGGGCTGTCTCAAACTGATATCTGGCAGTTTTAGAAGGGGTTATAGTGACCAAGATTCTTTGAAACATTTGTTTTACCTGTGGAGTAGTAATCGATTTAGAGGCAATCTGCTTAACAACCGCGATGGTGGGGTGGGCGATCGCGGTGTGTGGAATGGGAAATGCAAGTTTCCTCGGTTGGTTGAAACGATCCAATCAGGAGTTGCCGCTTGAATGTTCCACCCTGCGCTACGGTCATGGCTGAAACATCGAAGGTAAATTCTTGACCCGGTTGTAGCGACTGATGATTAATCGTGACAACTCGTTTTACGACATAAATCGGTGCCCAGGGACAGCAGTAGTAGTGTCCCAAACGAGTTTCCCATCGGTCAGTCGCATAGGCGATCGCCCCTTGTGCCAAAGTTGTATTGATCTCTGCCTGAACTTCCAATGTTAGTTTCGGGTCAGGATCGGATTTCCAAATTGCTGCGATCGCTGCCCTTGCTTCGGGATTTCGCCGAAACTCATCACGCACGGCTGGATCAGTCAAGCACCAGGGATCGAACCCTGTTTCACCAGGAAGGGAAAGTTGAAATCGGTTGGAAGTCGTAGCAGGTTCAGTAGTAGCCGCTGGATGACGCTCCAGCAGTTGCGGCATCGCCAAAATTTGCCCCAGGTGATAGTAGTGCTCAAGGGCAGCTTTAGCATGTCGTTCAATGTTGGGATGAACTGCCTGGGGCACATTCGGTTTCCAGAGTTGTTCGGCATAGTCTGCCTCACTGTTAGCAGCCGCTAACCGTTGACGAATTTGGTGAATTGTAGATTGCTTTTCTGTGGGAATGGTTTCGGCTTCAAAAGTAGCGATCGCCGCTTCTGCATGAGTCCGAATTAGACGGGTTGCCGCTACCATGCCATCCAGGTGCGTATTTGGGCAGGAGTCCGATTCTTCCCACGGAGGCAGGTCTACTGGGAGATACTCATTGAGTTGATACGTCGGATTATGTTGCGCTTGATGCGCCCGGTTAAGCCAGTTTTCAACCTGGCTGTAATAGGCAAGAGCCTGCTCTGCTGTCATGGGGGGAACATAACCCACGGTTGATGGATCGGCTTGATAGTCCGCCTCTAGCAGTTGATCACCCAGAGTTTGTAGAACAAAAGCATTCCAGGCACAGAGGAATTGCACCTGACTTGCCTGGTCGATCGTCCAGGGGTTCAAACCCTGGATCTTTAATTCCAGGCGGCGATCTTCCACCTGTTTAAGCAAGTCATAGACCGTTTGACCTGCCCGCCGATAAGCTTCGAGCGTGTCAGCAGCAACCTCACCCTTTGCCAGAGCAACGAGTTTTCCTATGATTCCCGGTCGTTCTACCATACCTTTTCCTCTTTGCCATTTCGCTCAATAAAATCGCGAACTCAAGCATGAACAGCCGTTGTTTCAGTTTTCGTCTTGATGGGAGACTGCACACTCAGAACAGAACAGGGAGCGTGGTGAAAGATGTGGTTACTGACACTTCCCTGCATGAGTTCTCTCACCCCGGACAATCCTCGATGCCCAACGATAATCAGGTCTGCCTGCCATTCTTTCGCTGCGACACAAATTGTCTCACCAGGGTTGCCCACGAGATCACCTGTTTGTTGGGTGTATTCTGCCTCTACGCCTGCTGCGATCGCCCGCTCACTATAGGCTTGCAAAGAGTTCAAACCCATCTGCTTATAGATTTTCCAATGCCGTTCATAGGAGTGTGCTTCTGCATCAAACGACTCAGGATTGTAATTTCCACTGGTGTGCCCTTCAATTTGAGGAAACCCCTTTTCCTGCACGTTCAGGACATGGAGCAGTAATAAATTGCCTCCAGTTACTTTTGCTTGAGCGATCGCGGTTTCAACCACATCTTCAGCCAGATCTGACTGATCAATCGCAACCAGAATTCTGTGAAACATAAAAGTCTCCTTTTTGGTAAGTATTGAAGAAATTAAATCAGGTCAAAGCCGTGACTTGATTTGATTCTTTGGAATGAGATTGGTTTTTTGTTTTAACTTGAGACTGTACTGTAAGAACTGAACAGGGAGCATGGTGAATCACGTAATTGCTAACACTGCCTAGAACTGCCTCACTCAGCCCAGAAAGTCCCCGCCGACCAATCACAATCAGGTCAGCATCCCAGGTACAGGCAGTTTCACAAATCGTTCGACCAGGGCTACCAGGGTTTTGAGCACATTCCGTATACACCCCTGCGGCAGTTGCAGCTTCTGAGTGAGATTGCAGCAAATTCAGTCCTTTGTTCGCAAAAGCCTCCCACTGCTTTTGGTATTGTTCTGCCATCTCACTACCTCCCCCAGTTTGATAGGGGTTCATGTTGTAAAGGACAGACATATCTGGACATCCCTCTTCATCGGGACACAGAACATGCAATAACATTAAGCTGGCTCCATTGGCTTGTGCCAGATCGAGTGCTTCCTCAAAGACTCGTTTGCCAATTTTAGACATATCGATCGCAGCTAAAATTTTGTGAAACATAGCAATCTCCAAAAAGTGTTTTGTTAATTCTAGGCATTCTATTTTGGTAGTCTGAATTAGACTTTTTCTACTCTCCTTTAATCTTTTCTGGCAGAGTGTTTGGGCTGTAATCTAAACAATCAACGGCTTGTTCCGTTAGCACCGTGGATGGATGAATCGTGCATTTAAGATAGGGATTACGGCTAAAATACCGACAGTGCTGACATGGAGCTTTGTGAGACAGTTTGAGGCTGAATGAACGCTCTTGTACTTGTTTAGGAACGAAGGCATAAATCGAAGCGACGATCGCCGAAACGATCGCAAAGCTGACTGCAACCACGATTCCTATATCTGGTGCGGAAAACGTTTCAGCGCCCTGATAGTCTGGAGGCGGTGAATTCGATGGCGGAGTCACTATAAATTTTGCTTCCATGACTCATTACTCCCAGGAGTCTACTCGGTTGCAGCTATTTCCGGTTGGTCTTTAGTCAAAGCTGCTTGTAGTCTTGCTTCATCTTCTTTTGACAGTGAAGTTCGTAGCACTTTACCCTCAAACTGGCTCAACTCATCCAGAACCTTATCCGGGGTAGACTTCTTCACCAGAATGAAAATTGCCGACGTTCCCGGTTCGATCGTGTCGCCAATCTCTCGAATAAAATTGTCATCAATGCCAATATCAGTCAAAGCCCCAGAGATAGCACCCACGGCTGCCCCAAAAATTGCCAGCATCGGATGGAGAAATATCAACCCGATGAGCAATCCCCAAAAACCGCCACTCAATGCACCTGAGGTCACTAGTTCCTGGGTTTGTTTGATTTTGACCTTGCCTGCTTTATTGCGAACGACGATCGCGGCATCTTCCAGATCAACCAGATACTCCCGTTCCAATTTTCTGAGTTCAATCAGAACTTCGTCTGCCTTAAACTCATCCTGAAAACCAATCACAATCAAATCACTCATAAGTGTTACCTGTTTGAAAAAAATCTGTAATGCAAAGAGTTCAAGGGTGGGTACTGCCCACCATTCAGGGATGGTAGAAGTTATAACCTTGTGGTGGGCGGTGTCTATCTTCCGAGATAGTTTGTTGCGTTCTAATGCATCCTGTAACTTGGCAATACGCCTTTTACCTAACCAACAGGCGGTTATACAAGCGGGTAATTAGCAGAGCATATAGCCCTGTACCCAGAGACCAAACCAACAGCCCAGTAATGAAACTGCCTAAGCTAACGACTCGTGCCATTCCGGTCAAGTTCATGTGCAGGATGTAACTGATAAACGCTGTGGTTGCCTGGGGTGCCAGAGCAATAAACACAACGCAGATGGTGTAAAACAACCCAGTGAGGATAGCTGTCGAGAGAAACAGCGATCGCCCATTCAACTTTGCAACAACGTGATTTCGATGGGCGTGTTCATAGTCGGGATGGTGTGTACTAGGAGTCATAGGGAGATTCCTCCGAATTCGATGATTGTGGACGCTTGGTGCGACCCCAGGGCAAAAAAGCTGGAGTGCGTTCAGCATAGCGGGCATACTCCTCACCAAAGTCTTTCAATGTCTCCCGTTCTTCCTGGCGTGCCAGTCGGGTATACATAAAGACCAGAACTGGAAACATGAGTAAGGTTAAAATAGTGGGCCATTGCAGCAGAAAGCCCAGCATAATGACAATGAACGCCATGTATTGGGGATGGCGAATCGTTGCATAGGGACCAGATTTTGCCAGCGTGTGACTGCGCTGTGCTTTGTAGAGAACATCCCAGGCAGATGCCAGATAGATGAAGCCACCAAAAATTAGAATGTTGCTGAGAATATGGAGAAAATTGAAATGGGGATCTCCTTTCATGCCCAGCAATGTCCACCAGAGATGTCCAGCATCGTGAGACATCAAATCCAGTTGGGGGTATTGTCGTTGCAACCAGCCAGAGAGTAGATAGATGGTGAGAGGAAAGCCATACATCTCAGTGAACAGTGCCACGATAAAGGCAGAAAAGGCACTAAACGATCGCCAGTCACGCGGACTTTTGGGCTTGGTAAAACTGAATGCAAAAATCAAAAAAACTAGGGAGTTAATGATCACCAGAGTCCATAGACCATAGGCAGGAGGCATATTTTGCATAACAGATGTCCTTATTTTGGAGGGTTGTACAGAACGAATTCTTAGCGTCGAAGGGTATTGCTGCCACCACTGCCAGATTGGTCATCGCCTCGCAGTACGTTGCCACCACCATGTCCAGCATGTCCACTGCCGGATTGGTCATCGCCTCCCCCATGTCCTCCATGTCCTCCATGCATGAACAGATGCATTAATGGGCAAAGCAAGAGAAAAGTCCAGGGTAGAACCGGAATCAGGTGTGCCAGATGTTCAGTCACCAGAAAAAAGGCAATGATACCCAGAAAGACATACAAAGCAATTTTGGCGGGCGATCGCCACCCAGAGGAGCCAGAAGCATGATTGGGGTGATGAGTCATAAAAACCTTCTTGTTGAAAAGATTAGTGATGACTGTGATTAGACTTAACCACAGCGAGTAACGACCAACACGTCGCAGGGTGAATGATGCAGAACATAATTACTGACACTACCCAACAACAACTCTTCTACTTTCGACCGATGCCTCCGCTGCCCAACCACGATCAAGTCAGCGTTCCAATTTTGGGCAACTTCGCAGATCGTCAATCCCGGACTACCGGGAATCTGGCTAAATTCTGTATAAACACCAGCGGCTTTTGCCTCCTCAGCACGAGATTGCAGCATTTGCAAACAGTTCTGTGAAAATTCCTCCCATAGCTTTTGGCTATGTTTTTCTGCTCGATCAGAGGCTTCAGGGGAAGAGGCTCTGAGATATGCCATTACATCTGGAGATCCGTTTTCATCAGGAGAGAGGACATGCAGCACATAGAGTTGAGCATTTGTGAGCTTAGCCTGTGCAAGCGCTTTGCCAAAGATGTATTTATTAAATTTTGAAGTGTCTAATGCAACAAGGATTTTATGAAACATAAAACCTCCTGAACTCTTTATGAAGGAAATGACCAATCGAAGGGGATATGTTTACTTGACTGTCCTTCAAATGGCTGGGAATAATCAAAGCCAGTAGCGTAACTGTCTTTGACAACACCCCAGGTGGCAACTTGCCCAGGTCCAGTTTCAGAACCAGGTGGATTGATCAGTTGAACGCGCTTATCTGGGTCTGCTGTTGGTCCAGTCAGCGCGTCAACGACAGCTACCACTTTCCCCGGAACCTCAGCCCGCCAGTAGCTCAAATCTTTTGCAATCTCAACTTCAATCGGGGCGGATTCGATCCCACGAACCTCACTGAATAGCTTGCTGAATTGACTGGGCCAACCTCCAGCTTTGCCAGTAAAGAGTTGCTCCAGCGCATGGCGTTGGCGTTCGTCAGCCCGCTCATCAATGTAAAACAACAGTTTCATAGATGGAACGACATTGTCTACCCACTGATTCCCCGCAACTTCTCCAATGGCGACGACATTTAAACCATCAAGGTTGACATCACCGTATACTCCCTCGTGTACCTGCCATACCAGCGTAAACAAGCAGTCGCCGTAGGTTGGTTCTTGAGCAAACGTGCAGGGGCATGGTAATTGCAACTACAGACATCGAACCATTCCCCTTTTAGATGCCACTGGATGCCTGTTTTTGCTTGTACTGTTGTAGTCATCATTAACCTCCTTTTAGGAATTGGGACGTGAAGTTTTAGTAGGATGGCTCTCTGAGAAAAATTGAGAGCTAGCTCGTTGATACCTTGAATCCTTTGAGTAACGATGAGTTGACAATGACCGATAGCGAACTGAGTGCCATAGCGGCAGCGGCAATAATCGGACTCAAAAAGCCAAAGGCAGCGATCGGCAACCCAATTGTGTTGTAGATAAATGCCCAGAACAGATTTTGTTTGATTTTCCGCATCGTGGCGCGAGACAGGCGGATCGAACCCACCACATCGCGAACATCATTCTTAACCAGGATGATGCCGCCAGTTTCTTTTGCCACATCCGCACCGGAACCGATCGCAATCCCAATATCCGCAATTGCCAGGGCGGGCGCATCATTGACACCGTCTCCCACCATTGCCACCACATCTCCACGGGATTGGATCTCCTTAATCACGTTGGCTTTGTCTCCGGGCAAGACTTCAGCAATCACGCGGTCAATTCCCAGTTGGCGGGCGATCGCCTCAGCGGTGCGGCGGTTATCCCCGGTGAGCAAAACAACTTTTACCTTTTCTTTGGATAGGGCAGCAACTGCCTCTCTCGCCTCTGGTTTGAGCGTATCGGCAACCGCTACAATCCCGATTAAAAGACCATTGCAGCCCACCAGCATGGCAGTTTTTCCGTCATTCTCTAGCTCTGTCAAATGCTCTTCAACTTCGGGGTGAATCTTGTAGCCCTGGTCGTTGAACAGGCGACGATTTCCTAACAGGACGCGATCTCCATTGACAGTCCCCTGAATCCCATGTCCTGGAATTGCCTCAAAGTTTTTGACACTGGGTAAGTCCAGGCGCTGATGTTTGGCTTCTCGAACGATCGCTTCACCTAATGGATGTTCTGAACCTACCTCTACGGTTGCCGCCAGTCGTAAAACCTCGTCTAGAGGGTGATCAGATAACGGCACTACATCAGTCACGCTGGGTTCGCCTTTGGTGAGCGTCCCGGTTTTGTCAAACACCACCACCGAGAGGTTCTGTGCCCGTTCCAGCACTTCCCCCCCGCGAATCAGGATGCCATTTTCCGCACCTTTACCAACCCCCACCATCAGCGCGGCAGGCGTAGCCACACCCAGCGCACAGGGGCAGGAGATAATTAACACTGCAATAAATGCCAGCAACGCTTGTGGGAAGTTACCTGCAATCCACCAACCGATAAAAGCAACAATGGCAATCACAATCACCGCAGGCACAAAGTAGCTGGTCACCTTATCGGCAAGCCGTTGCACCTGAGCACTACTGCCCTGTGCCTCTTCGACAAACTTGATAATTTGTGCCAACGCAGTTTCTGAACCCACCCGTGTGGCTCGAAAATTGAACAATCCCGTGCGATTCAGTGTGCCACCAATTACCTCTGCACCCGCCACTTTTTCAACCGGAATGGATTCTCCCGTCAACATCGATTCATCAACCGAAGAATTGCCCTCAGTCACAACCCCATCCGTCGGCACTCGTTCTCCCGGACGCACCACAACAATTTCATCCACCATCACGCTTTCTGCTGGAATTTCCATTTCCATCCCATTGCGGATGACTTTTGCAGTTGCAGGTTTCAGATCCAGTAATTTACGAATCGCTGCTGAGGAATTCTTTTTGACAATTTCCTCCATGTACTTGCCCAACAGCACAAAGGCAATAATGATGGCGGAGACTTCAAAGTAGACCTCCCGCTCGGCAACCTTGACAGGCAGGATATTTGGGAAAAAGATCACAATCACGCTATACACATAGGCGACTGTTGTTCCCAGTGCGATCAAGAAGTCCATGTTGATGCTGCGGGTACGGATGGCATTCCATGAACCGACATAGAATGACCAGCCACCGATGAACTGCACCGGAGTCGTCAGAATGAACAGCCACACGCCCCAGGTAAACCAGGGCAGGAAGGGAATGGGTACCCAGGTGACTAAGGTGACACCTGCGGCTAAGCCAATGAACGCTGCTGCCCGCATGATCGCCAGCAGGAGCACCCCGGTCAAAGCCAGAGTAACCCGCTTTCGCATCGACTTGAGTTCCCGCTCTGGGTCGAGAAAGGTATTCAGGCAGCTTTGGCTACAAAAGTAATAGCTACGTCCGCCGCGCTCTGTTTTTAAAGCAGTTGCTTTGGGAATTACCATGCCGCAGATTGGATCTTTCGCCATTGCGCCTGGATCGGTTGCGACAGCGGTTCCGTGATTATGTCCATGATGGGTGTGATGGGTCATCCTTATCAAACCTTTAACGAGTGTTTGAGTATGATTCTGTTAGAGCCAAATGCTACTGGTGTTCCGTTGCAGGTAATCACCATTTACTTTGATGGTTGAGCTTCAAAAGTCTGCTGGCAGTGGGGACTACAGAAGTAGTAGGTTTTGCCATCCTGCTCTGATTTGAGAGCAGTAGCGATATCTACGGTCATGCCGCAGATGGGATCTTTGGCGGTTTTATTGTCTGAAGTTTTTCTACGTCCAAATAGGTTGCCGAGCATTGCTTAACTCCTTGTGAATAGGGTCAATTAATGGAGAAGCGATAAGCGATCGATCTTCATAGAGAATTGATGACAGCCTTTAACTTTACTCTTACTTGTTCAGCAATCTCCTTCAAATCAGGATTTTCAATTGCCTGCATCGATGCCATCGGATCGACTGCGGCAACCTCAACACCTGCTCCTGTTTGATGCACAATCACATTGCAGGGTAGCATGGTGCCGATCTTGTCTTCTACTTGTAATGCCTGGTAAGCAAAGGATGGACTGCAAGCCCCCAGAATTTTGTAGCTCTGCATTTCCACATCTAATTTCTGCTTCATGGTGGCTTGTACATCAATTTCAGTGAGGATGCCAAATCCTTCTTGTTTCAAGCCTTGGGTCACTTTTGTCACAGCTTCATCAAAAGTGGTATTCAAAATTTTATTAAAGTAATAAGTCATTGCTGCGTTTCTCCTAGTAAAGGTGAAATTTCTCAAGACGACATTTAAAGACAGAACTAAATTCAACTGAGTTAGACGACTAAAAAGTGAGTGAAATTTTGATTCTTAATTAAGTTTTTAGATTCTAATTTGTTAGAATTTTATTCATGTCCACACCTTAGATTTCAGATCTGGTTTTGTCCAATACCGTTTAGAATCAGGATTGATACCTTGGGGGTATTAATTGAGGGTATTAATTAATGGCAGTCATGAAGCTGAGGTATCTTGAGTAACAGATCCTCCCCTTGATGGTCATTTTCACGAGCGATTTGGTGGGCAATTTTCTGCACTATTTCCAGAAAAGCAGGTACCATTGGCGATGGCTTTTCTCGTCGCCAAGCGATCGCCAATTCCAACTCTTCTGTTGCAGGGTGCAGAGTGCGATAGACGACCTGCGATCGCTGCAAATGTCTGACAGAAGCTGGTAAGAGTGCAACTCCCAAACCTGCTGCCACAAAGCCCAGAATGCTTTGGACTTCGTGGGTTTCCTGCGTTAATCTGGGGCTAAATCCGCTCTGGCGACAAACCGAAATTAAGTGATCGTACAAACCACACTTGTGATGGCGCGGACAGACAATGAATGTTTCGTCTTTCAGATCTCCCAAATCCACTGTTGATTGTTGAGCTTGAGGGTGGTCTCGTGGCAACGCAACGATCAGTGGCTCCAGTAAGACTGTTTCCACCATTAAATCGCGAGTATCAAAGAGGGGTGGAACGACAAAACCTACACCGATATGATTCGCATGTAATGCCTTGACTTGATCGCCTGTCGTCATCTCCCGCACAATCAGGCTGACTCGCGAAAACTGTTCCCTAAATATTTTCACTGCCAAGGGCACGATATCGTAGGCAGATGACCCTTCAAATCCCACGACTAACTGACCCGCTTCCCCTCGACTGGCAAGCTGCGCTAGTCTGGCACTCTCCTGAACCTGCGCCAGAATCCGACGGGCTTCAATCAGGTAAACCTGACCTGTTTCAGTTAATTCAATGCGGCGCGTAGTCCGGTGAAACAGTTCGACCTCTAACTCTTGCTCCAACTGACGGATCTGCCGGGTCAGGGGTGGTTGGGCAATATGAAGCCGTTCCGCTGCCCGCCCGAAGTTCAGTTCTTCCGCTACAGCAACAAAGTAGTGTAGGTGTCGAAGCTCGATGTTCACAGTCAACGCCCATGAAGATAGGGACTAGAAGGCTTGGGCGATCGCCCAGAATCAGGACATAAAGCACTGGCAACGAGGAAGATGGCGATCGCCCCCAACGTGAGAGCCAGAATCAGGAAAAGCCCTTTCACTTTGCATCCTCCAACCAATACCAGGAAAAAATGGGCTATCTAGTCCAGGCTTGCTGCCACTGCTGCATCTGCTTAATCTCAGCCGTCTGGCTTTGAATGATGGACTGCGCCAGGGTGCGAATTTCGGGGCGAGTCTTCTGGTTCAACACCATCTGCGCCATATGAACTGCCATCTGGTGGTGGGGGATCATCTGACGAACGAACTCTTTATCAAAGTCCGAAGCATTCTTGAGAGCAACCAGGTCGGTATGCATCATGCCATTCTGGGTCATCATGCCCTGCCCCATCCCCATTCCCGTTCCCATGCGCTGGCGATTACCCATCATGCCTGTTCCCATTGGCACCTGTGGCACATCTTTGCCATACCAGGCTTTGTACCAGCCACGCATTTGCTGGATCTCGCGAGTCTGATCCCGCTTGATGGCTTCTGCCAGTTTTTTAATTTCAGGACGTTTGGCACGGGTTAGCGCCAGGTTTGCCATCTCCACCGCATCCTGGTGATGGGGAATCATCATTTCGATGAAAAACTGATCAGGTCTGGTCATCATGCCGCTTTGGGGTGCGGGGGCTGGTTTTCCAGGATGATGCTGGTTATGGTTTGGATTGCTTGACTGAGCTTGAGTGCGGCTTGTTATTAATAGTCCTACCAGAGTGCTGCTGGTTAGTAACCCTACAAGACTGTAGATAATGGTCTTTTTATTCATAGCTTTACCTACACTGATATATGTCTCCTTACTTCTAAGATTCCACCGCGATATGAAACCAGGATGAAATGCTCCAGTCTGAAGGAGATTTGTAATATCTCTAAACCATTTGATGGTTGTAGGTAATGCAGGTTACGCCAGTTGGAACAAGTTCTTTTAAAGATTGTTTTCAGAAGGATTTTTAGCAGCCAGAGCACTCACTGCTCGTTGCAGGGCTGCCAGCGCACGATTGTAATTCAGAACAGCCCGGAGACGATTGGACTCAGCCCGGATCAAGTCAGTTTGAGCAGTAATGACATCCAGTTGAGTGCCGACTCCCGACTGAAAGCGGAATTGGGCGATATCCAATGCTTCACGGGCTTCTTTCAAGGCGGCAGTTGCCGTTTGAATACTGCGGGAGTTTGCCTGAAGGTTTTTATAGGACTGTTCAACTTGCAGGCGAATTTGATTGCGGCTCTGGGCAAAGCGAGTTTCGGCGATCGCTCGGTTTTGATTTTCCTGATCAGCCGCTGCCAGTGCCGCACCTCCATCAAAGAAGTTCCAGCGTAATCTTCCACCCACCGCATATCCTTGCAGCGTTCCAAATGGTTCATTAAACTCATTCACTACCTGGTAGTTGGCAAATAGGCTAATTTGAGGTAGGTATCCAGCGATCGCGGCTCTTCTTTGCTGTTGGGCAATCTCCCGCTCGGCTAACCGCTGCGAGAGTTCTACCCGATTCTTGTATGCCAGAAGAATGCTCTCTTCTAAAGAGAGTTTCCAGTCGCCTGCCACTGCCACCGGGTCGGCAGCACTGACATCCGCCACTTCCGATAAACTCAGCAGTGCCACTA
>ERZ1066125.238-NODE-238-length-22294-cov-10.077297_pt1 | contig 22294 bp, 47 predicted proteins | sample MGYA00382772_ERZ1066125 | MGnify/ENA primary metagenome ERZ1066125 (study PRJEB33369, sample SAMEA5778355) | biofilm metagenome | biome: Industrial cooling water; feature: Water cooling tower basin; material: Biofilm | place: United Arab Emirates | collected... | reverse complement strand
TCCATATACCACTCCCGACGACCGAACGAAAAAATAACCGCCGGCCGATCCCCCGACCGATCATACGCCAAACAATTCCACAGTCCCATCTTCCCCCACTCTAACGCATACACCGAACCCCGATCAACTGTTACCCGATATGGCCTCTCCGTATCCACCCCGTCCCTACGTTGATAAAACTTATGCCTTACGTTCAACAAATGATGTGCATTAAATACATGCGAAACCTCTACATAATCCCCCAAATCAATCCCTACAAAATCCTCCCCCCCAATTATCATAATCGTCCCGCCCGATTACATAATCATACTCCCGACCATTCAAAATCGAAGAATACTTCAACCCCATCTTAAACAACCGCTTCGCCCCACCCTTCCTCCCACCTACGATCCGCATAACCTCCGCCACCACGAACGAATCCAATACACCCGAAAACTCCGACATCCTATGCAACCCAACCAACCTATCGAACATCTCCAAATAATACCGCCGAACTCCCTCCCCAACCAAACCATTCTTCACAACCCTATTAAACACGAACGCCCTAAAATCCCCAACCACCATCCCCTCTAACTCCTCTAAACCCGCTCCACTAACCCCAACCCGTTCTTCGAAAAACCGAATCCCATCCTCCACTAAACCCATAAACCTAACCTCCCCTTCGATTAAATCAAAAAACTAGAACGCCTCCGTCGAGACGCTAGCTCATCCTCATCCGACTATCCCCCTTCGTTACCTAAATTAACAGAAATCAACCAGGTTTTCCGAGAAAACCACATTCCAGTCCTCAGTCCACCGAACCGTTTCACCCGGACGAATCATCATACTCACCTGCATCTTATGAGCATGGCGCAAGTGAGCCCAGTAACATTTAGAGATCCGAGAATCTCCCTCCTGAGTATACTGGAACGGAATAGCCTTCTTCAACATCTCTTCCATTTCCAACAGGAACGGAATCGTATCACAGCAAGTATCAGCGACGACCCAAACAGAAATAGAACTGTCTAAATTCTCACGATACCGAAATTCCAGTTCCAAATCTTCCTTGAAACCCTTAAACGAAACCTTCATGTATCTTTTCCTTAGAAATTCTTCGCCGCGAAAACACGTCTAATTTTCCAGATAATTAACAAGAACTCTACTGTTAATTATCTGGAAAATTTATTTCCATTGAAAACGATCACTTTTCCGAAGGACAGAGCACGTATTCCCCAGAATCAGAAACACCCAGAACTCCCGCTCGAATACAATCGCGAACCCAGATATCCTCCGTGATCACGCCTCCACAAAGAAACCCCAGCAAAAACCCTCCCAGAAAGAGGAACACGAACAACCCGAAAACCATGTTCGTAATATCCGGAGAAGAATTCATTTTTCTGACCTTTCCTTCATCTTTTCAGAAATGAAAAGCATCTTCCGTGGCTGTTGCAGCCACAATCTCTTCCATGTTACCCCTATTCCTTCCCTTGCATATTTTCGAGCACCTTCTTGGCTTCTTTCAGTGCATTACGATATTCCGTCACGGCATCTCTTCGATCGCCTATATTGGAACATGAGTCCTCGTCTTTCCAACGTATTGCAGAAACCAATCGTCGCAATGCTTTTACTTGTTCATTCTGAGTGCTCATCAATACTCCTTTGTGTAATATAATCGCAAGTGGAAAGGAACATTCCACCTACCATAAAAAGAAAAAATGCAAGTCCGAGAGTCCAATTGAACAACAAAAGAAAGAGAAACGCAATAAAGATTACGAAAAACGGTACCTCCGAATCTTCATCCTCCAAAATCCACAGAGTAATCATCCACGAAGACATGATTCCGGCATAGACAGAAATAACGACATATGCGGGATTCGTCCCCCAGATCAGAATCGGCAGAAGAAAGACGAACAGAAGCATGAAATTGTAAACCAGATTTCGCTTCATTTCCATTCCTTCGTATTAGAATTTTTGGTGGGCCAGGTCGGATTTGAACCTACAAAACCGCCCAGTTATGAGCTGCTAGCTCTACCATTGAGCTACATGCCCGAAACTTTACTTACTAGACTACCCTTCCTACTCCTCCATTATAATCCCTCATTTTCACATGCCTATCAAAAAACCCTTTATTTCCAATATTTTCGTCACTTCTAAATTTTGGGAAACTTTTTTCCGAACTTTTTCACCCAAAATCGACCCATTTTTGATTCACTTTTCTAGGGGCTAAAATCAACTTTTCCCAGTTTTTACCCGAAAATCTTCAAAAAGCCTAATGTTTTCACTTTTGACACCTCATTTTTTTAGCCCCCCTAGAAATTGAACCAAATCGAACTAACTTTCAACCACTTTTCATCAAAGACTCAAGAGACCATCTCAGATCATTTCTAGGACACTTTCCACTTAGTCCATATGAAATCACAAAAACTCAAAAATAATGTCCTAGAAATGATCCTAGGAAGTCATTTCTAGAAGCATTGGGAATAAAGGACGAAACTAGTATTCGTTTAGTTCGAAGGAGGGATCGGGAGGATTCTTGGTTCTGGAGGTGTCGGAAATTGGTTTTGTTGGCCCATTTTGATACACTAAAAACGATCCATTTTTGGTGATTTTGATTCAGTTTTCTAGGGGCTAAATTTCATTTTTCGGTTTTCGTCGGGAAAATGTTGAAGAAGTCTAATGTTTTTGAGGTTGGATTTTATGTTTTCGGGGCCTAGGAAATTGAATTAGTTTTTAATTATGGTCGATTTTGGTGATAATTAGAGGATTATCGTAAGAAAGCCGAGGGTTCCGGCGGATAGGAGGAGAAATAGGAGGAGGCCTGAGAATGGATCATCGATCCAGCTTCGATTAGGATCGAATAGGTCTGATTCTTTCATTTCTCGTTCTTCCCATTCTCCTAGTTCTCCGAGGACGTTACGTCGATCTTTATTGAAGAACCAGCTCTTTTTCATGATTCGTTTTCTTGAATTTCAATGTATTGCTTTGGGATGCCGAAAGAGCAATCTCCATCGCCAAATTGAATATCGATAGAATCTTCGTTGTTTTCTATGATGTCGACATCACAAATTGTTCCGGCTTTAAAAGTAGAAAAATATCCTTCTTGTTCATCGGTATCTTCGTCATAGGATTCGATGATTTCTAATTCTATTTCTTCTTTGAAGATAATTTTAGCCATTTTGTTCCTTATTTTAGTTCTTGTTCGATAGTTGAAATTTCTTCTAGTGTAAGTTTGATCTATTGATGATTTTTATAGATTTGGTGGAGCCAGACGGAGTTGAACCGACGACATTCTGCTTGCAAAGCAGACGCTCTCCCAGCTGAGCTATGGCCCCATGAAAGTGGCGGAGACTGAAGGATTCGAACCTTCGAGGGATTGCTCCCTGGTGATTTTCAAGATCACTGATTTAAACCGCTCATCCAAGTCTCCTATTTAACTTTGATCCCTAAATTTCGTAAATCGTTTGCCATTAATATTTCTAATTGAAACGGAAAAGCTTTCCATTTTGCTTCATCTTTGTTAGTTTTGTATCCTTTTATTTCTATATATTTGTTTTCATCAACAAGAAAAAAATCAGGAATATAGTATCGAGTTTTAGATAACCAAATGTTATTATGAAATAAAAATCAAGACTATCGGTTTAAACCGCTCACCCAAGTCTCCGGTTTCGAACTTTTTTACATTTCTTGACTTTGTATTGTACTGAAATCTTTTTTTCAACGGTTACATAATACGGGGCAGTTTTGTCGACTCTTATTCGTAGTACGATTGGGAAATCGGTTTCTGGCCAATGTTCGACTAGACTATTGATATATCCATAGACTACTTTCCCGACATCCTCAGATTCCATAAGAAGAGGCGGGAAATCGAGGTCGCGAGTGGAAACTTTGATTCTCATTAGGGTCCTACTATCTCAAGAGATCAACTGATAGAGAATGATCGCCAAAACACCGAAAGCGAGAAAGCAGATCGTCTAAGCAAATGCGACGATGTACGTAATCGCAGTACCTAGATAGGCCTTGTTCATTGTTATCTTTCCTGTCGATTCGATGTTTTCTGTTTTAGTGATCCGCAGCTTCGGACTTCTCGTGTTTAATAGCCGAGATCGACTGCATTCCTCGGGAGGAGATCAGGATCGGTTACGATGGTGATAGTTTCCCGATCACGATACGGATCATCCCGCTCATAAGAGATGACATATTCGCTCTGAATATCGAATTCCTGATCGAGATCAGTGAGATCAGGATTGATCGCATCATCAGCCACGAGGAAGGCCTTGATAGTCTCGTGCCAGTTCTTCTTCGGAATGATCGTCATCGGAACCCCCGGTTCATTCACCAGGAATTCTTCCGTATAGTAGATGAGAGATTCTCCGGGAATGAATCCGAACTCTTCCTTCCAGAGTTCGAGCTTCAAAGTCTGAGCTTCTTCGGCAGTACCTTCCTGGATGGACGGAACGTAGTACATCCAGGGATCAGATTCCGGATCCTCTCCGTCAGGACAAGCATATTCCTGAATTTCCTCGTTCAGACTTTCTTCGGTCTCATGGTAGCTGACACGAGAGAACTGATTGCCCGTATGCGGGGAAAGCGTAAGAATGAAACCCATGAGAAATTCCTTTCGTACTTGATTTATTATATCAAGTACATTCTTCTTGCTTATCTGAAAGAAGGTTCAGGGAGTGTACCTAATTCTCTAGGTACACTCCCTGAGTGATTCTACCGGTGCCACCTGCATCCGGTGCCGTCGGATTCGACGATGTCGGAGAAGTCCGGAATGTTCATCGGATCGTCCAGGATCGGGGTTTCCTGGTAGATCGGACGCTGATCCCTGATCTTCTTGGCCAGAGTCTCGAGAGACCTGGCGATCTGGTCGGCCTGTTCGGGAGTGAGATCGGAGTTAAAGTCGATCAGACCCTTCTTGTTGTCGTTGTAGGGACCGGAGTAGGCCCTTCCGACGGGACAGAGAACTTCGTTCTGGAAGCTCTTCTGATCAGTGACATCGATCAGCTTGAGCAGACCTTCCTGGATGTCCTGGACCATCTTCTGCGCGATCTGAGGGATGGTCTTGATGGTGGACTGACTCTTGCGGGGCATCGATCTTTCCTTTCGTACTTAGTCGCTTTGCAGTCGACTATTTATTCTCTCATACTTGGATCGATTGCTTATTCGTCTTCCTCGAAGCAACCTCCGAAATGCTTATTCAGAAGATCGACCAGAGAGTCTTCGACCTTCCGGAACGCGTTGTCCAGATTGGTGCCGGAATCGGTCTTACGACGCATTTCCGAGATTTCCTTACGAATTTCTCGGATTTCGGCGACTTTCTCAGGAGTGAATTCATACATGGTTCTTATCCTTCTGACACATTCCATTCCGGCCCCCAGATGACGGTTCCATTAGGAACTTCCAGGTGCATGACGACGTACACCACGGCCGTATCCGTTTCGCTGAACCCGACGAAGATTTCGGGGTCCGAATTCGAGCACCAGACGAAGGGAATCAGACTTTCCAGAGTCTGCTGGAGTTCGAGGATGTACGGAATGGTCTTGCAGTACGTATCAGCTCGAATGGAGACTACGACCGAATTGGCCGAAGTCCTTGCCCGAAGGAAAATGTCGATGGGAGCCGAATGATTCTTGAACTGAACCTTCATGGTATTTCCTCACTCTCGAACTTGATTTATTATATCGTACTTACGACGATTGCTTATCTGAGAATTTCACTCAGATTATTTACTTTTCATTATCCATAACAAGTTATGAAGATCGTAAGAAAGTGTCTCAGAAATGATTCTAGATACCCTCTTGAATGAATCGTAACAATAACGGAGAGAAATAAACCTCTCTCCGTTATTGTTACGATTCGAGCTTACTTTCGGAAGCGGTCGAGAAATTCCTTCCAGACGTCCGAGTCCATGGGCTGGGGGGTATAGATTCCGGTGCGGGATTCCCTAGCTTCCCGGTCGGCCCTTTCCTTTTCGATTTCGTCGGGAGAAATTTCCATCGGGTAGTCTGCGCTGTTCGAATCGTTGTACGCCCTGATGCCGTCCAGGATTTCCTGGGTGAATTCCCTGCAGAGGAGCATATCCCAGAGGGGCGCGTCCGGTTCGAGCAGCGCATCACCATTCCGCTGGAGGACGGTCGGTTCGGGAATGTTCTTGATCATATCCTGGATGTTATGCCACTTCCAGTTATCTCCGACCAGATCGTTGATCTGATCCATCTCCTGAAGCCCGTCCGCCTCAGGATCACCGCCTTCGTATCCCCAGAGCAAGTGAACGAACTTCTGGACATCCGAATGGGTACCGGAGATCAGGAACATCTGATCCGGATCCCAGCAGTCTTCGCCCATGTGCAGGGTGTAAGGCCCCTTCTTCTGAGCCTGCTTGAAGGCCTTCTGAAGCATGGCATTGTCAGAATTGTCGATCCGACGAATCATGAGCGGCATAGAGATTTTTCCTTTGGCGAACTTGATTTATTATATCAAGCTTACATTTATTGCTCACCTAAAAGAACTTCAGGTGGTCTGGATTAGTTTCCAGACCACCTGAAGTTCTTATCGTCTGGTGGTTCGAACTAGTACCGGTCGCCGGAGTCACCGGGACAGATGGTACCGTAGATCAGCTTCGGCATTCCGGGCTGCTTCAGGGTCTCGGACTTCGGGAACTTCAGGTAGATGTTGACCCGATCGTTTCCGTTCTTCGGATTGGCGCCGAACGTACAGGCCTTGTTCTGAGGGCCCCGGAACTTCGCATGGATCGGCATGCCGCAGAGACGCCGAAGACGCTTCCGAAGCTGCGGAGTGTACAGCCTCATCGGAAGATTCTTCAGAACCGCACTGCCCTGATCGGCAGTCAGTTCGAACGGATTGGTCGTCTCCTGACTCGGCAGATACCGAGCCAGATTCGTCCGACTCAGAAGATCCCGAACCTCGTCGATCTTCTGACCCCGGATCCGCTGTTCGGTCTGCATCAGGCGCATACCAGGCATGTACCTGTTCAGCGCCTGGTCGTAGTCCTCTCCGGGCTTGACGAAGTGCCGAGCGAACCAGGTATTCGGATCCCGATCGATCAGCTGCTGCAGAGTATCCGCAGCCTTGATGTATCCGTTCATATCTTCCTCCTGTTTTGAATCTCAGTTGACCAATCGATCAACTAAATCTATTATAATTCAACAAATAATTTTGCTTACCTGAAACGATCTGAGGCCTAGATCAGAACGAATCTGATCTAGGCCTCAGGATGGATCGATGGTTCGGACTAGTATTCGCCCCGAGCAGCCAGAATCTCTTCGAGGAGACCGGGAGTCAGTTCGTTCATGAACCCGGCTTCGATCGGATTGTTGACCGGGCGATTCTGGATGAGATCGGAGACATCGATCCACTGATCGGTGTCATTCGTCCGAGTCTGCAGTTCCGTCAGAAGATCATCGTCGAGACTGAAAAGCAGCTCGGCGCGATTCCGCTGATCGGAAGTCCCGATGCAGACGAACTCCTCGGGCCCTCCGATCTCAGTCAGATAGATCCTCGATCCCTCGGGACACGGATTCTTCGACTCGTCGAAGAGCATGACGAGACGATTCGAGTCCTGAACGTCGATCTTGCGAATCAGCATGTTGTTTCTCCTTGATCTCGAACTTAATTTATTATATCAAGCTTACATTTATTGCTCACCTAAAACGATTTGAGGCCTAGATCGGATTCGTTCTGATCTAGGCCTCAGGATGGATCGATGGTTCGGACTATTCTCCGACGAACATGTCCTGATAGATGTCCAGGAAGTACGCGGCGATCCGATTCGGGGCGGTCGGTTCGCTCAGATCCAGCTCGCATTTCTCCGCACCTCCGCACGGCATCTGGGTGAACTGGGCTTCCAGATTTCCGTCGATCTTCGCGATCTTCAGACTCGCGACCGGACGGTCCATGTCGAACGGTTCCGGATCCGAACTGAGGATGTCCTGACCATCCTCCTTCAGAAGAGTGATCCCAGGAATGTCGGGCTTCAGAATGGCCGCGACCTGCTTCATGAACTCTTCAGCCGTCATGTTGTTTTTTCCTTGGCGTCGAACTTGATTTATTATATCAAGCTTACGACGATTGCTTATTTGAACTTTCGGTCGATTAACATCGACAGATAGATCAGTACGCTTCCGATCAGAACGACGACGACGAATCCGGTCTTCTGAAAGATATTCATTATCGAATCCTCTTGACGGTCAGAACGCAGTCGTTATTCAGATATTCGATGTAGAAGTTGTCAGTTTCTTCGATCGGATTCTGATTCTTCCTCGGACCGAGATCGAAATCCCTCTCGATACTCTCGATCGTACGACAGACTTCGTCGAAATCCAGAAGAACCTCCGGATCATCCTGCTCAGACATCGACGGATCCAGCAGATTCAGATGGAACATGATCTATTCTTTCTGAAGGAGAAATCGGGAAGGATCGAAAGAAGCCCATTGCCGGTCGAATGACAAGCAATTTGATAAATGGTGGGCCGGATTCTACTAGAAGACGGTACCCCTACGTCAACGAGGATTTCGGGACTTAAATGTTCCTATCTTTAGTAGTTCTCTAGCATCCTTCCTTTTATGAAGAGAGAAATATCTCTCTCGACGATGGTTTATTGTAAACCATTTCTCATGACTTGCTTAACTGAACCATACTTCGTAACAAGTATGCTTCCGATCCCGGACAGTCTGACGAGTCTTCATATTCTTCTTAACCTGATCCTTACTCTTCTTCTTACAGATAGAGATCTCAGAAGAAATCTGATCCCAAGTCCAGCGTACCTTATACTTTCCGAGAAGTCGAACCAAGTGTCGGAAAGACGCAGAATCGTTCTTGAACCTACCGTCGACGAACTCCCTTAAAATCCGAAGACTGGAAATCAGTCTTGATCTTCTTCAGAGAAGTATGGATATAAGCTTCCTTCAGGTACGTTCTGAAGTCCGTAGATGATCGCATCGAGCTCTGCCTCGTAAGCACTCTTGCCTCGAGCAGTATCACGACAGAGTTCGATCCTAGAAGAACCATGAATCAGAACGCAGAAGGAAGCATCCTTCGACTTACTGATGCTAGCAGAAGCGTACAGATGCACGTGATCCGGTACTTCAGAAGGCTTGAACCTCTGAGAAGCTTCGTTCGAGACCCTTCCAGTCCGAACCATGGTTCCGCACTGATTGTCGATGTACACTGCTTTAGGAGTCGACCGACGCTTCACCCACCTCCAGTCCACTGCGTACTTAGTTGCAGTCTCCTTCAGACTATGATACGAACTCTGCTTCTCCCAGCCTCCGTGCTTGAAGAGCTGAACGAGATACTGCTGATCCGTCTGAACCCTGACGAAACTACCCTCAGGAAGTATCTTCAGCCCTTCCTGAATGACCAGAGCTTCAGCATCCCGCGTCGACGTAGTCTCGACGAGCTCCGTACGTTCCATGATCGTCGAACCAGTGATCAGCATGCTGATACTAGCCCGACCATTCCCGACAGATGCGTCAGTATGCAGAACGTACGTCGAACCCTACCTCAGCAGATACCAGACTACCATCGTCAGAAGCAGAACCGACTCCATGCCGACCATCACGCGATCGAACATATTCGAACCTCGCTTCACCATCTATCATACCTCATTTCCTACCCCTTGCCTATAAGAAACTACTAATGAACCTTGAAAGTGTCCTAGAATTGATTCTAGATACCCTCTTGAATGTTTCTAGAGATAGACACGACCACAGAGTCAAGATGGCAGATAGAGGGAGCCAGACTTCCGAGAGCTGGTACTATCTATCGTCAGAGCTTTATCAGTTCGTGTCTATCTCTAGAAACATCGACAGCCCCGGAGAGTAGGTATCCCCGGGGCTGTCGATCAGTCGTTGGTCAGGCGAGGACTAGGCCTCGACGAGCTCGGGCTCCTCCTCGGTCTCGGTCGGGGTGCCGTCGATCGTCTCCCAGCCCTGGACGATCTCGACGGTCTTCTGGAGCAGGGCGAGGACCTGGGCCTTGTCCTGTTCGGTCATGATCGTGTCGTAGTTCATCTGCAGGCCGTCCTTGCCTTCCTGTTCGGCCTTGCGGGCGTTGTTCATGACGCTGTAGGCGGCGCCCCAGGGGCAGACCACGTCATCCTGGAAGGCCTTGCCCTCGCTGGCGAACATCAGGTTCTCGAAGGCCTTGTGGAGACCCGTGGCCATCTTCAGGGCCGCGCCGACGAGGTTGAGGTTGCTGACGCCCTTGATGGTGCTCTTCTTCGGCATGTTCGTATTCCCTTTCTTTCTCAGTCGCCGCACGTATGCAGTCGACTTTTCTATTATCAGTCGATTTTTCTTACTGCTAATCCCGGGATTTTCGTATCCGTTTGACGTATGTCAGTTGGACTCGTTCGGGATGTCAGTCAGTTTGGTCGACTGACCACTTGATTATTATATCAAGTGATTTCCTGTTGCTAAATTCGCTTTCGAATTCAGCTGATCTGTCAAAGAACGTTCAGTCTTATTATCAACTGAAACTTTTTTCTGCTAATTCGTTCAGCGAACTTGCCGAACTTGATTTATTATTACGTACCAATTTCGTCTGCTAACTCAGTCTCGCTATTCGCTCGACTTGATTTATTCTATCTCTCGCTTTCTGTTTGCCTATTTGTTTCTGTCAGAGATTCGTCTGACATGTTCATTATGTATCGGTCGGATGCGTTGCTTATTTGGTAGGCAGGCGGTTGGACGGGCCTTATAATGGTCTACGTACTATTATAGTGCGGATCGAGGGGCTGCTAATTCTGAAAGGGGGTAGGCACAGAAAAGTTAATTATATAGGTCTGGGGGTTGAGGCAGGGCGGGGGCCGGGGTTTCCGGGGACCGGTAAAAATTTCCTCTGTACTGGCAATTTTGCACAGAAAAGTACTGGACCGGAAAAATTTTTTGGTTGTACTGGCGATTTTGCACAGAAATGGTTATAGAGATAATGGATAAAAATAAAGAGTTTCGGTAAGATTTTTTGTATTAGTGGTTTTGCACAGGAAAGTACGGGGTCGGGAAAAAATAGACCGTACTGGTGATTTTACACAGAGGTATTTTTGATGATTAAGAAAGATGATTTGACTGGTTTGTATTATGAAATAACGGCTTTAAGGCGTACTCGGCCTTCGAGGTTGCATTATATGGTTAGTATATTTTTGACATCTGAAGCGTCTTCGAAGATCTATCAGATAGGGCCTAATGACGATATGCGTTCTAGATCGTTTGCTGAATTTTTCTTGAAAGAGTATTTGAAAATGGTAGAGAAGATTATTAAAAGAGAGAATTGATCGATAGGAATATCGTATTTGTAAATTTTTTTTCTGTGCTGTGAATTTCGTGTAGAAATGGTTAAAAAGTAATATCTTTATGGAGAGGGCGGTAGGGAGAATGATAGGTCTTATTTTATTTTTTCTAATGGTGGTCGGCTTTGGAGGGAGCGTTCTTATGGTAGGCCTGTCGGTATTTATATGTCGGGATATAAGATATGGTGTCTAAAGATAATTAATGAGTCTCTTAAGATTTCTTTGAGAGAGAATCATAATGTCGATTTAGTTTCTGTTTATATTCGTGTTTTAGGTAGGGGAATTGGATTATTTTTATCAGAAAATGTTTTGTGATTTAAATCCTTTATACGTAAAGCTTATTCCTTCGAGGTTATTAGATTTTAGGATTAGGGACGAGTATTACGGGCATTATAGTTTAGGGGAGATAGGTTTATGAAGTTTATTTTTTCTGTTATGGTATTGGTGGCATTTTTCGTAGTTTTTAGTACTGTCGCATTGGTGTCGTTTGCTTTCGTTTCTGTGCCTTTGTTTTTGCCGGAGATCGTTTTGGTGTCAGGCGTATTTGAATGGTGGGACGTTTTGTCGTGGATGATGTGGTTTTTTATAGGTTTAGTTTCTGTGGTTATGATTATTGTCGTAGCTTGCAGGTTGGAGAGTGAGACTCCGGAGATTATCGTGTCGTCGTGGATTAGGAGGTTTAGATTATGAGGAAGGTCGTTTATAATGCGTGTTACGGTGGGTTTTCTTTGAGTAGGGAGGCGATTCTTCTTGCTCGGGAGTTGAGTGGCGATATGTGTTGGGGAGGGTGTTATTTGAAGGGTGAGATTGTTTCTGGTAGGAAGTGTAGGGAGGATAATGGGTATATACGTGATATCGAGAGACACGATTCGGTTTTGGTTTCTGTGGTCGAGAGGCTTGGGAAGGGAGCGAGTGGGGAGTTGGCTGATTTGCAGGTTGTTATTGTGGATGGTTTGTATCGTATCGACGAGTATGACGGTTGCGAGCGTGTGATGACGGTGGATGATTATGAGTGGAAATAGGAGAATTTTGATGAAGAGGTCATGGGATTTGATTTTGTTGTTTGTCGTTTTGGGAGGTTTGTTTATTTTTGTGTTGACAAGAACGTCTCAAGATGTTTATGAGGCACACACGCCTCGGCGTTTAACAGAGCAGAAGAAGTGGGATGATTTGGGTATTTCGCGGGATAGTTATTATTATTGTTATAAATGTAGTGTAAATCATCATAATTCATTTCATCATCGAAACGGCAAGGATAGTCGGGCTGGGTGGAGGGCTGCTGGTGGATGGTAGTTCGGATTCTAAAGGATTTTTAATTGTTAAGGATAGTTCTGGGCCGTCTGGAGGAAATCGATTATGGTGTATTTGTTGATTATTCTTCTTATGATCGTTTTATTTCGTCGTCGGGGTCCAAGGGATAATATTCCTGTAGAGGATTGGAAGATGGAGACGAAAGTCGAAGAATTAGAAGTTCGGATTAAGGTTTTGGAAGAATCTTTTCTTGTAAAGGAATCAGAGCTAGCGAAGATTAGGAGCATGTTAGATGTACGATCCGATTCGGGACGATTATAACGAATGGGAGGAGGATTTTGCTCGGGTATCGGAATGGATTGATGGAACTCATATTGATCAAATAGTTTTACATTTTGGTTATCATTATCAATGGATGAACAAAGAGAGAAAATTGCATCGAGACGAAGATAAACCCGTTGATATACGTTGTGATTCGTTGGCATGGTATAAAGAAGGACATCTATTTCGTATCGACGATAAACCTTGTTATATTGAAAATTCTGGATTTCGATATTGGGTGTCAGGGTCGACCAAGCGTTTACATCGAGATAATGATCGTCCAGCATGGATCGATCAAGATGGATATAAAAGGTGGTATAAGGACAATGTCGAATATTTTCCGATATCTTCGATTATGAAGTCTTTAGAGGTATCTCATTCAGAGATGTTAGTTTCTTCTTATTTGAAGAATATGTCAGAAATACCTTGTTATTTACAAGAATTCGTATGTTCGTTAAGTCCTTCTTATGTTAATTTGATTCCGTCGAAGTTTATTTCTGATAAGATCGTGTCAGATTATTATGGGCATTATAGTTTAGGAGAGATAAGTTTATAGGAGGAATTATGAAGACTATAGAAAAAATCTCAGATGAGATTAGTTGTGTTATCGGGAATTATATTTGGGATTATATTAAGTCTTTTAGATTTATCGTATCGGAAGATAAAGAAAGTACGATTGTGTTATTTTGCGCAAATAAAAGGGATAGTAAAATAATCGATAATTTACTTACGGCCGTTCGAGAGTATAATATAGGGTCTCTTATATATGAACTTCAAAAGAATGTGTATTTAAAGTTAAACGAATACGGAGAAGGTGATAATATCGAGATTAGTTTTGGAAAACTTTGTGAAGAAACAAATGAGATAATCGAGCCCGATTATGTTCTCGGTAAGGAATTTATTAAGGTTAATAATTTGAAAGTACAGGGTGTTACGGTACCATCTATTCGAGATAAGAATTGTGAGGAGTTTTTGTAAAATGAATATACACGAGAAGTATAAGGTTGCAATGGAAGTTGCAATGAGTATTAAAAATACTGACGAGATGGTTAAAGTTAGTTTTAATGAGACAAGTAAGTACATTTCGGAATTAAAGAGTCTTCTTCATAAACAAGAGGGAGAGGTTGTTCGATATGTCGATTTGTTATCACGGTGTTCTGGTGAGATTAGGGATATTAAACTAAAAGAAGAAATCAATAAGGTTTTGAAAAAAGGAGTTTAATTATGAACGAAAGCGTATTAGTGGTATCGGAAAAGTCGATTTTAGAGAAGATGATAAAAGATCTTGGGTTTTATGGAGAATCGATTGCACATAAATTTTTGATAGTTGACGATAAAAATTATTGTTGAGTTAATTTGTCGCATTGCGAATGGCATGAGCCAGGAATTCAGGTTTTTATAATTCATGATTATGATGAGGATAAGGATTTTGAGGATCAGGATTTTATATGGGTTACGGATTTAGAGGGACCATGGAATTGGCTTGTACGGAAGAAGATAGAAAAATACAATAGTGAAAATTCTTTGAGAGAAGATTCTTTGAAGCGTAATAAGAATAAAATCGATCAATGGAAAAAGGAGTTTAGTTATGTATGATGGAGACGAGATAGGATTTAATCAGTATTCTCCTTCTGATTTCGTTTTGAAAAACGATTATTATGAGTTAGAAAATAAAGTCGATGAATTAAAAAATGACGTACAAGAATTAGAGAAAGAGATTGCAGAATTGAGGGGAATATTACGAGATGATAAAGGGGATTGGAAATTCCAGAGAGATTACAAGATTTGATAATTCAGAATAATTTTGAGTGGGTATTTACAATTAACGGAAATAGGATTTATGAACTTGTCGTAGGCATCGTTTTTCATATGCGATATGATCATTTAGGAGGTGTGAATGTTAGAAACATATACGTTAGACGATTTCTTTCCAGGTTCGGAAGAGCGGTTTATTTTTGATAATTACGTATATGCGACTGCTTTTAAAGATCATTTTCCAGAATATGATCATTTTTTTAATGGTATCGTAAATTGTATCGATTTAGTTCATAAGCTGAGTGGAATTAAATTGCATGCGGTCGAGATTAAGGTTAAATCTATAGATTCGGATTTAGAGATTTCTGTAGAGAGATCATATTGGATTAGTAATGGTTCAGAGAAAGTTGTTGCTGATATCGGTTTCGATATTAATAATGCTCGAAAGAAGATGGAAGAATTAGTGAATTCGTGGGCTATCAATCAAACTAAAGAATTGCAAGCAAAATTGTCTGAGATTAAAACGATGGTTTAAGGAGAAAAATATGTTAAAATTAAGGGATATTTTCCCTGGTGAAGAAGATAAATTTGATTTCGAGATTTACAAATCGATATTTGATTCAGTATATTCAACGATTGTACCATATGAGAATAGAAGTATAGAAATCGTTCATAAGGTAACGGGCGTCAAACTTGTACTATGTGAAACGGTCGTAACGTCGTTAGATGATCCAAGTTTACAAATCATTTCTAGGAGATCAATACAGATTTATAAAGAAGACCGTCCTATAGAATATAAAAATAGATTTATTGGAAAATGGGATTCTTGTTTAGAGAGTATTAGAGCTCAAATGATCAATATTATTAATGAATGTATAGATGAAAAGATTATCGAATTAAAAAAATACGAAAATTCAAGAGTAAAAGGAGAAAATTTATGAGTATTAAAGAGAAGTTGGATGCTATTAAAGTAGAGATTAGTGAAAAAGAAAAGAATATTTCTGATTTAAAATTGGATTTAGAAAGTCTTTTGGGTAAAAAAGTTTTATGGGACTTGGCAAACAATAAAGATCAAGAATGGTATGTTTCGGCTGATCGAAAAGGTACAATCGAGATTCAAAAGGAGAATTTGTTAGACAAAACGTTGATTTCTTTTATTCATGAATATACAGGTTATTTATTTTATAGGGTTTCTCCTGGGGTTTATTTGACTTGCGAGGATAGAGATAGTATTAAACTTATGTTTGGAAGAGTTTGCGAAGAAACAGGAGAGATGATTAAACCTGATTATAATTTAGCGAAAGAATGGATTAGAGCAAATCGCCTAAATATTCATGAAGAAGAACAAGAATTAACGATTAAAGCAAAGAATTATCGGAAGTTCGTAGAAGAGTTAGTGTAAATGGAGTCTTTAAAGCCGCCAACAGTTTTAGAACTTAGAATTATGGATTTAGAAGAATCAGTTTATTCGATTTTAGAAAAAAGAGTGAGTAAATTAGAAAATTTGATTACTCTTCTTGAGGAGAGAATCGAAACATTAGAAAATCACGAGAAAAATAAATGAGAAGTCCGTTAGATAGTCGATTATTTCCTCATGAAGAGATATTCGATATAACTATTTTGGATAAACATATCGGTTATGTACGTCGAAATCGTTTAGAGTTTCGTGCGTACATAACCGATCTTCCTTTTTTTAGCGAGTATGATATTTATAAGGATTTTTCAGATTTAGCGTGTGCTACCTTGTGGATTAAAATGAAATGGAAAGAGTGGTGGGAAGAAGAGATTTTGGAAATGGAAGAGAAGATTAAAGAGAAAAAGGCTATGTTGGATGAACTCCGATTATGATCCTATCAAGCATGATTATCTGAATTGGAAAGAAGATTGGAATAGGATTCCTGAATGGGATGATGGAACTCATCATAAAGATGTGTGGGATTCTCATATTTATACTTGGTACAAGAATAATAAACCTCATAGAGAAAGGGATAAACCAGCAGTAATTCATGGAGATTCATTTATTGCTTGGTATCTTGACGGATATTATAAGAGATTAAACGATAAGCCGAATATCATTTATTACGATGGTACTCGTAGATGGTATGATAAATTTGGTCGTAAGGCTTATCGTAAATATGATCGTCCATGTGTAATCAATTCTGATGGATATAAAGAATGGAGAACTCTTAAGAACGGAGTATATTTTCCTATTGATTCTATTAAAAAATCTTTAGAGTTTTATTGTACTCATGATTTGCTTGTCAAGTATATGAATAACTTAATGTTTCGGAATTTGTTTACATATGATTTTCAGAGATTATTTTGTACTTTAGATCCTTCTTTCGTGAGTTCTATTCCTTCTAAATATCTCCACGATGATATTAAAGAAGAATTTTCTGGACATTATGAATTAGGAAATATTGGTTTGTAATATGAATTATGAAATTAAATTTTATGATGGACAAAGAGTATTCTTTGATAATTTCCTCGACTTACCAATCGAGGATTTTTATGAAACCATATGTGAATGTATTTTATATTATTTGCCGTATATCGATGTAGATGTAGACGATTTATTTATCTATTTAAGTGAAATTTTGACTGCCGATAATTTTATCAAATTTGTTTTTGGACGTTATTCGGTAATAGATTATCCGAATAGTCAGATTCATTATATCGATATTAATTGGAATAGTTGGATCGATAGTTTCGGATATGGCGAAAGACCATATGAAAACATATCGAAATTAGGAAAATTGTTACACGAGAAAGATCTTCGTGGAGTCATATATCAATGAAAATGTTTCCTGAACAATTTGAAATCGTAATTCATACGCATTTCGGCGGATTTACGATCACTGACGAAATGGCTGAATGGCTTCGAGATAATAAAGATTGGACGATCTTTCCCAAAGAAAGAAATGCTCGAGAATGTATCCAAGAATTTGGTTTATCGAAAATAGAAAAATCTTTATTTAAATACGGTAAAGATTTTTATTTTTATATGTACGATTCTAATTGTCATAAATTAGAAGACGAATATAGAATAAAACTCCGTACAAACCAAGATTTTATCGATTGTGTTCGTTTTTTACAAGAAAAATATAAAGATTTATCTTATGAAGAAGAACGCAAAAATAAGATAATGAAACTTGAAATTAAAACCGTAAAAATCTCTCTCGAGATCGAAGATTATTATGACGGTAAAGAACGAATTTCTGGTGACTTTTTTATATCTCAATGATATAAATCATACGTTGATCGAGAAGATGTCCTAGAATTGATCAGAGACATGCTAATGAATGAATTAGACGATTTTAGTTCTAGTTTTGTAGGATATCCCGGAAAGCTTTATTTTTCAGAAAAGAATAATTTGCAATTGGTTTTGAAGAAATTAAAGGAATTTCCTAGATTATGGGTATTTTTAACAGGATTGAGATATCATCCAGAGGTTTTGATCGTGGTTATAGAAAACGCAAATTGGGATGATTGGTTGGAGAATGATATTAAGAGTCTCGCCAAGTTCGAACAGGATATGGTGTTTTCTCGTAGACCTGATTTGATTAGTAAATATCCTTGGGTAAGTCAAGAGATGAAAGAAAAATATTCTGGGAATTATGAATTAGAGAGTATTGGTTTATGAAAAAAATTTATGAGATTTTGAAAAGGGAGTTTCCTACTGATACGGTGGATATTTCTGATGGATATAAAGGGAATGTACATGTCGTTATAATTTCTCGAAAATTTGATGGTTCTAGAATTCACGAAAGAGAAGGAATAATTTTATCGCTTATTGGAAATAATTTAACTAAAGAAGAGAAGAAAAAGATTTCGGTATTGAATTGTTATAGTCCTGGAGAATTAAAACGATGAGAATTTTAGATAATCATCAAGAATATTTTGGGCATGATGTACATTTAGAAGTTTGGACGGATGATGAAGCAGTATATTCAGAGTTCGCTATAATGACGGGAGATTTTGAGATTTCTATCTACGAAAATAGATCCAAAGATAAAGTCAGTGTTCGATATTACAGTTTGTCTATTGATGATAGTAATCATTATGAATGTGAGAATTTGGCTTATTTGTCTTTAGCTGAGTTTTTAGAGGTACTTAGAGATCATTGTTATCGATTTATTAACGAAACGATCGAATATCTTGAAAATAAGAAGAAATATCATGATCAAATTATTTCTTCTTTGAAGAAGATCATATGTTAGTTGGAAAAATTAAATTCCCAATAATATCTCATATTAAATGCAATATGATGCCTTTCATACAAGGTGATAGTTCTTCATTACCCGAAATTTATCAATCATATTCAGAAATAATCGATGAAGTATATCTTGAAAAGGGCGAAATCGGTTATTTGACAATAGACGAATCTTTTGTCCAAGCAGGAGAATCACAAAGAGGATATAATGCATTTAAAGAACGAAGAAATGTTCATGTAGAAGTCGGGAGAAATAAAAAGTATAATTTTTGGGGACCTTCTTGGGGCGGACATGCGAATACGTTTTTAGATACAAACACGATGGTATTAATCGCGAATAGTGTTTCTGATACTTGTCGATATTGGAATATCAAAGAAATGGCATACACCAAAGATGGTGATTTGAGTCGATATTTAGATAAATATCCAGAAAATACAGGAATTTTATTAAAATCGGGAGAAGTTGCAAAGATAAGTATATTTACACCACATGAATGTATTCGACAGAAAATGTCGTCTTATAGACAATTTTTTAGAATTGTCGGGAAAGGTGTTCGAGGAAGAGAAGAGTATTTTACAATTAATCCCAAGATTAAAAAGGAGTTATTATGAATTGCGAATGCGATACTTGGTGTCGAGATTATGGTGAAAAGGTTTATGCTAAACATCATAGAAATTGCAGGCATTATGATTTAGAGACTGATTGTTATGTACTGATTTCAAATTTATTACAGGCAATGAGAGATTGGGGAAATATGGAAGATGGAATTCCGGAAATAGATGGAATCGCTGACGCTTACAATGAAGCTGCAGCAGCAGTTTGGGAGAAAACGATTGATTGATTATATTCCTGAAAGAGACGATTATCTCCAATACCAGGATGATCTCGATAAGATTCCCGAATGGTTAGATGGAACTGAAACTTCTAAAGACATAGAAGCTCGTGGGATGTATTATTGGAGATCAAATGGGGGATATCATAGAGATAATGATAAACCAGCATTGATCGATCCTAATCTATTGCATCTTGATTGGTTTTATCATGGACAAAATTATCGGGAAAACGATAAGCCTAATTATATTTCTGGGAAAAATCCGATGATATTAAAATGGGAATATCCAAGACCATATGGAAGACCATCGAAAATATTTTCTTCTGGGTATAAGATGTGGACGAATGAATTTGGCGAAAAATTATATCCAGAAGAAAGTATTATTAAATCTATTAAGTTCGATCAAAAAGGATTAGTCGAATATATTAAAAATATTCCTTATGAATATTTTACGTTTAATATTCAGAAGACGATATTGGAAATTAATCCGAGTTTGATTTCTATATTTCCTCGTTGGATTCATCCAAGTTTGAAAGAAGATTTTTATGGGCATTATGCTTTGGGAGAAATATGTTTGTAACGCGACAGATCGTTAATGAATTTATAGATTTAGCGAAAGCAGAAAATCAAGAATTGAATTTTTTAAAATTAAGGGCATTGGTTTATTTTGCACATGGTTGGTATATGGGATTGACTGGAGAAGTGTTATTAGATGAGGATATTATAGCTTCGAAATATGGACCAACGATATATTCTATCGATCATCGATATAAAGAATTTGGTATTGCTCCTATCGATGGAAAGATGAGTTCTATAATTTATATTGATGATAAATTAGAGATCATCGAACCAAAGATAGAGGATCGATATATTAAGGATTGTATATTTGAAGTTTGGAAGAAATATAAACATCTGACAGAGCGTCAGTTAATGAGATTGGCTCATCAATTTGGTTCTCCATGGCATATCGTTCGATCTTATACTCTTCCTTTTCTTCTTCAAGAAACTGATATTAATATTCCGAATGAAATTATTAAAAAATTATTTAAAGAAGCTTTAGACGTCAAAAGGAGAGAAAAAATGAGAACAATTAATCTTAAAGATTATCCTCGTCCTTCGGATGATATTATTAAACTTTTCAATATCGATCAAGCAAAAAGATATTTGGCTGTTCCTGTCGAAAAGATGCCTGATGGAACTGTCGTTATTGCAATTAGTGATCCTACGAATACGGATACGATCGATAAGATTCATGCTTTGCTTTTCAATTATATGATTGTTTTTGTAATTGCAGATTTAAACGATATTACAGAAAGAATTGATTCGTATTATGCAAATAATTGATGATTATATTCCTGAAAGAGACGATTATGATAATTGGCAGGATGATTGGGATCGTTTTACAGAATGGTATAACGAACCTTCTACGATTTATGTACATCCATCAAAATTTTGGTTAGATAAAGATCAATTACCTCGTAAAGATCGTCCTTGTTATATGGATAGTAAGCAAATTCGTTGGCATATGAGAGGCGATAATAAACCTATAAATATCATGATGAATGGAATTAGAAGTTGGGGTAAAATTAGAATTCCTCTTTATACTTTCGATGATAGTTTTACTTACGTTTTGCATCGTGGTCATAATCGACCGGCAGTGGTTTATCAAAATGGTTATAAAAAATGGTACATTAATGGTAGACAGTATTTTCCTGAAATAAAAATTATCGAATTAATAGAAAATAATCCTTCATTAATCGAGTATTTGATACAAGATTTAATTTTACCTTTTCAGTCTCAATATTTTAGTGTTGTTTTACAAGAATTGGTTATTAAACATGATGTTAATAATCAATGGTTTAAGAAGATACCACGACATTTGATAACGATTCCTGAGCTTGTCGATCTTCGAGATATCGGTTTATAGTCCAATATTACCAAGATCCAAATACGCAGAGAATTCTTCTTTAATTTTTTTATGAGGTTTTTTTAAGATCGTAACAAGAGAAGGATTATTCTCTAAACATATTTTTTGAAATTCATATTCTTCTGAATCTTCTAGGTATTCTATATCTTGGCGAACCCATTCGAGTATTTCTTCTTTTGGGAAGTATTGTTTTCCATGGCGATACCAAGCGACATGATTCGTCGTAGAGCTTATTTCGGCCGGACCATGTTCTCTATGTTGTTTACCATCTTTGTTTTGCCAAATGATGTATGCAGTAATAAAATTCGGTAAATCGTCTTTTCTTGGATTTCGCCAAGCCATATACGCAATGGAACCACGATCCCATTGGACTGTATTCGGAAATATGTAATCGCCTTTTTCTTTATATCCTTTTTTCTTTATAAAGGTCCGTCCTCTAAAATTATTAGAACGAAAATCATCGTTATCATATCTGTGATATATTTCATCGAATTCTTCGTCGTTTAATTTTTTGATGTTAGCAAAAAATTTATCATATTCGTTATTTTTGTATTTTTTGATTAAATCGTAGCGCATATAACGCTATATAATACTATCGAACTTAAATTTAATGCGGCTTTTGTTCGAGAGTCGGTTTCAAGGAGGAGTTATGTATAAGCAAGGGTTTGTCGTTGCTATTCGTTGTAATAACGAAGTGTTGCGG
>ERZ1066125.237-NODE-237-length-22294-cov-10.355052_pt1 | contig 22294 bp, 25 predicted proteins | sample MGYA00382772_ERZ1066125 | MGnify/ENA primary metagenome ERZ1066125 (study PRJEB33369, sample SAMEA5778355) | biofilm metagenome | biome: Industrial cooling water; feature: Water cooling tower basin; material: Biofilm | place: United Arab Emirates | collected... | reverse complement strand
TACCTTTTGCACGTCACTAACGACCAAAATTTTTCCGCTGCTAACATTAACCCAATACCTTATTTTTTATCGCTTGCTCAACGATGATATTGAAGTACTTAGAGTGGTGAGTGGCTACCAGGATCTGACAGCTTTATTTGATGATTCTCTTTAAGGGCAATACAACCAGTCCGCTGTCGCTGTGCAGACTTAACCAACTTCACCCGATAAGGGTCTGCATCCTTCCGCCACACGACCCGATGCCCCTTCAACTCCGCACAGTTTTGTTCCAGGCACTTTTGCCACCCTCGCAGCTCGCGAATCTTTCCCAAATCATCCAGTAAACCCCAATCTGCCTCCTGCCGACTCAGCTTGGCAAACTTCTCATAGAGAGGATAATCCGACTGAACCAGCAATTCCTTCTGGTGCAATACAGGTGGATTGTCCGCTGGGTCATAATCCCGGTAGCTGACGTGCAGGTCTTGCAGGTCAATCTGCATACTGGTGCGAAGACAGGGATGCGGGTCGCGATCGAAATCTGGGTAGAACAGGTAGGTGATTTTGGGTTTGCTGGTGTGGAACTTGACGACAGTTGCTTCTTCAGGACGACCGATCGTGCGAGAAGCGCAACCTTCGTAGAGCCGAAGTAGGGGATCAAGGGCATCCAGGGCAGAAACATGAACCCAGAGGGAGTTCGATAGCTTCTTACCGATCGCACTGGACTTACACCGCTCTACCATCATCTCCAAATTCCCCAGGCTCAACAGCATCAAATCTGCTGCGGTACAGGCTTGCTGATAGTTGCCGAATAATGCCTTGATGTCGTGCTGAACGATGGGGGCGAGATGTCGTAGCTTCGGGCGCGTGCCAAAATGACTGAGGGCAAGGTAGACGAGCAAATCCTGACGGCGTTTCTCGCTGATGGCATCCCATTCCTGAATCTCCGTTGCTTGAAGAACCACCTGGAAGGCTCGTCGTAGCGTTCCAAATTCCGATCGCAGTGTTGCAAACTCCTGAAGTTCCTCCTCAAGGGGCAACCGTCCCCGCTCGGTGAAAAATGCCATCAGGGGAGCCAGCATCTCCTTATATTGCTCAAACCGCTTGACACTGGCTTTGACTCTGGGCGTTGTGGCCCGCGATCGGAATCGGGACGCTCGGAAGGTTTGTGCCTGTGCCTCATCCCGAAAGACGAAATAAATGCCCAGGGCAACCGGAATGACATCAACGCCAAGTACTTGGTCGATATAGCTCTTGAGTTCCTCCTGGCTGTAATTCTTCTGGAATGTGTTGCGGCGGGTAATCACCCCATCGCTGTACGCCATCATGCCGCGCATCCGGTCTTCGATCAGCACTTGAGCCGCCACAATTAACACCTTCCCGGTCAACTCCCAGGCTTTGACCAATGCCTCTCGTCGCTCTGCCGGATCTTCAATAACGTTAATGATGTAACCCAGGTTGACAACATCAGCCGATGTACAGGGAGCATCGGGACGATAGTAGGGGTCCCAACCAGCACTGGTATAGCCGCGATCGCTAATCCGCTCCACATCTCCCCCATGCCCACAGCCGTAGTCGAAGAAGGTAGTTTCAGGGGTAAATAATCCTGCCTCCAACGCAACCCTTACAGGTTTAGAAAGCTCGTTACGGACGAGAGCAGCTTTGTGGCGATCGATGGAGCGGGGATGAGCAGGTGAGTGGATGGGTGGACGGGTGAGGGGACAGGCAAGAACATGGCCTTGTAGTTCAAGATGAAGCTCGGTCAATCGTTGTTGCCAATTGTGATAGGTTCCAATTGAACGCGGATGATCCAGCAATCCTAGCCGCTCCTCCTGACAAGTCAATTCAGCGAATGCAGCATGGAGAGGATAGGTCGGCAAAACAAACGCTTCCTTACGGTGAAGTACAGGCGGATTGTCTGTATTCTGATAGTTTCGGTTAGTTACCTCCTGGGCGGCGAGATCAACCTGACAACTGCGGTGTAAAGCGGGATGGGGATCCGTGTCGAAGGTAGGATACAAAAGATAGGACACTTTGGGTTGGTCTAGCTGGAACTTAACCAGTGTGAAGGTTCTTTCTGATTTCAGCCATTGACGCGCAAATTGCTCATACTGCTGAAGCAATGGATCCAGGTTTTCCAGGGCGGACAGATGCACATATAGCGCGTTTGGAAGGAGTTTGCAGATCGCGCTCTGTTGACAGCAAACGGTAATTTTCTGAAAGTCGGCAGGTAACGTACCAGGATTCAGCAACACGTTGTTTTCTAGTCGCTTTTATTCTTCAGAATAAAGCATGAATCGAAACAAAATCTATCCAAGAAATCCACCCGGAAAATTAGCTGCTAAAGTAGGCAAGCAAGTCTTTTGTTGTGGAGAACTGTGGCAAGAACGCTCAGCCTGTTTGAAGAAGATCGTCTAACTCTGCCGAAAAGCATTGAGCTGTCGGTAGAATCATTGCGCCATTATGGCTCCCTCTACAAACACTGGGTCGTTAGCTTTTCTGGTGGTAAAGATTCTTCTGCCACAGTCACCCTGATCGCAGATTTAATTAAAAAAGGCTCTATTCCTGAACCAGAGAGCCTGACTATCCTCTATGCTGATACCCGTCAAGAGCTCCCCCCCCTTCATGCGGCAGCAATGGGCATTTTACAGGAACTCCGTCATCGAGGGTTTGATGCTCGTGTCGTACAACCCGAATTAGACTACCGCTTCTTCGTCTATATGTTAGGACGCGGTGTTCCGCCCCCATCCAACACCTTTCGCTGGTGTACGCCAAAGCTCAAACTGATGAGCATTGAGCGTGAGCTAGAAGCCCTGCGGCAGGAACGGGGTGAAAAGTTCCTGATGCTAACAGGAGTCAGAATTGGGGAGAGCGCTGCTCGTGACCAGCGAATTGCGGTTAGCTGTACAAAGGATGGCGGAGAGTGTGGGCAGGGGTGGTTTCAACATACTTCCTCTGAAGCGGTAGCGGATATTCTGGCTCCCATCCTACATTGGCGAGTCTGCCATGTTTGGGACTGGTTGCTACAAGCCGACCTGGAATTAGGATTTCCAACGTTTGAAATCGCCAGAGTCTATGGGCAAGAGGTGAGTGATGGAGAAGAACCTATCAACGCCAGAACTGGTTGTATCGGCTGTCCATTAGTTGAACGTGATGCGGCATTGAAACGCATTATTCGGCAACCGGAGTGGGCATACCTCGCTCCGCTACAGAAGCTTCGCCCCCTATATTGGGAAATCCGGAAACCCCAGTATCGCCTGCGGAAACATGGAGAATTTAAGAAGGACGGTTCCTTAGCATCGAAACAAAATCGATTAGGTCCGCTACATATTGAAGCTCGTCTTCAAATTCTGGAGCAGGTGCTACAGATTCAGGATGAGGTAAATATCGTTGCAAGAACCGAAGACAAGCCAGAAATCAGCTTGATTAATGATGAGGAATTAGCACGTATCAAACAGTTAATCGCTACTAATACTTATCCTGATAGATGGGATGGTACGGAACCTAAAGGAAACACCCTATTACCAACCTTATTTTCAGATGGAGCGGTTCAACCCTTGCTCTTTGATGATTTTTAATTCTATGTGCTGTGCTTAATTGGAGACTTAATTGGAGAAATTATGGAAAAACGTACGATCGCCGAGATAGCAGTCGATATTTTGAAGGCAGCCAAGAAACCACTGACTATTTCAGAAATCACTCAAGCGATTTTAGACAAAGGGCTGTATACCTTCAACACTCAAGATCCTAAAGGAATTGTGCGTGGAGCGATCAAGTAGTACTGCAAAGATTAGTTTGGTAGGTTAACTAAATCACAAATGTATAAACTTGATTTTACATATAAATGTTTACGAGACTTACACGCATACTCAGGACAAATTGATGCTTTACTTCACCTCAATGAGTTAGCAAATCGAGAATTGATAAGTCAGGCTAACCAAAGTTTAGACATCAGAAATTTTATCCTTGACTTGTCTAGGAAACATCGAATTCCTACCGATTTATCTCGATTTGACGGCTTATTGGTAGAAATAGCTAAAAACTATACGGTTACAGTTGATCATTCCGCAGAAAGGTTCCTGATAGAGTTCCGTAAGGAACACCAAGAGCTTTTTGATAAGAAATGGAAAGAGAAACAGGAAGGAGAAAGTTGGCTAGATAATGCTATTGTTAATATTTTTGAGTCAAAGCATTCTGCAATTCAAGTGTTAGGTGAAATAAATTTAGAGATTTTTGACTACTATCATGATATCCGTAATTATGTTGTTCATCCTCGCTCAGAAGAGAACAGAAAGAAAAAAATAGATGCGAAATTCAATAGCCTTAAGAAACACCAAGAAGAAATAACAAAGCTTCATCAAAGTCCACTTGCTCCAAGCGCGGTTGAAGAACTGAAATTTGAAGATTTTAAGCTCTTCTCCAAAGTTGTAAAGCATATTGCTTTGGAACTTTGCAGGCATCAAAACCCTTCAGATGAGCAGATAGTTAAAATAATCGATATTGATGATCTAAAGAGGAGAATTAAGCACAATCCCAAACGCTTGCAAACTGCTGTTGAAGGAGAGCTTAGAACAATTTATGGTCTTGACAAGGATAGAGCTTCTAGGCTAGCTTCTAGAATATTGGCTCACTAGCTCAATGGTTGAGCGCCAGCCTCCAATTTTCATAAGGGTATTTAACTTAATGAAATACCTTTACGAAAGCTGGAGTTAGTGGTTCGAATCCGCTGTGAGCCATCTTAATTTAAGCTATGTTCCATCTCTGACGATGCCAAGTAAGAGCTTCAATTCTTGGTTGGCAATTTGTTTGACTAGGTAATAATATTTGTTCATTATGAAAATCACTCATGCTCCTTGTTTGCGGTGGAGCTTCTTCATGAAAGCGATCTCGAGGAACAATAATTCTATAGTCATTATCAATGCCAAACCAACCATGATCAAACGCCCAGTGATGATTCTTGCACAGGGCTAAACCGTTGTCGAAGCGATCATCTCGAAATTCTGAAAAAGGCTTAATGTGTGCCCCATCGACAATATTTTGACTATCCTGACTGATGATTCGCAGTTTGCAGAACGCACAGCGATAGTCATAAAGCGATACGACAATCTTCCGAAAAGCTGCATCTCTAACGATTGTTTTCTCTTCGTCCTCTAATTCTTCCACTCGGTAAACGGCTCCGCCTTTCTCAAAGAGACGCAGTTGAATATCCTGGAACGCATCAACATTGAGTAGTTTGCCAATTTCATCATCTTTTCCTTGAAACCACTTTTGAACCAAGATCGTGATCAAGCTGGCTCTTGACAAAGAATCTTGCAGTAGTTCAAACAGCGAGTCATCAATATAGGCATACTTAATTGCGTTTCTGAGTGCTTCGAGGCTTCGAGGTCTGTTTCTAGAAGCGATCGCAGCCTCGTAACCAGGATTCGGAACAAGATGCCAAAACTTATCGCTTGTGAGATGGAAGAATGGTAAAGAAATATCTGAACGATGATTGTCTGAGCCGAGATAACCCCAGTATTTTAGAAATGTGGAGATGAGTTCTGGCGTTAGATAAATTTGATTTTGCTTGATCTTATTGTGTGCAATCAGTTCGATGACAGACAGAACTAGAATGGGTTTGTGAGGAGCGACACCATGAGCGCGATCAACTCGTAGCCGTGTAAACAGCCTGGAATAGTAACTGAGTTGCTCTATCTGTTGACTGTCTGCCATAGTCCCTACAGAAATCTAGACAAGTCAAACTCTTCTACGCCTGGATTTTCTTTTTCTCGTTCAGATTTCAACATTAGTAAAATCTGTTCTGCGTAATCGACAACGCCTTGCAGTTCAGTTTGTAGAATTTCCAAACCGCCATTGACAAACTCTTGAAAGATTTGAACGCGAATAGCATCACATTCCTCAGTTGGTAATAAAACTCGTAAATCTTCCTCTGAAATCGCTGCACCCAAACTGATGAGTGCTCCAGTTTGCCGAAACTGATCTTGAGGAACGGGATCAGGATCTTTTCTGGAGAACTTTCCGAGGGGCGATCGCTTAGATCGACTAATTCCTAACATTCCAGCAAACGCTAAAACGTCAGCATAAGTCTGAAACGGTCCAGTACCCTCGTCTGCATCTCTCAACGCTTTGACCAGTTCTGCTTTATCTTCTGAAATCTGAACCCTTGCTAAAGCCATTATTTACTGAAATTAATGTGAGTTTAGGTTGTACCTTCAGGCATTATGACTGGAATTGTTTGATTTGTATTCTTGCGATAAATCATGAAATCGTTATCCAATGTCAAAACGGTACTTTTAGAAAACTGTTCACTCATTCTGACCAAACAAGCATCTGCTAGCGACATCGGTACTGATTGATAACGAACTAACAATTCTCCAACTCGATCAATTTCTGACTCCAAATCAAATGCGATCTTGAGATGCCCTGCCTTCACCATACCCACCACAGCATTTTTGCCATTTGCCACTCGACTCAAAAGAAAACAGGCTTCAGAGATAACTGATTCACAGGTCAGAAACGGGGCTGGAAGTGTAGCAACTGTTGTAGTTGCCCAAGCATGATACTGGTCCCGTTTATCAATCAATGCAACCAGTGGTCCCGTATCTAGCAATACCTGCCTCATTACTTGCCATATCCCTCCATATATCTCGGATTCGTCGAAAGATCTCCCGGACCTTCTGCACATCCAATAAACTCACGAGCGGCATCTAGGAAAGAGATTTCTGATTCTTCAGAGGGGATTAGCTTTTCACTCTCTGCTTTTGTCTGCAAAAACTCAACAAAATCTAATACTTCTTGCTGCTTGTTGGTTGGTAAAGTCCTTAGCTTCTCTAAAACTGCTTGCTCAATGGTCATGGCTCACCTCCAAAATCTCAGTATATTCAAACTCATTTGGGCTTTGCCTGACCAATGGATAGACCTGCCCATACCGATTGACTGATGCCTCCTCACAGTCTGCCTTGGGTGAGTTAAACGTCAATACATACTCCTTGCCGATCCGAGGCTGCATCTCCTGCTCCACCTCCCCTCGCCATTGGGTTTGAGACGCCATCACCACCAACTGATTCGCTAGCAGTGGAACTAGCCGTGCTACCTGTCTCCGGTAAATCTCATCCAGATTGCCAAACGGCGAATCCATCACAACTGGGAAGGTGCTGCTATCTGGTCCCATCACCAGCCCTGCCTTACTCCACTGCCGCACCCGCTCAATTACACTGCCAATAAATGACAGACTGAGGATTTGATTTTCCCCAGTTGAGGCTCCCACCAGTACATCTTGCTTGCCTGCAACTTCGACCAAGCTCAGTTCATAGCGATCGCTCAATCGTGGCAAGTATGCCTTGAACGAAATCTGTCCATACAACTCTTCAATCTGCTGCTCTAATTGCTTGCGGAAGACCTCATCCCGGTTTTCCTTCACCAGTTTCAGACGGTCAATCGCCTCCTGAGCCGCCTCAATTCGCTTCACAGCCAGCTTCTGTCGCTTCTCGTTAGAGCGGCTTTCCTTCAGTTGTTTGCCTAATCGCCCTGCTTGCAATTCCAGGTTGGCAATCTTCTCCTGGTTGGCTCCTTTTTCAGTCGTCAGGCGATCGATCGCTGCATCCACTTCATCGAGCCGTTTCTGAAGTTCCCGGATGTCTTCTCTCGGACTATGGCGCAGTTGATCTCGGATGTCCTCCAAATCATCCTGGATCCGCTCTAGTGTCCCCTTGTTGTGGTTGATGCTTGCCTGCTCCCGGTCAACTTCCTGCCAGAAGTCATCAATCTGGCTCTCCAGTTCATTGACCCGCGCCTCAATTCGGTAAGTGGCTGACTCCACCTCTGAAAGACCCGATCGCTCTAACCAGGATTTAACTGAAGTACAGGCAGCACTTCCCTCATGCAACTTTGTTCCACAGATACACTTCTGGCGATCGAGCAAATCCTGGACAAACTTCTGCTTGATGTCGGCAGGCAGTTCTCCCCGCTCCTCCCGCTCTCGAATCAGCGATCGAAATTCTGTGGCAACCTTCGGCAGAAAAACAATATAACCTCGATTCGAAATTGCCCGCTTGAGCGTCTTCTTACTTTGTTGGATCTTCTCCCGAATCTCCCGCTCCTGCTCCTCCAGGGTATTGAGTTGCATTTGCAACCCTTCGACCTCCGTCAACTCCAATTGCTTCTGCCGAAGCTGCTGTCGTCGCGTGGACTGGTGTTCCAACTCCTGGTCAATCTCAAGCTGGCGATCCTGGAGCTGCTCAGCTTCCTGCTCTAGTTTACGCTTTTGGGCTAACAGGCTCTGGGTCTCCGCATCCCCGATCCCCTCCAACTCTTCCTCTAGCGTTTTACGAGCTGTCGTCAGGTGCTTGATCGCCCGATCCAATACCTCAACCCCCAGCAGTTTCTTTGTCGCCTCGGCAATTTCTGAGCGATTGTCCGTGCGAGTAATGTTCTCGATCCGCTCTCCATCAAAGAAGAAGTACTGGTGCAGGCTCTTCGGTAAGATTCGGGTAATTACATCCTCCGGCATCTGAGAGGATGGCAAGAAGGTCCAGCGACCATCATCCCCCACGAATTGCATCATGAGTTCGCTCTTGACCTGCTCGACCGAGCCATCCTTCTTCCGATAGGCACGGCACTCTCGTTTCACCCGGTACTGCTTGCCATCATGTTCAAAGGACACCTCAACCCAGCAGGAAATGGGCTTGTCAACTTTCGCCTCAGCGATCGCCCTCCGATTGACCAACTGCTCAGGAGACGCAAGAGCCGCTGTAAATTTCTCGTAGAGTGCCCAGGTGAAAGCATTCAGCAGAGCTGTCTTCCCCGAACCATTGTTACCATGAATCACCGTAATATTGCGCTCGTCCGATTTAGCAAGCGTGAGGCTGTGTTCACCGTAAAAGGGTCGAAAATTGCAAAGCTTGAGCGCAAGGAGCTTCATTGGATGGCTTCCTTGATAATTTTCAAGATTTCATCATTAATTGGACTGCGCTCATTTTTATCTAGCCGATCTTTCTCAATTTCCAGGACTCGCTGAATGATTTGACGAACCTCAGGCGAAGCACTATTAATGGGTTCATGGACAGCATCACTGCTAATTTTCTTCGCCATACCGCTTCTTCCAGCCAGAAATTAACCGATTATTTTACACATCCAGCAGCCCATAGCGGGTCTGTAGTCCTAAAAGTTTTAATCTTGCTTCCCCTGCATTGTCTGCCAGGTCGGCAAACTCAGCAAAGCGTCGCAGTTCACTCCTTAAAAGGCTACGCTCCATTTCTAAGGTTTCCCGTTCCATCTCTGGTGGTAACACAATCATGTCAAATAGGGTGGCTCGTTGCTTATTAGAATGGCGGCGCAAAATTCTCCCACGCCGCTGGATAAATTGGCGCGGGTTACTGCTGCTAGCCATAATTACCGCTGTTTGAACGGCTGGAATGTCCACGCCTTCATCCAAACAGCGAATTGCCACTAAACCTTGTAACTCCCCAGTTTCAAACTGTCGTCTTAAATCTTCCCGCTCCTCCAGAGAGGTTTCTGCTGTATAGGTGTTAATCCGGTATCCCAGATCCCTGCCCAGGATCTTGGCAACCTCCTCCAACTGCCGTCGGCTTTCCTCACTGGTCTCCTCAACAGACCCGTCGCCACAGTAGAAGAGGGTGTGCTGCGTCTTGAGCCGCTGCTTCATTAGTTGTCTCAAAGCGTCCAACTTATTGGCAGCCGCTCCAACCAAGCGCGATCGCTGCATCAAAAGGGCTTTGAGGGCTTCATCTTCCTCTTGATCTTTGCCGAGCGAAAGCAGACGGCCGATTTTGATAGACAGTGCCGCATAGGTTTGAGCTTCCTGCTCGGTCAGTTCCACCAGAATCGGGTAGTAGAGGTAGTGAACCAATGCCCCCTGTTCGATTGCATCCCTGAGTGTAAATTCTGGTTCCAACACTGGGCCAAAATAGTCGAAGAGGGATTGCGTCCCGTGATCGTCGAAGTACCGCTCCGGAGTAGCAGACAAAGCTAGCCGTAATCCTACATTGCGTGGCAGGCTGGCTTCTAATCGCCTTGCTCCTAGATTATGCGCCTCATCTCCCACAATCAGAGTTTTCTCTGGCAGATAGGGTAACTGCGATTGCAAGCTTTGACTCATCAAAGTTGCGTTGGTTGTGATAACTGTCAGAAAAGGTTGATTGCCAGAACGAACGTTATAAAGCTGAGTGGAAAGCTTACTCTGCCAGGTACGAACATTTTCAAACGCTAGAATTGGCTCCAATCCGAACTTTTGGCACTCCCTTGCCCATTGGCTCACCAGATGGCGGTAGGGGCAAACTACAAGCAGAACTTGAAGACCAATCTTTTTGTAGAGTTCTGTGGTCAAGGATAGGGCAGTAATCGTTTTGCCACTACCTGTTGCCATCTTCAGGGTGCCTCTACCCTTATTGGCAAACCAGTGATCGATTGCCTGCCTCTGATAAGGGCGAATTTGTAGCCCAAATGGAAGGCTAGGAATTCCTTTGAGACGAGTTTCTACTTCTATCGGTGGTAACTGGTACTCACCCTTCGTTGTAGAGACACCGGGTTCCAAGGTTGGTGGATTGGATGGACAACGCTTAAGAAGCGATCTGCGAGCAGCCTCTGGAAATTCAATCACATCCAAATTAGGAGTTTGGTTATCCCAGAGCCTCTGAAAATCCTCTAGCTTTTCAACGATCCGCTCATCATCCCCTGCCCGCCACGATCGAAATACATCGATACACTCAAAGTTATTCCTCAACGCACTGGCGCTTTCATTAGCAGAGCCGGAGAAAACAACCTGATTCTCCTCTAAATCGGTGAAGACTCCCAATTTCTCGTGATAGATCCCCTGATGATAGAGATCGCGATGGACGGCTAACTTGATCTCCAGAAAGCCTTTGCTCAGTAACCAAGCCAAGCAAGCAAGGTGATCTTCCACAACCTGCTCGAACTCTTGCTCCAATTCATGTATGGCGCTCTCTGCAATCGCCTCATCCCGCTGTTTTAGCCCCTTCTCGATCGCTGCAATGTCTTCCGCAGAGAGGTGAGGTGAGGCAACCAACCTTATCCGTCCGTTTGACTGGATGAAGTAGGACAAACCCTGGGCAGCTAAGGCTAAAGAGGTGCTTGAAAAGAAACCAACAGCGCGATCGTAGGTTACTGCCCAACTCAAGCAAGGAATATAGAAATCCTGGAGCAGATTATGACGATCGCTCCGATACTGGTTTCGTAAGTCGAGATCCTTAAGACTCAAACAGGCAACTCCCGGTAATCCTGTCTTTAGTCTGCCCCACTCCAGAGCAACTTGATACGACGACTGAACCCACCCCTCTCAATCTGTCTTCGCTGCTGTTCTTTCAAAACAGTTTCTCGGTCAATCCTATAAACCGCCATAAGAGCATCCATAACTTCGCACAAATCAGCCAGTTCCGTCACCAAATTTGCGTCAGTAGCTGCTGCTGCCTCTTGAGCTTCTTCCACCAATTTTGCCCGCAGAGCCTGATGGAATTCTTCTTCCTTCATGATTTCCACCGCATACTCCCGTCCTGCTGCCTGAATGATTTCGGGGATGCGATCGCGCACGAGTTTGTTATAGGTTTGACGCATCAGCTCTACCTTCCTTAGCAAAGCGCTACATTTTCTCCAAGAATTTTAGGAGAAGGCGGTTGCCTCAAATTCAACCCAGCACACGATCCGTCATAAGTTACGCTCCTGCAAGTAACTGTCCAACTCAAACAGCAGGCATTCCCAGTCATCCTCAGTCAGTTCCGTTTGCGACTTTTCAAACAACTTCCACATGAACTGCTCCTGTTGCTGGGAAGTCCAGCCCAACCACAAAAACCGTTGAGCGATCGCCCCCTGCATCTCCTGCAACGGAATGGGATACTGCTGAATCACCTCCCGAAGCAACACTGGCTCCTCTAAAAACGAAGTGAGATCCGGTCGCACATACCAATCCGCCTGCTCCAGTGCAAAGTCCGGCGGGGGTGCCGTGAAGTAGATCGCGTCCAGATCATCCTCCACCTCCAACCATTTCACCATGCGAGCGATCGCCAGCCAGTCTTCCTCCGCTGGCTCCAGAAACCGCGCACCAACAGCCAACAAATCTACATTGGCAAGTGGGTTGTACACACCCACCGCCCAAGCGATCGCCAATTCATCTAGTCGCTCCGGTTGATCCTGCACAAAGAACGCATCCACTTCCGCCTGCATCGCCGCATCGGATTGTGATTCCTGCACGGGGGGTTGAGGCACCCGATCTGATTGGTGACTGGCTTGCGATCTCGTCTTAATCCCTTGCCGCTTTGATTGTGTCACCCCGAACCCACCCGGCATAACGCATCCTTCAGGCAAACAGCAGGATTGTTGTTCCAAATCTACGTCTTTGACTAGAGCACTCACCGATTCCGCCAGATGAACTACCGCAAAGTATTGCTCAGCTTCTGCCATCAAAATCGGATCACCACTCTCCAACCATTCTTGCATCTTAGCAACCCGATTCTCGACCACAGCAACTGAAGAATGAACCGTTGTGGAAAACCCCCCGTACCCCCCAAACTTTAAAGACCCATCCGCTTGCCCAAAAAGGGCAGCGGAATTGGGTACAAGCTTATTGGTGTTGATTGGATGGCTTTCGGCTTCCGGTAAGGGTTTCCACGGTTCCAGCGGTGTAACTAAGGCATTGATTGGATGGCTTTCGGCTTCCGGTAAGAGTTTCAGGTGATCAGGGTGCCATAATTCTGGGTATTTCTTCAAGGTTGGGCCGCCAATGCCATAGGCTTTGATCGCATTCTTGCGGGCGGTAATTTGACTGGGTAAAACGTTTTTGTTGAGCAGGTCGGTAACGGCATGACGGATGCGATCGCGGGCTGCTTGGGCTTGTTGTTGATTCCAACTGGGGGGCGCTGGTTGGGGTAGTTCTTCGGGGCATGGTTTGGGGTGGTTCTTGCTGCCAAAGGGGTAGTAGTGGCTCGACTGGATAGATCGGGCATAGAACTGGGCCCGTTGCTCCAGGTCGCGTTGGTGATTGCAGTAGTCACTGAAGCCAGGAAGGGATCGGGCGACTTCACAAATCGCGGCGACTAATGCCTCATCGACCAGGGGTTCACATCGACGCTGGACGTGCCCAAAGATATACTCCCGCATGGTGATCCGACCCAACAAATAATTCGTCTGTCCAGGCTCGGTCCAACCGGGTTCGATTTCGGCATTCAGGTCATTTAAAAATTTGGTGGCTTTGGTGGACAACCGATAGCGCGTTCGCTGCACCTTTTTGAGGACTCGCTGGAGGAGTGCCTGGGTGAGGGTATTGCGATGTTGGGCACGGTTCCAGTGTTGGACGAAGGTAGTTTGGGTGCTGTAAATGGGTTGGAAGTCGTCGTTGAGCAGGTAGGAGCCGGTTTGCAGGGGCAGCCGATGAGCCAGGTACAAGCTGGGAGTGTCGCTATAGGGGCGGGGGTTGGGAAACACTTCCAGGTGTCCGGGGATGAATTTGAAGCCGGCATGTTCTAACAGAGTGGAAGCGGCTTGGGCGATCGCCCAGGAGTCTTGTTCTTCTTCAAACGGTAGGTAAAGGTGAAGGCCGCCACTGTCGCTACTGGTGATTGCTACCCAGGCGACGAGATCGAGAGGTTCCAGGGCGGCGATCATCCGCCGGATTGCGAGGGGATCTTGGGCTGGATGATACCGGCTCTGGGCATCGATATCGAGCAGCAGGTAACGAGTGCGTTGACCAAATCGCACGCCGTAGAGATAAGCGCCTTGTTGGATCAGGCGATCGCTCAACGGATGCCGACTTTCGGTTTTCCAGTCGGGGCGAGTGCCTGGATCTGGATGGTCTGCCCAAATGTAGTCAAAGCGGTGGGGAAAGAGGGCAAGAAATTCGTCTTGCTCTGGAATTGCTTGAAATTGAGGTGCAGGCAGGTTCATTGAAGGTCCTCCCTGCAAGCACAAATTCTTAGATGCACAGGTTTCACTCCCTAATATCTGTAGCGGTGACAGATAGGAAGCCATGCAAAATCAGAACAATTTGCCAAAGTTCTTGCACCATTTGACAAATTGCTACTAAAATTGGCATAGCAATTCGGGCGACCTAACAGTTGCTTTGACCGAGCCTGAAGTTAGAGTCCCCAAATCCTATCTAAAAGTGAATACAAGTCTTTCTACCCCTTCTGTTGGCGCAGTGGGGGTTCTGACTTTTAAAGGGGTTAGGTCATTGGTTTATCTCCTATTGATTTTCAATGGTGTAAACTTGTCGCTGTCTCGATGACATTATCTGAGACTTGCCCAGTTTGTCGCGAGTATTCCTGATCTAACCGCAGATCTCAAAATTTGGAACACTTTTTTCAAAAAATTTGGCACAGGGTTTGGCGCAATTCATCGTGAAAAAAGGGGCAATACAACTGACAGAGTCTATGCGACTTGATGCGTCCAAGCTCCTGTGGCATAGCGAATCGCATCTGTGTTGATCCGATCCGCCAAAGTATCTATCCGCTCGTCCATATCTAAGGGCGTTTCTGCAATTTCGCCTTCCCACAACAGCGCATGAATTTGGACACCTGATCGACTGGCAATTTGCACCAATTCGAGCTTAAAACCTAACTCCTTGGTGATATTCCCCATTTCCGCCAAGTCAACCAATGCCAGATTGACAGAAAGAAACCGCCGTCCCCTGGCAGGGATATAAGACAAAGTTCGGACCCCTTCAATTGTTGCTGTTGTCATTTGGCTTTACCTCGCTACGGAACCAACAAACAAACTTATAAGTACCTTTCTTGCTAAGCCGCTTCGTTTCTTGGGTGACATTAATTACTTCTGTTAGCGGGGCTTCATTTGCGATTGCCTGACATCGTTTCCACGCTTCGCTTTCGTTTGCCGCCCAAACTACATCTTCCCACTCCTCATAATTTTCAGGGTCGGTCAACATTTCTGAGATCTTCCCTTACTTTTCTTGTGCCAATACGTCAGGAATTTCACCTTTTTTAATGGCATCTTCAACAGCTCGTTCTATGAGCACTGCAACCATTTGCGACATGGAACGCCGCTCATTATCTGCTAGTGCTTTAAGACCGTCCTTGAGTTCTTCCTCAATGAAGGTCGTAACCGTGACTTTTGCCATCTCATTTAATTGATTCTCTGAGAACATCATACGCTTCCCTCTAAAGATCAGCGAAAATTAACAACTTCCAAAAGATTTTAGTTAGAACCTAACAAATACTAACAAAACATGCTAGCATGTCCTACATTGCATGAGATTCTATTTAGTGCAAGGAAATTCAATTACTCCAGATTGCCAATCATCTTCCCAAGCATCCTTGATTGGTGCCTTGGTTGATTTCTGGCGACTGGGAAGCGTTCACGCTCAATGTGTCTGCGGCTGCGAGTGAAGCTTTCGCTGCCTATTCGCAGAACACGAGAGCGCTTCAGTTCTACCTATTCCTATTACCAACGTCATTGTTGTCCCGGAGGGGTTGAGTTTGCCGCCCACCCTAGCCGGTATCCCTTCGCAAAAGGACCTTTTTGTCATGCGACAAACCGCATTATTTTGCTATCGAGTGCCGTGGCGATCGCCCTGATTGCCCTGACCGACGACGGCACCGCCCATGCTCGTAGACATCGCCGATTTGCGAACGTAGCATCCCGATCGTATCGCCCGGACTACCGCGATCGCCTAGTTGCCAATTACGTGCGCTATCGCGACGATTACCTGCGAACTCGCCCCACCTATCAACCCGTCAGCTACCAATCTGGAAACGCACGATTGCTGAATGAACCTATCCCGCGATCGCGCTACGCCCAGGCAGTTCCAACCAACCGCCCCCCACGCCAGCAAGAAAAACCTCCCCTGCGAGTCATCGCCCCCGGTTACATCACCCCGGAACAAGCCCAAGGGTTCAAAGCCAGCGGGCAAACCCCCCGAGACCTGATCCGTCAATTCGGACCTCCAGATCGGTCCGGTCAAGGCTATGTCGCCTGGAACATCGCTGGCACCAGTGACGGCATCATCGCCCCCCAATCCCTGATCGTCCACACCGGAGGAGGTGGGGCAAACTCCGCCTATTTTTTTGGGGGACTCCCGCGCTAGAGTTCGAGCGCAGCGACATTCCTCTGGTAGATTAGCAGCAGCAAGGAAGGCCTCCTCATGGAAGAATTTGACATTCAATTTTCGTGCTACATGTCCTGGCGAACGTTGTGCACCATCAACGGACAGCCCTTCGATGATGATTTAGGCGACTCCGACCCCGGCTTTATCCAGACGATCGCCCAATTTGGTGACGCCTCCCAGCCAAAAACCTGGGAGCAAGCCTTTGCCTTCCTCAAAGCCGAAATTTTTCTACTCGAAGATGACCCCCATTTCTTGGTGGAAGACCTGCTCAGATATTCCAACCGAGGCTGGCGGCATTTACTTCAACCCGTCTTAGAGCGGATTTTGCAACGTCCCCACGGAATTGAAAACCTGTACCAGGGGGTAATGGAACTCCGCCAATGCGGTTGGATGGATGAACCCGACCCCGAAGGCTTAGCCCTCCTGCAAGAAATGGCGATCGCCTGCAACCCATCCGAGCAAATCCGCCAACTCCAGCAACAAATCCTGAACCGCCTTTAGGCACCTTGCATACCCTTCACGCCCCTCAACGCAGAGGGGATTGCTTTGCAATGGCACAACAGAATAACGACGAAGACCGGCAAAATCGCTCTGTTCGCTTCGAGGATGAGGATGAAGCCTACTCCACAGCGGAATATCAAGCGATTACCTCGCAATCCAACACCGTCTCCGAATGGGAGCAACAGAATCGAGACGAAGCCGCCCGCCAAGAACGAGAATGGCAACAAGAGCAAGATGATTATTGGGAACGCCGCAACGATCAAACAATCGTGCGAGAGCTGGGCAAAGGGACTCGTAAACGCCTGCGAGAGACGATTGATCGCAAAGGAGGTGATGCCGAAACTCAGCGCCAATCCACCAACGCTATCTACGACGAAATGGGAGGCAGCCCCCAGCCCATTGGGAAGCGCAACGATTGGTCTGTGCGTGACCTGCAACGGACTGCCATCAATGAACACATGGCACAGCAGCACATTGATAGCAAAGTCAAAGACCACGATCAATCTCAATCTCGGTCTAACAATCAAAAGCGCCAAAATCACGACCAAATCGTCAACGCGGCGCGGGAAGGAGCCAAAGCCGGAGAGGATCTGCAAAACGACCCAGAAACCGGGATTGGGACCAATGGTTGGTTTGGCTGGTTGTTTGGCACTCACGCCGAAACATCAGGTCCCGACTACGAACAGCAAGAACTGCCCTTAGACCCAGAACTGGAAAAACCCGACCCCAACCGGGAATGGACGATGGGTGACCTAGCCCGCCTCTTCTTTCTGGGCGGACGCGATGAAACCCTGTAAGGTCAGAATCTACCGACCAGCACCACAGAAAAATTCCCTGGATGCAAATCCAGGGAATCCCCAAAGTCTCAAATTGGTAGGAAAAGAGGAATACAGGAAGTTAAGCGCAAAGAATTGTTAGAGAGGCTTGCGGAAATGTGCTGGGGTAGACGCTCGCTGCGATCGCTGCATTGCGATCAGTAATCTAGAATTCACCACTGTTTCACCGGGACGCGGTTGCATTGGAGTCGGAAGAGCAGAATCAGGGGGCAGGTCGGACGCAGAGGACATGACGATATCAGGGGGGCTAAGAGAATAGTTAAGCGTCAGCCGGGTTCAGCATGGTAGACGATTGGCAGACCTGGCAACAGCAGCGGACTGAGAATGAAAGCAAGCGAGGCAAGCGTGAGGTGAGATTTCGTCTTAACGGCTGTAGCGAATGCCGCGATAGGTCAGGGTTTGCTGAATCGGCGTGGCGAGCCGGGAGTTAGAAAACTGAATCGTGTTGCCGCGATACTTGCCGGTCAGGTTCGAGGTGGTTTGAGCAACTTCAGAAGCAGTGGTTTCGTACTTTTGTCCGAGGAATGTGAGTGTCATGGGGCATTCTCCGTGGGGCGTGTGTGTGTTCTTCGATGTCTTTATCATCCCAGGATGACCCGCTGCCGTTGGTGATAGAAACCGTCGCGCGATCGTGTATTTCAGCACCGCATCTCAGTTCGTCGGTCACTGCCCCGGTGTGAGGAGTGTCACCCATAAAGGAACAAAGAGAACTTGCTCTTGGTTCCCAAGCAATTTATTGAATCGGCCGCGATGAGCGATCGCAGGCAGACTTCCTTCAATCTCCAGTCAGATAGAGAGGCGTCTGGATGGGTGTCGAGTGAAGGTCTAAAACCTTGACTACATCTCTATTTCATCCATTGGTTAGACCAACAACCGACCATGATCCGACCAAGTTTAGCCACACCCGAGATCGCCAGGAATCAATCCCGACCATGATCCGACCATCCCTGATGACGACCGTGGGGGTGTGTGGATTCCACACAGTGTGTTCCAGGCGCGTACCACACCGAAGGCGTTAGGTGGTCGCCACACTGTCCACACTTGCCCACACTACCCACACGCTGAGCCACATCCCATTCACCCCCTTCACCGGCTGATTATTTAAACCCTATGTCCAGTCGGAGTTCTAAAAAATTTCACCTGATGTTGTCCTGGGACGCAGGTAACGAGGTGGAGGCGATCGCAGCCACAGGCGGAGTACCAGCCACCCAAATGGAGGTAAGGGCAGCAACGCTGTGACTAAGCAGTCTTTCCGAATGTTAGTTCACCCAATCAGGAAGCGATCGCTCAAAGAATGTATTTACCCAAATCACCTAAACATCGGCTCACTCGGTTGGGCATCCTTAAGTTAAGCCAACCAATCTTTAGGCCTCATGCGCTTTCTCCTCCTTGACCTACCGATCCTACTGCTGAAAGGACTATTGACCTTGCTAGTCTTCCTGACACCTGTTTTAGGGGTCTGGTTAGCCTCTTCCCTCGTCGCGTATACGAATGGTCCAACCTGGTTAGCCGTCTGCTCTGGCATTCTCCTATTTCCCCTGCTCCCGATCACCTGGGATCTGTGGGGTCGAAAACGGCGCAAGCTCAAACCGCAAATTTTGACCTGGGGCGATCGCCTCATCCTGCGAACCCTGATACTCAACCTCATTTTTCTCGCTTGCCTGCTGGCACTACGCCCCCAAACCTCATTTCTAGCCCTGTCAACCCGAGGCGACTGGATGTTGGATGGCAGGCAAGAACCCCAAGTTGAACTGGTACGGCGATCGCTGTTCAAACTGGCAAACGGACTAGAGTGGCTGTATTTGGCCGTTCATCAAAATCCTTACCAACAGTATGCCGACACCAGAACGATTCGCCCTACTCCCCAGCCAACTACGGAGCCATCCGCTCAGCCAACTCCCAGCAGCCATCCTTCTCCTCAGCCACAGCCCACATCACAACCAGCTCCAACTTCCTCTACACCCCAGCGGACAAACCTGTGGTCAGTAGATGCCAGCATTCATCCGGTAGTTGCTCAGATGCCTGCCTCCGTCGAAACCAGCATTGCATCGGTTGCCCAATACATTGCGCAACAGGAAAAAGATCCATTTTTACGGGTCAAGGCATTGCACGATTATGTCGCCGATCGCATCGCCTATGATGCGCCTGCCTACTTTGGACAAACGCCTCGCCCACCACAAGATGCGGAAACGGTTTTCAGCTCCCGCAAAGCGGTGTGTGCTGGATATGCCAAGCTCCTGGAAGCATTGGGGCAGGCGATCGGGGAAGAAATCGTGTATGTCGTCGGGGATTCCCGTAGTCAGATTAGTGATCTCAATGGCAATAGTCATGCCTGGAATGCCGCCAAGATTAAAGGCAATTGGTACTTGATTGATGCCACCTGGAATAGTGGTTACGTGGACGCTTCTGGCTTCACGAAACGATATAGTGCGAGTTATCTATTTCCGCCGCCAGAAGTCATGATTATTAGCCACTTTCCTGACGATCCAGATTGGCAGCTTTTACCGCAACCCATGTCGCGCGGCGATTTTCTGCGGCAACCCATGTTACGCCCTACTTTCTTTGCGCAAGGCTTGAAACTGATTTCACCAACGCGATCGCAAACGGAGGTGCGAGACACTGCCGTGATCCAACTTCAAAATCCGAATCAGCATTGGCTTATGGCAAGTTATGGGAGCAAAGGAAGTGGGCAATCGGAAAAATGTTCCGGGCAAGCCAGCCAAGCCCCGCAATTATCTTGTTCTTTACCGGGTACTGGCACTTACGAAGTCCGCTTGTTTAGCGGCAATCAGCCGTATGGGCAATACCAGTACGTCGGGCAACTGGAATTCAACAAAGCTTAGCTAACGTGGCTTGCGGAGTTCTGCCGGTGTAGAAACTCGCCGAGATCGCTGCATCGCCATTAACAGTCTAGAATTCACCAATCGTTCACCGGGACGGGGTTGCATTGGAGTAGGAAGAGCAGAATCAGGGGGCAGGTCGGACGCAGAGGACATGACATAGGTGGGGGGCTAAGAGAATAGTTAAGCGTCAGCCGGGTTCAGCATGGTAGACGATTGACAGACCTGGCAACAGCAGCGGACTGAGAATGAAAGCAAGCGGGGCAAGCGTGAAGTGAGATTTCGTCTTAACGGCTGTAGCGAATACCGCGATAGGTCAGGGTTTGCTGAATCGGCGTGGCGAGCCGGGAGCTAGAAAACTGAATCGTGTTGCCGCGATACTTGCCAGTGATGTTGGAGGTGGCAGCCGTTGCGATTTCAGAAGTGGTGGTTTCGTATTTTTGTCCGAGGAAAGTGAGTGTCATGGGGCGTTCTCCTTGGGGGCGTGTGTGTTTTCTTCGATGTGTTTATATTCCCAGGATTGCCCGATGAAGTGGGTGATAGAAACCGTCGAGCGATCGTGCATTTCAACACACCCGTTCAGCTCATCCGTCACCGCCTCGGTGTGAGGAGTGTCACGATTTGGGTTGGCAGATCGCGATGCACAAGGACAGCGATCGCTCCAAAAGGTGCGAAAAAGTGCAAAAAGTGAGTGGTAAATCCGATGTGAGTGGACAGTTTAGAACTGGCACACAACACCACCCTTGACTATTGGCGATCTTCTTCCTGGCTGGCTTTGGCGTTCTGGCTGAGTTAAGAAATAGTGCAAATATTCTAAAAAGTAGGTAAAATTAGAAAAGCAATTTCAGATTTTACCTACTTTCTCAAATGCAGATTTCACAACTCCAAGCTGAGCTAGACACTCTACAGGAAGCAGCAGCGGAGATCAGAAAAGCCGGGTATATCCCCTATCCGTCCAGTTTTTGTCTGGATTCCTTTAGCAAAAGCGGAAAAACCTATTACCGCAAACGGGTTCGGCTTCCTGATGGTAAGCCAGGAAAACCAGAATATATCAGCCCACAACTTCATGCAGAACTATGGGCTGAGTTGGAGCGGGGGCGTAAACTGCATCGACTTAAAAAGAAGATTCATAGGGTTTGCGCTCGACTAGAACGGGCGCTGATGGTTGCGCGATCGCTCGGTCTTTATCCCCACAATGACGCACTTTTATAGTGCTGTTGTCTTTGCATTTTTCAGGCTCCTAAACGAAAGCCCCCAGTATGAGGGCTGTTATTTATCTATCGAATCCTAGTTTCCGTTGGCAGGCAATCAAGGCACTGCTCGCGGCTGCCCGGATCGTTTCCTCGCTTGCCCCCAACGGCTGTAATTCGGCTCTAGCCTGCTCATACAGGAATTTATAAGCCTTGATGATGTCAGCCCCGGTTAATGTTAGCAGCGGAGTTAAACTCAGCGGAGCAGTCACCCACTCCGCTGCTAAGACTGAGCCAGGACGATTTAGAAAGTTTAGTGGAAGGGTGTGATTTGTTGATTGTGCCTGTCTCACCCGACATTATGGGCATTAAAGGCAGTATCGACACACTTGAACTGCTGGAAGGTATGAACAGCGATCTCCACCGGCTGTTACTCACGATGGTCAATCCTTCCAGAAAAACAGGGATTCAAGCCAGAGAAGCGCTAGAAGATTACCCATTGTTTGAAGGGCAGATCCGCCGATATGCCGCATACGAGAAAGCATCACTAGCAGGTTGCTTGGTTCAAGATTCGGGCGATCGCTACGGTCGCATTGCCTGGAGTGACTACCAAAAAGTGGGTAAGGAGATTATTGAATAATGGCAAGTTTCAAGGATGCGATCGCGGCAAATCGAAAAGTAAAGGAATCTGCCCCCATTCCATCTGAAGTAGAGCCAAAGCAAGAACCGCCCACTGTACAACCGGAAAAAAAGAGGTAGACCAGCTTCGGGCAAGCGGTCTGATGCCGACTGGATAGGCAGAACTTTTTATATAGAGCCTATTTGACATCTCCATTATCCTAGTCTAAGGTGCTCCTATCTGTT
>ERZ1066125.236-NODE-236-length-22537-cov-12.587626_pt1 | contig 22537 bp, 31 predicted proteins | sample MGYA00382772_ERZ1066125 | MGnify/ENA primary metagenome ERZ1066125 (study PRJEB33369, sample SAMEA5778355) | biofilm metagenome | biome: Industrial cooling water; feature: Water cooling tower basin; material: Biofilm | place: United Arab Emirates | collected... | reverse complement strand
AGGCAGAACACGGCGACGAACGCGGCCCGCTTCGACGCGCTGCGCCTGGCGCTCAATGCCGGCGGCGCGCAGGGCGCGGCGGCCGCGGCCAAGGCCGCCCAGGCGCGGCAGCGCGAGCAGGACGAGATCCTCGCCGCGCTCGAGGAGACGGTCGGACCCATCACAGATGGCTGGCTCGACCAGATCCGGCGCGCGGTGAACGAGGCGCCCGACCTCGAGTCGCTGGCCGCGCGCCTGCTCGAGATCTTCCCGACCCTGGGTGTCGACGACACCGCGACGCTGATCGGCCAGGCGCTGGCGCTGGGCAATGTCGCCGCGCGCGACCTGTCGATCGAGGGCTGAAACTTCTGCGAGGAGCCAAGACATGACCGTGCAAGTGACGATCAGCATCAATGGCAAGGACTTCACGATGGGTGTGTCGCAGACCGCGCTCGACGTCGTGCGTAGCAACTTCAACCCTTCGGCCCAGTCGACCGTCGACCACGCAAAGGTCCTGGGCGCGGCGCTGATCAGCCTGATGGAGCCGACGCGTGACGCGCGTGGCGAGGGTGGCCGGTGCGCGGCGCTGGCGATCACCCAGGCCGAGACAGCGGCGATGTTCGCGGTCAAGGCGCTGACGTCGGGCCGCTGAACATGAGCGAGCGGCCTTGCCCCGCCATCTGCGATCGCGAGGGTTGCGGCGCGCCGGCGACCTTGATGCCCGAACTTTGCTACTGGGCGCTGGGCCATCCGCGCGACACCCATCCGCCGCTGAGCCTGGCGCCGACCATCGCGGTCTGCGACGCGCACGCAAGCGCCCAGGACGCCCGCGCGCTCACCGATCATCACCATGCGGCCGCCTGCTCGTATTGCCTGTCGACGCGGAGGGTTCTGCCCGACAAGGCGACAGCCGAGGTCCGCTGGTGGAAGGTCGACGATCCGAAGGCGCCGCATAGGGCGCTGTGGGGCAAGGCGTGCCCGAACTGAGCCTCAACGGCCCGCGCTTCGAGGAAGCGTCGAAGTTCTTCCGCGACAAGGTGAGGCTGCCGACCAAGGCCTGGACCGATCTGAAGGAAGGCATGCACACGCGCGCCTTCGTCGTCGCCGGCGCGATGCAGGACGGGCTGCTCAAGGATCTCCAGGCGGCGATCCAGTCGGCGATCGACGACGGCACGGGGATCGAGGAATTCCGCGCGCGCTTCGACGAGACCGTCGCGAAGCACGGCTGGACCTACAAGGGCGGCCGCAACTGGCGCACGCGCGTCATCTTCGAGACCAACCTGCGCACCGCGGCGATGGCCGGGCGCTGGGAACAGATCCAGCGCGTGAAGGAGCGCCGGCCCTGGCTGCGCTACGTCGCCGTGCTCGACGAACGCACGCGGCCCGATCACCGGCGCTGGCACGGCACGGTGCTGAAGGTCGACGACGCGTGGTGGAAGACGCACTACCCGCCGAACGACTGGATGTGCCGCTGCACGGTGATGAACCTCAGCGATCGGCAGATGAAGGATTTCGGCTACGAGCCCAGCGAAGAGCCGCCGCCGATCGAGCCGGTCAGGCAGCGCGATCCGTTCACCGGCGGCCAGGTCGAACTCGACCGCGGCATCGGGCCGGGCTGGAACTACAACGTGGGCGAGGCGGCGTCGGGCACGCGACTCGCCGAGGAGCAGATGGCGAGCTGGCGCAAGCTCGGCCGCGACGCCTACGAGCCCCTGAGCGGCGGCGCCTATCGCCAGGACACGCCGGCGTCGCTGTCGCTGCCGCCGTCGCTGCCGGTGCGCCAGGGACCGGCGCCGCTCGAGCGGCTGCGCAACGGCGAGCGGGACAAGCTGGCGGTCCTGGTCAAGCGCGTGATCGCGGGCGACACGACGGCGTTCAAGGCGCCGGACGGATCGGTCGTGGTGGTCGACGCCGAGGCCTTCGCCGATCACGTCCAGGCGAACCGTTCGCCGTTCCTGGGCGCCCTGCCGCGGATCCTCACCGAACCGGAAGAGATCTGGTGGAGCTTCGAGCGCCACAAGGGCACCGGCCGCGTCGAGCTGCGCCGGCGCTATCTGGCGCGGCTGATCTTCGGCGACGACAGACGCGACATGCTCGTCGTCGCCCAGGCCAATCGCGGCTGGCTCGAAGCCTGGACACTGATCCCGATGGAGTCGGAAACGCGGCTCGACAGCTGGCGCTTCGGCCGGCTGGCCTGGTCGAGGGTCCTGAACGGGGAAAAGTGATAGCCCTTGGCAGCGTCGCCGCAGGCACCGGGCGGGGTTACCGGGGAACGCTCCCGACCGCCGCCGTCGCGACGCCCGCACCCGGAGGTGAAGGCCGTTACCCGTCCGAACGGCCGGGCACGACCCTGATATACCCGCTTAGGCGGGGTCTCGCAAACGAGGGCCATTTACCCGGGAGGGCCCGCCGGACGCCCGATGCTACGGTCGGAGGCCGGTTCGTGCGCCCTGACCCTTCTTAAAGCCTCTTAAAGGGCGTCTGGAGCCTATCAGGGGGATGGCATCGGCCGGTGGGGCGGTTTCGGCCGGTCGTCGGCCCGAATCGGTCGGGGCGGAAGACCGCCGGCTTGGGTCGCCAATTGGGGTGCCGACATAGGTCGGCAGGTTCGCCCGTTCCCGCTCGCCCGTAGGGTCGCCGCGATGGACGGCGAAAGCAAGCATATCGAGATCCCCGGGCGCCGACTTCCCTCGGCCCCACCCTCGGGGCGGCAGGCCAGCGTAGCGTTCGGCCTGCCGCTTCTCGTCGCCGTCAACCACGGCCAGGCCTTCGCCGGCTTCACCGATCCGCAGGGTAATCCGGTCGACGGCGCGCGCATGGCGGCCTGCGCCATCTCGATCCCGGCCGAGCCGCCGGCCGAGATCATGCTGATCCCCGCCGGCACCTTCCGTGGCCGCGACGGCCGTGAGTGGACGTTGGGCGATCCGGCGGCCGTGATCGCCGCCAGCGCCGCGCTCAAATACCCCGAGGGTTTCTGCGTCGACCTCGAGCACGCGCTGATCAAGGACGACGGCGCCGCGCCCGCCGCCGGCTGGATCGGCGAGCTGTTCGCGCGCGACGGCGCGGTGTGGGGCCGCGTCGAGTGGACCGAGCTGGGCGCCAACGCGATCACCGGCAAGACCTATCGCGGCCTCTCGCCGGTCTTCCTGCACGACGCCGCCAACCAGGTCGTGGCCTTCGCCAATGCCGGCCTGACCAACAAGCGCAACCTCTTCCTGCCGGCTCTTAACGAGCGGGCGCCTCTCCAGGAGAACAGCACCGTGATCAAGATCGCCGAAATCCTCGGCCTGGCGAAGGACGCCACCGAGGAGCAGATCGCCGCCTGCGCCAGCCAGTTCGCCGCCACCCTGGCCGCGCTCGCCGCCCTGCTGGGGCTCGACATGAAGGCCGCCCTGGCGCTCAACGCCGAGCAGCTCAAGGACAGCCTGGCCGGCAAGCTCGGCGCCGATGTCCTCGTCGCGGTCTGCAGCAAGGCCGGTGTCGCGGCCAATGCCGGCGCCGACGCCATCGTCTCGGCGATCCAGGGCAAGGGCGTGGATCTGGCGCAGTACGTGCCGATCGCCACCTACAACGGCGTCGCAAGCGAGCTGGCGAAGCTCAGCGCCAACCAGGTCGAGCAGGCGCTGACCACGGCGCTCAACGAACGGCGCATCGCGCCGGCCGAGGTCGAGGCGCTGCGCGCCATCGGCAAGGACAACCCGGCGCAGCTCACGTCGCTGCTCGCGGTGCGCACGCCGATCCTCGGCCTCGCGCCGAACACCGAGGGCCAGCCCACCGACGCGGCGCTGACCGCCGACGAGGAGCGCGCGCGCCAGAAGCTCGGCCTCAGCCCCGACGAGTGGCGCGCCGCGCGCTGATCCCATCCCCGATCTCTGACAACGGAGTGCCGATCCCATGGCCGCAACCACCGCCGACCGCCGCACGATGGAGCGCGACGGCAACATCCAGACCCTGGGCGTGAAGGCCGCGACCCTGATCCCCGCCGGCGTGATCGTGTCGAAGGATACTTCGGGCCGCGCCGTCAACGGCACCGCCACCGTGGACGACGTCGTGCTCGGCGTGTCGCGCGAGATCGCCGACAACAGCGGCGGCGCCGACAACGCCATCAAGGCGACGATCCAGAAGGGCGTGTTCTGCTTCGCCAACAGCCCGGCCGGCGACCTGATCGTCGCCGCCGATATCGGGCTGAATTGCTACGTCGTCGACAACCAGACCGTGGCCAAGACCAGCGCGACCAACACCCGGCCCGTCGCCGGCAAGGTCTTCGACGTCGGCGCCGAGGGCGTCTGGGTCGAGTTCATCTGAGCCCGCGCCGCAAGCAGCGCCCGGCGCCCCCTCACACTAGCGAGACCAACGGCCCATGCCCATCAAGCTCACCTCCTCGGTCCTGAAGACCAACAACACCGGCTTCAAGGCCACCTTCCAGCGCGGCCTCAGCGCGGTCACCGACACCTACTGGCAGCGCCTCGCCATGCTGGTGCCCTCCGACACGCGCGAGGAGGAGTATGGCTGGCTCAAGGACATCCCCGGCATCCGCGAGTGGATCGGCGAGCGCTTCGTGCATGCGCTGGCGGCCGACGGCTACAAGATCAAGAACAAGTCCTACGAGCTGACCGTCGCCGTCGACCGCGACGACATGGAGGACGATCGCCTGGGCATCTACGCGCCGCGCTTCGAGATGATGGGCGACGAGGTGGCGCGCTTCCCCGACGTCACCGTCTTCGGCATGCTGGCCGCCGGCTTCGCCACCAACTGCTTCGACGGCCAGTTCTTCTTCGACACCGATCACCCGGTGCTCGACGCCCAGGGCAACGTCACCAACGTCTCGAACTTCGGCGGCGGCGCCGGCACCGCGTGGTACCTGATGGCCACCAGGCGCCCGGTCAAGCCGCTGATCTACCAGCGCCGCAAGGCCTTCGAGTTCGTCCCCATGGACGATCCCGACAATCCGCTGGTGTTCAACAAGAAGCAGCTCACCTACGGCGTCGACGGCCGCGCCAACGCCGGCTTCGGCTTCTGGCAGATGGCCTACGCCTCGAAGCAGACGCTCAGCGACGTGAACTTCAAGGCGGCGCGCACGGCGCTGGAGAGCCTGAAGGGCGATTTCGGCAAGCCGCTGGCGATCCAGCCCGACCTGCTGGTCGTGCCGCCGAGCCTGCGCGACGCGGCCGAGGACCTGATCGTCAAGCAGTACCTCACCGGCGGCGGCAGCAACCCGCTCTACAAGGCCGTCGACCTGCTGGTCGTGCCGTACCTCTGAGCCTGCCGTCTGAGCCCGCGGCTTCGGCCGCGGGCGCCTCCACACCACCGAGAGACATCGCACCATGGCGAAGAACAAGCAGGCGGCCGCGCAGGACGCGACGACAGGCGACACCGGCGGGGATGCGATCGCGCCGGCGCTGCGTATCACCTCCGCGCAGGAGGGCCGCTGGCGCGCGGGCGTCCAGCACACGCGCCTGGCGCAGCTTTATCCCGCCGGCGCCTTCACGCCCGACCAGGTCGAGCTGCTCGAGGGCGATCCCGTGCTTGTCGTCGAGCGTCTGACCGACGAGCAGTACAGGGCCGCCGTCGAGCAGGCGGCGGCCAAGGCCGCTCAGGGCTGACATGCCGATCGCGCGCGATTCCGCCGGCCGCGGCGTCCAGGCGCTGCGGCCTTTCCAGGGCGCGTCCTACAAGCGCACCGCCACCGCTGCGAGCCAGCAGATTGGTCCGTTCGTGGCGACCGGCGGCGCGAAGGCGCTGATGGTGCATGTCGAGAACGGCGCGATCTTCCTCGAGACCGGCGACAGCGCCGTGGCCGTCGCGTTGCCCGACGGCAGCGGCAATGGCGGCGGCCACCGGCTGAGCGCGGCGCATGGCGCGCTGGTGATCTCGCTGCAGAACACCAGCGTGCTGGACACGCACATGGCCTACATCGCCGAGACCGGCTCGCCGCTGGTCTTCGTCACCGAGCTGCATTGAGGCCGCGATGTCGCTGACGCTCGCCATGATGCTGATGGCCGTGATGCGGCTGATGAGCGACGCGCCGGCGATCCCCGACTTCCTGGTCGACGAGAACGGCGACTACCTGCTGGAAGAGTCCGGCAACCGCCTGGTGACCTACTGATGGCCGGCGGCGAGCGCAACCTCTCCACGGTCCCCGACGCCGTCTCGATCGCGACGACGGACCGCCTGTTCGGCCGCGTCGGCTCGCTGCTGAAGGGTGTCAGCCCGGCGCAGATCGTCAGTCTCTTCGCTGGCGCGGCGAACGGGCTGGCGACGCTCAACGCCGGCGGCAAGATCCCGGCGGCGCAAATCGACCCGGCGACCGTTCCGGTCAACAGCGGCAACAAGTTCATCGCCGGCTGGACCTACGCCAACGGCACCGACGCGACCAACGATCTCGACATGGCGGCCGGCGCCGGCGTCGACAGCGCGGGCGCGCTGTGGATGTCCGGTGCGGCGATGACCAAGCAGCTCGACGCCAACTGGGCGGCCGGCAACAACGCGGGCGGGCGGTTGTCGGGCTCTCTGGTCGACGGCGGCTACAACATCTGGTCGCTCGGCAAGACCAGCGACCTCACGGTCGACTACGGTTTCGAGATCGACACCAACGCCACGCCGACCTTGCCGGTCGGCTACGGCCATTATCGCAAGGCTGGCTGGTTCCGGCGCGCGTCGGGCGCGATCCTCGGCTTCAACACCTACGAGCTCGCCGGCGGCGGCCTGCGCCTGGAATACAAGGCGCCGACGCTCGACAAGAACGTCTCGACGCTGGGCGACGCGCGCGTCACCGACCAGCTGGTCAAGGTGCCGCCGTTCCGCTGCCTGGCGCTTCTGCGCGTGCTGATCTCGAACAACGCCGCCGCCGTCGCCGCCAGCGTGTGCAATCCCGACGAGACCGACGCCTCGCCCTCGGGGATCGGTGGCCAGGGCGCCGACTTCGTCACCAGCGCCGCCGGCGGCATCGACTGCAAGTTGATGCGCGTGACGACCAGCTCGGCGGGCGTGATCGCCGCGCGTGCCAGCAACGGCAGCACGATCTATCGCATCTGGCCGCTGGGCTTCGAGATGTCGCGGCGATGAGTTACGCGACCGAGAACGACCTGATCACGCGCTTCGGCGCGCAGGAGATCACCGCCAACGCCGATCGCGACCAGGATGGCGAGATCGACGACACGGTGATCGCCGCCGCCCTGGCGGACGCGGACAACGAGATCAACGCCGTTGTCGGCCGCCGCTACCTCACACCGGTCACGCCCGTGCCGGAGATCCTGCTCACCATCGCCTGCGACCTGGCGCGTAGCAGGCTGTTCACCTCCGAGGTGCCGGAGATCGTGCGCGACAACGTCAAGGCGGCGCGCGCGCTGCTCAAGCAAGTCGGCGACGGCGAGCTGCAGCTCGACGCGCCGGCGCCGGCGGCCGCCTCGGCCAGCGCCGGCGAGGTGCTGAGCGAGATGGCCGAAAAGCGCTTCACGCGCGAGAGCATGAAGGGGCTGTGACGTGAGTTTCGGCCTGCGCTTCACCTTCAACGACGGCCCGCTGTCGTCGGCGATCGCCGCCTTGCGCGATCGCGGCGAGGATCTCGGCGCGCCTCTGCGCGAGATCGGCGAGGACATGGTCACGGTGGCGCAGCGCTCCTTCGAGCTGCACGCCTCGCCGCAAGGTGTGATCTGGAAGCCGAGCTGGCGCGCGATCAACGAGGGCGGCACGACCCTCGTCAAGAGCGGCCGGCTGCGCGACTTCATCACCTACCTGGTCGACGCCGCCGCCGCCGCGGTGGAGGTCGGCTCGAACACCTTCTACGCGCGTATCCATCAGCTCGGCGGCACGATCCGCGCCAAGGGCAAGGCGCTGCGCTTCCGGCTCGGCAAGGACACGATCTTCGTCAAGAGCGTCACCCTGCCGCCGCGCCCCTTCATCGGCGCCTCGCCGACCGACGTCGATCGCTGGGCCGACATCGCGCGCGATTACGTCGCCGGCTTCGGGCCATCCGGAGCGCGGACGGGAGGCACGAGGTGATCGGCCTGATCATCACCCGCCTCGAGCAGGCGCCGGCGATCTTCAGGTCGCTCGACGGCGTGGTCGCGTTCTCGCGCATCGAGAGCGATCCGCCGCTGCATCAGCGGCCTTCAGGCTGGGTGATGCCGATCCGCGAAAGCGCCGGGCCCAGCATCTACCAGGCCAACGCCGTGGGCCAGGACGTGCAGGAGCGCATCGGCATCATCGCCTGCCTGGGCGACGGCAAGACCACTGGCGCCGCGGCCGAGGCCGATGTCATCCGCGCCATGCGCGACCAGCTGGTCGACCGCCTGGTCGGCTGGCGGCCCGAGGAAGCGCACGGCCAGCTGCTCTATGGCGGCGGCGCGCTGCTGCGCGCCGAGGCGCGCGCCATCTACTGGCAGTTCGATTTCACCCGCGTCGCCAGCATCCGAAAGGTCTGAGGTCCGATCTCATGGCGAAGAACACCAAGCCGACCACACCTGATGCGCCGATGCCGACCGTGGGGGCGCCGATCCCGACATCCGGCGGCTCCTACGTCGTCGAGAACGGCGAACTGAGGAAGGTCGAGCCTGACACCACGCCGCCCGCCGCGCCGCCCGCCGCCGCGGCCCAAGAGGAGTAAGCCACCATGCCGCTGCGCTTCGAGAAGAAATCCGTCCTGGCCAAGATCGAGGCGACCTACGGCCTCGATCCGACGCCGGCGGCCGCCACCAACGCGATCCTGCTCAAGGACGTCACCATCAATCCGGCCAACGGCGAGAACGTGCCCGCCGGCATCCTGCGCGCCGGCATGGGCCAGGTCGTGCAGTACTTCGTCGGGCGTCACGTCTCGCTGAACTTCAAGGTCGACCTGGCGGGAGCGGGCGCCGCCGGCACCGCGCCGCCCTATGGACCGCTGCTGCGCATGTGCGCGCACGCCGAGACGATCAGCGCCGGCGTCAAGGTCGACTACATGCCGATCGACACCGGCTTCGAGTCGGGCGGCATCTACTTCAACATCGACGGCCTGCGCACGCGCTTCTTCGGCTCGCGCGGCAACGTCAAGCTGATGGCGAGCAAGAATCGCCGGCCCGAGCTGGAGTTCAGCATGCTGGGCCTGTTCTCGGCCCAGGACGCCTCGGCCTTCCCGACCGGCGTGTTCACCGCCTGGCAGACCGCGCTCGACTTCGGCAAGGACAACACGCCGACATTCACGATCGGCGGCCGGGCGCATCCGACCGAGAGCTTCGAGCTCGACGCCGGCGTGCAGGCGGCCTACCGCGAGCGCGTGAACCGCAAGGACATCCCGGTCGACGATCGCCTGGCGACATGCAAGGCGACGATCGAGGAGCCGGCCTTCGCGACCTACGACTACTGGGCGGCCAAGGCGAGCAAGGCCAACAACGCCTTCTCGATCATCCATGGCCTGACGGCCGGCAACATCGTCGAGATCACGATCCCCACGACGGAAGTGGTCGACGTGAGCCGGGTGCAGCTGCAGGCCGATTCGGGTCTGGATATCGGCTTCAACATCATCAAGGGCGAGCCCGACTACACCATCAGCGTGCGCTAGCGCGCCGCCGCGATGGCGATGCGCCAGACGGGGCGCCGCCCGCGACGCGCGACCTTCAGGCCAGGGAGATCACGTCGAATGTTTGTTTTCAGAACCTATTTCGAGTTCGAGGCGCCCGTCCAGGTGATGACGCCTTGGGGCGAGGAGCAGCAATTCACTGGCCGCTTCCTCTATCTCGACGACAAGGCCTTCGACGCGCTGACGCAGAGCGACAAGGGTCTGCTCGAGAAGGTGTGGATCGGCTGGGGCGACGACATCAAGGACGCCGACCAGCAGCCGATCGCCTGGTCCATCGAGAGGCGGGACGAGCTGCTCGGCCACCAGTACGTCACCCAGGCGGTCGCCGTGGCCTACGTCAAGGCGCGCCGCGGGATGCGGGAAAAAAACTGAGAGAGGCGGCGCGGCGCTGGACACAGAGCCGCGTCGCCGCTGATGGCGGCAACGACGAGGCGCTCGCCGACATGCGGGCGCTGGGCGCGACAGAGCAAGAGATCGAGGCATGGCGAGCGCAGCTGGAACAAGCCGATCGGGCGGACGCGGGCAAGGCCGAGGCCTTCGCGCTGCCGTTCGACTGCGCTCCGGCGATCGACGCCTTCCTGCTCTGCGCCACCTCGTGGAAGGTGATGGTCGCCGGCGATCGACTGATCCATCTCGGCCTGGACTACGCCGCCGTCGGCGAGATCCTGCGTCTGGCCGAGATCGCGCCGTCGCGCGCGCTGCTCGACGATCTGCGCACGCTCGAGGGCGGCGCCATCGCCGCCTTCAACGAACGGCGATGATCACTGTCATCCCGAGCGCAGCGAGGGATCCAGTCATCGCCCATAGATCCCTCGCGTTGCTTCAGGGGCCGCGGACGGCCCCGAGGATGACAGGGGGTGCCGCATGAGCGCTTTCCTCGTCAGCGGCCGCCTGGAACTCACCGGCGCCGGCGGCTTCACCCAGGAGGCGCGCCAGGCCGAGGCGGCGCTGCGTGGCGTCGGCACCGCGTCGGCGCAGCTCAACACCTCGGCCATCGGCGCCGCGGCGGCGATGGATCGCGAAACCGGGGCGCTCAACCGGGCGATCGCGGCCACGCGTGCCAAGGCCCAGGCCGATCGCGAAGCCAAGGTGGCGAGCGACAATCTGCGGCGTGGGCTCACGGCGCAGCAGTCGACGGCGCTGTTCCAGCAAGGCAGCGACGTCGTCGCCCAGCTCGCCGGAGGTCAGAACCCGTTCCTTGTCGCCATCCAGCAGGGACCGCAGCTCGCTCAGGCCTTCGGCAATTCGTTCCGGGGCATGGCGTCGGGCATCATGAGCGGCCTGCGCGCGATCCCGCCGCAGGCCGTGGCCGTCGCAGCGGCGGTAGGCCTGGTCGTGGCGCCGCTGGCGATCGGCGTCAGCCACGCCCAGCAGCTCAATCGCGAGCTGCGTCAGACCGACATCACGCTGCGGGCCACCGCCAACTCGGCCGGGCTGACGGCGCGTGAGATCCAGGCAGCGGTCACGGCCCAGCTCGGTCGACCGGGCGCGGGCCGCGACGACACCTTCTCGTCCACCAGCCGGCTGCTGGCGAATCCGATCCTGTCGGGCGACGCCTTCACCCGCACTCTGGCGATCGCGCGCGATTTCGCGCGCGTCACCGGCGCCGAGCTGCCACAGGCGGCCGACGCGCTGGCCAACGCGCTAGATGGCACCCAGGCGTCGATCCTCAAGCTCGACCAGGTCTTCCGGTTCCTGTCGATCGCCGAGATCGAGCAGATCCGCCGCTTCGAGGAGACCGGCCAGAAATCCGAGGTCGTGCGCATCGCCCTGGCCGCGCTTGAGCGGCAGTTCCGCTCGCTGAACGAACAGGGCGCGTCGCCGGCCGAGAAAGCCACCGCGTCGCTGCGCGCGAGCTGGGAGGCCTTCAAGGCCTCGCTGGCCGACAGCGCCGTGATCCGAGCCGCCAGAGTAGGCCTTGAAGGTCTGTGGGCCACCGCGAAGGGCATGGTGCGCTGGGGCCTCGACCAGGCCTCCGGCGGCTCTGGCGCCGCGACCGGCGATCCTGTGGCCGCCGCGAAGAAGGGCCTCACGGACTCGCAGAAGGCCTTGCTCGATGCGCAGGACGCGGTCATCGACGCCGAGCGCCGCGCGACAAGCCTCTTCGCCGGACGCCAGGCGCAGTCCGACCTCAACGACGCGCGCGAGCGGCTGCGGCGGGCCACCGACGAGGTCAACCGGCACAAGGCGGTGGTGGAGAAGGCCGAGGCCGACGTCGCCAAGGCGCGCGACCAGGGCGCCGCCGCCGCTCAGGCCGCCGCCGACAAGGAAGCGTTGGCGGCGGCCCAGCGTGCGGCGACGACCGAGAATCGTCGGAAGGCGATCGACGCGGAAATCGCCCAGCAGGAACGCCTGCTGAAGAACGAGCAGGTCACCGCCCAGACACGGGCGTCGATCCAGCAGCAGCTGGAGAAGCTGCGCGGTGAGCGGGCCACCCTGGAGACGCCGGCCGAGCAGATCGAGCGCGAGGCCCGGGAACGGGCGCGGCTGGCCGGCATGCCGCAGCATCTGCGCGCGGCGGAGCAGGCCTACCAGGAAACCTACCGGCGCATGCTGGAGGCGACCGGCGACAAGGTCCGTGCGCTGGCCGCCGCCGAGCAGGCGCGCAACACCGTGCTGCGAGAGGGCGCCACCGCGACGCGCCAGCAGGTCGAGGCGCTCGACGACGAGGCGAAGGCCGCGTTGCAGGTCGCCGCCGCCTATGGCCGCTCGACGGCCGAGGCGCTGCGGATGAAGGCGCAGCTCGCCGCCCAGTCGGCCGAGCGCCGCGGCGAGATCGCACCGGGCACGGCGGGCCAGGCCGCCACCGCCCAACTGCAACGCGACGCCGGCGCCGCCGTGGAAGCCGCAGCGCAACGAAGCGCTGCGCTGCGCGACGAGCTGGCCGGACTGGAGGGGGTCGCAGACGCCGAGCTGCGCTCGTCGGAAGCCGCGCGCGAGGCGGCGCGCGCCGCCGACGTGGCCACCATGGCGACGCAGCTGCGCGCCCAGGCGGCCGCAAGTGGCAGCGCCGCCATCATCGCCGCGGCCGAGCGCGAGATCGCGGTCTACGACCAGGCGACGCGCCGCCGGCTCGATATCGATCGCCAGCGCGACGCCGCGCAGTTCAACCGTCAGTACGACCCCGATGCGGCCTTCGCCGATGCGATGGCGCGCCTGCAGGCGCTCAAGGACACGGGTCTGCTAACCGCGCGCGCTGTCGCTGAAGCGACGAAGGAATACGAGCTGCAGCGCCTCGAGGCGTCGCGCGACGCGACGGACGGCATGATCGCCGGCCTGCGCCGCTACGCCGACGAGGCGCTGCACTTCGGGCGAGCCGCGGCCGACGGCATCGCGCAGGGTATGCGCGCCGGCGAGGACGCGATCGTCAGCCTGGTCACCAAAGGCAAGATCAGCTTCAGCAGCCTCACCGACTCCATCCTGGCCGACGTCGCGCGCGTGTTCGTGCGCCAGGGCATCACCGGCCCGATCTCGGCTGGCTTCAGCTCGATCCTCAACAGCCTGTTCGGTGGTGGCGGCATCGCCAAGACGGCCGAAGGCGGCGGCGGTGGAGGCGGCGGATTCTTGAGCGCCATCGGCGATTTCTTCGGCAGGCTGTTTCACGAGGGCGGCGTCGTCGGCGAAGGCGGGCGTCGCATAGGGCCGATGCCGTCTTGGCTGTGGGCCGGCGCGCGGCGCTATCATGGCGGCGGCCCGGTGCTGGGTCCCGGAGAGGTGCCGATCATCGCTATGCGCGGCGAGGAGGTGCTGCCCGCCACGCATCCCCGGCATCGCGACAACGCGGGCCGCTCCGGCCCCGCCGTCACCGTCAACGTGATTAACAACGGCGACTCGAGGGTCCAGACACGCGAGCGCGAGAACGGCGACGGCTCGCTCACCATCGACGTACTGATCGACACGGTCGAAAGCGGCCTGGCGCGCAACGTCGCCGCCGGTCGTGGCGCCTTGCATTCGGCGATCGCCGGCAGCTTCGACATCGACGATCGGGGGCGGCGATGACGTTGCCTGTCTGGCCCGCGGCGATCCCGTTGCCGACCTTGAGCGGCGGCGGCTACGTCATCACGCCGCAGGAAGGCGTGACGCGCACCGACATGGAGATCGGTCCGGCGCGCGCGCGCAGGCGGTCGACGTCGACACCGTGGAGGCTGAAGCTGCGATGGCATCTGACGCGGCTCGAGCTGGCGCTGTTCGAGGGCTGGTTCCGCTCCTACGCGGCCGAGGGCGCGGCGTACTTCTCGATGACCTTGATCAGCGGCGTCGGGCTGGAGACGCACGAGGTGCGCTTCTTCAAGCCCTACGAGACGCCGGCCCATTCCGGCGAGCTGTGGCTGGTGACGGCCGAGGTCGAGTCGCGCGATCCGCCGGCGCTCGACCAGGGCGGGCTCGACACCTTGCTCGACACACCGGATCTCGCCGGCCTGCTGGCCGAAGCCACCGCCTGGGAAGCCTGGATACCGAGCTTCCCGCACGCCCCCTACTTCTACGCCTGGAGCTGATCGCCGATGTCGATCCTGTCCGACCTCACCGCCGCGCGCGACAAGGCGGTCGCCGCCGCCAACATCCTGCACAACATCGTGCACGGCCCGGCGACGGGCGCGGCCAGCCTGGTGGCGACCGACGCGGGCAACGTCAAGACGATGGCGCGCCTGGCGGCCGAGATCGACGACGCGGTGCAGAACGGCCTCACCGGTCCGCCGGGCGATGATGGCGGCCCTGGTCCAGCAGGCCCGGCGGGCGCCATCGGCCAGGTGCTGCTGATGTCGGCCGCCGTCACGCCGGCGAACTGCGTCGCGGCGACCGGTGGCCTGCTCAGCCGCGCCACCTGGCCAAGCCTGTGGAGCTGGGTCAACACGAACAGCCTGTGGGTGCCCGAGGCGAGCTGGACCAAGCGCCGCTGGAGCAACGGCGACACGACCACGACCTTCCGCGTGCCCGACCTGCGGGGATACTTCCCGCGCTTCGCCGATGGTGCGGCCGGCGCGGCGGCCGGCATCGACAAGACCAGCATGAAGGGCGACACGATCAACGGCTCGACGGCGGTGTCGAACCTGGCGAAGACCGACTTTATGTATGTCGGCATGCCGGTGAGCGGCCCCGGCATCCCGATTGGCGCGACGGTGGCCACCATCACCTCGGCGACGGCGATCGCCTTATCGGCGGCGGCGACCGCGACCCAGGTGCAGGTCTGGCTCTCCTTCACCGGCCGCGACCTATGGTCGATCGAGGACGACGCGATCCGCAACATCACGGGCTCCCTCGCCACCGACGTGCTGCTGGCCGGCGCCGGCGCGTTCGCCGCCTTTGCCAGCGGCGATGGCGGCGTGGCCGGCGCCGGCTCGACGCCCAACAGCACGCTGTTCGACGCCTCGCTGGTCGTGCCGATCGCGCCGGAAAACCGGCCGGTCAACATGGCCTTCTGGCCCGTCATCGTCGCGGCCTGACGGTGGCGGTGTAGCGATGCCCGACCCAACACTCGACGACGCGCTGCGCGAGGCCTACGCCAGCGCCCCGGCCGACGAGGTGATCCTCGATACGCTGGAGCTGCGCCACCCGACCTTCTTCGAAGACGGACAGCCGGTCGCGATCCGCGTCGTACGCAACCACCAGGACATCGTCGCCCGGATCGAGGATGGCGCGCCGATGGACGCCGGCGAGGCCGTGACCTTCACCGGTATCGCCTTCGAGCTGCGCCTGGCGCCGATCGAGACGGTGGCCGTCCCTGAAATGGAGGTGGCGATCGACAATGTCAGCACCGAGCTGATGAAGCATCTCGACGCCGCGGTGCAGGACCCCAATCCGATCGCCGTCACCTATCGGCCCTACCTGGCGAGCGATCCGCTGACGCCGCGCATGGAAGCACCACCGTCCTTCGAGCTACGCGACGTCAAGGCCAACACGATGCGTGTGACCGGCCGCTGCCGGGTCGGCATGGATCTCCAGCGCGCCTTCCCGCATCCGCTCTACACGACGACCGAATTCCCGGGATTGGCCAACCGATGAGCGGGATCGCGCCCGACTGGCCAGCTGCCTACGTGGGCCTGTCGTACTCGGCGACCGGCGAAGGGCCGGAAGCGTTCCACTGCTGGGCGCTGGTGCGCCACGTGCAGCGGGAGGTGTTCGGCATCGAGCTGCCCCAGGTGCCGGCTTCGGGCGGCTACATCGAGCACGCCCAGGCCTTCGCCGGCTCGGCCGAGCGCGCGCGCTGGTCCGAGATCGCGGCGCCGGTCGACGGCGACGTCGCGCTGATGGGCCGCACGCGCACGCCGACGCATGTCGGGGTGTGGGCCTCGGCCGATGGCGGCGGCGTGCTGCACTGTCTCGATCCCGTGGGCGTCGTCTTTTACACACGCGCGCGCCTGGCGCTCGAGCACTGGCGCATCGCCGGCTTCTATCGCTTCGTCGGCGGTGTCGCATGAGCGCGACCTTCGTGATCTGCGCCAACCCCTTCGCGCCGCTCGAGCGCGTCGTGCACCGGCTGACGCGTTCCTGGTCGATCAAGGGCTTCCTGAAGCACCATGGTTACGACTGGGCGACGGTGCGTCGCCTGCGCATGATCTGCCACCTCAACGGCAAGCCGCTGCTGCGGGCCGACTGGCGCCGTCGCCTGAGGCGCGACGACGTCGTGGTGGTCCAGGCGCTGCCCGCTGGCGGCCGCGGCGGCTCGCAGATCCTGCAGGTCGTGCTGATGATCGCGGCGATCGCGGCGGCGGCCTATCTCGGGCCGATCGTCGCCGGCGCCATGGGCATCACCAGCGCGATCGGCGTTGGCATCGTCAAGGCGGTGATCGGCCTGGCGCTGACGTCGTTGATCTCGTTCCTGATCCCCGCGCCCAAGCCTGCCAACAACAACCGCACCTTCGGCGATGCGCAGGCGGCGTCGCCAACCTACTCGCTGCAGGCCCAGGGCAACGCGGCGCGCATCGGCCAGCCGATCCCCGCGCTGTTCGGCCGCCACCGCCTGTTCCCGGACTTCGTCTCGACGCCCTACCAATCCTTCGCCGGCAACGAGCAATACCTGCACTACCTGCTGGGCATCAGCCTGGGCGAGGTCGATCTCGAGACGCCCAAGATCGGCGACACGCCGATCGACCGCTTCACTGAGATCGTCTGGCACAAGATCGAGCCTGGCGCGCCGGTGCCCGCCGGCATCGCCGACGCGCGCATCGTCGCGAGCCCCGACGTCGGCGAGGCTGCGCTGCCGGGTTCCGAGGCGGGCTCGCCGTGGAAAGGTCCGTTTCCCTGCAATCCGCCGGGCACGGTGATCGCCGTGGCGCAGGCCGACATCGCTGCACCACGCGGCCTGTACTTCGCCAACGCCAGCGGCGGGCTCGACCCGCGCGGCTTCACCCTGGAGGTCGAGGTCCGGCGTGTCGACGACATCGACAATCCGCTGGGCGCCTGGACGGCGCTCTCCGGCATCTCGGTCTCCATGGCGACCACCACGCCGCAGCGCTTCACCTACGGCTGGGCGCTGCCGGTGGTCGGCCGCTGGCAGATGCGTATCCGCCGCACTGACGCCAAGGACACCAGCGCCCAGGCCGGTCACGAGGTGGTGTGGTTCGGCCTGCGCGGCCAACTCACCACGGATCGGCGCTTCCCCGGCATGACCGTGCTGGCCATCCGCATGCGCGCATCGGGCCAGCTCACCGATTTGCAGACGCGCAACATCAACGTGGTGGCTACGCGCAAGCTCAGGACGCTTCAGCCCGACGGCACCATGGGCACCAGCGTCGCGTCGTCGCGCAGCCCGGCCGACGCGATGGCCGAGATGCTGCTGGCCAGCTACGGCGGCAACCTCTCGGAGAGCAAGGTCGACCTCGCCAGCTTCTACGCGGGCAAGCCGCTATGGGACAGCCGCGGCTATACCTTCGACGGCGTCTTCGACACCTCGCGGCCGCTCTACGAGGCGCTGCAGATGGCGGCGCGCACGGTGCGCGCCGTGCCGATCGTGCAGGGCGGCAAGGTGCGCCTGGTGCGCGACGAGCCGACCGCCGTGCCGGTGGCCATGTTCACCCAGCGCAACATCCTCAGGCACAGCTTCGAGATCGAATACCTGCTGCCGACCGAGGACACCGCCGACGCGGTCACCGGCGAATACATGGACCCGACCATCTGGAAGCCGCGCGACGTCACCGTGGCGCTGCCGGATAGCCAATCGTTGAACCCGACGCGGCGCCAGCTCTTCGGCATCACCAACCGCGCGCAGGCGCGCTGGGTGCTGTGGTACTGGGTCAACGTCAACCGCTACCGCCGCCGCCTGATCTCCTGGCGCACCGAGCTGGAGGGCCTGTCGGCGCTCTATGGCGATCCGATCCGCCTGGCGCACGACCTGCCTTCCTGGGGCCAGTCGGCCGAGGCGACGGCCTTCGACGCCGGCGCGCGCATCCTCACCGTCAACGAACCGCTCGCCTGGAGCGAGGGCGCGACGCATTACGTCGCCTTGCGCAAGCGCGACGGCACCATGGCCGGGCCGTTCACGGCCACACCGGGCGCCGACGAGCGCAAGCTGGTGATCGGCGCCGGCAGCTTGCCGACGATCGAGGTCGGCGGCGATCGCGAGCGCACGCACATCGCCTTCGGCAAGGGCGAGGGCTGGGCGGCCAAGCTGAAGATCGTCGCCGTGCGGCCACGCCAGGATCTTGTCGTCGAGCTCGCCGCCGTCGACGACGATCCCCGCGTCTACGGCGACCCGCCGGTGGAGGCGATGTCGTGAGCGACGCCGGGATGTCAGGCATGGATCTCGGCCGGCTGAAGGTGTCGCTGCGCACACAGCTCGTGATCCGGCACCGCGCCGAGGTGACGCGCGCGCGCAAGGCGATCGAGCGCCTCACCGACCAGGCGCGGCGCGCCATCACGGCGGCGAAGACGGAAGGCGCGGCTTACGAGGCCCTCCAGCACTACACGCGCATGCTCGCCTGGCTGCGCGGCGTGCCGCTCGACGAGGTCAAGTCATGAGACACCGTCGAGCCCCGTCGCCGGCGACGCCCATGACCGAGCTGGATCGCGCGCTCGTGCCGCTGCTCGAGAAGGTGCGGGGCCGCAGCGTCAACGCCGGTCGCATCATCGACGACGCGGTGCGCGACCGCGTGGACGGCCGCCACATCACGGATCGCAAGCGGCGCGCGCTCTACGCGATCGCCTGGCGCTTCAGGAAGCAGGTCGTCAACGCCGGCGGCGCGGACGTGATGGCGAAGGTGGCGATCGAGCTGGCCACCACGCAGGCGGATTTCGAGAGCACGCGGGAGCCGCCGGTGCAGGTCGCGCGGGAGCGGGTGCGGGTCAATCCGCTCGACGCGGCGATGAAGCCACAGGGCGAGCTGAAGCTCGCGTGATCAGAGGAGACGAAGGACATGGCCTGGAAAGAAGTCGACACCGTCCGCGCCGCCAAGAGCGGCGCCGCCGTGCGCATGTATGTGACGGGGGGGGGGTGGCCTGCACGTCAGCCTCTCGCCGACGATGGCCGAACGGCTGGGCTGGGTGGAGGGCACGACCTTGACCTTGCTGGTCGGCAGCGCCGAGTCGGCGGGCAAGATCGCGATCAAGCCCAAGGTCAAAGGCACCATCGCCATGACGATGCGCAAGGTGCCGAAGTCCGAAACGCCGATCGGCCACGTGCATGTCGGACGCTTCGATGGCCTGGCGCAGGCCAGGCGCGAGACGCAGGAGCCGCTGTTCGAGCAGAAGAACGACCAGCTGATCCTCACCCTGCCCGACGACTGGCTTAGGGCCGTGTGATGGGCGCCTTGCGGGCATCCGAGGAGATCGTGACGCCGGGCTGGTTCGGCCAGCCCGCCGACGCGCGCTTCGGCGTGATCTCGGTCGACCCGCCATGGCCCTGGGAGAATTGGGGGACGGTGGATGCGAAGTCCGACCGGCGCGCCGAGAAGCACTACGCCACGATGAGCCTGCGGGAGATCGCCGGCTTGCCGATCGCCTCGATCGCCGCGAAGGACTGCGCGCTGTTCACCTGGGCGACGGGACCGCATCTGCCCAACGCCATCGCCATGATCGACGCCTGGGGGTTCAAGTACTCGGGCCTCGGCTTCGTCTGGATCAAGACCCGCTCGACACACGACCGACCCTTCCTCAATCCGGCTTTCGATCTCCATCTCGGCCTCGGCAAGACCACGCGGCACAACGCCGAGATCTGCCTGCTGGCCTTCCGCGGCACACCGAAGCGCCTGTCGGCGAGCGTGCCCGAGGTGATCGTGGCGCCGGTTCGCGAGCACAGCCGCAAGCCCGACGAGGCGGCCGCCCGCATGCGCGCGCTCTACCCCGGCGCGGCGATCGAGCTGTTCGCGCGCGAGCGGCGCGACGGCTGGGCGAGCTGGGGCAACGAGGTCGACCGCTTCGCGCCATCGATCGCCGAAAAGGATCGAGCATGTTGAGCACGCTCAAGCCGACCATCTTGAACTTCACGATCTGGGCCGGCGCGGATTTCCGGCGCGCGTTCCTCTGGGAGCTGGATGAGCCGCCGACACCGGTCAATCTGGCGGGCCACAGCGCGCAGATGACGCTGCGCACGTCGCCCAGCGGCGCCGCGGCGCTGACCTTGCACAGCGGCGCCGGCGGCGGACTCTTCCTCGGGCCGGAGCTCGGCCACATCTGGTTCGCGATCGCGCGCGCCACGTCGCTGGGGCTGCTCGGTCCGAACGTCGATAACAACGTCATCTACGAATACACCACCCTGGTGATGGACCCCGCCGGCGACGTGCACGAGGTCGCGGAGGGCAAGATCACCGTGCAGACCCGTATCACCGTCTGGAGCTAGGAGAGAACGACCATGGCATTGAAGTATTCGACAGCGGTCAAGAACGCCCGGCTCGACGCGATCGAGACGGCGATCGGCGCCAGCGCCGTGCTGAAGATCCGCACCGGCGCGGCGCCGGCGAACGTCAGCGACGCCGACACCGGCGCGGTGCTGGTGACGATGAACCTGCCGGCCGACTACATGGCGGCGGCGAGCGCCGGCAGCAAGGCCAAGAGCGGCACCTGGCAGGACGCGGCCGCGGACGCCTCGGGCTACGCCGCGCATTGGCGCCTTTACGCCAGCGACGGCACCACGCCCCACGCCCAGGGCGACTGCTTCATGCCCGCCACCGCCTGGGCCGCGTCGACCGCCTACACCGTGGGCCAGTTCGTGAAGAACAACGCCCGCGTCTATGTCTGCACCGTCGCCGGAACGTCGGCGGGGGCCGGTGGCCCGACCACGACCGGCACCGGCATCACCGACAACACGGTGACCTGGAACTACGTCTGCCCGGACACCGGCGAGCTGCAGCTCGACAGCGCCGTGATCGCCGCCGGCCAGCAGGTGACGGTGAGCGCGTTCGCGCTCACGGCGGGCAACTGATGGGTCCCGTCGAGGCCCTGGCGCGGGAGCTCGCCCGGCGCGACGGCCTGCAGCCCGATCGCGACGTCGCCGAGGTCATGCCGCGCGACGACACGACCAACCTGATGTTTCAGGGTGCCGCCACCGGCCGCAAGTTCTGGCTGGTGCGCGCCAGCTTCCGGCCGGCGTGGCAGCACTATGAGGGCGAGGCGCGCGCGCTGATGGTGACGCTGTCGGAGAACGTCAGCGACGACATGGCGGCCGCGTCCAAGTCGAAGAAGGAAGACCTGAGCGCGGCGCTTCTCGCGGCGTCGCGCGGCGCGCCGTAGGACGCCGTGGCGATCACCCGCGTCGGCATCGGCAGCGAAGGCTCGGCCGCGAGCGGTAACGTCACGCCAGGGCTGCCGGCGAACATCATCGCCGACGACCTGCTGATCCTGGTGATGCACTCAAGCGACCGGGTCGCGCACACGATGGCCGCGGCGTGGACGCAGATCGTGCAGGGCAATGGCGGTGGAACCACATCGCGGCTGTCGGTCTGGCGCCACAAGTACGACGGCGGCACCGATCCCTCGCGCGTCGTCACCCACAGCGGTGGGCAGTCGCCCATCGCGCGCATCGTCGCCTTCCGCGGCGTCGACCCGACGACGCCGATCGACGTCGCGGGGTCGATCAGCGGCGGCACGGATGGCTCGATCGAGCACGCTGGCGTCACCATCGCCACCGACTACGCGATGCTGCTGCTGATCAACGGCAGCGCCGACGACAATGCGCGCACGCTGATGACAGACTATGGCGTGGCGTTCCACGAAGCGGCGACGGCCGTCTGGTGCAACCAGACGACGGCCGGCACGCCTGACGGCTCCATCGCCTGTTTCCATCGGCCGGTCGGCGCCGGCTCGACGGGATCGATCACGATGACGCAGGCGGCGGCCGACGCGTGGGCGTCGGTGCAGATCGCCTTGAGACCGGCGGCCTAGAAGATGGTCGCCAAGGTCCTCCAGTGCATAGAGTTTCTCGGTTTCGGCGTCACATCGCTAACGCGCGCCTTCGGCAAGCCGCCGACCGCCGGCAACTCGATCGTCGTCCTGATCAGCCAGGGCAACGGCAATTCCAGCACGGCCGTCACGGTCACCGACACGGAGGGCAACAGCTACAGCAACGACGCGGCCGCCACCGCGTCGAATGGCGTCGAGCGCGCGCTGTCGGTGATCGCCTCGGCACACGCCATCACCGTCAGCGGCGGCGTCAGCGTCACGATCGATTTCAGCGGCGCCACCGGCTACGTGATCGGCGCCATTCTGGAGGTGGAAGGCCTCGCGGTGACGCCGTTCGACAAGGGCGGCACCAACACCGGGACGACGACGGGTGACGCCACGGTGACGGCCAGCGCGGCCAATTCGCAGGCCGACATGCTGGTCGTCGCGGTCACCAACCTCGACGCGGCCAACGACGCCGTCGCCTACACCGGACCGACCACGGGCTATCAGCCGGCGGCGTTCGGCGAGAGCGGCAACATGTTCGTGCCGGGCCACGCCGCTTTCAAGATCGTCGGCGCCGGCGAAACGTCGGCCGCGGCCTGGTCGCACAGCAACACCGGGCAGGTGATGTGGTCGGCGGCGATCGCCACCTACAAGATCGCCAGCAGCGGCATCTCCGCCACCGCCTCGATC
>ERZ1066125.235-NODE-235-length-22714-cov-32.547509_pt1 | contig 22714 bp, 19 predicted proteins | sample MGYA00382772_ERZ1066125 | MGnify/ENA primary metagenome ERZ1066125 (study PRJEB33369, sample SAMEA5778355) | biofilm metagenome | biome: Industrial cooling water; feature: Water cooling tower basin; material: Biofilm | place: United Arab Emirates | collected... | reverse complement strand
TGCGCTTGTTCGCTTCGCGCATCGCAGACGCAATTACGGAAGGCCAGCAACTGGCCCAGCAAAAAGAGGCTGAAGAAGCAGCGACGGCAGCCGAACAGGCCAAAGCCGCCGGAGTCACGATTGACATTCAGCAGCGCCAACAAAAAGACCGTGGAGAAAGAGGTGATCGCGGCGGGCGCGGACGCGGTGATCGCGGCGGACGTGGCGAACGCGGTGGCCGTGGCAGAGGTGGTGACCGTGGCGACAGAGGGCCGCGGCGCGCGCCAGCAACCGCTCCGCCTGCGGCGACGGAAGCCGCTCCGGCGCCAGTTGCTCCGGCTGAAAGCCCGGCTGCCGAACCGGTGGTTGAAACACCGGCTCCGCCCGCTCCTGAAATCAGCGTGGCTGCTGAAACAGCATAGGTCGAAATCAGACCTTTTTTTTGATTAGGTCACGATGGCGCAGCCAACTTTTTCAAAGCGTGGTTGCGCCGTTTTTGCGAAAACAGTCAATTATCAATAGAAACTAGAGGAATTTATGGCAGCAATTACGGCAGAAATGGTTAAGAGCCTGCGCGAAAAAACCGGCGCGGGAATGATGGAATGCAAAAAGGCTCTGAATGAAGCCAACGGTAACGAAGAACAGGCGATTGAAGCTTTGCGCAAGGCAGGGTTGGCCAGCGCCAAAAAACGCGAAGGCCGCATTGCCGCTGAAGGTGCGGTCGGTTCCTATATTCACCTGGGCGGAAAGGTCGGCGTGTTGGTTGAAGTCAATTGCGAAACGGATTTCGTTGCGCGCTCCGAAGACTTCCAGAACTTCATCAAAGACCTGGCCATGCACATCTGCGCGTCCGAACCGCAGTTTGTCAGCAAGGATGAAGTTTCTGCCGAAGTGATCGAAAAGGAAAAAGAGATCGCTCGCGGACAGGCGCTGGCTGATCCGAAAAATGCCAACAAACCCGAAAACATCATTGAAAAGATGATTCAGGGACGCATGGACAAATTCTTCACCGAAGCCGTGTTGATGGAACAGCCTTTCGTCAAAGACCAGACCATCACGATAGGTGAATTGGTGACGAGCCTGACGGCCAAGACCGGCGAAAAATGCAGCATCCGACGCTTTACTCGCTACAAGATGGGCGAAGGCCTGGAAAAACGTTCAGACGATTTCGCCAGCGAAGTGGCGGCGATGGCCAAGTAGACCAATCCATTTTCCATCTGTCATTTGCGATTTGTCATTGATTGTTGGTCCTACTTGCCTGGTCTCGATGAGAAATCTCAACTGGCAAATGACAAATGGAAAATTTCCGTGATATTCAGTGTCAAACTCAATCAACACACAACCTGCTTACCGGCGCGTCCTGCTCAAACTCAGCGGTGAAGCCTTGATGGGCGAAAACCGTTACGGCATTGATCCGAAAGTGGTCATTCGCATTGCGCAGGAAGTCAAAGACGTTCACGAACTGGGCGTAGAAATTGCGCTGGTCGTCGGCGGCGGCAATATCTTTCGTGGTTTGAGCGCCAGCGCCATGGGCATCGATCGGGCGTCGGCGGATTACATGGGAATGCTGGCGACTGTGATGAACGCCATTGCCCTGCAGGACGGACTGGAAAAAGTCGGCGTGTTCACGCGCGTGGTTTCGGCCATCGAAATGCGCGAAGTCGCCGAACCGTTCATTCGCCGTCGTGCAGTACGCCACCTGGAAAAAGGCCGCGTGGTGATTTTCGCTGCCGGAACCGGCAACCCGTATTTCACTACGGATTCGGCGGCGGCGTTGCGCGCCCTGGAAGTCAAAGCCGATGTGTTGATGAAAGCCACAGGCGTCGGCGGCATTTACACTGCCGATCCGCGCAAAGACCCGAACGCCGTCAAGATCGAAGAGTTGAATTACATGCGCGTGTTGCAGGATGAACTGGCCGTGATGGACGCTTCGGCGATTTCCCTTTGCAAGGACAATCGGTTGCCGATCATGGTTTTCAACATGAACGAACCAGGCAACATCAAACGAGCAGTGCTGGGCGAACGAATCGGTTCCATCATCAAACCCGATGACGAATCCGCAACCAGGTAATGACTTTCAGGACTTCAACGACGAGTGACGGCCATTGGCCTTGTCACTCGTTTCTGTTTGATCGGAGGAAAAACCATGTCAACAGCAGAGATTATCAAAGAAACCAAAACGCGAATGGACAAGGCCGTCGAAGATTTCAAACACAAATTGACGACTGTTCGCACCGGACGCGCTTCGTCCAGCATTCTCGAAGGAGTGACGGTGGAGTATTACGGTTCACCCACGCCGCTCAACCAGGTGGCGACGATCAACGTTCCCGAAGCTTCGCTGATTACCGTTCAACCGTTCGATCCTTCTCTGGTCAACGAGATTGACAAAGCCATACGCTCTTCCGATCTGGGTTTGAATCCGTCCAATGACGGCAAACTCGTCCGCGTGCCGATTCCGCCGCTGACCGAAGAACGCCGTAAACAGATGGCCAAAGTCGCGCACGAAATGGCCGAAGAACATCGCACCGCCGTTCGCAACGTTCGCCGCGACGCCAACGACAAACTGAAAAAATCGCTCAAGGATAAAACCATCTCCGAAGACGACGAACGACGCAGCCTGGACGAGGTGCAAAAACTGACCGATCAACACATCGGCAAAATCGGCGAACTGCTGGCTCATAAAGAAGCCGAAATCATGAAAGTCTGATGCTGCTCTGAATCATCAACTTCACATTCCGCTCCAATCAAAACAGCCCGGACTTCTCTCTCAGGAATTCCGGGCTGAGTTTTTTCAGTCTGTTGCTTCGCCGAAAAAAACCTGCACAAGCCCGACAAGGTAAACAGCAAACCCGATCAAGACCAACAAGACGTTGGCAATCAAGATGATTTCGACCATCGCCAGCAAACTCTGCTGCAGGTTCTGGTTCATCGCATTCAACATTTCGAGTTCCATCATTTCTCCTGCGAAGCGATCTGCAACATCAATTGCCGCATGGCCACGTCCGATTCCAACTTCGGTTTCATCTTGGGCAGCGCAGTGTTATCTGATTTGCCGCCTACTGCTGGAACTTCCCATCTCAGAAACAGGGTTTTCTTTTTGGCGCGCCTGTCGGGTCTGCGACCTGGTTTGGTCTTTGCAAAACGCAGCGTCGCCGTTTCAACAGAAGGAGCGGATGAAAACATCTTCTTGAAGGTGACATCCGCCAAATAATGTTGTCGTTCCGGCATGCCGAGTTCACGGCGAATTTGGTTGACGTAATTTTCGCAACCGCCGGCCGGATTCAGTTCGTCTGAAACATCGCTCAGCCCCAGCACGGCGTGGCAAAGCTCATGCAGAATCACAAATCCCAGATCGAAGGCTGCGATTGCCTCTGTATGACCGCGCAAATGCTTGAAATCGTCAAAATCTATCTCAATCGGCGTGGAGGTGATTTTCAGGTCAGCCTGCCAGTGAACGGAACGTGTCTCGTAACCTCGCCGAGCGAAACCCACCTCCGGCGAACGATTGTGGCTTTGCAGAACGACGACTTTCTTTCCGTCAATTGCCGCCAACACCAGTTCCCGCGCCCGCGCCGATCCGCCGACGAAATCCTGGCGGTCATCAACCCGCAAAAAACCATCGTTATCGAACCGCATCCGCACAAACCCTGTTTTCTTCTGCAATTGGTTCAACACCAGATTCAATTCCGTCGCATTGAGCGCATGTTCGTCAAAACTATTCCGTAATCCTGGTTTGTAAATCTGTTGAGTCTGTTGCGAATTGTTCGCCATCTGAATCGGACGACATTCCGCGCCAACCAGACACACAACGACCAGAGCCGCACACATTGCGGCTCGCATACATATTTGCAAGTTCACACTGTCTCCTTTTTCAGAAAGGCTAAGGAGATGGCCGAGAAATCCGCTCCTTAGCCAGGAAGCCAAGTATCCGACTCACCATCGGAATGGCATCAGACGCGCGTGGCAGTCACTTCCAGATATTCGGCGCTGATGCTGGTTGTGCCGTCCGTTGCCAGATTGTGTTCCGTCCAAAGCTTATCGAGATCGTGGCGTAACGCGGCTTGCTTCTCGTCATTCAGCGAGGTAAACGCGCGATGCGTCGGACCATACCAGGTGCGGAAGTATTCGACTGCATCCGGCGGCGACATTGGCAAATCCATGCGAAGCATTCGTCGCGTGAGCTGTGGAGCGGCGAAATGATCTTTCAACCGTTCACGAACCGTCGCTTCATCGCCCCACAACAACGGCGAAGGCATGGGTGGCGGCGGAACATGCGATCCGGTGACTTTGAACATCTGGCCGATGAAGCCCGACGGCGTCCAATTGGCCATTGCCACACGCCCGCCGGAACGACAAACGCGCGCCATTTCTTTGACGACCAGTTGCGGTTGCGGAGCGAACATCGCCCCGAACATCGTCACAACTTCATCGAATGTCGCATCGCCATAAGGCAGCGATTCGGCGTCGCCTTCATCGAACCGGATTTGAACTCCTTCTCTCTTCGCCCTTGCGCGAGCCGTTTCCAACAGATTCGGCGCAATGTCCACGCCGGTCACGACGGCTCCGGCGCGCGCAGCCGGAAACGACAGGTTGCCGGTTCCGCAGGCGATGTCCAGCACCTGAACACCTGGCGTCAGGCGCAACCGCGCGATGAATTCCGCCCCGCCATCCCAGATGAGTTCGGCGATCTTGTCGAAATCGCCCGACATCCAGGTCGTTTTCAACTTGGCTTTCAAATTCGCCAGTTCCGTAACAGAAGTAGTTGCTGCGTTCATTGTTTTTCTCCTTCAGTTGATCTCAATCGAAGCAGTGGGCTTTGAGACAGGATGGACAGTTTTTTTTCAAGATGAACAGGATTCAAACCTGCCCGGAATGCCGCAGAGATTGATGCTCTTGTTCTTCCTGTCGAAAATCTTGTTCACCCTGTCGAAAATCTTGTTCACCCTGTCGAAAAGCCAATGGCTCGATCTCACTTACTCTGCTTTAGCTATTCGGATTCGCTTCAGCTTCATCGCTGGCCAGGGTTTCGTTATGGTTAGAAGCGAGTCTCAACAGAATTTCCAGCAGAGTCTCGACTCCCGGAGCGATTGCTGTCGCCACTGTTTCGGTAATAGTTTGAATTGGCATTGTCATAATCTCCTCTTTCTTTGTTTGATTCGGTTTTGAAGATGGCAGCGAGTGTTGCAGGCGAAACGGTTTCGCCTGTTCTCACCGCGTGAGAATCACGCCTTAGTTTTTGGCGCGATAGAAGTAATAATCGGTCGTGTAAGGAACCTCGACCATTTGATCCACGAATTTGCCGGGCGTGGTCGGAGCCAGTCCGCCGACCGTGTTGACTCGCTGGATATAAGTCACTCCGTTGAAAATGCCTGTGGTCTCGGTCGAAGCCCCTTTGAGCAACAGCCACGGAATCGCAGTCGAATCAGGCGTGCAACCTGCCACTCGAAAGCCGAGCACTTTGCTGCCGTTGGCGCTTTCCCAAATGGGACCGCCGTGATGAATGCCGACAACTATCGGACGAAATTTGGAAATCCCGAACAAATCCGCTCTGGGCGCGACGAATTGCCAGATGTCGCCGTCCCAGCGGTAAATCTGCACGCCGCGCGCGTAGGTGCGAAACGCAACGATATGGCCCTGTGGCACGTTGATGTTGTCGCAAACGGGCGACGGCAAGTCCGGCGTGTAACCGGCATCGCTGGTTTGAGCGATTGAAAAGGACGCAAATCCGGCGGCAATCATCAGCGCGAGGACGCCGACCAGACGTTGAAGTTTGATGCAAAACATAATCGGACTCCTTCTGTTAATTGGTTTGGCGTTGAGCCTTGTTTTGGCGACAAACGCGCACACCTTCGCTTTCTTCAGCTTCCGGTCTGCCCCCCGCAATCCCCAAAACTGGACATACAAAGAATGCGCGCGTTTGTCAGAAATCTTATGGCCGGTGAATAGAAGCTTGCAGGTTGGCGCAGATGTTGGGCGGGCATCCGCCATTGAACAGGTTGAGTTGTTCAGTGAGCATCAACGGATCGTTCAGATTTGCCTGGCCGTGAGTGCGCGTTACCAGATGGATTTCCGCTCTGGTGGCATTCAACAAGCCTTCAGCCGTGCCGATGCCTGGAAACACGCCCGTTCTGTCGCCAACTGCACGGAATGCGCCAAACGTCGCCGCGCCGTCTGCGCCGATGATTTTGCCTCCGGCGCTGGCCACCGAACCTTGCACCGACGGATTGGACAAATCCGCAGGTGTGCAGGGACGTGTGGCGCAATTGTGCGGATTGTTGAAAAAGGCCCACCACATCGTCACAGCCGTTCCAGGCGTCAACCCTGTGGTATGCATGGTGGCAAACACGTTGTCGCGGTCACGAACCAGAATGGATCCGGTGGCAGGCACAATCGCGTGATTTGAAAAATTGACGACTGGGCTGAACGTGATTCTGGGACTCGGATTCGGTTCCCACCAAAGATTGGCGCGTTGATCTTGTGGGTCTTGATCCGCCGGCTTCTGGATTTCGCTGATGCTCTGGCCGGAAACAAACGAAGATGCAATCAAGGCGCACAGCGCCAACGCGCAGCCGAACAGAGTCACACGGCGAATAGAAATTTTCTGCGATATTTTCATAACTCCCTCCAATTGAGTTTTCGGTTCATGAGCGAATTGGCGCGCAGATCACGCCTGACGCCAATTCGCTACGGTTATTGACCGCAGCGGTTATCGCTGCTCATCAACCCATGCGAAACCTATTGAAAAAACTGCTAGTCGCAGAAAAATTTTTTTTTTCGAGGGGAAACAGAGAGTGGATTCAGTTGGCATTGGGCAACGCGCGGTAAGAAGTCGCCCGGTCGGGTTTGCCCCAGACTTCATACAGTTCGATCAAGCGGCTGACGGTTTTTCTGGTCAAAGCATGCTCTTCGCCGCGCGAGGTCTTCAATCCGGCGTAAGCGGCCAGTAACTGCTCTTCGGCTTCCTGATACTGTTTGAGTCTGGTCAGGCAGGCGCCCAGATGGCTGCGGCTGCGATGGATCATCCAATGATCCGGGGCCAGCGATTTTTGATAAATGGCAATGGCTTGTCGCTGCAACCGTTCGGCTTCGGCAAATTGGCTTTTGTGGTAAAGCACTGAAGCTATATTGTTCAAACTGGTGGCAACTTCGTGATGGTCTTCGCCCAATTCCCTGCGACGAATCGCCAGCGTCTGTCTGTGCAGCGCTTCGCTTCCTGACCAATTCCCTTTGGCCGACAACAAAGACGCCAGATTGTTCATCGTCACAGTCAGCTTCAGGTGATTTTCGCCGAACAACTTGCGCCTCAAATCGAGCGCCTGCCGATAACGCTGCTCGGCTTCGTCGTATTCGCGTTTGTCCTGCAACAGCGAAGCCAGATTGGCCAGGCTGTTGGCGACATCAGGATGCTCTTCGCCAAGCAATTTTTGACGCAGAGCCAAAGCTTCGCGGAACAGGCCTTCGGCGGCATTGTAATCGCCGAGTTCATGCAACATGGCCGCCACATTGTTCAGACTGTTTGCGACGAACGGATGATCTTCGCCATAAAGTTTGCGATGTATGGCCAACGATTGCCTGTACATTTCCGCCGCTTCGGCAAATTTGCCCTGCTCGCTCAACACGCGCCCCAGCCCGTTCAGACTGGCGGCGATGTCCTTGTGTTCAGCGTCAAGCAGCTTGCGCCGCATTGCCAATGCTTCGCGCACCAGGGTTTCTGCTTCAGCGAATTTCCCCAACGCCATCAGGGTTTGCCCCAGCGCGTTCATGCTGTCGGCCACATCGGTATGCTCCGCCCCCAACAGGTCGCGTCGCATTGCCAGCGCCTGACGGTTGAGGGCCTCGCTGCCTGCGTAATCGCTTTTTTCATAAGCCAGCGCTGCCAGATGGTGCAGACTGGTCGCCACATCCGCGTGTTCCGCGCCCAGCGTCTGCCGCCTCAATTTCAACGATTCTGTCAGCAGCGATTCGGCGCGATCATACACGCCAATGCGTTGATACAAACCGCCGATGGTATCCATCAACTTAGCTTGCGCGGCGGGCTGGCCTTTCAATTCGCGGACGACGTTTTCCACGCCTTGATCCAGCAATTCCTGGGCGGTGATGACGTTGCCTTTGGATTTGCCCGGATCAGCGAAATCGAACATCGCCACCAACGATTGAGTCGCCGCTTCCGCGGTCGCCGCAGCCTGATTGGCGCGATCGCGTTCGGCGCGCGCCTGACGGGCAGCCAATGTCGTTGCTGAAATGCCGCCAAGCAAACTGAGCAACACCAGAGCGGCGGCGACAACAGCCAGACGATGCCGTCGAACGAATTTACCCGCGCGATAGCGAAAAGTGTCGGCGCGCGCCATCACCGGCAATCCGGCCAGATGCCGGCGCAGATCGTCGGAAAACTGTTCGACCGATTGATACCGCCGTTCAGGTTCTTTCCGCAGCGCCATCAACACAATGTTGTCCAGATCGCCGCGCAAATCAGAGGGCTGGTGAATGAAGGATGGAGGATTGGAAAAGAATCCGCGCCCTTTGGTCCTGGCGCCATCCGACTGCGATCTTTCCAGCAAATCGCTGGGGCGCGGAGCCTCGGTTTCGCAAATCGCGCGTTCGATGACGGCTGGCGTGTAAGTTTCAAATTGATAAGGTCGCCGCCCGGCCAGCAGTTCGTACAGCACCACGCCCAGAGCATATACATCGGTCGTCGTCGTAATGGTTTCGCCGCGCACCTGTTCCGGGCTGGCGTATTCGGGAGTCATCAATCGCAATGCTGTTTCCGTGCGCGTGACGGCTTCGCCCAGATCGGGCGAAAGCAGTTTGGCGATGCCGAAATCCAGCAGCTTCGGCGTGCCGTCCGCCGTCACCAGAATGTTGCTCGGTTTCAAATCGCGGTGAATGACCAGCTTTTGATGGGCGTGTTGCACGGCGGAACAGACGTTGCGAAACAATTTCAGCTTTGCAGCGAGCGAAAGTCTGTGGCGGTGACAGTAATCAGTGATGGATTCGCCGTCCACCAATTCCATGACGAAATACGGCAACCCGTCCGCCGTCGTTCCACCGTCGAACAATCGCGCGATGTGCGGATGATCCAGCGAAGCCAGAATTTGTCGCTCGCGCAAAAACCTTTCGCGCACGAAATCGGAATCCATGCCGCGTTTGATGATTTTGAGCGCGACCGATTGTTCGAACTGCCGGTCGTCGCGCACAGCCTGATAAACAGCGCCCATTCCGCCGTGCCCAATCAAGGAAGTCAGCAGATACGGCCCAATCCTTCTGCCTACCATTTCATCCATCGGCGGATCGGTGACAGCCAGAGCAGCGTGTTTGATGGGATCGTGAAGAAAGGTTTCGGGCGGTTCGTGAGCTAGCAATTCCAACACTTCGCGTCGTAATTCTTCATCATCGCCGCAAAGCATTGTCAGATGCGCTTCGCGTTCGGCGGGTGGACGATCTGCTACTGTGCGAAAAAGCTCGTCTATGCGACGCCAACGTTCGGGATTCATCGGACAACCTTGTGTTTCGGGGACATCAACTACGGTTCATTTCTCTGTGCAACCAGGCGCGCGCCAACCGCGTTTCGTGTGTGATGGTGGCAATCGAAAGATTCAACGCCGTAGCAGTTTCTTCCAGACTCATGCCGCCGAAGTAACGCAATTCTATGATGCGCACTTTCCGTTCGTCGAACTTCGCCAACGCAATCAAGGCATCGTCGAGCGCCACCAATTCCGCAGCCTTTTCGCTGGAATACTGCCAGGCTTCATCCAACGATAATTCCGCCGCCCCACCGCCGCGTTTTTCCGCCGTGTGCGAACGCGCATGTTCAACCAGAATCTGACGCATCAACCGCGCAGCCACACCGAAAAAATGACTGCGGCTCTGCCATTCGGGAGCGTCCTGTTTGATCAGTCGCAGATAGGCTTCGTTGATCAACGCCGTCGGTTGCAGCGTGTGGTCGGGACGTTCGCGGCGTAAATAACTCTGCGCCAGCCGATGCAGTTCCTGATAAACGATTGGCAACAACAGGCTGAGCGCGACTTCATCTCCCTGACTCCATCGGAGCAGGAGCGGCGTGATTTCATTTGGCGGCGGATTTTGCATGCGCATCATTCTGTAACCGACCTCGAAAATAAGTCAACGAGCGTCTGTGCTTCGAGGTTCTGGAGCGCGCGCGACTTGTCGCCGCTTTTCGTTCCTGGCCGAGTCCTTGCTGACCGACCAGTTCGCATTTGAGAACAAAAAAACTACGACAAGTCGCAGCGCTACAAAGCTGCGCAAGAGGTATGTAACTGCTGGGACAGGAACGTCTGTGCTACAGCTCAAGGTGCGAAGTAGCCTGACAAATCAATCACCAGATGCGTCGTGCCCAGCGAATACAGCTTGAAAGTTCCATCCGGGGCCAACCCTACTGTGAAATGCCTGTTCGCAATCTGCCCCGTCGCAAAATTCGACGTTGCGATCAGCGGGCGCGCGACGTTGCTCGGCCATAAGGTCAAAAAGCCTCCGACCGGATTGACCGTCGTCACGTTGCCGACCACAGCCAACGCCGTCGTCGGAATCGTCTGGCCTCCGCACGTCCCGCGAGCCTGTTGACTGTATTCAGTCCCGCCCGCGAACGCCGCGCCCGGCGTGTTGCATGCCGGTTCATTCACGCGCGAATCCAGCAAGCGCACAGGCGTCGCCAGCGAATAAAACTGCAAGCCCGCGCCATTCGCGTCCGTAGCGTCCGGGCTGAAATAACCCAGCACATCAACCACCACGTGCGTCGTTTGCGTCGTGAAAATCTTGAACGCGCCGTCCGCCCCAAGCCCGACCGTGAACGGCGTGTTGACTATGTCGCCGCCGACGTAATTGCCGTTCGACACGACGGGCTGCGTCGCGTTGCTCGGAAACAGCGTCAGGAAGCCGGTGCCGGTTGGATTGACGACCGTCGCGTTGCCGACCAATGCCAATGCCGAATTCGGAATCGTCACGCCATTGCAGGTCACGCGACCTTGCTGCGTCCGCGTCGAACCTCCGCCAAGCGCAGCGCCCGGCGTGTCGCAACCCGGTTCGTTCGCGCGCGTTTCCAGCAAACGAATCGGCGTCGGCAACGGATGGAAATACAGCCCGCTTGCGCTCGGCGGCGCGTAATAACCGGTCACGTCAACCACGACGTGCGTCGTCGTCGAAGCGAAAATCTTGAACGCGCCGTCAGTGCCGAGTCCGACCGTAAACACGTTGTTGACGATTTCTCCGGCGACGAAATTGGAATTGGCCACGAGCGGTCGCGTAGCGTTGCTTGGGAACAACGTCAAAAAGCCTGTCGAATTCGGCACAGGCGTGACGTTGCCGGTGATGGCAATCGCGTTCGGAGGAATCGTCACGCCATCACAAGTCCTGCGCGCCAACTGCGTACGCTCGCTGCCGCCATTGACCGGCGCTCCCGGCGCATCGCAACCCGGTTCGCCCGCGCGCGTATCCAACAACCGCACAGGCCTCGGCAGCGGATAAAACTGCAAATGGTTGTTGATCGTCACCGAATAACTTTGCGAACCGGTGCAACCCAGACTGTCCGTCGCCTGAATCGTGAAGGCGAATGTTCCGGCAGTCGTCGGCGTCCCGGTCAACGCCGTTCCGACCAGACTGATTCCGGTCGGCAAGTTGCCACTGACCGACAAGGTGTATCCGGGCGTGCCGCCTTCAACCATTAAGTTTTGACTATAGGGAATGCCGACATCGCCATTCGGCAGCGTTCCCGGACTGACGGTAATCGCCGTGCATCCGCTGGCTTGCGTGACGGGGAAGCTCAATCCGGCAATGGTCATCGAACCATTGCGCGCCGGCCCGCTGTTGGCCGAAACGGAATAATTGACCGAACCATTGCCCGGCCCAACGGGAGTCCCACCGATCTGAATCCAACTGTTGTTGCTCGACGCCGACCAGTTGCACGCCACATCCGTCATCACACTCACGGAATCGCTTCCGCCCGCCGCAGTATAGTTCGCTGAAGTCGGGTTCAAGGTGAATTCGCAAACCGGCCCTTCGTTGAAATTGAACACAACCAGGGCGAAATGCTGATCGGTTGTATCCGCGTCGCCCAGAATGCCGTCGCCGTTCAGCGCAGTGGCGCGAACGCGAACAGTAACAGGCGTTCCCGCCGTGACGCCCGTTGCCAGCCAGACGTTTTCGACATTGTTGATGGTGTCTGCCGAACCGCCAGATGCCGACAATCCTCCGCTGAAGACGTTGCCTTTGTACGTGGTCGCGCCGACCGTAACTTCCAGATCGAGGTTGTTGACCAGCGCCGGATTGGAAACTCCCGGCGGATCAGTCCAAACCAGCGTCGCGCGAAAATGGCGCATGTCGGTGGCAATGGTTCCGTTGTACACAAACTCCTGACCGTTGGTCGTCAACCCGGCGGTTTGATTGACGTATTTGATGCCGACGCCAGTGTTCAACACGTTTTTCAGATTCAACCGTCCCCACCCCTCGGCTCCATTTGGAATCGAAGCCGAGACGTTGGCTCCGCTCATTTCCTGACCACCGTTCAAAATGGCGGCTTTGACCAAAGCCGGACTGGGGTTTGAATCACCATTGCCGTTTTTCCAGAACTGCGTGAACAACGCCGCCGCGCCCGCAATTTGCGGAGCCGCATGCGATGTTCCAGTGCTCCAACGATGGTGAGCGTCAATGTTGCCAAACAGAGTGTCCGTGCCCGAACGGCCTCCGCTGACGCCTGTTCCCGGTGCAGTGATGTCGGGTTTGATGCGGCCATCAGATGCAGGACCTCGGCTGGATGACGAAGCCAGATCGTCCAGATTGTTCGCGCTGCTGGTCAGTTCCGGGCGAAGGTTTTCAGAATTGGCCGTAGTGATGACGTTCTTGGCGACTTTTGGGCGAGTCAGTCCGCTGGTTCCTTGATTGCCTGCGGAAAACACGATCACCAAAGGATCAATCGTTGATGCAAAAGACGAATCTCTGACAAATCCATCGTATTGCGCTGCAAGCGAATCGTACGAATTGCCATTCAACCCTGCTCCCCAACTATTGTTGGAGATGAATCCTGTGACGCCGTTCGGACCGCTGGTCGTCACGGTGTCGTTGCAGGTGTCGGCTTCCGATCCGTTATATGTGCCACGTAACAGCGGAACATTGATGATGTGGGATTTCCGCGCTACGCCGAGCCCGTAATTGTGCCCGGTCGGATCGAGCAGGGACGAAAACGGCAAATCGCCCGCAATGATCGTGGCGTTCAAATGGCCATGCCCCAAAGCGCCCGCCGCCGCTCCGCGCAAAGGCGCGTTCACGGCGTTGCCGGAAGTGATGTAAAAACCGCCGTCGCCCGGAATGCCTACGCCGTCATCCACCACCGCGACCGTGACGTTCGTGCCGTCCACGCCAAATTGCGTCAATGAATCATAGCCCGGCCCGGAAATCGTCGTATTGTTCGTGAAGTTTCCGGCGACGATATGAGCGGCGCGTTCGTCTTCTTTGGTCGGTTGGATGTATGGATCAATCGTAATCACGCCGGGGATTTGCATAACCGGCAAAATCAGCCCGGCATCCATTTCGACTCGAATGACGTTGAAGTAATTCCCCGGCAACACAATGCGATGTTTGATCCTTGCGCCGAAATCGGAAACCGTCGTTGCTGCTGATTCCAGACTGGCCTGTTTGAAAACCACAATGTCGAACTGGCCGATGTTCGATCCGGTCGCCGATTGCGTCAGTGCAAGCTGGCGCATTTGCGGCGAAAGTTTGTAAAGCGGATGGAATACCCCCGTCCAACGAACGCGAGGATGATTTTCAATCGTGGCCATCGCTTCGCGCGAAGAGTAGACGAAAAACGCCTGATGCGGCACGTACTGCAAAACTTCCGCACCTGCTGCGCGCAATTCCGCCAGCCATTCGTCACGCGCCGGAGCGGCAAACTGCACGATGTAATAATCCCCGCCGTCGCCTGTCGGTTTCACCATACCGTTGATTCCGGCAAAGGCGCGTTCGGCAGATTCGGTCAGCGGCTCGAAACTGAAGCCCGGCAAATGAATGCCTGTTTCGATTTTATCGGCTTGTTCAAAGGTTTTGCCGTGAACCATGGCCCGGCTGACGGCGACAATGACGAACGTCCCGTAATCTTCGACCACCGTGCCAAGCTCGCGCGCAGCTTCGCGGTCTTCTTCGTTGCGCGTGGCGATGCGAATCAATTGGTTTCCCGCATCGCGCACGGCCAGAGTTGCGGCATCAGCGCCGGTTCTGATTTTTCCTTTGCTGGGTGATTGCTGACTGGAAGCGGCGGAAGCCGCCGAGCCGGGTTTCGTTCCCATTGGCGTAGCCCAAATCAAAGCGAGCAAAATCAGAACAACGCACACAAAAATCGCGAAATGGAGCTTTCTCATTTGGATGAATACCTCGTTCGATTGTGAGTTCTTGTTGGTTTGCAATTTTCCTGGAGACTGAGAGCGTAAGCCAGCTTCGGAAGAAAAATGCAACTTGATTGCAGGCAATTTGTCGTGGGATTAGATCATTGCCGTTCGCGCGGCGAACTATAGTGCAAACATTCTGAGCGAACAAAGTTGCAGGGCGATTTGTTCGGACAAAATTTTCTTGCCGCTGCCTGAGTCCGCGCGACTCAAACGGGCAGGCTCGGTTATAGTTCGCGGCGACAAAACTTCCCATCAATTTCAAACGAAAGGCAAAATCATGAATCGTCGAGAGTTCATCAAAGCAGGCACTTCATCCGCCATTCTTTTCACGGCAACCGGTTTGACCACTGCCGGAATGACTGCTCATTCGTATGCGCGCATCATCGGCGCGAATGATCGAATCCGGCTGGGCGGCATAGGCCCAGGAGATCGCGGCAGTGGGCGATTGGCGACCGCGCAAAGGCTGGGCGCGGACATTGTCGCTCTGGCAGATGTCAACAAAGGCATGCTGGCCGTGGCGCAGAAAAAGCTCAGCGCGCCGGTCGAAAAAACTTATGTGGATTACAACGATCTGCTGGCACGCAAAGACATTGACGGCGTCGTCATCGCCACGCCCGATCATTTGCATCATCAATGTCTGGTGGATTCGGTTCGCGCAGGCAAGGATGTGTACATCGAAAAGCCTCTCTCGCGCACCATCGAGGAAGGCGAAAGCATGGTCGCGGCGGTCAAAGCTTCGAAACAGATTGTTCAGGTCGGCAATCAGCGACGCAGCGGCGATCATTTCAAAAAAGCGCGCGACATCGTCGCCTCCGGCGGCATTGGCGAAATTCGCTTTGTCAGAATCTGGGACTTCCGTTATCGCCCGGTGGATACTTACATCAAACGCAGCAAAGACCAGACGCTGTTTGCGCCGGAGTTGGTGGATTGGCCGCGTTTTCTGGGCAAAGCGCCGAAGCGGCCTTATGACGCCAAACGCGCTTCAGGTTGGCGCTGGTATTGGGATTACGCCGGAGGTTTGATGACCGACATAGGGCCGCATTGGCTGGACGTGGCGATGTGGATAACCGGTTGCGACGGCCCGAAAACCGTCAGTTGCAACGGCGGCAAATATCAAAACATGGATTGGGAAACGCCGGACAACGTTCACGCCATTCTGGATTGCGGCACGTTCGCCATCGTTTTCATGGTGCAGTTCATGAACGGCCAGGAATACGACGGCGCAGCGTTTTACGGCCTGGAAGGCAGCATCGTGCAGGAAAACAATCGCGGCCAAGGCGGGATGATGGTTCGGTACGACGCCAAGCGCAAAGAAATAGAAAGCTGGAAAGTCACCGAAGAAAGCACGGCGCACATGCAAAATTTCCTGGATTCGATGCGCAGCCGACAACAGCCGAATTCGCCAGTGGAAATGGCCAACCGCGTGTTGGTCGGCGCTCATCTGGCCAACGAATCGTTCCGTTCCGGTAAGCGCGTCAACTGGGACACGGTGAAATGGCGTCACGCTTGAATCACTTTTCTATCAATGAAAAAGGCGCAAAAGAGAAACTCTCTTTTGCGCCTTTTTCATTTTGCACTGAAATACTCTCAGGCCATTGCAAACAATCAAGTCAAGTTTATAGCTGCAAGGTTTTCTCCAGTTCGTTGAGTTTGTACCTTGCCAAAGCGAGATTGCTTTTGGTTCGGTCAAGCACCAGATACAAAAACAAACCTTCGTACTTGTCCAACAATCTGATCAGGTGATATTCGTTCTGCAATGAAATGAGTATGTCTTCAATCTGGTCTTTCAGATTGAGTTGTCGAATTGCGCTGAGTTTGGCCCGTATTACTTCGGCATTTACAGCAACGGCGATTTCCATATTGAAACTGCTGTTCCTGCTTTCAAGTCCCAGAACCATTCCGCTGTTGTAATCTCCCAGAGCGACGCCTTTTGCCCCTTCAATTTCCAACGCAGAGGGTAAAACAATTGTGATATTTCCAGCCATTGAATCTCCTTCATTTTTGGATGTGAGAACCACCCAAAATTTCTTAGGTTGAGTCAGGTGAAAAAGATTGGGGATAAGCGCTACCCCGTTGAAATTCTGGCTTTTCCGTTAAGAAATCGTCCGTGCCTGGGCTTCGGACGTAGCGGATTATACACGCGAGTAATCGTCCTGCAATCTTACGATGTCGTCTTCGCCTAAATATGCTCCGCGTTGGACTTCGATAAAAACCACCTTGTCTTCGCCTGGATTTTCAATGCGATGAGCCGCGCCGATGGCTATGTCCACGTATTCGCCGGGGTGCAGAAAAATGTCTTTGCCGTCGAGCGTCACTTTGGCCCTGCCCGCCACAATGAACCAATGCTCGGCGCGTTGAGCATGTTTCTGATAGCTGAGCCGTTTGCCGGGCAGCACTTCAATGCGTTTGACCTTGTACCCGTCGGCTTCGTCCAGGACGGTGAACGTGCCCCACGGACGTTCGTCGTATTTCGGTGAATTGTTGATAGTCGTCTGGTCGTTATTCATTCGTTTTCAAATTCCTTTGGAGTCTCAAGCAGTGATGAAGCGCAATGCCGACGGATTGATAGTCAATCGCGCTGGCGTGAATCCGGCAGTTTCGCCATCCACGTCCACCGGCAGTGGCGGCCAGGCGTTGATCGCCACGCCAGAGCTTTTGACCAGTCGAACTTTCGGATTGCGAAGATGCGCGCCAAATCGAATTCGCGGTAATTCTTTCAATATATCCAATCGGTCGGCTTGATCGGTCAGCACCACATCCATCAATCCGTCGCCCAATTCCGCCTGCGGCGCAAACTTCATGCCGCCGCCTGCAAACCGCCCGTTGGCCGCGACGAAGAAGTTGGAAAAAACGTAACAGTCGTTTGTTTCGTTCGGCTGGTCGTCAAATTGAATCTGAACCGGATGATTGCGATAAGTTTTCAGCGCCTGCAAAGCAGCCATCACAAAACGCGCGTGGCCGCCAATCCAGCGCGGCCACGTGTTGCGCCAGGAATTCACCATCCGAACAACTTCCCCGCCCAAACCAAAACTGACTACGTTCAGCGAATACCGCGAAACCGATTGGCCGTCGTGGCCGATCAATTCGATTTTGACAACATCAATCAGCCGACTGTTACCAGCGATGATCGCCTGCAACGCTATTCCTCGATTGCTTAACCCGACCGAACGGCAAAAGTCCGAACCGGTTCCGCAAGGCAACAAACCAAGGCAGGCTTGTGGGTTCACCGGCTGGCCGCTTTCGTCAAAGTATCCGCTGGCAACTTCATTTAGCGTCCCGTCGCCACCGACAGCAACAATGCATGCTTCGCCAGCCTGCAACGCCTGCCGAGTCGCCTTGCTGGCTTCGCCGGAACGCGAAGTCATGTATTCCGAAAATTGAATGCCTCGCTGGCGCAGTTGGCGTCGAGCCTGTTCCCATTCCCGCAATGCACGGCCACGCGCGGCTGTCGGGTTAATCACAAATAGCATGCGAGTTATTCGAGCAAGTCAGGTTGCTCTTTGGTGATGCGTGCGTACAGCGGTTGGAATTGAAACCACCCGGCGACGGTCGAACCGACTTGCTGGCAGGTCAGTTTGGCGTTGTCCGGCGTGATGAAATGCGGCTCTCCGGCGGCTTCGGCCAGCAATTGCGCCTGGCAACTGCGCTCCATGGTGATGAACCACCAGGCTGCTTCGTCAACGGTTTTGCCTACGGTCAGCAATCCGTGATTGCGCAAAATGACCGCTTTGCAATTGCCGAGCGCGCGTCCGATTCGCTGGCCTTCTTCAACATCCAGCACCACGCCTGTGTAATCGTCGAACAGCGAATGGTCTTCGTAAAACGCGCAAGCGTCTTGCGTAATCGGATCGAGCAAGCGCCCCAGCGCCGACCACGATTTGCCGTACATCGAATGCGCGTGCGCGGCGGCAACGCAATCCAGGCGCGCGGCGTGAACCTGCGAGTGAATGGCGAACGCCGCGCCATTCACCGGCATGTCGCCTTCGACGACTTCGCCTTTGTGATTGACCAGCACCAGATCGGAAACGCGAATCTGGCTGAAATCCATGCCGAACGGGTTGACCCAGAAATGATCCGGTTTTTCAGGATCGCGCGCAGTAATGTGACCCGCGACGCCTTCGTCAAAGCCGAATTTGGCGAACAGGCGAAACGCCGCCGCCAGCCGTTGTTTTCGGTGCAGCCGTTCCTGTTCGGGCGTTTCAAACACAGGCATCTGCGGAATTCTCAACGATTGCGGAGGAACGATCATTGCAGCTTCAGACATAGTTTTTCTCCCATCGAAAAAAGATAGAGCAAACGTTTCAGCTTGCCCCGGTTTGACGCCGACAATTTGCGTGAAACCGAGCCAAATGAAAAGTTTGCTCTGAAAAAAAATGAAAAAACTTCGACTGCCGTCGTCGCAAGCCATTCGTTATTCAGGAACGAGCGTTCGCAACTCGTTCTTGATTTCACTGAGCCGTTTTTTCAAAACTTCGAAATACTCCAAAGCGCTGCGCCCGACTTTGCGGTCGGCGCTGCCCGCCATACGCGACAACGCGCCAAGCTGGTCAATCAGCATCGGTTGCGGATACGTGATCTGCGCCGTCGCCAATTGCGACCGCAAACCTCGTAGCTTTTGCAGCTTGTCCGTTTGACCGGCTGACTGTTGAATCGCGGAATCAACTTGCTGCAACGTACGCCGCGCGTCAGCGGTCGTTTCGCGCACCGCCAACAACAAATCGAGCTGTTCTTTCAGATCGGCAACGGTCACGCCGTCTTTCGCCAATCGCGGATCGAGCGTGACTTCCAACGGCTGCGTTTGGCTCCAACTGTCGGCGGAAAGTCGAACTTTATATTTGCCCGGCAACGCCAACGGGCCAAATCCGTCGTACCGAAAATCCCAGGCGAAGCGATTATGCCCGGCACGCTTGGTCAAGTTGGCCGCTCCGCCGCCAAAGCGTGGCCCACGCATTTCGTCTTCATCGCCGAGCATCACGCCGCGTCCAGCCTGAGCAGCTTGCCCGGCGCGACTTGTCACCGTGCGAATGACTTTGTCAGCGGCGTCCAGAATTTCCAGCTTCAATTCGCCCGCCGGTTCCGCCGCCAACACATAATCAATCTGAGCCGCTGGTGCGGGGTATTCCGGCGAAGCTCCACCGGCTCTGCCGCCACTGGCCGCTCTGCGCGTGCGAATCGCCGTCGCCGGTTTGAACAACGTCGCCGCCGAAGTCGCCACCGCATCCGTGATCTGATGCAGCGGCGAAACGTTATCCATAATCCAAAAAGACCGCCCCATCGTCGAAATCACCAAATCTTTGCGATGCACTCGAATGTCCGTGATCGGCGTCACTGGCAAATTGAGCTGGAAGGATTGCCAGTTCTTGCCGTTGTCAAAGGAAATGAACATGCCGAATTCGGTTCCAGCGTACAGCAACCCTGCTCGATCCGGGTCTTCGCGAACAACGCGTGTTGGATAATCCGCTGGGATGCCGTTTTTGCCGTCGGTCAGCCGCGTCCACGAAGCGCCGTAATCGTTGGTCGCATAGATGTAAGGCTGCCAATCATTGAGCAAATACCGATACACAGCGATGTACGCCGCGCCTTTGCGATGCGGCGAAGGTTCGATGTTTTGAACTCTGCCGCCAGGAGGCAAACCTTTGGGCGTGACGTTTTTCCACGATTTGCCGTTGTCGCGCGAAACGTGAACCGGCCCGTCGTTCGCTCCTGACCACAACACGCCCGCTTCCAGCGTGGATTCGCGGAAAGCGTAAATCGTCGAATACACTTCTTCGCCTGTGATGTCGCGTGTGATCGGTTCGCCGCTGATGACTTGTTTGTCGGGTTCATTCGCGGTCAGGTCGGGACTGACGACCGTCCACGTCACGCCTTCGTCAGTCGAACGGTGAACGACGTGCGAGCAGTGATAAAGCACACGTGGATTGTGCGGAGACACTTCAATCGGCGAGACGCGCTGAAAGCGATACAGAATGTCTTTGGGATTGTGGCCATACCGATTTTGCGGATGCACCCAGTAACTGACGGTCTGGCCGGTCTCGAAATTCGTGCGGTAAAACTCGCCTTTGCAAGCGCCATAAACGATGTTGGGATTGAGCGGGCTGGGCAATATCGGCCCGGTTTCGCATCCTGGCCCTTGTTTCCAAAGCTGAATCGGATCGTCTGCGCGCTCCATTGTCGCGGGCAAGCTCGGCACAATCAGCGTCGTATTGTCTTGTTGAGCGCCGTAAACCGAATAAGGAAATTGATTGTCCACGGCGACTTGGTAAATCTCTGCCGTCGGTTGGTTGTAAATGGTTGACCAGCTTCGCCCGCCGTTCAGCGTGACGTTGGCTCCGCCGTCGTTGGATTGAATGAAAATTTCGGGATTGTCCGAATTGATCCACATCCCCTGATTGTCACCGTGCGGAGTCGAAATTGGCCGAAAGCTTTTGCCGCCATCCGTGGATTTGTAGAAAGCCAGGTTATTGACATACACCACGTCGGCATTTTTCGGGTCAGCGTTGATGTAGGTGTAATAAAACGGTCGCGCGATCAATCCGCCGGTTTTGTTAATCAGCGCCCAGCTTGCGCCCGCGTCGTCCGAACGATACACGCCGCCTTGTCCGTCGGAAGCTTCCATCAAAGCGTAAACTCGCTGCGGATTCGCGGCGCTGATGTCCAGACCGACTTTCCCTATCAAACCTTTCGGCAATCCGTTGTCCAAATGCTTCCACGTTTCGCCGCCGTCCGTGCTTTTGTAAATGCCGCATTCCGCCGCAGGCCCGCCACTGACAATCGTCCAGGGTTTGCGGACGGCTTGCCAGGCTCCAGCGTACAACTCATTCGGATTCGCCGGATTCATCGCCAACGAAACCGCGCCCGTTCGGTCGTTGATGAACAGGACTTTCTGCCAAGTTTTGCCGCCGTCTTTTGTCCGAAAGACACCGCGCTCTGCGTTCGCTCCGAAGGGCTGCCCCAGCGCCGCCACAAAAGCGACATTGGCATCGCGCGGGTCTACTTTCAGCGAACCGATTTGCCCGGCTTCGCGCAGACCAACGTGAGTCCAGGTTTTGCCTGCGTCCGTGGATTTGTAAACGCCGCGACCGAGAATCACATTGCTGCGAATGGCGGCGCTGCCCGTGCCGACGTAAATCACATTCGGATCGGATTCGGCGACGGCAATCGCTCCAATCGAAGCCGTCTCGAAAAATCCGTCGGAGACGTTTTGCCAACTTTGCCCGGCGTCCGTCGTTTTCCAAACGCCTCCGCCGGTCGCGCCCATATAAAACGTGTGCGGTTGTCGGCGATGACCGGCGACGGCGGTGACTCTGCCACCGCGAGCCGGTCCGATCGAACGATAGCGCAACGCTTGAAATAGCTTGGCGTCAACTTTGCCAACAGCTTGAGACGATTGCGGTGCGGACAAAACCGCATCTCCGCGCGTAGAAAGAATCAGCCCAAACACGACGGCCAACATCAGGCCAACTCCCAACCGAAGGCGAGAAGACATTGCCATTTGAAAAACTCCTGTTTGTCGAAAATGGATTTGCGTGAATGCAGCTTCAGATACGTTTTCCGGCGGGGAACGGTTACAAAACGAAAGCGTTCAAGCCATTCTGACCACGATTCGCTGGTTACCCAACACAATCTCGTTGCCGTTCACGGCTACATCCGGCGAAGGGATAAATTCCAACTGATCTCCAACCAGGTGAGCCTGCAACTCAATGACTTTTTCCGCTCGTTCCCGCTCGATTTCCGCCAGCGTTTCAAAAAAGGTGTTTGCGGTGACTTGCTCATCGTCATTGTTGATAAAACTTTGGAAGGCTCGATCAAAACGCGCTTTGTTCATGATTCAAATCTCCTCTTGTTGTCTTTGTAGGACTTTCGCTGCCCACAAATCAAATGTTACGACGATTAACCGCTGCCCTTCAAAGTAAATCCCAACCGGAGTCGGAAAACGGAGCGCAGCTTCCGCCAGCAACGAATCAGCAACCGGCCCATTCAAATCATCCCAGGCAGCTTCAGTCAAAATCACTGCGCGAACATAATGGCGACTCTGTGTATCGTACAAGCGCGTGATGTAAAAGTCGCAACTCAGCGGCAATGAACGAGCCGTCTGCAAAAAATAGGTTGTATGCTTGATGTCACCCAATCGTCGCAACACAACCAGATCGTACGGGGAGAGCCGTTCGGCTCTCGATCTTATGTCGTGCGCTATGAATTCCACGCCCGCCGCTTTCAAATCACGAAAGACCTCCAACTCGAATCGGTATCCACGAACAAATGAGGTCCACCAGTACAAACAATACGCTGCCAGCAGAAGTGTTCGGCATAGCGGTTGATCAAAGTCGCAATCTAGCAAGCTCTTT
>ERZ1066125.234-NODE-234-length-22835-cov-20.721159_pt1 | contig 22835 bp, 31 predicted proteins | sample MGYA00382772_ERZ1066125 | MGnify/ENA primary metagenome ERZ1066125 (study PRJEB33369, sample SAMEA5778355) | biofilm metagenome | biome: Industrial cooling water; feature: Water cooling tower basin; material: Biofilm | place: United Arab Emirates | collected... | reverse complement strand
ATCGCGCTCGCGATGGCGACACCGCCGACCCGCAGTGTGTACGTGGTCGCGGCATCGTAGGTGGAGATCGTGACTTGCGAGACTTGCGCGATCAGCCGCGCGAGTCCTAACCATACCCGAGTCGCCATAGGGCCCCCTTATGGGTTGTTAAATTCCAAGAGCATCAATTCCCCGGCGCCGTTCGCAAACAACACCTGATCCATGCGATCGACGTCGACATACTGCGCCGGGTTGCCGGGGTTGGTAACGCGGACCGTCGACGTGACGCGCGAGACTTCGCGCCAGGTGTCGGTAGGCTGCAAGCCCGACACGCCCGCCAAGTCTTGCGCGGCGGTCGTGGGGAGCGACGCCGGATCGATGTTGCCGGCTTGCCCTGGCGGGACGCCGATCACCGTGCCGGCCGGCGCGCCGCCCGGCCGGCCGCCCGGCGCGAGCGCGAGCCGAATCAATTCGTTTTGGTTTTCCGCAAGCGCGCCCAGATAGCGCGCGCTGATCACTTCGCCGCGGCGTATTGGCGTGATCTGCTTCAAAACGCGAGCCCCGTCTCGGCGAAGTTCCGCGCCGGGTAGACGTCGAACGTGTTGATCCCGTTGCCGGGCACCGCGGCATTAATGGGCCGCCCGTCCCATTTCAGAACGTGCGTATAACGCCAGCCGTTCGGCCGGTAGAGCGCCTCGAAGACGGACACCCATTGCCCGCTTTGGTTGTCGGTCGAGAAGCCGGTGCATAGCCACGTGTAGGGCGGATAGCCCGACCATCGATCGGCATTGGTCGCGCCCACCATGCGCGGCGCCAAGTCGCGCGGGAGCGCCGCGCGCTCGTGGCGAATGCGCACGCCTAGATATGGGCGATACACGTCGACCTCGACTTCCTCCCACGCGATCAGAAACGGCGCCGTCGTGCCGTCTGGATTCTGCCAGCGGCCGAAGAATTTCGAGAGCATGCGCTCGCCGTTCGCGTCTTCGGTCGCGCGCTCGGTTTGCGTCTGGGCGAAGAATTCGACGCCGAGCACCTTCGCGCCGCCGCGCGCGGGCCCGGTGCCGGGCAGGTTTTCGGCGTTGCGCGTGCGATAGATAAGCGCGAGGCGCGCGCTGTCGGTGTCGGTGTCATAGCCGGCCACTTCGATCCGATCGAGCACGGCGCCAGGCGCGAGCGGATGCGCGCTGCCGATGGCGGGCAGGCCGGGCGCGAGCGCGGCGCGGACCAGACGATTCGCGGGCGCGCCGCCGATGTCGATCACCTTCGCCGCGCGGCGAATTTCCCAACCTTGCGCCGTGCGTGCCACGTCGCCGGGCGCTTCGAGTGTGTCAAAGAGAATGCGCATTATTGAGCCACCGCCGGGACGCCGAATCGCCAAACGCCCGCCATTTCACCCGTAAGCCGATTGTTCTGCTTCAAAAGCTCATTGGTCTTTCGCTGCTCTTCGAGCGCGGCGGCGCGCTCGCCGTCCTTCGTCGGATCGCGAAAGAGATCGCTAAACACGTCGCCCGGCGCATTGCCCGCCGCGAACGCTTGCATGCCGCCGCTAAAGCCGCCCGTGAGTGACGCACGCATGACGGCGCCGAAGTGCCCGGCGACGTTGCCGGCCACGTTCAGCGCGGTAAATAGACCATTGACGGCGCCGGCCACGTGATCGGCGAGCCTCATGATCTGATCGAGTTCACGGATCAGGGGCTCGGCCAGGTTCAAGCCTAGTTGCGTCTTGAAGCCTTCCCACTTCGCGCGGAGCGTGTCGAGCTTGTCGCCGAGTTCGTCCGCGTTCGCCGCTTGCGCGGTCGTGATCACCTGATTCGACGCCGCGGCTTGCTTCGCGATCTCGGCCATGCCGGCGGCGCCGCCCTTCCAAATCTCCGTGAGTCGCAAGCCGCCCTCGCCCATCAACTTCTGGATCAGGAACGCGCGCCGGCCGTTGTCTTCGACCTTCGAGAGCGCTTCGGCTATTTGGATCATCTTCTGATCTGCGCTCAGCTTCACGAAGGCTTGCGCATCGATGCCGAGTTCCTTGAAGAACGGCGAGCCTTTGCCGGTCGCAGCCGTCTCGGCCGCTTTGTTCAGCCGCTTAAACGCGCTAGTCACATCGGAGAGCGAGCCCCCCGCCTGCTCGGCCGCCATCTTCATCGAACTCAAGAATTCGGCCGAAAGCCCCGAGCGTTGCGACATATCGTAGATGGCGCTCCCCGCGTTCACCGCTTGATTAACCACCGCGCCGAGCGCGACGGACGACGCGAGCCCGGCGGCGGCAGCGCCGGCCGCCTTCATGCCGGCCGACACGCGGCTAACGCTCTTTTCGACTTGCGTGGTGTCGGCGACGAAATTAACGCGGACATTCGCGAGTGTGGTCACGACTTCCGGCTCCGATTGTGTGCGGCGGCGAACATGGCAAACACCGCCGTGATCGACTCGCGCGTGTTCGCGGCGAAGCGGGACACCTTACCCGCCCGCCACCAGACCGGCAGCACGTCGACCGGGCGCGAGCGCTGCCCGAGTAGCGCCAGCACGGCGGACAAGACGCGCGCGCCCCAATAGTCGAGCCGCGCGCCGCCTTGCGGCTCCGTCGCCATGAACGCGACGTATTCGGCAAACTCCGCGCTCGACACTTCGGCTTGCAGCCGGCGCAGCGGCACGCCGAGCGCGAACGACAGCCGGAGCCAGGCAAGCCGCTCGGGACGCGCCATCATTTTTTTGTGAGTGCCTCTTGATCGGCTGCCGTGAAGCCGTTCAACTCGGCCGCGACGTCGAACACGCGCGAGAGCGCGGCGGCGTGCGTGGCGCCCAACTCGGCCGCCTGGCGCGGCTCGAAGAGCGCATGGCCGTTCGTGTCGCAGAGACACGCGGCGGCGAGCCGGCCGCGAAAGTTCCGCCTATCGGCTTTGCCGTCTGGGCCCAACATGGCAAGCTCGAAAGCGTCGCGCTCGTACCCTGTCATCGCGCGCACGTAGACCGTGCCGCCCCATTCCGGCACGTCGACCGGCACCGGCGCCGGCATCGGCGCCCCGAGAATATCCGCCGCGCTCAAGACGCGCGGCGTGGCGAGTGTGTCGTGCATGGTTCCCCCTTAGAACCGCGCGCCCGGACTAGCCGAGCGCGATCGTGATGTTGCCCGAGAATTTGAGCCGCCCGGTCGCGACCATCTTGTCTTCGAGCGGCGCGACGATCTCGAACTGCGTCATAAACGCGTTCGCGGTCCACGTGTACGTGCCGAAGTCGACCACGCACGACGACGCCGGATCGTCGATCGGCGGGCGCGTCGCGGGCGCGAAGTGCAATTCGACTTCCAGCTCACCCGGATCGAAGAGATTGCCCGGCCGATAGACGCGCGCGGCGGTCGTGCCCATATGCGTGTCATCCAGGCTCGGGCGCGACATGCCCGACCAGCGGCAGGACAGGATCTCAGCAAAGAATCCCGTGTCGAAGGTAATGGTTAGGCCCGTACCGGTTACGCTCGGCATGCTATGTCCCCTTGATCCTGTCTAATTCACGTTGAAAGAGCCGGCGGAGTTCCACCGGCAGGAATTCGCGCGATGCGGCCAAGCCTTCGCGCTCGGCGATCGTCTGCGCCTCGGGCGAGAGCCGAAGCGCCGGGCGCTCGATCGGCAGGTTCGGCGAACTCGTGATCGGGCGGCCGCCGCTACGGCGCACGCCGGGGAGCTTGCGCACGAAAAGCCCGCGCTTGCCGCTCGGCATGCGCGCTTCAAAGACCTTTACCGCGAGCCGGCCGGCTTTCAGGTGCCCGGCAAATTTGCCCTGGCTCACCAGCCGCGCGCCGGGCAAGTCTTCGATAGCGATCGCTTTCTTCAAGCCGACCCAGACCGACGAACGCAGATCGCGCGGGCTCGCCTTGAACACCGCGATCCGATTCTTCAAGAGGCGCACCGGGACGGCTTTCACCCGCGCGACCTCGCGCGCGGTGCGCGAGCGTGCCCGATCGGCGGTCCGGTTCAAGGCTTGCGCGCTCGCGCGCGGAATGGCGCTCGCCTTCACGGCCCGCAAGCGGCGCTCGAGCACGTCTAGATCGTGATTCAGGCGCGCGCGATCGATACCGAAAGTGATCGCGCTCACTTTCGCAAGCCTATTTCCGACACGCCGAAGCGGCCGGGCCGCAGGAATTCGAGCACGTAGGACACGCCCCGCACGACGATGGCGGCGCCGAGCGGCGTGGTTTCGACGTCGACGGTCCGCACCTTCAAGACCGGCGCGCGCGGATCAGCGTTGTCTAAGTCGTCCAGCACGATCGCCTGGCGGGTGACGCCCTGAATAGTGACCGACTCGGCGAAGTCGGTCAGGAACACGGCGCCGGCATCGGCCGCGATCTGTGCGGTCAAGTCGCTCACGGCGCTTTTTCGCCCTCGGCCGCGGCCACCTCATCGGCGACCAGCGCGGCGATCTTGTCGGAGTATTCGAGGCGCGCGGCTTCGGCGGCGCGCTCGGCGGCGTCACGCTCAGTGCGTGACACTGCGGCGGCGCGCACCGGCGCCGAGAGCTTCGCGAGCGACAGCGCGAGCCCGTCGCCGTCTGCGTCGACCGCCGCGGCCGGATCGGGCAGCTTGCCGCCCGGCTCGATCAAGCGCGCCTCGGGCGCGTCGACCGGCACCGGCACGTAATAGGACAGGCCAAGCGCGCGCACGTACAGCGCGATCTTGTCCTCGTCGCACTCGATCACGTTTTCGACAATTTCGCCCATCAATACCGCGTAACGCATGCCGCCGCCCCTCTTTACTCAAACCACGAAATCGAGATAAACGCCGGGCCGCCGTTGCCGCCGCCAAACGTAGCCCCGCCGCCCCCGCCGCCGCCGCCGAATGACGCAGCACTCCCCGCGGCCAGGCCGGCACCACCGGCGCCGCCGCGGCCAAAACGCCCATAGCCCCCGGCGCCGCCGCCGCCCGCGGCGCCGTTCGCGGCGCCGCCTAATGATTGCGTCATATCGAAATAGCGCCGGCCAGCATTGCCGCCAGCGTTGGACGGGCCACCGCCTGCCGACCCAGATCCGAGCGTGTGCGACTCGCCGCCGGGGTGGGTGATTGTGGAAGCGGCCTGCGCGCCCGCGCCCGTGCCGCCGGCTTGGTTCCCGACCACATTCGACACACCGCCACCGTCGCCGCCGTTTGTGGCAGTCCCTGCCGTGCCCGCTACGCCGCCACTAAGCCCGAAAGTACCGCTCACATGCTGCGACAGGCCGGCAACGGTCAAAGCGCCGCCGGAGTTACCGTTAGCGCCTACCGCGGCGCCGACTGCGACGCCCGGGACCGTGATCGCGAGTAGCGCGCCCGGGGTGGCGTGAACCACCACATTGTCGGCGCACCAGCCCGGGCCGCCGCCGCCGCCGCCCCCGCCCGGGTTCGCCGTGTGCCCGCCCGCGCCACTCGCGCCGGCAGCACACCCCGACATCAGGAGCATGCCCGCGGGCGCCGGCCAGGCCGGATCGCTCGACGTGAAAACCCGAGTTCGCAGCCGCTTGCCTTGCCAGAATCCCGCCGCCATTAGCTTGCACTCCAGTCGCCCGCGATGGTCGAGCTAGTGCCCGCCGCGCGTATGGTGATCTCTTTGAACGGCGCCACGTCCAGGCACAGGAAATGCCCGCCGATGGCCGCCGTGTTGAGTGCGGCCGATGCGCCCAGGATGGGCCCATCGGGCGCGACGTAGTGATCGGCCGCGTTCGCGATGATGGTCACGACACCATTGGCCCGCCCGCGCGCCTCGACCACGAATTGCGAGAGCGCGGCCACGCCGACCGTGAAGGCGAGGAACAATTGATCGTAGCCTTCGACGTCGACCACCACGAGCGGCGCGAGCGCCGTGAAGGTGCCCGACAGATCGCCGCCCTTCGGCGCGTAGCGAATGAGATCGCCCGACATAGAACCCCCTCGCGCTTACGCGCCGATCAGACCGGCGCGCCCGCGTTGATCTTGACCAGGCACAGCGTGTCCGCGGAGCCCTGCGCGCGCCAGGCGAGCCCGCATGCAATGTTGGTATTGGTCGCGTCCACGCGATTGTTGGCGGCGTCCCAATAAAGCTTCTGGCCGACCGTGAAGGCGACGCCGGTTTCTTTCGCGAGTTCCCACACGCCCTCCATCGCGACCGACACCACCTGGCCGGCGGCGGTCGCAGGGGTGAGCGCGATCCCGATCGAGTTCGCGAACTCCAGCACCTCGCCAACCGCGATCGCGCCGGCCGAAGTGAAATCGAGCGTCTTGCCGTCTTGAACCATCGTGCGTGCCATGTTTTCCGTCCTCTTCAGTTATCCGAATGCGTTTTCAAGCCCGAAATTGATCCTAACGAGCGCCACGGTTGAGCCTGCTACCCCCGGCGCCCACGCCACCGCTTGCTTCTTGCCGGTGAAGGTAGGATACGGCTCGATCTCTAGTTCCCAGCCGAGCGCCGCGCCTATCGGCCACGTGGCCGCGCTCCGCTTCGGCAGCCGCCACACGCCCTCCGTGGCGTAGGTCACCAGTTGCCCCGGCGCCGCATCATTCATGGCGATCGCGAGCATCTTCAAATCGAGCGCCGGGCCGACTTCGCGCACGTCGCCGGCCAGCGTGGGCACGAGTGCCACTAGCTCGATAGTCTTGCCGTCGCCCGGCAAACGCACGCCGATCGCCATCGCCCACCCTCACCCGCGCGGCGCTCGCGCGCCGCGCGTCGTCGCCTTACCCGCCGTCCCGGTTACCCGTTGTTACGGATCATCGTCCGCCATTCGAGCGGGATCGCGACGCAGTCGATCCGCACCTTGTACTCCACGCCGTCGATCGTCCAGCCGTCGCGCGCTTCGAGATACGGCTCTTGATTGCCGTCCAGAAAGGCGACCTCGATCACGTCGTAGAGATTCGGATCGGCGAGCCCGTACCACTGCACCGCCGACACGGTATCGAGGCGCGCATCGGCGACGACTTCGAAGGTGCCGGCGTGAATGTTCGTGGTGCCGGCCGAGACAGTCGTCGCCGGATCTTGCTGCGAGGTTCGCAGCGTCCGCGCCGTGCCTTCGAGCGCGAGCGGCACCACGACGCGCGAGAGCCGAATATTCAGCCCGTTCGCCGAGTTCGAGCTATCGCGCTGGCGACCCATGATCGCCTTCATGGAATTCAACTGCGCGACGCTCGGCGCGCCGGAGCCCGCGGAGATCAGATTGTTGTGCGACGCGTTGAACAGCGCGATGCCGTCCTGATTCATGGTGGGGTTGGCGGTCAGGACACCGAAGACCAGATCGCCCACCGCGCGCTGCGCGGCGCGCCCCATCTTGCGCGGGATCTGCGTGAAGGCTTCGAGATCGTCATTCACGATCGCCTGGCGGCCGAGCCGGAACATCTTGCCGAGCGACAGCAGCGTGAGCTTCTCGGTCCGGTCACCAGGCCGCGCGAGCTTGTACTCGCCATTCTCGCGGATGATGTCGAGATCATCGAACTCGGACAGGCCGGGCCGCGACGCCTGGCGGAAATCGGGCAGCGTACCGGCGCGCGCGATCATGCTCCACGTTTCTTCCTGCTCGTCATAGCCGCGCAAGAGCGACTTGGAGGCGATGTTCTCCAGAAGCCCGGTGAAGTCGCCGGAGCCGTAGGCGATCACGCCGCTCGACCGGTAGGAAAACGCCGCGGCGACGACGCGATCGCGGGACAGGCCCGCCAGCGGAACGCCGCGCATGCGGCAGAAGTCGCGCGCGATCTCGTGCATCGCCATGCCGGTGAACTCACCGGCGCGGAACGCTTCGCGGGCCTCCTTGCTCGACTCGATGCCCGAGCGCACCAAGATCGCGAGTTCCGCGCCACGGAACCACTTGTCGGTGCCGTCCTCACCCGCCGACACGCGCGGCACCAGCGGGCCCGCGCTCACGTAGCGCTGCGCGTTGTCCTGCGCGAAGCCGCCGGAGCCGCCGGCCGGGCCGAAGCCCTCGCGCCCGATCAGATCGAGCAACTGGCGTTGCGTGGTGTCGACGCTCCAGAGATTGTCAACCGCCGAGCGCCGCAGCGCATCGAAGGCCGGGCCCTGGAAGCGCGGCGACGCAAAGAGCGCGTCGATCCCATCGCGGCGCGCCGCTTCGGCCTCGCGACCGCGCTGCTCGCCTTCGGACAGACCCGCCTCACGGGCCGCCTGGAAGTTCACTACCTTGTCATCGCCGCCACCGGCGCCGCCGTCATGCTTCGGCATATCGTCTGCCCTCGTTTCGCGACCGCCGGCCGCATGGTTGGATTGTGCCGAGCGCCCGATCCCGACCGACGTATCGGCCGGCATCGCGACGATCGACGCCTCGTAGAGTTCCCACTCGATCACTTCGACCAGATCAGAGTCGGTCGACTCGGTAAACCGCTTTATGTGGTAGCCGATCGACACGCTCGACAGGTAGCCGCCCTCGACGTCCCGCCACACTTCCATGGCTTTCGGGTTGGTCGCAAAATGGAGTTCGCCGCGGAGCCGCCCGCCCTCGATCGAGAGATTGCGCACGACGCCGATCGGGAGCGACGCGTCGTGATTGAAGAGCATGGGCAGACCATGCGCGGCGCGGGTCAAGTCGACGGCGCCCGGTTCGTGCAAGAGTTTCTCGCGACCAAACCAGCGCACGATCTCGACGTCGCTGGACAGGCTCGCGACCGCGACGCGCTCGCCCGCGCCATCGCTCGCGCGCGCCTGCTCGACCTGCGCCGTGCGCCAAAAGACCTCGCCGCCGAGCTTTTCCACCTGATCCCGAGTGAGTCGCATCTAGCTTGCCTCTTGCAGTGCGGGCCGCGCCGGCGCGGCCGGCGGCGCGGCGGGTTTCTCGAAGGTGTCGGCGGCGATCTGTTTGTCGACCGACTGCGGATCGCGCCCGCGCGCGCGGATCTTCTGCGCCCGCGACGCGAGTCCGTTCTCTATCTCGATCACGTCCGCTTGCGCTTCCTTCAGCGGATCGATCCAGCCGACCGCGGGCGGCACGATCTCGTGGTCGAACAAGGTCGCCGGATCGGCCGCGCGCGGCACCGGGAGCCGCCCGGCCAGCGTCGCGAACTCGATCACGCGCCGGTAAATCTCGCGGTAATAGCGCGCATAGAAGACATTCCCGAGCCGCCCGTACATCGGCGCCGACTCGACCAACTCTTGCCGCTGCGCGGAATAACTCGAATCGTAGCGACGGGAAATGCTCGACCGCGCCGAGCCGGTGCCGGCCGCGATCGATCGCTCGTTCGCCTGGCGGTACGGATCGTAGTTCGCCGCCGGCCGGTCGCTCGAAATGGTTTCGATCGACTCGCCCGGCATTAAGTCGTCAATGATCAAGCCGGGCGCCAACTCCAGCACGCGCCGCGAAGCGCCGCGCACGGTTTCGGGCAGCGCGCCGTTGAAGTCCGCCGAGCGCGTCACCGCCACGGTAAAAGCCGACGCGACGCGCGCGGCGATGCGCTCGCTGTCGTCGTATTCCTTCAAGTCTTCCAACCGGGTCAAGACGCCGTGAAAGACCGTCACGCCGCGCGTCTGGCCGATCCGCTTCGCGAGCTTTAAGTGCGTGATCTCGGCCGCCGGGACCCGCTGAAGGTCGCGCACGCCGCCGGTCGAAACGGCGCCGAGCGCGTCGCCCGGATGCTCGGGGTAGAGCCAGAACGCGACCGGCCGGCGCCAGGCATTTTTTTCGATGCCGTGAATGATCCGATTCCGCCCTTCGCGTGCGCGCTCGTTCACATGGAACGGGCAAAAGTCCGCCTCCAGCAACTCGAACGCGTACGGCACGCCTGCCGGCGGCGCCAAGTCGGCGCGGCGCCCTTCGACGTGGTGCAGGAACACCTCGCCATCGCGGAGCCACGAACGGAGCGCGAGCCGGGCCGCTTCGTGCCAGGTGTAGGCGCCGGTCACTTCCGGGTACGCCTCGACGTACTCACGAAGCAAGGCGCGAATGGCGTCATTGTGCGCGTTCAACGGCTCGCCGTTGCGGTCACGCACCATCGGCTCGATACCGACACCGGCGCCGAGGATCTTCGCCTCGAAGTCGTCCAGCACGGCGATCGCGAGATCGTGATTCTCGTCCAGATAGCGCGCGATGGCGCGCAGCCTGTCAGTCGCGACACTCATCACCGCATCGCCGCTGCGGCCCTCTTTGCGGCGCGGGTGATAGTTGCTTGGCTGCGTCGCTTCGTATGCGCGCAATTGCTCGCGCTTGACCTTGGCGACGGTCGCGGCGAGGCGCGCCTCTTCGATGGCGGCGCGCTCGCGTGCGACTTCGAGCGAAGAGCGGCGCGCCACTAGCGGAACCTCGGCACGGCGCCGAGCGTGTTCGACATGCCGGCCGACTGAACATCGAAGGACCGCACGATCCGTTGCCAGTAGTCGACCTGCGCTTGCAAGTCGCGCAACGACTGCGACGTCTTCGACATATCGCCCACCCCATAGCCGGCCGCCTTGCGGGCCGCGGCCAACTGCGCGAGCGCGTCGTCTAGGTGGGTTTGGGCTTCGGCACGGTCCATGGGCCGCAAGACTAGCGGCGCGTCCGCGCCTGTGCAGGAATATCGAAAACGCGCGGCGCGCGCTCTTCCACTCGCCGGTGGAATTTACCGGCGCGGCCGGATATAGCTGCCCTCTGGCCGGCGGAAATAGCTAGAGCCGGCCGGCGCCGCGGCTTCGACTTCGGCCGGCGCCGCGGGCGCGGCGGGCGCGTTCGAGACGCGCGGCAGGCGCGCTTGCGCCGTGAAGTCGCCGGCCCATTTGCCGCGATGGATATAGGCCGCGGCCATCGCCAAGACTTCGCAGTCGAAGAGATGATTAGCGCGGCTCTTCGGCACGGTCCACACGCGCGCGCCGCCCGGCTTGACGATCAATTCTTCGGCCGTCACCTGGCGCATGTACTCGTCATCGGTCGCGGCGTGCAAAGAGAACGCCGGATCATCCTGCTCCATCGCGATCCGCATTTCCGTGTGCAGCCGGGTTTTAAAGTGATCGGTGTCGACGTGCCACAAGCGCAAGCCGCCCGGCACCACGCGGCCCGAAGGCATGCGATCGAGCTTCGCCATTTTGACCGGCTCGGCTTGCGTGTCGTGTCCCTTGCTCGGTTGCTGGCGCCATTGCGTGCGCTGGCACCATTGGTAAACGCGATGCTCGGGGCGCTTGAACCTGTCGCGGCCCGGGTTGAAGCCCGAGTCTGTGAGCCCGGCGGTAATGGTGTACGTGCGCGCGAAGTCGCGCGCGACCGTCTTAGGCCCCTCGAACTCGGCGAAGGTGCGCGCGCGCCAGGCGAGCCACACATCATCGAAATCCGGATCGCCGTGCAGGTGCCCGTATTCGACAAGGTGCGATCGGTCCGACTCGATCAGCGGATCGTAGCCCCACGCGCGGATCACGTACCACAAGCCCTCGCGTTGCACGTCCGTGCCCATGGTGAGAATGCGCGCCCACTCGGGCACCACGCCCGGCGCGATGGCGCGCACCAGCGGGCGCAACTCTTCCCACCGCGGCGCGTCGCCTTTGAGCTTGTACGTCTCGCCGAATTTCGTATTGACGACTCCTTGCACGCGCGCCACGTCCTTAGAGCGCTCGGCGCGCGCGTAGTCTTCGGCGCGCTCGCCGAAACCCTTGAAGGAACTCGCGAGCCCCGACACCCAAAACGACGCCGTGCTATTCGGCGCCGCGCCTTCGCACCGCTCGTGTTCACCGTTCGCGGCCAGGCGATGCGGCACATACACGCCGGCCGCGTTCAAGGCGTGGCGGCGCGCGTCTTCGTGCTCGCCGCCGCAATTCGGACAGGCGACGCGCGCGCGCTTGCGGATCTCGGCAAAGCTCGCGTCCTGCGGATACTTCAAGAGCGCGAGCGACGGCACGAACACAGCGCGGCAGTGATCGCAATGCCAGGCCCACTTGTACATGGTGCCCTCTTCAAAGCGGCCCCATATGCGGCTCGCGCCTTCGAGTGTCGGCGTGCTGAATAGCCCGAGCTTCGACTCTTGGTAGGCGTCGCGCCTGGCGTTCGCTATCTCGACCGGATCGCCTTCGTTCAGATCGACCATGCGATCGATCTCATCCATGAGAACGCGTGCATTCGGATGGCTGGCAAGCTCAGTCGCCGAGCCCGCCCAGGCGAAGCCGAGCCGCACGCCCGCGATCCATTTCTCGGCTATCTTGTCCGCATGCCCGCGCGCGAGCCGGTCGCGCAGCCGCGGCGTGCTTTCTACCATCTTGGTGAACCTGTCGCCGCTGATCGACTGCACTAGCTTTTGCGTCGGCGCGACAAACAACGTCGGCAAGAGCGGGCCGTCGTCGAACCAGTGCCCGATCAGGTTTAGAACCGTCTCCGTCTTGCTCATTTGCGAGCCCATCACAACGACGACGGCATCGACGGCGGGATCTTCAAAGGCTTCGCAGATCGCGCGCGTCCACGGCGCGCGGAGCGTGCGCCACGGGCCCGGCTCGGGCGCGTCACGAGGGAGAATGCGGCACGCGTCCGCCCACTCTGCCGCCGAGCGCGGCGGGCGCACCGTGATCTCGGCGCCGAAGGCTTCGAGCAACTCGGGCGCGGCGGCCATGGTCAGCGCTTCGCTTTGCGGGCGGGCTTGCGCGCGGGCTCAGGCGCGGCCGGCGGCGTGGCCGCGGCCTCGAACTCGCCGCGCAGATCGGCCGCCAGGCGCCCGACTTCGCCGGCCATTTGCGCGAGCACGGCGCGCCACTCGCTATCGAGGAACGCGCGCACCTCATCGGGGGAACTCATCGGCGCCAATAGCGGCGCATTGCGCTTGCCGAAGCCCGCGGCGACGCCGGCCAGCAGCACGCCGAGCGCGGCGAACGTCGCGCGCACCGTGTCTCGATCGAGCAATTCGCCCTTGGTTCGCGCGATCTCAAGCTCGATTCGCTGGCGTTGGGCGATATTCAGCGCGCTTCGCGTGCTTGTCTCTTCGTTCGACGTGTCGCCGCGCGCGCGCCGCCATTTGTCGACGTACCACGGCACGCACGCGCGCAGATCGTACAGGCCGCGGCGCACCTGCGGCATGCCCTCTTCCCTGAGCTTCCCGATCATCGAATGGCCGAGATCGAGCACGTCGCCTAGCTGCTCGTGGGTCACCAGAAAGGAAAAGCCGCCCTCGATTAGCTCGCCCTGGCGCGGCGCGTCGTCGTCTTCGAGCGCGGGCGCCGTCATGCCTACCACGCGACCACCAGCGCGCCCACGGCCAGCGCGCACGCCACGCCCGCCAGCGCCGCCGCGGCGCCGATCCCGACCCAAAGATCGCGCGCGTCGTCGTCGAGCGCTTGCACGCGGCGGGAGAGCGCCAGGATCTCACCCGCGAGATCCGGCGCCGGCTCGCGCTCGCGGTCCCGCCGGTGCAGGTGCGCCGCGGATTCGTCATAGCCGCGCGTGCGCGGCGGCGGAAGTGTCGCCCCGCCGGCTGTCTCTCTTGGCTGATAACCGCCGCCGCGCTCGGCTTGATGCGCGAAGCCGGGCGGATTCGGCGGCGGCGCCGGGCGCGGGCCGCCTGGCGGCGGCGGGTTGGGTTGCTTGTGTGCCATGAATGCCACCCGTAGTTTTTGGCGCAAATTTTTCTCGAATTTCGCGAGGCTTCGACCCCGCAGCCCTGGCCGCAGAGGGACCCGCGCGCCAGGCGCGCGCGGGTCAGGGGCCAGCGCTAGGCCGGCGCCTGGCCGGCGGCCGGCTCGCCAGGTGCGGCAGCCGGGCCGCCCTCGAACGCGTCCGCCTGGCCGTCAGGCACGCTCGCCGCGGGCGGTGCGGGCGGCGGCGCCGGCTCGGCGCGCGGCTTGCGAGCGCGGCGCGGCGGCGTGCTGTCGGGCGCCAACTCATCCGGCGAGAGATAGGCCGCGAGCCCCTTCGTCGCTTCGTCGTCGCTATCGAACTCCAGCACGACGGGGTAGCCGAGCACGTCGACGGTATAGCGCCGCGGGTTGTAGACGTGCAGCCGCTTGATCGGCGGATACACGCCGCCGTCAGCGTCCCAAGGGCGCGTGAGCACGGGGAGGCATTCGTGCAACTCACGGGCCGATGCGAACACCGCGCGCGCGTCGACGCCGTTGACCTCGATAAAGCGCGCGAGCCAATGCTCGGGATCTTCGGTGACCCTGAGCGGCGCCCGCTCGTCTACCAGTTGCTTTGCTCTTGCCATTGCTTAACCCTCTTTGCTAGTTGAAAGGCCGCGCGATCAGCGCGGCAGATGTACCGAATGCGCATAGCATCGGAAAGCGCTAGATTGAGTTCGAGCGAGCCATACACGCGAAGCTCTATGCGCGGCGGCGCCAGCATGGAAGGCTCGCCCAGATAGCCGCCCCAATAGCAGGGAAGCGGCAGCGCGCGCGCCACGTCTTCGACAAGGTGCGGGCTCAAAGCTCATTGCCCCAATAGTCCCACCCATCCGATCGACGGCGGCGGGCGAATAGCTCGATGTGTTTGACGGGCCCGAGCAAGTCGACCAGCAGATCGGCCACCTCATCGGGTTTGCGGGAATGCTCGCGAATAGGCGCCTCGACCAGTTGCGAGATCGCGGCACTCTCGCGCCAGCGCTTGCCCTTCAGCCCGATCAAGCAATCTTCGGCCGGCCAGGTGTCGAACGCGGCGCCATAGTCGCCGCGCGCGCCTAGCAAGACATCCTCGCTATTGCCGCGGGTATAGCTCCCCATGCCGAAAGCGCGCTTGCCGTGCGTGGTGAGCTTGCACCACGTGAACAGCTTCATGGTTTTGAACGTGAAGCCCCACGCGCGGCAGACGTCCAGCGCCTCTTGCGGCATCGGCGGCACGTGCCACATAGCGAGCACGCAATCGGGCGCGGCAATGTCGGCAATGGGGAGCGCCTTGATAGCGTCCAGCGTCATCACGGAATACTTGTGCGAGGCGCCGCGCTGGCCGGCGCTCGCCGTGTCTCGGTACTGCCACGGCGGATCGGCGTAGATCAGGCGATAGCCCGAGTCCCAGAAGCCGGCCGCCTTCGCGCGCTCGGTGATCATCCGGCGGCCCTCCGCTCGACTGTCCGCGTGCGCACTAGCTCGCTCGTGTGCCGTTCGAGCGCCGCGGCGAGTTTCTCGATCGCGTCTTTGTGCTCGGTGGCAATGCTCGTGATCACACGCTCGTGGTGATCGTCGCGCTGTTTCAGTGTCGCGAGGAACGCCTCTTGCTGGGCCCGTAGCGCGCCCAGAAAGGCCGGCAGCACGTTACGAAAGAACACGACCACCACGACGGCCAGAAGCGCCAGCGCGCCGCCCTGCACGACGAATTCGAGCCATGACGGGCTCGCGACCACGGGCGCGGCTTCGGCGCCCACTAGGCGACCCTCACGAACGCATGCCCATCGATCCGCGCCAGCACGGGCGCGCCGCGGGCCCACGCCGGGACCGGGATCGATTCGTGCCAGTAGTGCGTGGCCGCGCGGGTGGGATCGGCCGGCGTGCCGGCCAAGTCGAGCGCGGACAGGAACGCCTGTAGCGCAGTGCGGTACACGCGATCGGCGGCCGACAGATCGCAAATCACGTCGCGGTTAGGATCGCCCGCGTTCCAGCATGAGAACTGCAAAGGCTCCAGCACGACGCCGGCAATATGCAATTCGCCGCGATGGCGCGCGATCGCGCGATTGACCATCGCACACGCCACGGCCACCTGGCCGGCGAGCGGCAGGCCGCGCGCCTCGCCCGCCACCGTGCGCGCGCCGAGATCCAGATCCGCCCAGAGAACCACCAGCCGAGATCCCATAGTCTTTACCCCGTGTCCTACCTTTCTTTTTGTGTCCTACCTGTCTTGATCTAGGTAGGACACGCACAAATGCCCGTGAGCGTTAAGAATTCGTGCGCGTGTCCCGCGTGGCATACCTGCGCCGCGCGCGTCGTGTGCGCGCCCGCCTACGCGGGTAGAAACGGCGAAAAAATCGATAGGTGTGGCATGCCTTTGTTATGCCTAGGTTTTTGCGTGTCATACCACGTGCTACACCTTTTCGGGTGTATGCCATGTGTTTGTTTTTACACATGTTTTTGTGTCCTACCGTGTGTCCGACTTCACGTAGAAATGCCCGCCGAGCTTGCGCCCTTCGCGCGTCGTCGCCTTTTTCTTGACATAGCCGAGTTTGTGCAGGATCACGCCGACGCGCGTGGCGTGGTCGCGCCGGTGCATCGAATGCGTGTCGACGCCGAGCGCCCATTGCAAGACGTCGTGCAGCGTGAAAGCCTCGCGGCGGCCATCGGTCCAGCGCTCGATGGCCGTTTCCCACGGATCTTCCAACTCGCGCGCGCGCTGCTCTTCATCGAACACGGGCGCGAGCGCGTGCCCTTGCGGCAGGTACCACGGCGAGCCGGCCTTGTAGCGATCAAAGGCTTCCGCCCATAGCTGATCGCGGTCCGCTTCGAGTTCGTCCGCCAAGAGCCGATGGCACGTGACCGGCCAATATCGCCGGTTGCCGGTGGAGTCCTTCAGATACTCGCGCTGATTCGTGGTGCCGCCAAAGACGCATTGGCGGCGGAACTCGACCGGATGCCGGCCATAGCTCGGGCGAAATCGATCGGTTGCCGAAGAGAAAAAGGCTTTCGCCCGCGAAGACTCCACGCCGCTGAAGTTTTCAAGCTCGGCGAGTTCTACTATCCATTGGCCGGGCAATTGCTGATATGCATCTTTGTCGCCAATGCGAAATGGCGTGTCGTGAAACCAGGGGCCCGCGAGAATGCGAAACGCGGTCGACTTGCCGATCCCTTGGTCCCCTTCAAGGATCAAGACATTGTCGAATTTGCAGCCCGGTTCCATCACACGCGCGACGGCGGCGATCATCCATAGCCGGCCGACTAGATACAGGTATTCCTTTTGCGGGTCCGTCGTCGCGTAGTGGATAGCGTCTAGGTAATAGGCGATCCACGTGTCTAGGCGCGGCTCGCCGTCCCACGCGAGCCCGTCTAGGTACTCGCGCACGGGATGGGCCGAATACTTCGCCGCCGTGTAGATCGCGCCGTGCTGCACGTTTTGGAGCGAAAAGGCCGCGCCGTGTTTCTCGACCAGATACACGCGCAAAAGCGTTTCGTCGAAGTCCGACCAGTCGAGTGCATCGCTATGCCACGGCGGCGGGCGCCGCTTGATGATGCGATGCGAGAAGGCGTCCAGCGCGAGCATGCCGCGCAATGCCTCTTCGTGATCGAGATAGAGTGCGACGTTATACGGATCGTCCGCGATCGCGCCGCTCGCCGTGCGTTTCAAGCGCTGGTGCCATAGCTCGGCCACCGCCGCCTTGAATGCTTCATCGGCGACGCTCACGCGGCCACCCCGCGGGCGCGCTGCTCGGCGATCCAACGCTCCCGCGCCAGGCTATACGCCAAGTCGCGCGCCTCGCTCCAGAACTGCGGCCAGCGCGTGACCGGGTCGAACTCCAGCCACGGCGCGCCCGCGTGCAGCGTGCCGTAGCGGAGCCGTCGCATTAGCGCGTCGACCTCTTCGCCCTCTTCGGCGCACGCCGCGGAAATGATGACAGGCGCGGCGAACTCGGCGAGCTTACCGGCCAGGTGAAGCCACGTGGCTTCGCTGCTCGACTCGGCGTAGAGCGTGACCGGCACGCCGGCCAGCCACCACCAGACGAAGCGCCCGGCCAGGTATTGATCCTCGGGCACGAACACGAACGGAAACCGGTGATCGTCAATCCGGAACCATCGCTCCCGCGGCGCGATGGCGATCAAAACCATATCGGGATGGCGGCCCGACTGGCGAGCGTTGACCACGTCGCGCGCATAGGGCGGCAGCATCACTCGGCCTCGCTGAATCGATCGGCGTGCCGCTCGGGATCGAACGGCTCGACGTGGCGACGAAGCGCGGCATAGAACGCCGCAAGCGGCGTATAGATGCAGCGCCGCCCCTCGCGCCTGTCGGGCCAGCGCACGACAACCCCGTCTTCCCAAGTCGCGCGCACCTGGCAGACGTCGACGCCGTCGCTTGTCCAGCGGGAGAAAAGCGCCGGGCGCGGATGGGCGCTAGCCATGCTCGCGCCCCTTACTGGCCGGGATCTGCCAGCCCGGCCCCGGCGCGCGGGAAACGCTCCCGCGCGCCGGGGTAGCTTGCTGCCTTGCGGCTTCGTGGCGATATTCGGTTAGGGTTTGGACGGCTTCGAGCAAGGCCGGCAACGCGCGTTCCACGACGGCGGCGGCGCGCTCGACCTTGTCGCCGGGCGCGTCTAGCCAGCGCTCGACTATCCAATCAAGGATCAAGTGTCGAGTGTCGGGCAGCGCGTCCAAGAGCGCCGGCAAGTCGCGCGCGCGGAGCGCGAGATCGCCAGACTCGTGAATGGTCCGCGAGAAGTGAGACGGCGACATATCGCAGTCTGCCGCCAATTCGCCGCGCTTCCGCCGTGAGTTCAGCACGGCGGCGCGGATCACTTCCATGAAGTCCGGATATTGCTCCAGCGTGCCCGGCTGGAAGGCGATCGATAGTTGGCGCGGGTCGCTCATGGCGCGCCACCCGCGGCGGTGCCAGAGAAAACGCGCTCAGCTTCCGAAGCAAACTCTTCGACACGCCAGCGGCGTGCACATAACCGCCCGGCCTCAATCGCCCCGGGCAAATCATCAAACACGGCAAGGTCATCGACCATGCGATCGCGCTCGTCTGGCTCGCGCTCGATGAAGAAGTCCCGAAACTGCGGCGCGCAGCCTTTCGGGTAGACCTCGCGCGACCAAAGCCCAGAAAAGAACCCGCGCGCGTGCGCGGCAAGCTCGCCGGCCGCGTCGAAGGTCAGCCCGCCGGCTAGCTCGGCGACCACCGGGCCGCGCGAGCTATAGCGCCGCTCCAGCACGCGATACACGAGCGCCGGCAGATCGGGATCGGCGAAATGCTGCCAATGCGTCGGGCGCAGCGTGGTGACGCCTGCCGTGCTCGTTTTGAGCCAGGCGCCGGGCTCTTCGGGCGATTTGTTTATGTGGCGCCAGTCGCGCCCATTGAACATCAGCGGCAGCACGATTGAGCCGGTGCCCATGGGGCGGGCGAACTCGCACCGCACTTGCAGCGGCACGCCGCTCGGCGGCGGGTCAAGCTCGCGGATCTCTTGCCAGGTAGTTAGGCGATTCATGGGATTAAGCCTCGCTATTGAAAGCTCAGAAATCCCGCGGCCGGCCCGTGCCTGTCTTTTCAGCGCCCATCGGCATAGAAAGACACTGCGGGCGCCGAAGCGCCCGCAGTGAACCGATGGTGAAGGAAAAGAGAAACGGACCTAGCCGCAGGCTTGCGCCTGTCGCGAGGGAAGACGATCGGGAGTCGTGCCCCATTCCACCATTCATCCTTGGTGGGGCACGACGCCGATCGCCAGTAGCACGGCAACGATAACGGCTAGGTCCAACGCCGCACGCGCTAAAGCTCGAATTCGGGAGTTCGGGAACATGGCAACCTCGCGACAGGTTGCCGAAGATGATAGTAGTCAAACTTGAATAGTACAAGCTTGCAATTTCTCTAGGCTAATCATATGCCTAGACTGACAACTCAGCCGCGATAGGTGTCAACCATGCAAACCGCAAAAGAGAATCTCGAATTTAGAGACGGGTACGAACCCCTCACGATGGAGAGCAGCCGCGACATACTTGAGCTTATAGCCAACAAGTACGGCACGGACTCAAACCCGGCTTCGCTATACCGGGTAGCAAAGCTTCTAGGGGCAGACTTGCCCTTGATCTACAGCATTGCGGCGAGGCGCAGAGGCATACCCAGATCGATGATTGGCGATGTCGCGGGCCTTCTAGGGTGTCCACCCGGTGCCGTGCTGTTGGTGATTGCGGCCGAAAAAGAAAAAGACCCCGACCTTAAAGAGTCTTTTCTTGAGCTTGCTAAGCGGTTCATGCCTACGCTCGGGCTCGCCGTTGCGGTTGCAGTTTCGATGCTCGCCCACCCCATCGCGAGCGCCGCCGACTGCTTATTATGTAAAATTCCCCGCCGGCGCCGATTGCAAGGGATTGTAAACTCGCAATTTCCCTACAATCCGTCAGTTGCGGCCCATACGTAATGCTGTTTCGATTCGCCTCGAAGCGGCGCACCATAACCCAGAGCGCCGGAAAGGATACGGCGCCCTTGATGCCCGACAGCCCCTATGCTCACCTGCCCCTCTCCCGTCTGCTTTTGCTGCTCGGCCGCGAGCGGCAGCACGTCGCGCACGCGCTCGGCGTGAGCGCGAAGACGCTCGACCGTTGGGCCGAGCGCGACCGTGCGCCGCGCCCCGCGCGCCTCTTGCTCGAAGTCCTGGCGGGCTTCATGCCCTGGCCGGGCTTCGAGTGCTGCGAAGTGAAGCGCGGCGCCGTCTACGTGCATGACTTGGCCGATGGGATGACGCCCGCCGAGATCGCCGCCGCCTACTGGCAGCGCCAGCGGGCGGACAGCCTCGCGCGCGAGCTAGACGCGTTCAAGCGCGCCCCGGCGCAATTCCTGCTCGACGTGTGAGCGCCCCCAAGCGCATGAGAGCGCGCCAGGCGCGCGCGGCGTGGCTCGGCTAGGGGAGCGCCGAGCCGGCGCCGCGTGCGCGCGCCTGGCGCGGTTCAGACAGGCAGGGTGCCCAACTCGAAGACGCCGCGAACGCTGGAATTCGGCTGCGCCGGCCACGCGGCCCACACGTCGCCGTCGAAGGTCGCGAGCCTGAGCGCGGCGCCGCCGGAGACAAGCCCCCCGCCCCGCTGCGTCACCTGGCCGGTTTGCGTGCCGTCCCGAAAGCCGACGAAGACGCGGCCCGTGTGCGCCTGGAAAATCTCGCATTGCTCATTGGCGAGAAAGCCGCCCACCTGGCCGATCGCATTGCCGATGCCGAAGGTGCCGAGTAGCTCGACCGATCGATCGCAATTGGCGAAGGTGACGCCGTCGCCGGTGAACTCCTTTTGCCCGCCGGCCACGATCAGCCGGCCGCCCACCTCGGCCGCGCTCGCCTGTTGAAAGGTCGTGGCGCCCAGATAGCCGAATCGCGGGTATTGGTTGGTAATAAACGGCGGGTTAGGCGCATTCCACGCGCTAAACGTGTTCGTGGCCGGATCGAAGCGCTGCACCTGGCCCTGGATATTGTTGCCGGCGCCGTTGCCGTCGCTAAGGAAATTCCGATACACGTAGAAGCGCCCGGCGCCGTCTTCGACCCAGCGCCGCCGGCCGTTTGGAAACGCGCCATAGCCGCCGGGGTTGCCATAGTTGAGCGGATTGAAGCCCGCGACCGGCGTCGTCGGCGTGAACGTCCAGGCGACGCCGTCGTCGGTCGTCGCGCACCAGAATGAGATCGGCGAACTCGATCCGATCTCGAAGAGCACGCACAGCCGCTCGACCCCCGCGACCGTGACCACGCCGAGCGCGCACACGATTAGCTCGAAGGTGCCGCCGACGTCCGCCGACCAGTCGACCGGCGTCGCCGTCACGCCGTCCCAAATGACGGGGTACTCTTCGCGGGTCGCAATGACCAGGTTGTCTTGCCAAACCACCAGATCGTTACACGGGCCCGCGGCGGCGTTATAGATCAGCGTATAGGTTTGCGGCCCGGTCCGCTTGTACACGTCGCCATTCGTCGCGCCGAGATAGAGGTCGCCGTCATAGACCGCCGCCGCGCACGGTAGAAAGCTCGGCCCGAAGGGATCGCGCCCATAGGTCGCATTCGGCAGATAAAGCCCGGTCGCGATGTCATAAACGGCGACATTCTCGAACGCGACGCCGCCGAGCGTCGTGAAGCCGCCGACGAAGGCGAGCGCCGCCACCGTCGACGGCCAGGCGACGGCGCTTGCCGTCTGGAAAGGCCCGAGATCGACTGCCACTTAGGCCGCCGTGTAGCTGCGCACGCCGCTCGAATCGTTCAGCGTCGTGACCGTCACGGCGGCGCCATCGTAGCGCATGCTCCCGCGGTCGAAATTGACCGTCGCCCACGTGCGCGCCGTGGTCGAGCCCATGCCGTCCACCGCACCGCCGGCCACGTTCAGCGTCGTGACGGCGGCGCCGGCCGCGGGGATATTCTCAAGGTAGACCGTGCCCGCGTTCACGTTCAGCGTAGTGACGGCGGCTTGCCCGTCGATCTCGAGTTCGCCGCCGTTCACCGTGACCGTGGTGATCGTGGCCGCCGTCTGCAGGCGATTGCGCCCGCCTTGCTGGCTCCACGTGGTGAGCGTCAAGCCGTCGCCGCAGAGCACGCGCGAGACCTGGCTTTCATCGGTCACGCGCACGGTCCCAAACGTCGACGTTTCGCCCGGCTCATCGGCCGCGACGCCGACCGCGCCTTGCGCGCTTCGCACCTCCAGCACGGCGCCCGCGTTCGCGGCCTTCAAGCGCACCGCAGGCAGGCCTAGATCGCCGCCCACGGGCGCGGTCCGGTATACCGTGGTCAAGCTCGCCGCGGCGCGCGTATTGTCGAGCTTCAAGCGCTGCGAGCCGGCCGGATCGGCGACGCCGTCGTGTTCACCTATGCGCAAGGTCGCCATGCCGCAGCGTAGGTAGGTCGTGCGGTATTCGGTCGCGTCATTGCTCACCGTCACGCCATCGGCCGAGAGCGCCAACTCGCCGCGATGCAGCCCGATGCGCCCGGTGTACGTCTGTTTGATCTCGACGGTCAGGTTATCGAGCGCCGATTGATCGAGCGCCCACAAGAGCGGGAGATCGGAGTCGGCGAAGATCACCAGATCGCCCGACACCGGCAGCGCGCCGCCGCTCCAGTTGTCGGCCGCGTCGAAGTGATACGGGCCGCTTGCGGCTGTCGGCGTCGACACCGCCGACACCGTGCCGGCGCCGCCCGCGACGGTCGCGGTAATGATGAACGGCAAGCCCGGCGTGCCGGTCGCGGTGATGACGCCGGCCGCGTTCGAGAGGGTCACGCCCTGGCGATAGGGATGCGTGCTGCCGTTCCAGGCCGCGACCAGCGCCGCGGCGACGGCGGTCACCGTGCCGCCGCCGATCGCGCTCGCGATGGCGACACCGCCGACCCGCAGTGTGTACGTGGTCGCGGCAT
>ERZ1066125.233-NODE-233-length-23118-cov-27.471101_pt1 | contig 23118 bp, 19 predicted proteins | sample MGYA00382772_ERZ1066125 | MGnify/ENA primary metagenome ERZ1066125 (study PRJEB33369, sample SAMEA5778355) | biofilm metagenome | biome: Industrial cooling water; feature: Water cooling tower basin; material: Biofilm | place: United Arab Emirates | collected... | reverse complement strand
GATTCGATGATGGGAGGTGCTGAGGCTGCGCGGAGCGCTTAGTTCAACATGAATTAGACGGCGCACCTGAAGCATCTAATACTAGATGCTTGTTTGTAATACTAGAAACCTGGTTTGTAATACTGGAAACCTTGCGGTTTCTACTATTACAAGCTTTTCGCTTTTTTCAGGTTTGTAGTATTAGAAACCTTTCGGTGTTCGATCCGGGCTTCCAGACCGAGCGCCACAGCCTGATCGTAGCGCAAGCGCCAGACCTTATATTGCGCAAACCACTTGCCGCCAGCGAGGTTTACGTTGCGTTGCAGTTCAGCCTCGTTCAACTCAACGCGCACTCCAGCGAGTTTGTCGGGCTTGATTTGGGGCGGAGACCATGGTGATTCCTCAATAATCAATTCAACCGTCTTGAAACGTTTGCGGCTTTGCTCGTCGTAACGATAGCAAACGCAAACCAAGCGAGAGCCGTAAAGCTCTACCAGCTTTCTGGTTCCTTTCTGTCCCGGTTTCAGCTTCGAGCGCGCCTGCATCGTTGAAGCTCCTGATTGGTTTGATGATTGATGTCGCCGAGCGGCTTTACTGCAAGACGGCGCGGAGTATAGTTCGCAGCTTTTGCCCGATCAACTAATTTTTGCAATCGCGTTCGCTCTGCTTGCCTCGCGCTCGGCAATTGCGTTTAATGGTTAAGCCAAATCTGGCATCCATCACGAAATTCAAAACCTCGAAAGATTCTTGCGAAGATGAGCGAATACTTCATCGGCATAGACAGCGGTACGCAAAGCACCAAAACGATTTTGCTGGACGCGGACAGCGGCGAAGTTGTCGCCAGTGCCAGCCAGCATTACGAATTGATCGAAGGCTTGCCCGCCGGGCACAAGGAACAGCATCCGGCGGATTGGATTGCCGCCATTCGGTACGGCATCAAAACCGTTCTGGAAACATCTGGCGTGGATCGGGCAGCGGTCAAAGGCATTGGCGTTTCCGGCCAGCAACATGGCTTCGTGGCGTTGGACGAAAAAGATCAAGTCATTCGGCCAGCCAAGCTCTGGTGCGACACGGCGACCAGCACAGAATGCGAAGCGATCATTGGTGCGCTCGGCGGATTGGAGAAAACCATCGCGGCGGTCGGCAACGGAGTTCCGGCTGGATTCACCGCTTCCAAGATTCTGTGGCTGAAAAATCACGAACCGGAAAACTTCGCCCGATTGCGTTCGGTGTTGTTGCCACACGATTACATCAACTTCTGGCTGACTGGTCGCAAGACGATGGAATGCGGAGACGCTTCGGGAACGGCTTTGCTGGATGTTCGCAACCGCGTCTGGTCAAAAGCCGCGATTGACGCGATTGATCCTTCGGTCGCAAAGATGCTGCCGGAGTTGATCGCTTCGGACGACATTGCCGGGACTTTGCGTGCGGAATTGGTGGCAGAATTCGGCTTGAGCACGGACGTGATTGTCAGCAGCGGCGGCGGCGACAACATGATGGGAGCCATCGGCACAGGCAACGTCGCGCCCGGAGTCGTCACCGTCAGTTTGGGAACTTCGGGAACGATTTACGCTTGCGCCGACAAACCGGTCGTTGATCCGCAAGGCGAAGTCGCCGCGTTTTGCGGTTCCACAGGCAAATGGTTGCCGCTGGTTTGTACGATGAACGTGACCGTGGCGACAGAAATGGTGCGCGAACGGTTCAATCTTTCGCACGATGAACTTTCAGAAGCGGCGGCTTCGGTTCCGGCAGGCAATGACGGATTGATGCTGATACCGTTTTTTGAAGGCGAGCGAACTCCGAACGTTCCGGACGGCACGGGCGTGTATTTCGGTTTGCGCGACAAGACGTTTACGGTCGCTCACTTTGCGCGCGCGGCAATGGAAGGCACGACGCTGGGGCTGAATTACGGATTGAACCGGCTGCGCGAACTCGGAATTAACCCCACGGAAATTCGAGCGACAGGCGGCGGAGCAAAAAGCGCCGTCTGGCGGCAAATTCTGGCGGATGTGTTCAACGCCGAAGTTGTTTGTGTCGCCAGTGAAGAAGGCGCGGCGGTTGGCGCAGCAGTGCAAGCCGTTTGGGCTTATGCCAAACGACAAGGCTCGCCGGTGGCAATTGCTGAACTCTGCCGCCGATATATCGCGCTGGATGAAACAACGCGAACGAAACCTGATGCGGAACGAGTGCGTCTTTACCAACAGATGCAATCGCTTCACGACAAGATTGTGCGCGACCTGATGGAAAGTTTCGGCGCGCACAGACAATTGATTCAAAACTGAAGGAGTTCGGTTTCTGATTTACCGCAGAGGCGCGGAGCACCGCAGAGGTTTCGCAGAGAGTTTCAATTTGAACTCTGCGCTGCCTCAGCGTTCTCTGCGTCTCTGCGGTGAAAAGAATTCAGTTGAAACCTCTCCAACCCATACTCACAACCCGGAGACAAAACGATGAATACTTTTTCTCGACGAGACTGGCTGAAAATGAGCGCATTGTCGGCAGCGGCGTTGCCGTTTGCCGGTTTGCCGGAATTCGCAGCCGCACAAACTGCCGCCGCCGATCCCTGGAAAGGTTTGAAAATCGGCGTGGCCACTTACACCGTGCGCGAATTGCCCATTGAAGAAGCCATCAAGGGCATTCAGCGCGTTGGCTTGAAATACGTTTCGATCAAAAACGTCAAAAACCACGTTGACCTGACCCACACGCCCGAAGAACGTAAAGCGCGCACCAAGATGTTTCTGGATGCGGGCCTGGTTCCGCTGAGCGTTGGCAACGTCGGCATGAAAAACGACGAAGCCGATATGCGCCGAGCATTCGAATACGCTCGTGACGTGGGCGTTCCGACGATGGTGTGTTCTCCCAGCGGAAAGGTTGACGATCTGGATTTGTGGGTGAAGCGGCTGGACCCGCTGGTCAAGGAGTTCAACATCAAGCTGGCGATTCACAACCACGGGCCGGAAGACAAAAACTTCCCGTCGCCTTACGACGTGATGAAAATTGCCGAAAAGTACGACAAACGCATAGGCTTGTGCATTGACGTCGGCCACACTGCGCGCGCCGGAGTTGATCCGGCGGAATCCATCATCAAATGCAAAGAGCGTTTGTACGATGTCCACATGAAAGACATTTACGCGCTGGGCGACCGCAACACTCCAATCGAAGGCGGGCGCGGGATTCTGAACACCAAATCCATGCTGGCGGCTTTGCTGAAGATCAAATATCAGGGGCTGGTCGGCTTTGAGTACGAAAAGGACGGCAAAGACCCGATTCCGGGTTTGGCCGAATCCACTGGCTACGTCAAAGGAATTTTGGCCGGGTTGAGTTAGAGCGGTTTTCAATTGCGTGTAGGGCAGATTTTCCAATCTGCCCGGGATTTTACGCTTGCGGAAACCTCGGCAGGTTGGAAAACCTGCCGTACATTCACCTGAAAACCGACTTAGTTCACATCAATTGCAATTGAGTAGGACGAGTTGAAACCACAAAAGGCGCAAAAATCACAAAACAAGTTCTGATTATTTTGTGTCCTCTGTGCCTTTTGTGGTGAGCCTCTCTTCGTTGCCAAACGTTACTTTTTGACGAAGGCCATTTTGCCGAATATGACAAACGGTTCATTCCTCACCACAACTCGCCAACAGACGATTATTGGTATCAGCCTGTTGCTGTTTGTGTTGGCGTGCGCAACGCCGTGTCTGGAAATGTCGCAGAAAAGCGATCCTGTCTGGTATGGATTGCGAATTTTGGTGTTGGGCTGGATGGGATTTCTGGCCGGTCAATTTGCATGGTATGCCAATCCATTGTGGGTGATTGGCCTGTGCCTGTTGGCGTTTCGCAAATGGAGCGCGGCGGTCATATTTTCAGGCCTTTCCTTGTTGTTTGCCTTGAACACGTTGACGATGTTTGTGATGCCTTTGCCCGCAGATGAAAGCAAGGTCAACACGACTTCTCTGGTTCGGTTGCGAATAGGATTTTATTGTTGGCTGGCCAGTCTGGCCGTGCCTTTTGCCAAAGCTTTTGTGATGCGTACTCAATCCCGTCTGCAAGCTCGAAATCAGGCTCGACCGCATACCCCATATTTGCATTGAAAAGTCGGTTGCCGCCGGTTTATCGAATGATCGGTTTGATGACGGCGCAGCTTTCGGCTTCAAAAGCTTTTTTCAATCGCTCGAACATGGCTTCGTCTTTGTAAGTGCCGATGACCGAACCGCCCGAGCCGGCGAATTTGGCCGATGCGCCCAGTTCGCGCGCCAATTCGACCATGCGTATGTGTTTCGGGTTGAGGTTGTAAATCGTCCGCCGCGTGTCGAAATTCAGGTTCATCAGCCGAGCCAGTTCTTCGTGATCGCCGTTCAGCAAACATTCCCGCGATTGCCGCGCCAGATCGGCAATTTTCGTGATGGCATCCACAACCAATTTCTCGCCATTGTCATACCGTTTGCGAATGTCGTTGTGAAAGACTTCGGACGATTCGGCCAGTTCAGTTTGATAAGCGATGTAAACAGGCGGCAGCAAACCAATATCCATAGGTTCGTAAATGCCGTGCCCGTTGGCAGCCATGTATTCGCGGTCGAAATCCATGTAAGTCAGTCCTTCGTAAACCTGCGCAACGCGATCCTGCAATCCGGCTCCAATGCCGAGTTCGTCTTTTTCGACTGACAAAATCAACCCCGGCAAAATTTCTCTGGGAATTTCGATTTCGTAAAACTGGCACAGCGCGCGCATTGTCGCGGTGACAATCGCGCTGGAACCAGCCAGCCCAACCTGGCGCGGAATGTTGGATTCGTACCGCAGCGAAAAATTCTCGGCGGGAAGTTCGATGTTGTGACGTTGGCAATGTTCGGCAAAACGTTTGATTGAAGCTTTGATCAGCCGCAAACCGCCGTAATAACCATTGAGCCGCGTGTCGTACAGAAAGTCTTCCAGGTTGTCGAATCGGCAGTGATCCTGTCGCGTAGGGATGATTTCCAGATGCGGCCATTCGTAAATGATGACGCTGGCCGCAAAGTTTTTGACGATCAAGCTGATCGTTTTGCCGAAGTATCCGTCCGAAGGATTCCCGATCAATCCGGCGCGAGCATAAGCTTTGGTCTTAAAAATTCTCACCTGACAATTCCTGGGAAGCATCCACGAAGTTCACGAAGCGGAAAAGAATTTTGAGTAATTGCCAGGAAACGTATCCCGGCGGCTTCTTTGTGTTCCTTCGTGTTCTTCGTGGATAAATCAATTCTTGAAAAGCTCCTTGACGTGTTGGCGAAGCTTTTCGCCGTAAACCGGGTCGGTCAGAGCAAATTCGACGAAGGTTTCAAAGTAGCTTTCAAAGTTGCCGATGTCGTAACGTTTTTCGTCCGCAGGCAACTTGACGCCGACGATCTTCATGCCTTTTTGCAGCATTAAGCGAATGGCGTTGGTCAGTTGAATTTCTCCGCGATGGTCAAATCCCGTGCGTTTGATGGCATCGAACAGCGCTGGCGCAAACACGTACCGCCCGGCGATGGCCAGATTGCTCGGCGCTTCGTCGGATTTGGGTTTTTCGATCAGGTCGGTGATTTCAAACACATCGGTGTCGGTTGCGGGTTTGACTATGCCGTACATCGAAACCTGATCCATCGGAACGGTTTCGACGGCGATGGCGCAGGCAGCGTTGTGCATTTCAAAAGCTTCGATCAACCGGCTGACAATCGGCGATGGTTTGTGACGCCCGATGATCGAATCGCCCAGGGCGACGACGAACGGTTCGTTTTCGGTGAAGTGTTCGGCGCACAACACGGCATCGCCCAGCCCGCGTTGCTGGCGTTGGCGCGTGTACAGGAAATTCACGCCCAGCCGTTCGTATTCCAGTTCTTCCAACAAATCCTCCTTGCCGGTTTCGCGCAACGTGCGGATCAAATCGGGGTCATCGTCGAAATGATCTTCGATGGACGATTTACCTCGCCCGGTGACGAACAAAATTCTTTCCAGACCACAGCGGTGAAGTTCTTCGACGATGTATTGGACAATCGGTTTTTTTCCGACGGCCAACATTTCCTTGGGTTGGGATTTGGTTGCAGGCAGCAGACGAGTGCCCAAACCGGCGACGGGAATGACTGCGTTACGAATGCTCAATGGAGTGTCCTTTTGCACAAGATAAAATTGCGTGGGACGATTGAATGTGTCCCAACGGCTTTTGAAGCCGGTGTAATATACGGCAGGCTTTCATCTGAGCCAAGATGCTGAATTTCGGAGGCGTTTATGAGTGATGCAGTTGCGATGACCATTGTGTTGTTGCTGATTGTCGGCGGGTTGCTGGCATTGCAGCATTGGCTGGCGAATGCCAATCGTTACCGCGAGGAAATGACCGAAGAAGATTACGAAGAATCATTGGAACGCGACGGCGGATTGCTGGGCGCGACAATGATGGGAATTGACCAGCAGATTTTTCGCCGCAGCGCCGAACGCGCCATCGAATACAGAATTGACGCTCAACAAGGCCAGCTTCCCGGAGGCGGCGGCGCGCAGGGAAAAAAACTGTATGAAACCGATGAAGATGAAATTGATAAAGAGGATCGCCCCGAACACACGCAATGATTTCAGACGCCATTAAACATTATCACTCGCTGCTGCACGGCAGATTGTTGGAAGATGCCATTGACCGTTTGTTGGCCGGAACTGCCCGGCAAAATCTGACGTTTGGCGTGCGCCCGATTTGCACTGTGTTGCGCCCGATGCTGATTGCGGAAGATCGTTACGAATACATCAAACGCGATTCCGAGTTTGTGCTGTCGGCGATTCGCAAGCTCGGAAACGCCTTGATGGCCGACAAAACCTTGCGCGCCGAACTCGATCTCAGCGCTGCGGAAGAGCAATTGATTGCCATCGAACCCGGATTTGCAGCGCCGGACGCCAGCGGCAGATTGGATGCGTTTCTGGATTCGCGCGGCGATTTCAGCTTTGTCGAATACAACGCGGATTCTCCAGGCGGGTTGTTGTATGGCGACGTGCTGAGCGAACTGTTCATGGAAATGGAACTCGTCCGCGAATTCGCCAAACGCTTTCCGGTTCGACGTGTCGCCATTCGACCGCGGATTCTGCAAACCTTGTTGGATTGTTATCGTCAATGGGGTTGGCAGGAACGTCCGCGCATAGCCATCGTGGATTGGAAAGAAGTCAGCACTCGCGCCGAGTTTGAAATTTGCCGACAGTATTTTGAATCGCAGGGTTATCCGACAATCATCGTTGACCCACGCGATTTGGATTATCGTGGTGGTTGGTTGCGTGCCGGAGATTTCCAGATCAATCTGGTTTACAAGCGCGTGGTGGTCAATGAATTGCTAGAACGTTGCGGCGTGGACAATCCGTTGGCCAAAGCCGTCAAAGAGCGCGCGGTTTGTCTGGCCAATTCCTTTAGGGTGCAGGCGTTGATGAAAAAAGGGTTGTTTGCTTTGCTGGATAATCCGGCGAACGAACATCTGTTTACGACGGAGGAAATCGCTTCGTTGCGCCGCCACATTCCCTGGACGCGAAAACTGGCCGAAGGCTTTACCACCTATCGGGGTCGCAAAGTGGATTTGATCGAATTCGCCGCTTCTCACCGCGAACAACTGGTGTTGAAACCGAACGGCGATTATGGCGGGCGCGGAGTGACACTAGGCTGGGAAAGCGACGAAGCCAAATGGCGACAAGCGATTGATGATGCGCTTGGCGCTTCGTTTGTTATTCAAGAGCGCGTTGAAGTTCTGCAGGAAACTTTTCCCACGTTGACCGGCGGCGACGTGACTTTCGAGCCTCGTTACGTGGATTTCGACCCGTACACCTGGGGCGGCGAAGAAGTCGAAGGCGCAGGCATTCGGTTGTCGCCGTCGGCTTTGTTGAATGTCACGGCTGGCGGAGGTTCGGCGACGCCTTTATTGATTCTCGAAACATGACAAGGAAATCAAAAGTATGGCTATGCAATTTGATCTGACCGAAGAGCAGCAGCAAGTGAAAAAAATGGTTCGGGAATTTGCCGAAGCCGAAATCCGACCGCATGTCATGGCCTGGGATGAAAACCAGCATTTTCCGCGTGAACTGTTTGCCAAAATGGGCGAACTGGGATTGACCGGAGTCATCTTTCCCGAAGAGTTCGGCGGGGCAGGCATGGGTTATGTCGAATACGCGACGGTGATCGAAGAAATTGCCCGCGTCTGTGGTTCGGTTGGTTTGTCCATTGCCGCGCACAATTCGCTTTGCACCAACCACATTTTTCAGTATGGAACTCTGGAGCAAAAACAGAAATACGTGACTCCGCTGGCCAAAGGCGAAAAGCTCGGCGCATGGGCCTTGACCGAACCCGATTCCGGTTCCGACGCTTCGGGAATGAAAACGACTGCCGTTCGTCGTGATGGCGGTTGGGTCATCAATGGTGCAAAGAACTTCATCACCCACGGCATTTCGTCCGATATTTGTGTGGTGTTGGCCATCACCAATCGCGAAATGCGTTCGCGCGGCATTTCGGCTTTTATAGTCGAACGCGGAACCAAAGGCTTTCTCGCCGGAAAGAAGGAAAACAAACTTGGCGTGCGAGCGTCGGAAACGGCTTCGATCATTTTTGAGGATTGCTGGGTTCCGAACGAAAACCTGTTGGGCGAACGCGGACGCGGATTCGTCAACGCCATGCAGATTCTGGATGGCGGACGCATTTCGATAGCGGCGCTGGCCTTGGGCATCGCGCAGGGAGCTTATGAATCGGCGCTGAAATACTCTCAGGAACGTAAACAGTTCAACCAGCCGATCTTCGATTTTCAGGGAATTCAATTCAAACTGGCCGATATGGCCACACAGATTGATGCCGCGCGGTTGCTGACTTTGCGCGCCGCGTGGTTGAAAGACGCCAAACGGCCAACCACCAGAGAATCGGCGATGGCCAAACTGTACGCTTCAGAAATCGCCGTCAAAGTCGCCGAAGAAGCGATTCAAATTCACGGCGGATACGGTTACACCAAAGATTATCCGGCGGAAAAATACTGGCGCGATTCCAAACTCTGCACTATTGGCGAAGGAACCAGCGAGGTGCAGCGTCTGGTCATCGCGCGGCAACTTGTCGCTTCATAGTTTCAGCGAGTTTGCTGTATCATTCCTGCGCCGTTCGCGTTTTGTTTTCTCAGCCGGCGAGCGGCGGAAGTCATTGCCCTTTACAACAAGGTGTTCGCCAGATTGATTAATCCATCAGCTACACCCTGAAAGAATGGAAAAGGCTGCGCGCCGATGGTTCGACAAGCTGCCAGCTTGTCGTTGCTTCCTGGGAGCGTTAAAACAAGGCCACGACAAGCTGGCAGCTTGTCGGACGTTTTTATAGGAGCCAACGATGAATAATCCAAACGACGGAGCACGGCAGCAGAACAGGCAAACTGCTGTGATCGCTCCGCCCTCAGCCGCGCCGATCAGTTACGACACTCACGTCAGCGAAGCGCCGAAGCCGAAAAAACTGGCGGTCTTTGTCGCTCACGGGATGGGGCAGCAGGTGAAATACGAAACCCTGGATCAAATCGCTCAAGGATTGATCGAAATAGAAGAAGCCAAAGGCATAGACCGCGCCGACATCACCATCGAACCGCCCGTCGTCACCATCAAAAGCGATGGAAGCACATTGCATGGACTGAAGCTCAAACTGCTTGGCGATGATGGACAGGATCGCGAAGTTCACATCTTTGAAGGTTACTGGGCGCCGCTGGCCGAAGGTCACGTGCGGCACACCGATGTGATACGGTTTTTGTTCACAGCCGGGTTGAATGGCGTACGCAACTTCGGCGACAGATTCGATCGTTGGCTGTTTGGCGAATATCGCAAATACCAATCGCGCACCAGCCTGACGATTTTTCTGTTGATCGCTCTGGCGGTCATTGGTTCGTTGATTGTCATGGATTCCGCGCTGATTTTTATCGCCGCTCATGCGATTGCCGATTATGCCGGGGTGCTGACCGATCCTCGCTGGCAATGGATCAGCGTGTTGAAGCGTGATTTGGTGACGACATACGACATTTTTATTCTGCTGGCGATTTTGTTCGGTTGCGCCTTGCTGGTTGGATCGAAAGCCCGCGAACTGGCGATTGAATCCCGTCGCGAAGAAATACGAACGAAAACCGCCCGCATCAAACGCCGGCGCAATGCGCTTCGCATCAGCCGCGCGGCCAATCTGCTTTCGTGGGGATTGTTCGGATTGACGTTGGGCGCGACGGTGTTATGCGGCGTGACGATCCCATTGCTGTTTTATGCCCACAACAAACGGCGAATGGTTGGCGAAACGTTTTGGGCCAAAACCATAGGTCAACGAACCGACATCTGGCTGAATGACACGGTCAGTTATCTGTTTCTGGCGTTGTTGCTGTTTTGGCTGGCGTGGTTGGGCGTCAGAGCCATCGTCAAATTTTCCAGCGCCATGAAGTTCATAGATAAAAACTCGACCCGCGTATTGCTGGGAACGGTTGCGACGCTGACTTTGGTGATTTTTGTCGTCTTCAGGCTGGCGCTTGCCGTTTATGATTCGTGGTTGGGGTTGGGGCAATTTTGGTTCGGCGTGATGCTGGAAATTCGTGCGAACGTTTCGCTGGGCTTGTTGGTCGCGGTCAGCATGCTGGTTCGACGGATGCTGGTGCAGTACGTCGGCGATGTGGCGCTGTACATCACGCCGCACACGCTCGACCGGTTCAACAGTCTGCGCGACAAAATTCGGTTGTATGTTTTCGACGCGGCCAGGGCGGTATACGCCTCTCGTTCGACCGATGCCGGCGAACCGGACGAACCGGAATACGAAGGCGTGTTTATTGTCGGTCATTCGCTCGGTTCGGTGATTGCTTACGACACGTTGAATCAATTGCTGGATCAGGACGAAATTGCCGACGCGGACAAACGACTCGATGTGTTGGATCGCACGAAATTATTGCTGACCTTCGGTTCGCCGCTGGATAAGACGGCGTTTCTTTTTTCCCTGCAACGCGAAAAGACCAGCCGCGAGCGCGAAGCTCTGGCCGCCGCGGCTCAACCGTTGATCGTTGACCCCAAGTTTCGTGACCCGGAAAAATTCGAATGGATCAACGTTTATTCGCACAACGACATCATCAGCGGCAGGCTGGATTTTTACGACCCGCCGCTTCGCAGCAAGACCAGGCAATTGATCAGCCCTGTCAAAAACATCGAAGACCAGGAAGCGACAACCTTGCTGGCCGCGCACGTCGAATACTGGGACAATCAATTGGTCTTTCAAAAGCTGCATCAAAAACTGACTGAAAAGCGAAAAGTCTCGCGGAAGGTTTGACGCCGCCCGCCAACACATTTCAGGAGCATTCAACTTTGCCAAACGATTTGTCTGTTTATCACCAACCGATCAGCGATCTGTTTTCGCTGCCGGCCACAACCGACGATTGGGAACGGTTCAAGCTGACCGAAGACCAGATCGAATTTTTCCATCGCAATGGTTATCTGGCTGGCATCAAGATTTTGGACGATGCCCAGGTAGAAACTCTGCGCGAACAGTTGACCGAGCTGATGAATCCGTCCAGCGAAGGCCACGAATTGTTTTACGAGTTTCACTCTAACGAATCGCTCGATCCGGCAAAGGTGCTGTTTCATGCCTTGGGAGCTTGGCGCATCAAGCCGGGCTTTCACGACATTTTGTGGCATCCGGCGTTTGTCGTTCCGGCTTCGCAATTGCTGGGCGGAGCAGTGCGATTCTGGCACGACCAGTTGTTTTGCAAACCGGCTCATCACGGCGGCGTAGTCGCCTGGCATCAGGATTATTCCTACTGGACGCGAACGACTCCGCTGCGGCATCTGACTTGCTGGATTGGTTTGGATGATTCAACGCGCGAAAACGGCTGCGTCCATTACGTGCCGGGCAGCCATTTGTGGCCGGATTTACCTGTCACCGGGCTGACCGGCGATATGGATTCGGTGAAGGATGTTTTACCGCCCGACTTGAAAGAACTGTTTCAGCCCGTCGCCATCGAATTGAAAAAAGGCGAATGCTCGTTTCATCACGCGCGGACCATGCATGGTTCGTATGCGAACACGACCGACCGACCGCGCCGAGCGACGGTCATCAACGTTTTTCAAGACGGCGTGATGTCCAATTCCTATGAAGCTCCGCTGGTTGGCGTGCCGCCAATTCCCAAAGGCGAAAAAATGGACGGACAGTTTTTTCCGTTGCTGTTTGCTCCTTATAGCGATTTTCACTTGAATGCGACTTGGTAGAACAGGTTAATAACCTGTTCTACCAACGCTTGGTAAGCAAATTGACAGGTCGCGTGCAATTGCAACCCGCTATAATCGAAGCATAAAACACTGAAACAGGATGGACAGGAAAATAAGCCGCCCAACAACAGATCAAAAAAAGCAGGTCAAAAAAGTTGAAAGGTGAAAATGATATGGGTGCGCACGCTGACTGGTTTTCCATCGCGCATGGCCGGATCAAACCGCAATTGTTTCAGCGCTTCTATGCAACTCGCCGTCAAACCGTGCGGTAAACCTTTGATGACGTACAGATCGCTCACTTCGCCGTCCGCGTTGAGAATGACGCTGGTGATGACGGTTCCTGTCACATTGTTGATTCGCGCTGATTCCAGGTATTTGGCACGTGGCCGGGAAAGAAACTTCGGTTGGATCAAACCGCCGGCTGTTTCCACGCCGATTTCATTGGCTGCGAGCAACGTGTTGAGTTTCTGAATCGGCATTTGAGCATGAGCCTGACTGTCTTCGTGCAAATTGCGCAGAAATTCCAGCATGGATCGTCCCGGACGGTTACGGCCTTTTTCATCTTTCCAGACAATACGAATCTGTCCTTGATTGGTTTGGGTGTAAACGATCATCAGGCCTTTATGGTCGCTGGTGATTTGCTCCGAAGTTGGCAACGCAAAGCTGGATTGTGCGGCAGCAGCAGGCGCAGGCGATTGATTGACAAAGGCGACAAAAAAATCCGCTTCAGATTGCTGTGCGACTGAAACCAATTGTCCGTAGGGATCAGTGACGATCAAACGTTCGAGATCGGTCAATACTTCATGGCTGCGAATGCGCAGGTAAACGAATGGGCGAAACCGAATTTCAGACAACGAACCAGTCGTTATTGTGGAAGTATCGAGAGCGCTGGATTGGGCTTTGCCGGACGTTGTCAGAAACAATCCAATCAGGATTGCGGAAAGTAACAGAGTGAAAAGGCTTCTACGGTTCATAATGTCCTGCCTGTTTTGAGAAAAAGGTCATGAAAAATGGGGCGTCCGTCAGCCGGCGCGCCCATAATGTTTTTGCATCTTCAGCCCAGTAGGCGAGAACCATCAGAGAAACGTATCAGCCAGTGCGCGATTTTTTGTCGAGTTTGGCAAAGGTTGAGGTTGCGCGAACGGCTTTCAAAATTGTCGAGCTTTATGCTGTAAACCGATTGAGTGTTTTGTGTTGATTCCATTATGATTCGTGCGCCTCAGCGCCGCTCGGCTGTAACTGGCGCAAGCAAACAACCAAAACAAAGTTTCCTCAAATCGAGAAAAAGGATGGCCATTCACATGAAGCTGTTAAAACTTTTTGCGTTGAGCATTGGATTGATCTTGCCGCTTGAGTATGAAGCGTTCTCGCAAATGAAACGAAATCCCTGTCCCAATCCAGGCGGACAGAACATCTGGATCAGGGACAAGACAAATCCGAACAATTATCGGGAAGGCAAACCAAGGAAGCTTGTAGAGATCAACGCCAGAGAAAAAAAGGTGACTTATTGCGTTGGAGATCATCTTGCCGAAGAAGACATAAGTAGCCTGATGGACATTAGCTTCGTGCCACCTGGAGTTATAGTTTCCAACTCTCAACAGCCAAAAACTATTCCGTCTGGTTCGCAAATTGTGATTCCAGATGAATATACCGGTGTTCCAGTGACCATCAATTCCTCAACGGATTTGTCTCATCCGACTTTAAGCGGAACAGTCACTTTGCGAATGACCCTTTATGAAAATGGATCGGTTGATCAAATTCATGTTGTCGGCTCGACCAACAAGGACCTGGAAGCTTTGGCTTTGAATGAAGCGAAGCGGTTGAATTTCAATCCGGCAATTTATAACGGCGAATGGGTGAACGTCAGGAAGCAGATCGTTTTCACGTTTTATGCCGGTAATGGCCCAAAAGTTATCTCTACGGCTGAATCACCAAATTCGATATCAAGAAGCCGACAGGTAAATTCTCAGTCTCAATTGCCATCATTCAAGATTCTCAGCCCCGGCAAGGGAGACAAAGTCAAACAAGCCGCTGTTCTAAGGTGGGAAGCAGTTCCAAACACTCTAAATTACAAAATCGAGTTGTTCTGCGGTTTCAGCAGGGAAGATTGCTCCCCAGGACGTGTGCCGGGTTCGCAAACCAGTCACACCATGACATTTCCAGGAGAAATCCCAATCAAATGGCGCGTTGTCGCTGAGCTTAAAAATGGCAAGAACGCTTATTCTGAGTGGGGCTATTTTGGCTATAAAAAATAATCTTTTCAGATTTGGGAAAGCAGCTTTTTCCGAACTATCACAGACAGAATGAAGAAGGCGAGAGCGCCAATGATGGCGTACCCAAGCGGCAAAATTCGGAACGCCATTGCCACCAGGCATAAAATTCCTATTCCGCGAATCAGGTTGGCGATGGCGTTGGCTCGTTCAGTTTCAGTTGGTTGGCTCATAACAAATTGATTTATCGCGTAAGCGCAGAATTTCCATTCCGCGCTTACGCGATTGGCATTTATTTCTTCTTGTATTTTTCGATCAGCCCCTGCAAACCATCTGTTTTGCCTTCGTGGCGGAACGAATAGTATTGCTTCAGATTTTCCATCAGTTCGTCCTGTGTCGGTTTCAACTGCGCGTTGCCTTCGCAAGCAGCGACACCGCGAGCCAGATAATCAATCACTTCGTCCATCTTGGCCAATGCCTGATCCATCAACTCCGGTTTCCTTTCCGCCTGATATTTTTGAGCGATGGTCTGATATTGATCGTTTGCCATGTTGACCAGCAAGAGCAACAGTCCGACGTCGCTTTGTTCCAATCCAAAGGCTTGTTCGGCGCTTTCCATAGCTTCGGCCTTTTGACTGTTCGCCATCAGCACAACGGCTCGCGCGTAATACAACCGCCACAGCCAGGAGTTTTTATAATCCGCCCATCGTTCATCCGCCATCCAGCTCGGTTTTTTGTCGGCTCCCATCAATTCTGCGCCTTTGGCGGCAGATTCAATGGCGGCTTTCATCAGCTTGGGACTGGCAGCCTGTTTCTGGGTTTGCGTCGCGCCTGCCCATGTGACCTGCACATGAATGGTCACGTCTTCGGGATTCTTTTCCAGATACTTCAGACTTTCATCCAGCGCTTGATCGTATTTGCCCGTAGCGAAGTAGGCTTCGATCAGCGAAGGGCGCACTAGATCAGCTTCGCCGGGCTGGTTGAACATCTTCGAAAATTCTTCCGCCGCTTTGATCTTCTGGTTGTTGTCCTGAATCTTGTAGATTTCGTTGGAGATGGTTCCAGCGACTTCGGCGCGCTTTACGCCTTTCGGAAACTTTTTGGCGTATTCCGCCGCCGCTTTGGTTTTGGCGTCCAGGCCTTGAGCCTTGATCAGTTTTTCAATTGCGGCGCGTTCGTCGTTGGGAACTTGTGGACCTTGAGATTTATTGTCCTGCGCCATCACTGCCAATGACAGGCAACTCAGCGCCAACGCACAAATAAACATTCCCCGCAGTACGGGAGCAAACTTTGCTTTCATCTTTGACCTCGTGTTGTTTTGAACTATTGGATTGGGAATGATGTGCGCGAACGCCACATCAACGCGACGGATTATACTTGAGCGAAGGGATGCAGGGCAATTTTCCCAACTTGTCCGATCTCCAGCAGACGGAAAGTTCTACTGCGACTGATTATCCCTTCACAACGCCTATGTAAGGCAGGTTGCGATAGCGTTCGGCGTAATCCAGTCCGTATCCGACGACGAATTTATCCGGGATGTCGAAGCCTATGTAATCGGCATGGACTTCTACCTTGCGCCGCTCCGGTTTGTTGAGTAAGGTTGCGATCTTGATGGAAGTCGCCCCGCGCGCCTTGAAGCTGTTGACCAGATAGCTGAGCGTCAATCCGGTATCCAGAATGTCTTCGACCAGAATGATGTCCCGTCCTTGCAGCGGTTCGTCCAGGTCTTTGACGATTTTGACTTCGCCGGAAGAAGTTTTTTCTTTGCCATAACTGGACACAGCGATGTAATCAAACGTCAGGTTCAAATCAATTGCACGAGCCAGGTCGCTGAGAAAGATCATGGCGCCTTTCAACACGCAGATCAGTTCCGGGCGACGACCGGCATAATCACGAGCGATTTGTTCGCCCATTTCGCGGATTCGTTGTTGCAGTCGGTCTGTGGGGATTAGAACTTCCAGGTTCGGATTGTTGAACTCTGAGGCGGTGGCAGACATTGAGCCGATCTCCTTTGGATGATGGTGGAACAAGCTGCTGGCTCGCTCCACGAATGAAATGAATGAATTGCGTTTTGGGAAGCCGCAATATATTGACCGGCTTTCCGGGTGTCAATTTCAGTAACCCGACTCTAATTCAAAACTTGACAGGAAGTATGGACTACAAATTCCCACTGATTGAAAAACTCCCGCCGTATGTGTTTGCCGTCACCAATCAATTGAAGATGGAAGCTCGCCATCGCGGCGAAGACATCATTGATCTGGGCATGGGCAATCCAGATTTGCCGACGCCGGAACCGATTGTCGAAAAGATGGTCGAAGCCACACGCAATCCGCGCAATCATCGTTATTCGACTTCCAGAGGATTGCCGAACCTGCGGCTGGAAATTTCTCGCTGGTACGCGCGCCGTTACAACGTGGAGATTGATCCAGAAGCCGAAGCCATCGCCACCATCGGCGCGAAAGAAGGTTTTTCGCATCTGGTGCTGGCTCTGGTCGAACCGGGCGACAAGGTCATAGTGCCTGATCCGAGCTACCCTATTCATTCCTTTGCGGCGACCATTGCCGGTTGTCAGTTGATTAAGTTGCCGATCAATGACGGCCCGGAAGAAACGCTCGAAGCGTTGCGCCGGTTGGAATATCCGCGCTCCGAACAGCCGAAGCTGTTGGTACTGTCGTTCCCGCACAACCCGACAACGGCAGTTGTCGAATTGCCGTTTTTTGAAGAAGTCGTCGCCATTGCGCGCGAACGCGGTTATCTGGTGATTCACGATCTGGCCTATGCCGATCTGGGATTCGACGGGCACAAACCGCCGAGCATCTTGCAGGTCAAAGGCGCAAAGGATGTGGCGGTCGAGATGTTTTCCATGTCGAAAAGTTATTCGATGGCTGGTTGGCGCATGGGGTTTTGCGTTGGCAACAAACAGGCGGTGTATGCGTTGACGCGACTGAAAAGTTATCTCGATTATGGAATGTTCCAGCCGATTCAAATCGCAGGGATCATTGCGCTGCGCGATTGCGACGAATATGTGCCGCAAATTGCCGAAGTTTATCGCAAACGCCGCGACGTGCTGATCAAGGGCTTGAATTCCGCCGGATGGAACGTGCCATCGCCCAAAGGAACAATGTTCGTCTGGGCGAAAATCCCGCAACATTTCGCCAAACTCGGTTCGCTGGAATTTGCCAAACAACTCATCACGCACGCCGGAGTGGCGGTTTCGCCAGGCAATGGCTTCGGCGAAAGCGGCGAAGGTTACGTTCGTTTTGCGCTGGTGGAAAACGAACAGCGCATTGCCCAGGCAGTTCGCGGCATCAAATCGTTTTTGAATGATTAACCCATTCGGAAAAGGAGCGAGCTTGAAACCATACCTCGTGTTTCTGGTCGCCGCCGGGTTGTTTTTGCTGGCCGCGGTTTTGCTGGGGCTGCAAGCCAAAGGCGCAGGGCCATTGCCGGGCGATCTGGAATTCAGTCGCGTGCTTCAATCGGCATTGCCGCCCAGTGATGATGTTCGCCAATTCTGGGTTGTGGTCGGCGAGGCGCTTCGTTATTCGCCTTATCTGGCGGTGGCAGTGGCGCTGGGGCTGCGGAAATGGGATTGGGCAGTGTTGTTGGTGGCAGCGTGTTTGCCCATTGCCTTGTTCGGCGAAGCCCAACTGAAACCATTGTTCAATCGTCCGCGACCGACAGAAGACCTTGTGACGATTGTTCAAGCGGCCAAAGGGCTCAGCTTTCCCAGCGGGGCGGCTTTGCAGGCGATGGCCGTGTACGGAACGACGATTTATCTGTCCCGACTGCTTGGAAAATCCGGCGGAACGATAACGCGAATCGTGACGGCTTTATCTGTGACGTTGTTGGTATTGAGCGGCGTCGGGCGAGTTTATCTAGGCGCGCATTGGGCGACGGATATTTTCGGCGGATGGTTGTTCAGCAGCGCCTGGCTGGCATTGCTGATGGCCGGACATCAATGGTGGTTGCAACAGGGCGAAGCTGCGAATTCGGAAGTGGAATAAATCGTAGGCTTATATCGGAGACTGATTGATGAGCGCAGAGCATTCACGAGACACCGTTCGCCAGCTTGTGCGCGAAGCGTTGATCGGACAAATCGGCGGTTCACAACCTGCGGCCAGCGCCGCCGAACAGACTGACATGGTTGATGAATCCTCCAAGGACGTAATCACGGAAGCCGATGTCAGCGGGTTGCCGATGGGCGCAAAGCTGCTCGTTCGTGAAGGAGCGATCATCACTCCGGCGGCGAAAGATGTGATTCAACAACGTTGTCTCGATCTTCGATACCGAACGCGACGGCAGGCTTCGGGCAACCAGCGCGTGATAGCGCTCGGCGCGGATCACGGCGGATTTCAAACCAAAGAGCGATTGAAAAAGCTGCTCGATGAACTCGGTTACAAACACCGCGATTTTGGGACTATTTCCGAAGACGCAGTGGATTATCCAGATTTCGCGCATGCGGTGGCGCGCGCCGTCGCCGACGGCATTTGCGACCTGGGCATCATCGTTGATGGCGCGGGCATTGGATCATGTATGACCGCAAACAAGGTTACGGGCGTTCGTGCGGCGATGTGTTACGACGCGGCCACAGCGCGCAACAGCCGCGAACACAATTACGCCAATGTTCTGACTCTGGGCGGAAAGATGCTCTCAGCCGAGCAAATCTCCGAAATCGTCAAAACCTGGCTGGCCACCCCCGAAGGCGAAACGCGACACGGCAAACGAGTCGCCAAAATAATGGCTGTCGAAAAACAGTATATGCGTTGAAGCTGGACGCTCAGGCGTCCCGCTTGCATCTCATCTTGCTCATTTCCTGAAACGCAGGCGAAACACCTGCGCTCCCAAAACGAGGTGTAACCAAAATGGCGAAAAAAAATTCTTCGGCAAAAGTGTTTTTGAAATTAGCGCTGCTGGCGTTATTGGCAATCGGACTGAACTGGAATTCGGCTTCGTCTGGCGCGGCACAATCGCGACAGATTCGCGTGGTGAATGCCAGCGGAGTTGGCGGGCAAACCGTCAATGTCGCTGTCGAACTGGTCGCCCAGGGAAATGAAAACGCGCTTGGGTTTAGTTTGAATTTCCCGACGGCGATTTTCAGCAATCCTTCCGCTTCCATTGGTAACGGGGCTGTGGGCGCAACCTTGAACGTCAACACCTTGCAGGCCGCCAACGGCAGAGTTGGCGTGGCGATGGCGTTGCCCACCGGGCAGGTGTTCACCGCCGGAGTCAAACAATTGGTGGTCGTGACGTTCAATGTCGCCGCCAACGCTCCCGCCGGACCGACGTTGATTACGTTCGGCGATGTGCCGGTCGCGCGCGAAGTTTCCGATGCCAACGCCAATTCTCTGACAACGGTATTCACCGCGGGTGAAGTCATCGTGCAACAGCCTAACCCGGCTCCAACGCTGACCAGCTTGAATCCCTCATCGGCAATTGTCGGCAGCAATGGAATTTCGCTGATGGTCAACGGGGCGAACTTTGTCGCGCTCTCGACTGTGCGCTGGAACGGTGTCACTCGCACAACTCAGTTTGTGAACAGCGGCCAATTAACGGCGACCATTCCCGCCAGCGATCTGGTGAATGCCGGGACGGCGTCGGTTGACGTTGTCAGCCCTGCGCCAGGCGGCGGCACATCAAACAGTTTGAGCTTCGCCATCAATAATCCGGTTCCGACGATCAACAGCTTAAGTCCGAATTCGACGACGGCAGGTGGCGGGGCTTTCACGCTGACAGTCAACGGCACAGGATTTCTCAACTCTTCAACCGTGTGGTGGAACGGCTCGTTGCGCACTACGCAGTTTGTCAACGCCACGCAAGTCACAGCTCCGATTCAGGCCAGCGATATTGCTTCGGCAGGAACGGCCAGCGTTGTGGTTCAAAATCCCGCACCTGGCGGAGGTTCGTCGCCAGCGGCAACATTCACCATCAACAACCCAGTTCCAACCATCACGTCGTTATCGCCGAACGGTGTGATTGCTGGAAGTTCGGCATTTACCTTGACGGTTAATGGCACGGGTTTTGTAAATTCTTCGACCGTGTGGTGGAACGGCTCGTTGCGCACTACGCAGTTTGTCAACGCCACGCAAGTGATGGCTTCGATCACCGCTGCTGATGTCGCGTCGGCAGGAACGGCAAGCGTTGTGGTTCAAAATCCCGCGCCCGGCGGAGGTTCGTCGCCAGGGGCAACCTTCACCATCACTGCGGCGACTCCTGCTCCGACAACGACTTCGATTATTCCAAACATTGCCGTCGCCGGCGGGACAGGGTTTGTTCTGATGGTGAATGGAACCAACTTCGCCAACAACTCCACCGTCAATTGGAATGGCAGCGGGCGAACGACAACCTTTGTCAGCGCGACTCAATTGACGGCGCAAATTCTGGCTTCGGATATTGCGACAGCCGGGACGGCAATGGTGACTGTGGTGACGCCTGCGCCGGGCGGCGGAACATCCAATGCGCAAACCTTTACGATTGCCAGCCCTGTGGCCAGCGTTTCAGCGGCCAGCTTTCTAGGCGCTGAACTTGCGCCGGATTCGATTGTCGCGGCGTTTGGCGTGAATCTGGCGACATCGGTGGAAATCGCCAGTTCGTCGCCTTTGCCGACGACGCTGGCGGGGACGAAAGTTTCTGTCAGAGACAGCGCAGGAACCGAACGCCTGGCACCGTTGTTTTTCGTTGCGCCGACTCAGGTGAATTATCTGATGCCGCCCGGAACGGCGAACGGCATCGCAACGGTCACGGTCACAAGTGGCGACAACAAAATTTCCATTGGCTCGCCCGTGATGGCCTCAGTGGCGCCAGGATTGTTTACGGCCAACTCCAGTGGGCAGGGAGTTCCCGCGGCCAACATCTTTCGGTTGAAAGCCAATGGCGAACAAAGCACCGAACTGCTTTCGCGATTAGATGGGGCGACCAATCAGTTTGTGCCGATCCCGATTGACCTTGGTCCCGAAGGCGAACAAGTTTTTCTGATCCTGTTTGGTAGTGGGATTAAGGGCAACACCGGATTGTCAGCAGTCAGCGTGAACATCGGCGGTACGGATTGCGAAGTGTTGTATGCCGGAGAAACGCCGGGCTTTTTCGGATTGGATCAATGCAACGTACGCATTCCGCGCAGTCTGGGCGGACGAGGCGACGTTGATGTCGTGTTGACGGTTAATGGCAAAATCGCCAACACCGTGCGGATCAACATCAAATAAAACAACGGCGCAATTCTTCCACATCAAAACATGGAAGAATTGCGTCGCTCAGATTCTGACAAACAAAACGCGGCAGGTCGGTCAATGGCCTGCCGCGTTTTGTTTTGATTATTGACGCCTTGCGGATAACGCCGGAACGGCATTCGCCGTGCTTTGTGTCCTGGTTATTTCGCTCTGATCGGAACTGAGCTTGATGAACCAGGTCAGCTCTGACCCGCGCCAGACGGCCAGATCGGCTTTGCCGTCGCCGTCGTAATCGCCCGCAACCGGAACGTCCGTGTGCGACGAAGCTCCCCACGCAACTTTGTAAGCCGCGTGATTGGAACTGGCGAAGATCAGCCACATACCAACTGATCCGCGCCAAACGGCCAGATCGGTTTTGCCGTCACCGTCATAATCGGCGGGAACGGGAACGTCGGTTCCAACACCGAAGCGGCGGAATATCGTAGAGCCATCCGAACTGGATTGGATGTACCAACCGCCGTTTGCTTGTCGAAAGACGGCTGCATCCGCTTTGCCGTCTCCGTCGTAATCAGCAGGCACAGGAATATCACCCAACGAGGCATCGCCTGATCCCCATTCGATGATTTGCGTCTGCTCGTCGGAACTGCGCCGGATGTGCCAGCGGCTTTCACTGCTGCGCCAAACGGCCAGATCGGTTTTGCCGTCGCCGTCGTAATCGGCAGCCACCGGCACGTCCTGTTCCGTTCCCCAGCTTTGAATGGTTATTTGCCCATCGCTGCTGCGGTGTATGTGCCACTGCCCGGTGGAGCGGCGGTACACTGCGGCATCGGTCTTTTCGTCGCCGTCGTAATCGCCGGGAACGAGCAAGTCATTCAAAGGATCGAAACCGCCTTCCAGCATCAACGACAACTCGGAATTGGTTCCGCTGCGAATGATCTGCCATTCGCCGTTTCCGCTGTTCCACAACGCCAGATCGGTTTTGCCGTCGCCGTCGAAATCGCCCGGAGCTTTGGTCGTGCTCAACGATTGTGGACAACCGAGGGCTTGACGAGTCTGGGCTGCCAGATCAATCAACATCTGCCCTTGCGCCGGACTCAGGGTTCCGCCCTGAATAATCGCCTGAACTTCATTGATGAATGTCGCAAGTTGATTACAGACAGGAATAGGAGTGACTTTCTCCAACTCGATGATCGCCTCTTCGAGAATGGTCGTCAGGTTGTAAACCTGTTCTTTGTCGAGAGGTGGGGACAAGGCCGCCACTTTGTCAATCAAGGCTTCCAGAGCTTGCAGTGGAGTCAAGACGATGACTGGGAAACTGCAACTGGCAGGGTTGCCCGCCGCATCCGTCACGCTGCAAGTTACCGTAGTCGTCCCGAGCGGGAAGCTCGATCCAGACGACGGATTGCACGTCACCGAATTGACGCCCGGGCAGTTGTCTATCGCCAATGGAGTTTGGTAACTGACCGTTGTTGTTCCGGTCGAAACCCCTGTGACATTGGTTGGACAAGCCACAGTCGGATTTTGCGTGTCGTTGACTGTGACTGTGAAAGTGCAGGATGCGGTGTTGT